>ERZ773077.45-NODE-45-length-78830-cov-9.399391_pt1 | contig 78830 bp, 67 predicted proteins | sample MGYA00580612_ERZ773077 | MGnify/ENA primary metagenome ERZ773077 (study PRJEB29015, sample SAMEA2737971) | human oral metagenome | biome: human oral; feature: human-associated habitat; material: dental | place: China | collected 2021 ...
GCACCGGCAAAGAGCCCTCGGAGTTGCCCAGCCGCGGGATCGTCTGCGGGGCGCACAACTTCGATGCCGGCGACAGCGTCGTGGTCTGCCTGCCGGGAGCCGTACTGCCCGGTGACTTCGCCATCTCCGCCCGAAAGACCTACGGTCACGTCTCGGACGGCATGATCTGCTCCGAGCGAGAGCTGGGTCTGGGCACGGACCACGACGGCATCATCGTGCTCGAGCAGTGGCTTGCCGCCCATGGTCATGAGGGCGAGGAGCCGCCCGCGCCCGGGACGAACGCGATCCCGCTGCTCGGTCTGGGCGATGAGGTTCTGGAGATCAACATCACTCCGGACCGCGGTTACTGCTTCTCAATGCGCGGGGTCGCTCGCGAATACTCCCACTCCACCGGCGCCCGTTTCACCGACCCCGCCGACGGCACCGATAAGGGCCTGTATCCGCACGGCATCGCTCCCGTCGGCGAGGACGGTTTCGATGTGCGCATCCCCGATGACCCCTCCCCGATCCATGGACGTCCTGGCGCGGACCGATACGTCGCCCGCATCGTGCGCGGCATCGACCCCATGGCACCGAGCCCGAAGTGGATGCGCGACCGGCTCACGGCTGCGGGCATGCGGCCGATCAGCCTCGCCGTGGACGTGACCAACTACGTGATGCTCGACCTGGGACAGCCTCTGCACGCCTTCGACCTGGCCAAGCTGCATGCTCCGATCGTCGTGCGCCGCGCCGAGGCGGGCGAGACCCTCGCCTTCCTCGATGACGTCACGCGCACCCTGGATGCCGAGGACCTCGTCATCTCCGATTCGCCGGTTTCAGAGGGGTCGCGAGCCCTGGTACTGGCCGGCGTCTTCGGCGGTGCCGACACCGAGGTCGATGAGGGCACTACCGACATCCTCATTGAGGCCGCCCACTTCGACCCGGTGTCGATCGCTCGCTCCTCCCGCCGTCATAAGCTGCCCACTGAGTCGGCCAAGCGCAACGAGCGCGGCGTGGACACCGAGCTGGCTCCCATCGCCGCTCAGCGCGCGGTCGACCTGCTGGTCGAGTACGGCGGCGGCGAGGCCGATGCGATAGCCACCGATGTGAATCGCACCGCGGCTCCCGAGGCCATCGTCATCCGTGCCGATGCCGCCGAGCGCCTCACGGGCGTCTCCTACGGCGTTGAGCGGGTCGTCGAGCTGCTGGAGGCCATCGGCTGCACCGTGGAGTCTGTTGGGCGCGGTGAGGCCGGTGATCAGCTGCTCGCCGTCACTCCGCCCACCTGGCGGCCGGACCTGGTCGGAGCCGCTCACTTCGCCGAGGAGGTCGCCCGCCTCGATGGATACGACCGCATCCCCGTCATCGTGCCCACCGCGCCGGCGGGGACGGGCCTGACCCCGCGTCAGAGCGCCCGCCGCGATATCGTGCGCGCCCTCGCCGATGCCGGCCTCGTCCAGGTGCTGTCCTACCCCTTCATCGGCGACGTGCACGATCTTCTCGAGATTCCCGCCGATGATCCGCGTCGTCGCGCGGTGCGCCTGGCGAATCCCCTGGCCGAGGATGCGCCGTATCTGCGCACCAGCGTGCTCGACTCCCTGGTGGAGACCGCTCGACGCAACGTCTCGCGCGGGCTGAGCGATGTCGCCGTCTACGAGCTCGGCTCCGTCACCCGCCCCGCCGGTACCGTCCCCACTGCGATTCCCGGTGTCGACCGCCGTCCCGCCGATGAGGAGATCGCAGCGCTCAATGCGGGGATCCCGGATCAGCCGACGCATCTGGGGGCCGTACTGGTCGGCGATCGCGTTCGTCCGGGCGTGCTCTCCCAGGCCCGCGCGTGGGACTGGGCCGATGCCATCGAGATCGTGCGGACCGTGGCCCGTGCCCTGGGCGTCGCCGTCGAGGTGACGGCTCCTGAGCGGCCCTGCAATCCCTGGCATCCCGGGCGCACTGCCGAGGTGCGTCTGCCGAGCACGCGCAAGGGCAGGGGCCTTCTGCGCGGGCCGGCCGTCGGATACGCCGGTGAGCTTCACCCGCGCATTGCCCGCGCGCTGGGACTTCCCGAACGCGCTTGCGCCGTTGAGATCGATCTGGAGCCCCTGCTGGAGGCCGCTGAGGCCGCGGGCGTGCTCCAGGTGCGGGCGGTCTCGACCTTCCCCGCGGGTAAGGAGGACATCGCGCTCGTCGTCGATGAGTCGGTCACGGCTGCTGCGGTTGAGGCGGTCATCCGGGAGGCTGCGGGCGAACTTGCCGAGGACGTGCGTCTGTTCGATGTCTTCCGCGGGCGCCAGTTGGGGGAGGGGAGGAAGTCCCTGGCGTTCTCCCTGCGCCTACGTGCGAAGGACCGTACCCTGACCGCCGACGAACTGGCCGGCGTGCGCAAGCGCGTCGTCAAGCGCGCCGCCAAGGGCCTGGGGGCGGAGCTGCGCGCCTGACCCGTTGGGGCCCGTCCCGGATGCCGGGTATCGGGTACTGCTGTGGTGGTCGTCACCTTTGATGGTCGCATCGTGAGTTCCGCACGGTGCTCGGCGTAAGCCGCAATACTTGCGCCCATGAAGATCCTTCTCACCGCTTCTTCCCGTCACGGCGCGACCGACGAGGTCGCCGCCGTTATCGCCGAGCAGTTGCGCGCCGCCGGACTCGAGGTCGATCACGCCCGCCCCGAGGACGTCGCAGACGTCGAGGGCTACGACGCTTTCGTCCTGGGCAGCGCCGTGTACATGACGCGTTGGACTGAGGAGGCGGTGGACTTCACCCGCCGGTTCAGCAGCGTTCTGCGTGACCGTCCCGTGTGGGCGTTCTCGGTGGGGCTGTCCGGCCTGCCCAAGGGCAAGATCGCCGATCCCTATCGCATCGGCCCGGTCCTGCTGTCGATCGATCCGGAGGATCACATCACGTTCCCGGGGCGTTTCGACCCCGGCGTGCTGAATGTGCGCGAACGCACCATCGCCCGCATGGGCGGCGCCACCGAGGGCGATTTCCTCGATCTCGAGGCAGTGCGCGCGTGGGGCGCCTCGGTGGCGGCCACCCTGTGCAATGGTTTGTGAGACGCGAATGGCGCTGTCGCGCCTCTGTGTCTATCGGTCTATCGGCGTGACCGGTGTCCGGGTTCGGCTCCGGGCTCCTCTTCGGGTTCCGCGGGTACGTATTCCATCGGCCTTCCATCGGCCGCCGGCTCACTGTGCGAGGCGAGCTTCGCGCCATCTCCGCGCCACCAACGGCGTGTGAGTGAGGCTACAGAATAGCCGAGTCCCACAGGGTCGTATTTCTATGCATCGTGACGTATGGTCATCGGTATGACGTGGACAGCAGCAGTCGCTGGAGCGACCGGGTACGCCGGGGGCGAGGTTCTCCGCCTTCTTGCGACTCATCCGGATATCGAGATCGGCGCCGTCACGGCGAACTCCTCGGCGGGCGACCGTCTCGGAAAGCACCATCCGCACCTGGTGTCCCTGGCGGACAGGCTCGTGGAGCCCACGGACGCCGGTCACCTAGCCGGGCACGACATCGTCGTCTTCGCCCTGCCCCATGGGGCTTCGGGCGCGATCGCCGCGGCCATCGAGGATGCCGTGACGGAGGGCGCCTGGGGCGGGCCGCCGCCGCTCCTGATCGACTGCGGGGCCGATCACCGTCTGACGGACGCCGATGCCTGGGGGCGCTTCTACGGCACCCCGTATGCGGAAGCGTGGACGTACGGCATGCCCGAACTCCTCCATGCGGATGAGACCATCGCCGCCGCCCAGCGCCGTGAATTGGCCTCTGCCCGTCGCATAGCCGTTCCAGGATGCAACGTCACCGCGGTCACCCTCGCTGCCCAGCCGGGCGTTGCCGCCGGTCTGATCGACCCCTACCAGCTCACGGCCGTTCTCGCGGTCGGCTACTCCGGCGCGGGCAAGTCCCTCAAGCCCAATCTGACCGCAGCCGAGGCGCTCGGCAGCGCCCAGCCCTACGCCGTGGGCGGCACTCATCGCCATATTCCCGAGATCATCCAGAATCTGCACCTGGCGGGTGCGGACTCCGGGGGAGTACGACTGTCCTTCACCCCGATCCTGGTGCCCATGAGCCGGGGCATACTGGCCACGGTCACCGCTCCGGTCACTGACGTCGTCCTGGACTCCGAGCACCCGGACGAGGCCCTTCGCAGCGCCTGGCAGACGTGTTACGGCTCCGCAGACGAGGGGGAGCGGGTAGTCCGCCTCCTTGACGAGGGGACCTGGCCCACCACCGGGGCCGTTCTCGGCTCCGGACTGGCCGCCGTGCAGGTCGCCTACGACCGCGCCGCTGGCGTGGCCACCATGGTGTGCGCCATCGACAACCTCGGTAAGGGGACCGCCAGTGCGGCCGTGCAGTCTCTCAACCTCGCCCTGGGGCTTCCTGAGACCACGGGCGTCATCATGGAAGGGGTAGCCCCATGAGCGTGACCGCTGCCAAGGGATTCCGGGCGGCTGGAGTAGTGGCCGGGCTCAAGCCCTCCGGCAGTCCCGACCTGGCTCTGGTGGTCAACGACGGCCCGTTGGATGTGGCCGCAGGAGTCTTCACCACCAACCGATTCACCGCCGCACCCGTCGTCTGGTCCCGCGGCGTGATCGCCGGGGAGCAAGGGCGCCGCGGGGCGGCCCGCGCTGTCGTTCTCAACTCCGGCTCGGCCAATGCCTGCACCGGGACGCGGGGGGCGGACGACACCGCCGACACGGCCAAGCACGTTGCGGGTCTTCTGGGCGGCATCGACTCCGGGGACGTCCTGGTCTGCTCCACCGGTGTGATCGGTGTGCCGATCGACATGCCGACTCTTCTGGAGGGTGCCGGGATCGCGGCGGAGGCGCTGGCCTCCTCCGAGCGGGCAGGTCATGACGCCGCGGCCGCGATCATGACCACCGACACCGTCTCCAAGGAGGACGCGGTCACGGTCGCCGGCGCTGACGGCACCTGGACGATCGGCGGGATGATCAAGGGCGTGGGCATGCTCGCTCCCGGCATGGCCACCATGCTGTGCGTTCTTACCACCGACGCCATCGTCGAACCGAGCGCCGCCGAGCGCTCCCTGTCGGCGGCTGCGGGGCGTACGGTCAACCGCATCAACTCCGACGGCTGCATGTCCACCAACGACACCGTCCTCCTCCTGGCCTCGGGGGCCTCCGGCGTTGCTCCCGGACCCGAGGCCTTCGACGCCGCCGTTGCCGAGATCCTCGCCCGACTCGGTCGCCGCCTGGTCGCCGACGCCGAGGGCGCCACCCATGACATCGCCATCACCGTGAGCGGGGCGGTCAGCGAGGCCGCCGCCGAGGCGGCGGCCCGCACGGTTTCCACATCGAACCTTCTGAAATGCGCTGTCGCCGGCGGGGACGCCAATTGGGGGCGCGTTCTTTCCCAGCTGGGAACCGTCCCGGAGGAGACCTGCCCCTTCGACCCGGAGAAAGTCGATGTCACCATCAACGGCGTCACCATCTTCCGCCACGGAGGCCTGGGGGACAGTCGCGACCTGGTGGACATGGGTCCCCGCGAGACCCGGATCGACATCGACCTGTCCGCCGGTGACGCCCGCGCCACCGTGTGGACCAATGACCTCACCCACGGATACGTCACCATCAACGGGGACTACACGACATGACACACGCACACGCGGGCGCCGGCTCGGCCCCCGAGCTCTCCCCGGAGATCAAGGCCTCCGTCCTTCTTGAGGCCGTACCCTGGCTGCGCTCCTACAAGGGCGCCACCATGGTCATCAAGTACGGCGGTAACGCCATGGTCGATGAGGATCTCAAACGGGCCTTCGCACAGGACATCCTCTTCCTGCACCAGGTCGGCGTCAGACCCGTGGTCGTCCACGGCGGCGGTCCCCAGATCAACACGATGCTGAAGCGACTGGGCATCGATTCGGAGTTCCGCGGCGGCCTGCGGGTGACCACTCCCGAGGTCATGGATGTGGTCCGCATGGTCCTCACCGGTTCCGTCCAGCGCGAGCTGGTTTCCCTGCTCAACATCGACGGCACCGCCGCGGTGGGCATCAGCGGGGAGGACGGTGGCCTGCTGCGGGCCCGCCAGCGTCTGGCCACCGTGGACGGCCACAGCGTGGACGTCGGGCTGGTGGGCGATGTCGTCGACGTGCGCCCCGAGCCCATCATCGACCTGCTCGACCAGGGGCGGATCCCCGTCATCTCCTCGGTGGCGCCCCTGGTGACGGATTCGGTCACCGTCCTGAACGTCAATGCCGATACCGCGGCCGCGGCCATCGCCGTAGCCCTCAAGGCGCGGACGCTGCTCATGCTCACCGATGTCGAGGGGCTCTATTCCGCCTGGCCGGATCGCGGCTCGCTGGTGCCCTTCATCAGCGCCGACGCCCTCGAAGGGCTCCTGCCCTCTCTGGAGACCGGGATGATCCCGAAGATGGAGGCCTGCTTGCGGGCCGTACGCGGGGGAGTGGGGCAGGCCCACGTGGTCGATGGCCGCCAGGCTCACAGCATGCTCCTGGAGATCGTCACCGATGAGGGAGTCGGCACTGTTATTCACCCCGGGGACGCCCCGATCCCACCGTTGAACGGAGGCAGGAATCTATGACCCCCTCGTCCGCTGACACCGCTGCCTCCCACGAGGCCAGCGTCAATCAGGAATGGCTGCAGCGCTACGCGAATACCGTCATGAACACCTTCGGCACTCCGGGGCGCGTTCTCGTGCGCGGCCAGGGTGCCCATGTGTGGGATGCCGATGGCGCCGAGTACATCGACCTGCTCGCCGGCATCGCCGTGAACTGCCTGGGGCACGCCCACCCCGCAATCGTGGCGGCGGTCACCGAGCAGATCTCGACGCTGGGCCATATCTCCAACTTCTTCACCTCGCCGGCCCAGGTGCGCCTGGCGGAGGAGCTTGATGGCCTCGCGTTCCCCGCCGCCGGTCCGGGCGTCTCCAAAGCGTTCCTCGCCAACTCCGGCACCGAGGCCAACGAGGCCGCCTTCAAGATCGCCCGTCTCCATGGCGGTGCGGGCAGGCCGCGGATCCTCGCCCTGGAGAACGCCTTCCATGGGCGCACCATGGGCGCCCTGGCGCTGACGCACAAGGAGGCCTATCGCAGCCCCTTCGAGCCGCTGCCCGGCGGCGTGGAGTTCATCCCCGCCGGGGATGTCGAGGCTCTGCGGACCGCTCTCGGTCCCGATGTCGCCGCACTGATCGTTGAGCCGATCCAAGGCGAGGCGGGTGTGCAGGAGCTTCCGGCCGGTTATCTCGAAGCGGCCCGTGAACTCACCTCGGCCGCCGGCGCCTTGCTCATGATCGACGAGGTTCAGACCGGTATGGGGCGCACCGGCGCCTGGATGGCCCACCATGCACTCGCCCCGGACGTGACACCGGATGTCGTGACCCTGGCCAAGGGACTGGGCGGAGGCGTGCCCATAGGGGCGACCATTGCCACCGGGCGGGCGGCCGAGCTCCTCGGTCCCGGCCAGCACGGCACCACCTTTGGCGGCAACCCTGTTGCTGCAGCGGCTGCGCTGGCCGTCATCGACACCATTCGCGAACAGGGGCTGCTCCAACGAGTGAGTACTCTCGGCGATCGCTGGGCGGCTGCGCTGGGGGCGCTGGAGGGCGTCACCGAGGTTCGCGGGCGCGGCCTGCTGCGCGGTATCGGCCTGATCGACGGCGTCGGGCCGGCCTCTCAGGTTGCCGATGATCTCGCCCGGCGGGGCTTCATCGTCAATGCTCCCCGCCCGGACACCCTGAGACTGGCGCCTCCTTTCGTCCTGTCCGACGCCGATGCCGACGCCTTCACGACGACGTTGACGGAGGTCCTGATATCGCGCCTTCGGGACGGCTCCTCATGAGCCGGCTGCAGGCCTCTCCCGTGGTCGACGACAGCAGCGCCGCTGAATCGCCTGCATCGGCGCCGGCGACCAAGACGGCTCGCCACGGTCTTATCGCTCAGATCCTGGCCAAGGAGCGTATTCGATCGCAGGCCGAGCTGCGGCGTGCTCTGGCCGACCACGGCGTGTCGACCACCCAGGCGACGCTCTCGCGCGATCTTGTCGAGCTGCGCGCCACCAAAGTGCGCGGTCCCGGTGGCGTTCAGGTGTATGCGATTCCCGAAGCGGGCGCACCCGGCCAGCTTCGCCCCGGTGGGGCTGCCGTTCCTGAGAACGGCTCCATGGCCGAGCACACAACCCCTCGCCTGGCGCGCTGGTGCGCGGACCTGCTGGTCACAGCTGAATGGTCCGGCAGTCAACTGGTCCTGCGCACACCTGCTGGAGCCGCCCAGATGTTGGCGGGTGCTGTCGATGACGCCATGCTCCCCGGCGTCCTGGGCTGCATCGCCGGTGATGACACCGTTCTGGTCGTCGCGCGTTCTGAGGATGTGGCCAGCGGCTTGGCCGCGCATCTGCTGTCCCTGGCGGATCCTGGCGCCCGGCGCTGAGCCGCGACCGCCTTCCTCTCCCAGTCCCGCACGCTGCTGCGGCAGAGCAGCACCACCCAGAAAAGAGAAGACACATGAGTGTTCACAAGGACCGCGTTGTCCTCGCCTATTCAGGAGGGCTCGATACCTCCGTGGCCATCGGCTGGATCGGCGAGCAGACGGGCAGAGAGGTCGTTACAGTCGCCGTCGATGTCGGCCAGGGTGGAGAGGATCTTGACGTTATTCGCCGACGTGCGCTGGACTGCGGCGCGGTTGAGGCATATGTGGCCGATGCGCGTGAAGAATTCGCCGAAGACTTCTGCATGCCCGCGCTCAAGGCCAACGCCCTGTACGAGAACACCTATCCGCTGGTCTCGGCCCTGTCGCGTCCTGTCATCGCCAAGCATTTGGTGAAGGCTGCTCGCGAGTTCGGCGCCACTACTGTCGCCCATGGCTGCACCGGCAAGGGCAATGATCAAGTCCGCTTCGAGGTCGCCATCACCTCTATGGCTCCCGACATGGACTGCATCTCTCCGGTGCGCGACCTGGCCCTGACTCGCGATGTCGCCATCGAATACGCCGAGAAGCACGATCTGCCCATCGAGACCACTAAGCACAACCCTTTCTCGATTGATCAGAATGTGTGGGGTCGCGCTATAGAAACCGGGTTCCTGGAGGACCTGTGGAATGCGCCGACTAAGGATGTCTACGTTTACACCGACGATCCCACCTACCCGCCGCTGCCGGACGAGGTCATTCTCACCTTTGAGGGCGGTATTCCGGTGGCGATCGATGGGAAGAGCGTGACTCCGCTGGAGGCCGTCCAGGAGATGAACCGTCGGGCGGGCGCTCAGGGCGTGGGGCGTATCGACACGGTCGAGGATCGGCTGGTCGGTATTAAATCCCGTGAGATCTATGAGGCTCCTGGGGCTGTCGCCCTCATTGAGGCGCACCGGGCATTGGAGGCGGTGACCCTGGAGCGCCTCCAACGTCGCTACAAGCGGCAGATGGAGCAGGTGTGGAGCGACCTGGTTTACGAGGCACAGTGGTACTCCCCGCTCAAGCAGTCCATGGATGCCTTTATCGAGGACACGCAGAAATACGTTTCCGGTGATATCCGCATGGTGCTGCATGGTGGTCGTGCCACAGTCAACGGCCGGCGCTCCGAGTCGAGTCTGTACGATTTCGAACTGGCCACCTACGACACCGGCGACTCCTTCGACCAGTCCTCCTCCCGCGGGTTCATCGAGATCTACGGCATGCAGTCCAAGCTCGCGGCCGCCCGCGATGTGCGCATGGGCCAGGGCACTGGCTTCTGAGGCTTATGCAGCGCATTGAGATCATTGAGGTCGTCGCTGGATCGCTGGCGGGATCACGGTGCTGATTGCGATGTCCTTGATGAACCACTGCCTGGTTCATCAAGGACATCGCCGGCCGCCATACCTGATGGACAGCTGATGATTTGCTGATGGCCGTTCGAGGAATCCGAGCGACCGGATGGGCAGGGCGCCTGTCGGTTCGGTAGAGACCGACTCCCTTTCCCCGAGCTTCTGAAGAGTCCGATGAGGCTGGAGAAGCCGAGATTCATATGCTGCATGCGTTCAGGCCCGGGGAGATCTCCCCGGGCCTGAGCCACGCCGTGAGGCTCTGTTGGTCAGCGGTGTTCCTTCATTCTGCTTACGATGCGTGCAGCAATATGGACCGCCGCCGGGCTTCATGCCCGGACACCGCCCTGCGGCGCCGGCGATCTGATCACATGAGAGGATTCCCACGTGCCAATAGTCGAGGCTCGTTCCGGAGCCGCCGTCGTCGGCGCACGGCGCAGCCTCATGCCCGCGCTGGGCACGTGGGGCTTCATTGTCACATTCTCGGGTCAAGGGCTGCGCAATCTTGTCGGCTGGTGGGCATTCGGCGTCATCGCCGCGATCAGCGGCCTCATGCTCTTCGCCGTTTTCGTGCGTGAAGGTCATCGAGTGCCATGGCGGGCGCTGCCCCCAATAGCCAGCGCTTACACCGTCCTGTGCATGCTGAGCGTTATATGGTCCCATTACCCGCGTGAGACCATCCTTGCCGGGCTGCTCATGCTGGCCACCACCGCCTCAGGCGTTCTACTGGCCTGCGGCCTGTCCCTGCGTCAATTGACCGATGCGCTCAGCCGTGCCCTCGAGGCGACCCTGGTGCTCAGCTTCCTGCTCGAGCTCTATGTGGCGCTCGTTCTGCAGCATCCGCTGATTCCCGCCTATATGAGGGACTGGACCGAAGTTCCTCCCTCCTATATCTGGGTCGAGGGCAACATCTTCCGGGGCGGGCCCATCCAAGGCATTGTCGGCAACCGGAATCCGCTGGCATTCATCGCCCTGCTCACTTTGATCTGCGTGGCCGTGCGTTGGAGGGACAACCGGCTGAGATTGCCGAACTTCATCGTGTGGTCTGCGCTATCCGTCCTGACTCTCTTCCTGACCGGTTCGGCCACCGTCATCGTTGCGGCAGTTGTGAGCCTGGTCGTCATGTTGTTCCTATGGCTGTTGCGCCACGTTCCCATTGCTTTGCGGACCACTGTCATCGTCGTGGCCTCCACTCTGGGCGTGGGGTTAGTCGCTGTGGCGATCGGGTGGCACTCGCAACTGACTGCCTTGCTCGGGCGCAGTTCTGATATGACCGGTCGGTGGGAGATCTGGATGAAGGTGCTCGCCCTGTGGGAGCAGCACACGTTCCTCGGCTGGGGCTGGATCATGTACTGGGTGCCGTGGATCCCCATGTTCGGCACGCTCGTCATCCGCCCAGACGGCACACCGACGCTCAGTGCCCACAACGCCTATATCGAGGCTCTTTTCCAGACTGGCGTTGTGGGCGCCGCACTGATCGTGGTCCTCGTGCTGACGCTCACCTTCCGCTCGTTCAGGCTGGCCGTGCACTATCTGGACTCCGACGCCTCAGTGCTCCTGCCCGCCCTGCTCATGACCGCCATGGTCGTGCAGTCCATGACGGAGTCGCGTCTGCTGTCCGAAGGCAACTGGGTCACCGTGTGCGCCCTGGGCACCTGGCTCGGACTGCACGAGATCATCGAGCGCGAGCACAATGATCCCTGGGCGCTCGAGAAGAGCGTGTCCCGAGCACGCTGAGCAAGAGGGAATGGCTTCTTGCCCATGTTCCCCGCAAGGGGACGGGACATCGGCAAGCGGCATGCGATGCGGTGGCGCCCCGAGGATGGTGCGTGAACACCGGAAGAGCGTTCTCCGGCCCGCGCGCCGATGCGTCATGATGGGACCATGACCAGTGAGCAGAACCAGTACGAGTCCACCGGTGCCGGAGCCGGGATCAGCCTGTGGGGCGGACGCTTCACCGGTGGGCCTGCCGATGCGCTGGCGGCGCTGTCCGTCTCCACCCACTTCGACTGGCGCCTCGCCCGCTATGACATCGCCGGCTCGCGTGCCCACGCTCGGGCCCTGCGCGGTGCGGGTCTGCTCGACGATGCTCAGCTGGACGGCATGATCGGAGCTTTGGACCGTCTCGAGGAGGATGTCGTCACCGGCGTCTTCGCCCCGACTCCTGCTGACGAAGATGTTCACACGGCTCTGGAGCGCGGGCTCATGGAGCGCGCCGGGGAGGACCTGGGCGGCCGCCTGCGCGCGGGCCGCAGCCGCAACGACCAGATCGCGACTCTCATCCGCATGTACCTGCGCGACCAGGCGCGCCACATCGCCGGGCTCGTCCTGGACGTGGTCGACGCGCTCATCAACCAGGCCGCCGCCGCGGGCGAGGCCGTCATGCCCGGCCGCACCCACCTGCAGCACGCCCAACCGGTCCTGGTGGCCCACCAGCTGCTCGCCCACGCCTGGCCGCTCATGCGCGATGTGGAGCGCCTGGAGGACTTCGACGCCCGCGCCGCCGTCTCCCCGTACGGGTCCGGCGCCCTGGCGGGCAGCACTCTGGGCCTGGACCCCGACGCCGTGGCCGCCGACCTCGGCTTCTCGGCCGCCGTGGAGAACTCCATCGACGGCACGGCCTCGCGCGATGCGGTGGCGGAGTTCAGCTTCATCCTGGCGATGACCGCTGTGGACGTCTCCCGCCTGAGCGAGGAGATCATCATCTGGAACACCAAGGAGTTCGGATTCGTCACCCTGGACGACTCCTACTCCACCGGTTCCTCGATCATGCCCCAGAAGAAGAACCCGGACGTGGCCGAGCTCGCCCGCGGCAAGGCCGGCCGCCTCATCGGGGACCTGACGGGCCTGCTGGCCACTCTCAAGGCCCTGCCCCTGGCCTACGACCGCGACCTCCAGGAGGACAAGGAGCCGGTCTTCGACGCCGTCGACACCCTTGCCATACTCCTGCCCGCCGTCGCCGGCATGGTGGACACCATGGCCCTGGACTACGGGCGCATGGCATCCCTGGCTCCCCAGGGCTTCTCCCTGGCCACCGACGTGGCCGAGTGGCTGGTACGGGGCGGCGTCCCCTTCCGGCAAGCCCACGAGATCTCCGGAGCCTGCGTGCGCGCCTGCGAGGAGCGCGGCATCGAGCTGTGGGACCTGAGCGACGAGGACTTCGCTGCCATCGATGCCCGCTTGGCTCCTGGCGTGCGCGAGGTGCTCTCCGCCGAGGGTTCCGTGGCCGCCCGCACCGGCCACGGCGGCACCGCGCCCGTGCGCGTCCTGGAGCAACTGACTCGGGCCATCGCCCGTAGCGCCGAGTTGCGGGTCTTTGCCTGGGAGGGGTCCCTCCTCGACGGCCCCAGCGGGCCGCAGCCCGAGGAGGACGACGCACCGGAGCAGGCCTGATGCCCGGCGGCAGGGACATGGCCGGCGGAGGATCCGGTCTCACCCCGGACGTGGCAGAGGTGCTTGCCCGCGACAGCCTTCAGGCCGCCCCGGCCCTCCTGGGGGCCATCGTGACGACCACGTCGCCTGAGGGGACCGTCTCGGTGCGCCTGACCGAGGTGGAGGCCTACCGTGGTGAGGCCGACCCCGGCTCGCACGCCTTCCGGGGTCGTACGGCCCGCAATGCCTCCATGTTCGAGGCGGGCGGCATCATCTACGTCTATTTCACCTACGGCATGCACCACTGCGTCAACGTCGTCACCGGCCCCGAGGGCCTTTCCCGCGCCGTCCTGATGCGCGGGGGCGAGGTGGTGGCCGGAGTCGAGCTGGCCCGCCGTCGTCGGCCCGCCGCGCGGAACGACCGCGACCTGGCCCGTGGGCCGGCCCGTCTGTGCGCGGCGCTGGGGCTGGACCGGTCCGACGACGGCACCGCTCTGGGCGGGCCCGGGTCGTGCGTCAGCCTCGCTCTGCCGGAGCCGGGCCTGAACCCCGAAGCGGCGCGCATCCGCACGGGTCCGCGCACCGGGGTGGCCGGCCCCGGCGGCGACGGCGAGGCCTACCCCTGGCGGTTCTGGCTCGAGGACGAACCCACCGTCTCGCCCTACAAACCGGCTGTTCCTCGGCGGCGCGCTGGACGCGCTGAGCGCTGATCGCGGTTCGGCGTGAAGAGCGCTGCCGGTGCTGAGATGGGCCGGAGCATGAGTGGGTCCGCACTGCATACGAGGGCCGCGCTTGACTAATAGTGTGCGCGCAGATAATCTCTGCACAGATCATCTACGGATGTGTTGATCCTCCAACGAAAGGCAGTAGAGATGTGGACGACTGAATACCGCCATGAGGCCGATGTCCCAGTGGATGCTCTGTGGAGCGTCTGGACTCGAGTGCTCGCAGGTGAACTCGAGCTGCCTGGAGGGGATCGGTACGAGCCGCAAGAGCCTCTTGGAGTCGGTGCGCGCATCGTGATGACGCCGGCGGGCCAGGAGGGCATCGAAATCGTCGTCACTCGGTGGGAGCCGCCCCATGTCCAGGCCGACCGTGCTGAGTACGGGGGAGTGGAGTTGACCTTCACGCACTCATTCGTCTCTACCGGTCCTGGGGGTGAGGGAAACGCCGTCATCATTCGCCTGGATATTGACGGTCCTCGGGCTGATGAGATCGGCCCCGGCATCGGCTCCCAGATCGCTGCGGATTTCCCTCAGACAGCAGACGCACTTGTGCGGGCTGCTAGGGTCAGTATGTGAGAACGCGCTTCCAGGGGCCGGAGTCCAGCCCCGGCCTCCTCCTGTGGCGAAGCACCTTGGCCTGGCAACGCGACGTGGCGGCTGCACTGGACCCCCTGGGGCTCACGCACTCGCAGTTCGTGCTGCTCGCCTGCGCATGGTGGCTCGAGACCCATGGCGGGGCGGGTACTCAGGTCATGATCGCCGCTCAAGCAGGCATGGACGTCAAAACCGCCAGTCAGGTTCTGCGCAGGCTGGAAGCGGCGGGGTACGTCTCTCGTCAGCAGCCCCCTGGGGATGCACGTGCCCGGATCGTCAGTACAACGGCAGCAGGGCGAGAGATGGGTAACCAGGCACTGAGCGCTGTCGAGGCAGTCGACGAGGCGTACTTCTCCTCGAGACCCCGGTTGCGCGACGCTCTGATCAAGGAGTCCTCAGGATCCGATGCGCATCGCGGCGGCAAGCAGGAGCATTCCTCAACTGGTGAGTGATACCTGCTCGTGGCGGCCTTGAGATCCATAGACTGCCGCAGTGACTGCCGACTACTGGAACCACAACACCGCCTATCATCCGTGGCTGCAGCGCATCGCCGCCGAGCGTCCCCGCCGGAGCATCCTGGACGTCGGGTGCGGCGACGGGCTGCTGTTGCAGCGACTCGCGCCGTACGCCGGTCACCTCACCGGCATCGAGCCAGACGTCGCGGCGCTCTGCCGCGCACAGGCCCGTCTGGCCAGCATCCCCAACGTCACGCTCAACGCCTCCAGCTTCGCGGCCTTTGATCCGGGAACGAAGCACTACGACCTGATCACCTTCGTCGCGTCGCTGCACCACATGGACCTGGCTGACTCCCTGACCAAGGCGCGCGACCTCCTGGCACCGGACGGCGACCTCCTGGTCGTCGGGCTGGTGGCGGACCGCACACCATCCGACTGGGCCTTTGCCGCGCTGGCACTTCCCTGGGCCAGGCTCGGCTCAGCGCTCCATCACGAAACCGACCCTGGGGTCCTGACGACGCCACCGGCCGCCTGCCTGACTGAGATCCGCACCGTCGCGCGCGACCTGCTGCCGGGCGTCCGGATCCGCCGTGGCCTCTACTATCGCTACCTACTCCGCTGGACCAGAAGAGCCTGCCGGTAGGCGTCCATCGCTGCCCCGGCTAAGTGAAGCGACGTGCCGGGCTGAGGACGCTGCTCTGGTTGAGACGTCGTTGGTTCGGCGTTTCGGCGTCGAGGCAAGAGGGAATCCGGTGAGAATCCGGGACTGTCCCGCAGCGGTGAGTGGCGACGATGGCTTTCACAAGGCACTGGAGAGATCTGGGAAGCGAAAGCCGGAGGTTGGTGTTACACCTGGAACCACAAGTCCGAAGACCTGCCAGCGATCCGCCCGTACCTCGGGCGGAGGCGACGACCTCGTGGACTGGGTCAAGGCTGTGAACGGGTCACAGGCCCTTCTCATCGTCTGCTGGTACGCGATGTCGCGTGAAGCCTCGGATGAGAGTGGAGATGTTCGAGAAGATTCTGGCTGCGGGCCGCAGTAGGGCCGCTGTTCGTGAAAGCCGCTTGCGGGGGCGGTGGTCAGGGAGGAAGGAGCGCCCTTGGTGAATGACTGCTGCCGCGTTCCCGCCCTTCGTTACTCCGGCGGGAACAGGACTCCGGCAGCACGCTCAGGCCGCTGATCCTCAAGGTCGGCGGCCTGAGCACAGTCAGGACCCAGCGGACGGGTGCTCAGCGACGGCTTGGGGGCTGCGATCGCAGAAGGCCGGGTCAGGTGAGCGGTGCCGACTCCTCAGTCAGGCCCAGCAGGAGCCCACGCAGCTGCGCCACCCCCTCCTCGGTCTCCTCTCCCCAGACGTAGGCCGCGGCGCATCCCTCAGCGGCTCGCCGCACCAGGCGGATCCGGTCGTCAGGCAGACCGTCGGCGGCGAACTGCTCGTCCCACCACCGGACATTGTCGGCTATGGCCTGTTTCACCTCGGGAATGTCGATCATGGGATACCAGGTGGAGGAATCCGCGAAGTAGACCATGGCCTCGCCCGACCCCCCGCATAGAGCACGGACGTATGCGCGCAGCATCTTGCCGGGACGGTTCTCAGACAGGTCGAGGAAACCCTCGACCTCCGAACGCAGCTGCCGCGCACAGTCCTCGCCGAGAGCCCGGATCAGGTCGTTGCGGGACGGGAAGTGATGCAGCAGACCTCCCTTGGACATTCCCGCGGCCTCGGCGATCCTGGCTAGGGAGACTGACGTGCCGTGCTTGCCCATGAGGTCGCTGGCGGCGTCGAGGATCGCCCGCCGTGTCCGGTCTGTGCTCCGGGTTTTTCCGCTGGTGGCCATGGACTCACCGTACCGCCGCACCCATCCCGTCACAAACCAGATAGGATGAAAAACATTCCAATTGGTATTGAATTACCGACCATATGGTCTGTAACCTTGCGGGGTGCCACACAACGAGAACTCAATGACTCCACACGTCCAGGTCGAGACCGTCCCCCCGCTGACAGCACGGCAGTGGGGCACCATCGCAGTTCTCACAGGTGCGGTCATGCTGCTGGCGATCGACGGCACGGTGCTGTCGCTGGCCGTGCCCCGGCTGACTGCCGACCTGGCACCTTCGGCCACAGAGCTGCTGTGGATCGGCGACGTCTATTCCTTCGTGCTGGCAGGGCTGCTGGTCACCATGGGAAACGTCGCCGACCGCATCGGACGACGTCGCCTGCTGCTGATCGGTTCGGCCGGCTTCGGGCTGGCCTCGCTGCTGGCGGCCTTCGCGCCCACAGCGGGGGTCCTGATCGCTGCCCGCATCCTGCTGGGGGTGTTCGGAGCCACCATCATGCCGTCGACGCTGTCGATCCTGCGCGACGTCTTCCGGCATCCGCTGCAGCGCACCCGCGCCATCGCGGTCTGGTCGGCTGGCGCCACCGGCGGCGCGGCAGTGGGTCCGCTCGTCGGCGGCTTCCTGCTGGAGCATTTCTGGTGGGGCTCGGTGTTCCTCATCAACCTGCCGGTGATGGCCATCGTCATCGTCGCAGGCCTTGCCTTAGTGCCGGAGTCACGCGGCGACGGCGACGCCCGAATCGATATGGCCTCAGCTTTTCTGTCGATCCTGGCGATCATTCCCATCGTCTACGCGGTGAAGCATCTTGCGGCCCAGGGCCTCGATGCGACGGTGGCAGCCACAACCCTGGTGGGGCTGGCTGCCGGATGGGTTTTCCTGCGCCGCCAGCAGCGGCTCGCCACTCCGCTGATCGACATCAGCCTGTTCCGCATCCCCGCGTTCACGGGGGCCGTGCTGGCCAATGGCCTCGCGATCTTCGCCCTAGCCGGGCTGCTGTTCTTCTTCTCACAGTACCTGCAGCTGGTGCGCGGCCTCAGCCCGCTCATCGCCGGGCTGGTCGAGCTGCCGGCCACGATCATGTCGGTACTCGTCGCCCTGGTGGCAGTGGCGATCGTGAAACGCCTGGGCGCGGGCCGCTCCATCGCCACCGGCCTGACGCTGGGGGGTGGCGGCCTGGCGCTGGTGGGTTTCGCCGCCGGGCAAGAGGGTATCCACTGGATACTCATCGGGGTGAGCGTGGCTGGGCTGGGCATTGGTTTGGCGATGACCCTGTCCACCGACGCCATCGTGTCGGCGGCCCCGGTGGAACGGGCGGGGGCGGCTTCGGCCATCTCAGAGACCGCCTACGAGCTGGGCGTGGCGATGGGAATCGCGCTACTCGGGTCGCTGCAGACCATCTCCTACCGCTGGCTGCTGCACATCCCAGACGGGATCAGCGACGACATCGCCGCCAGCCTGCGGGAGTCCCTGCCCGCAGGCCTCAAAGCCCTCGACGAGACCGTCACGGCCCATGCTGAGGCAGCCAACTCAGCTCGCGAGGCCTTCACCTCAGCCATGCAGGTGACATCCGTGATCGCGGCGGTGTTGCTGGTCACAGCGGCCTTCACAGCCTGGAGGCTGATCCCCCCATCGAGCCAGCGTCACTGAAGCTCCCGCAGCGCAGCGTCCGAACTCTCAACGCACTCGCTGTTCCGCAGCCCTGAGTTCGTCGTTTCGCGGGCTACTCGGCGACGGCACGCAGGGCCCCCTCCACAAGGTCCTGCTCCGAGGCCTCGGCGAAGAAACGCTCCGCCGCCGTCGGAGAGACCCTCCAAGCGCTTGGGGTCCCAGGGGAGTCTGCCACGGCGAGCAGCCGAGCAACCGTCCCTGCCTCGCGCGGGCATCCGGCTCTTCCCCAGCCCTCAGCCGCGTAGGTGAGGGCGCCGAGCGCCGCGTCCCGGAAGGCCTGCCCGGGCGTCACCGCGTACAGGCGCAGCGCCGCCACTCCAGCGCAGGTCAGCCGGTGCGCCTCCAGCTGGCAGGGATCCGGCCAGACCCCCTGCTTCTCATGGTCACCGGAACGTCGGGCGAACTCGGGCCACAGCGTCGCCGCCCAGTCCGTCATCGTTCGCGTCACCACTTCCCGGAATGGACTTCCCGGAATGGGCTCCAGCCTCGTCACAGTGGCCGACGGGGCGGGTTCCCCAGGCTCGGCAGCCAGCGTCGCGAAGGCGGTATCGATCAGCTTCCTTCCCACCTTCCGCTCCAGGATCCGCGCCGCACTCCCGGGGGTCGCCGTCAGGTTCTCCACCTGCCGGAGCAGCCGGTCTCGCCAGTCCTCGTCGTCGGCGACAACCCCCACCAGCCGCCCCAGGAGCGTCAGCTCCTCCAGCTCCAGCAGAGGAGAGGTCATGGGCAGCAGAGTGTGCCATTGACACCAGCGAACCTCTGCCAGGCGACGCAGCACCCCCAGGATCGGCCCGGCTGTCACCTCACGGCACAACATGACCTCTCGCTGCCCCGTCCTCATCCCCAGCATCGTCTGCGCCATGGCCTCGCCGTACAGCTGCCCGATGACCGCACAGGCCATGTCCGAGTCGGCCACCAGGCACGACGGCGTCAGATCGGGCCTCGCGGGATCAATGTTGATCACCGCTCCAGGCAACTGAATGGCCACCGATCCGCTGGGCGCAACCGGCTCATCGCCGATCAGCACCGCCCCCATCCCCACGTATCGGACTGGCACCCCCTGCTCATCCATAAGATTCATCAAACCGCCTCCCGAGGCCAACCGGCGCGGCAACACTCCCACATCTCGGTGAAAACCTGAGTTGCAGCGTCCCCTTCAGCCGCAGAGTACCCACTCATCCGGGGCTTCACCGTCCGCCAGTATTCAGCACTGCGTTCTGTCATCAATTATTCATGACGGACTCCCACAGCTTTCCCGAAAAGTGCCAAGAAAATGCCAATTTGCTGTTTTCTGAACATTTTGCCCGCGGTCCTGCGAAAGACTTGGCAGATGTCAGGCGAGACAACACCCGAGGACATCAACAACCAGACCTGGCGCGACCTCGACGTCGCGCCACTGGCCGAGGCCGCCTGGCTGGCCGCACGCGATGAACGCTCAGCGCGTTTCCACGACCTGCGACGCTGCCCCACAGCCATCGCCCCCTACGGCCCACGCGACCCCGACGGACAGCTCACGCGCTGGATGTGCTGCAGAGCGGGTTGTCTGGATCTCCACCACGAGTTGCTGGCCCGGATGGTCCAGCAACTCGGAAAGGAGCGCCGGGACGCCACAGCCAGCGGTGTCATCCGGAACTTCCCCGCCTACGTGCGCCGGGTAGCCGCAACGCAGCTAGTGGAGATCCGGCGGGCCGAACAGGTGGCACGGGGCTTTCCCGCTAAACCCTCCAGGGAGGACGGGGCCGTCGGGCGGGTCATCGCGGCGCTGAGGTCCATCGACGGCATCCGCGGTGAATGGCTGGTGGCGCTGTTCCGAATCATGCGCGCCTATCCGTTCAGCACCCATCATGTGCCGGGCCGCTGGCCCGTCGAGGGACTCATCGAGGAGCGATCCAAGCTGGCAGACGAGCATCGACCAAGCCCCATGGAGGTGCGGCGCGACATCCTGTTCGTGCTGCGACGCGCAGGCGAGATCCTCGGGACCACCTGGGTCAACGACAACCTGACCACCCCGCTGCTCAGCAACGGCGGCACCGAGACGCTCTACGACGACCATGTCCTGGAGCCCGACGACGTGGCCAGCCAGGTGTTGGGACGGAAGCTGCTGATGGCCTACCAGAGACTCCAGGAAGCCGGCCTGCCCGGCGATGAGGCCCTGAAGACCGCATCTCTGAGGGTGTGCGGGGTGGCGCTCCCGCGCGTCACACGCGAGATCCGCGGCGTGCTGCGGGAGCTGGACCAGGCCAGCTGACGCCGGGCACGATGTCAGCCCTGGTGGTCGTCCTCACCAGTTTCCCCACCGTCAGCCTGCGGCTGCGGCGATTCTGCATCCCCGTACTGGCCGTTTCGTGAGTCCTCACGATGCCCGACCGCATCGCGTCCCCTCGCGCTCAGGTCCTTGAACCCGCGGTTGATGTCGTCCACGAACCGGTTGAGATGCTCACCCAACTGCTCCAGAAACTCCTTCGCGCCAGGCGAGTCGGCATCCGGGTGGGTCTTGGCATACTCCGCCCGCTGCTCGTCGTAGAAGGCCCGGGCCTTCTCCCCGACCAGCCCAGCAAATCCAGCGACAGCGTAGGCCGCATCAGCTGCGAACTTGAGCGCCGCCTCGCCCAGGCGCTCGCCCTCTGACCTGTCGTCGCCCTCGCTGGGAAGAACCTCTCCCTGGACGGTCTCAGCTCCCTTGGCCTCATCGGGGCTCACCTGCTCGGCAGTGGGCTCATCGCCTGCCTGTCGATGCTGCTGCTCATCACTCATCATCTTCCTCCGTTCCGGGTTTCCTCCAGTGTCCCCGCCGAGGAAGCCTCACCCAACAGTTGGACCCCCTGATTCACCCCCGAAACCTGCCCGGGAGCTGGGGCTGGCGGGGCAGTAGCCACCCCCACATCATCAGCAGTCCACTCTCGATCCGTATGTTGATCGAAAGACAGGTATGCCACGAAACGAAAGACAAGGGGGATGGAATGTTCTGGAGATTGTGATACAGCACTTAGGCTCCGGGAATCGGAGCGATAACAGGCGGAACGTGCGAGCACGTTCCGCCTTCCTTACGAAGAAACCCCTTAGTCCTCAACATCAACCTAAAATTCTGCAGCATATCTCATGACATCTGACAGCGGCGCAAACCCCTCTTCAACTGCAGTTTTGATGTAGAGGGCCTCTACTATCGCCTCCCCGGTGAGCAGCGCCTCAGCCCGCAGCTGATCCGCGGCCAGCCATTCCAGGGCTCGTCGCATCTGCTCATTGAGTCGTTGTTCATCTATGAGATGGACCGGCTCCACAGTCGGCGGGCACCTGACTCGCCTGGCCCGCACCTGCTGCCCGGAGGCAATGCCGTGGTAGATGGCGTGAGCCACAATCCGCGCCGCCTGCTCTCCGGTGACCGGCCGCCCCGCACGATCCAAGCGGAAGCAGTCCAGCCAGGCGCGAGCCATGGCATCCTCGCACGCCTCCTCCATGCGACCCGCCAGTTTCAGCAGACGCCCCTGGGCGGTACGGGAGGCGAAGCTGGCGAGCATCGCCTGCGCCCGGGCCGCGATGCCCGCGTTCACCCCCTCCCCCGTTGGCAGGCCAGGGTCAGCCACCGCCTCAGCACTCGCCCGGAGGGGTTGATGATCACCGCTCCAGGAACGGCGTTCCGGTGGATGTCGTGGCGCTCGCCATTCCTCGCCGTCGGGTCCGAACAGGAAACCAGCATTCAGACTCCGCAACGTCACCCTGGCGGATTCGTCGCACAGCCCCAGCGGTTCACAGGCACGCCTCACCTCACGTCTCGCTATGCGGTCGGCGTCGCCCTCGACGTTCGGGTCCCGGACGGCCAGCCAGAACCGAGAATAGAGAGAGCGCTCCAGCGCATCGAAGGTGTTCTCAGAACCCACGACGACCAGAGGAGGACGGCGATCCCTGCCCAACCCGAGGCTGCTGTAGGGCATGGCTGCGAGATTGGCTCGCCCATCGCTTGCCCACAGCTCATCGTACAAATCCCGGTATCGTTCAAATTCTTTACGACTGAGGCGGCGGCCCACCGGCACCGCCCTACGCAGCAGCGTTGCGACAGCGTCATCCAGCTGTTCCGGCATCGGCCTCCTCCCCTGCCTCCAGCTTGTCCCAAAAGCCGTTGCCAGCCGCGCGGCCGCCTGCGTCACCGTCACGTCCAGACCACCACGACGCGCAGCCTTCATTGCCCGGTCAACAGCAATCCGGAGTTGGAGGAGCAGCTCCGTCAGGGTTTCCCTCTCCTGGTCCAGCAGACCCGCCATCCCGCTCGCCCACCGCCCATCAAGGCACGACTGACGGTGAATATCAGGCCATTGGACAGCCACCCGCGGCAGCAGGATGCGACGAGCAATCAGGTTCGCCGTCACTCCCCGGCCAGGTGGCGCGACACACGGCCATTCGGGCAGCATGGGAAGCCATTCCTCGCACCATCTCAGCGCCGATTTCGCCACAGATCACACTCCACAGGACAAGGTGACGGACAGGATCTCACCGGCATACCCCCACGTCAGAGCCGATCTGAAGAATGAATTCCCCAAGCTGAAAAGATGGCTTCGGCTTCACCTGCCAGGAACTAAGATCATGGCCATGGACATCTCATCGGGAGACACGGGGGCCTCCCCCGACGAAGTGACGCCCCTGGCCGAGCTGACGGCCGCCATCAAGCAAGTGCGAACAGACGGCATCAACAAACCCGGCCTGCGGGTGCCCGAGCCCTTGAGCCGAGCGCTGGGCATCGACTCAAATCCCCAGGCCGCGGTGTCACAGGTTCGGCAGGCAATACTGTCGTGCGCCGTCCAGCTGGAGCGGACACGCCGCCTTGCCTTCCTCTTCGGAGCAGGCTTCCGCGAGGACATCTGGGGCTCATCAGGCCAGCGAGTCGCCAGAACCGCCAAGGCTCTGGGCCTGTCACGCCGCAACACCTATCTGCAGATCCATCGCGCCTCAGAAGCCATGGCTGCGCAGCTACTCCGCATCGGTAGCGCCGCCACACTGACAGAGACAGAGTATGTCACCAACTGGACAGGTTGCTATGTGGATTTCCATCAGCACAATCCGGAAATCCGCTTGACCCGAACAATAATGGCCCTACGAGATGGCATAGAAAACCTAAATGAGGAAATCTTTTTACCCGCCCTCAAGGATCGTGAAATCAGACACTTGGGACTTGAGGGATGCCAGGTGACTTCGACCGAGGCCAAGGCAGGCTCTTGGGAGCTTCAGCTAACGTTTCCAGAGCCACTCCACGTTGGCGAGAACCATACTTACTCGATACTGCTTGAGGCGCCTGACAAAAAAGCCATTGCGCCAATGCTGGTTCTCTCCCCCCAGAACCCACATCAAGACAGCCAGATAGAGCTTCACTTCGGGAAGGAACGTCCCAACCTGATTGAGCGTTTCGACCGCGTATGGACATCCCAGGCGACAGACCCAGACTTTCAAGGTGTTCCGGTAACCATTGACGCCGACCCCGTGGTCGTCGAGTTCAAGAACATGGAACAGGGCTGGGACTACGGGGTGCGATGGTCCTGGTAGGGCGTCAGCATCTCGTCACCCTGACCTCCTCCCCGACGACGTTGCCATCCTGGTAGGGGATGACGGCGTGGAACTGGCGGGGGTCGTCATCGAAGACCAGCGGTAGGAAATGACGGTCCCCGTCCCACATCGGCAGCTCCCATACCCGCCCGAGGGGGACCCATGCCAGTGGCCCATCGGCGTTGCTGCTCGGCGGCTCACCATCGAAGCCGTCGACCAGGAACACCAGTCCGAACCAGTCGGAGCCGTCTGAGCCGAATCCGGGCCACGACACCGTTCCGCGCAGGCTCAGCGACGTCGCGTCGATCCCGGCCTCCTCCCGGAGCTCTCGACGCAGACAGGTGACGGCATCCTCCCCCGGCTCCAGCTTCCCGCCGAGGCCATTCCACTTTCCTCGGTGATCGTCGCCCGCACGCTGCCGATGAACCAGCAGCACCGAGCCGTCGCGGACGACGTACCCCAGGGTTCCGATGATCGCCTGGAACATCAGGCGACGCGATGCATCCAGCCGAGCCGGTCCTCGGCGCGGCCGTACTGGATGTCGAGAAGATGCTCCCGCAGCTCCCTGGTGCGGGGGCCCGGCTCGCCGTCGGCCACAGACTGCTCGCCATGCTCGGGGGAGTTGAAGCCGACGATGGGCGTGATGACGGCTGCGGTGCCGCACGCAAACGCCTCCGTGATCTGCCCTGAGGCCAGCCCGGCACGCAGTTCGTCGAAGGCGATGGGTCGCTGGACGGCGGTCAGCCCGTGATCAGCAGCGAGGGTGAGCAGGGAGTCACGGGTGACGCCCTCCAGGATCGATCCGAGGGCAGGCGTGACCAGCTGGCCGTCGGCGGTGACCATCATGAAATTCATGGTTCCGCACTCCTCCAACCACCTGTGCTCCGCACCATCTAAGTAGAGCACCTGACCGCAGCCGTTGTCGGCGGCCTCCTTGGCGGCGGCCAGGCTGGCGGCGTAGTTGCCCCCGCACTTGGCGGTGCCGGTGCCTCCGGGAGCTGCCCGCGTGTAGTTGGGGGTGACCCACAGTTTCACGGGTGCCGGATAGTAGGCCCCGGCCGGGGAGGCCAGCAGTCCGTAGATGTACTGAGTGGCCTCTCGCACGCCGAGGTAGGGCTCGTTCGCGATCTCAAAGGGTCGGAGATAGAGGCTCTGTTCGCCGTCGGGTTGAGGCACCCATGCCTGCTCAAGGGCCACCAGCTCGTCCAGCGACGCCAGGAACAGCTCCACCGGCAGCGGCGCCATCTCCAGACGGTCCGCAGAGTGGACGAAACGACGGGCGTTCATCTCAGGCCGGAACAGCCACACTGACCCGTCGGCGTGCCGGTAGGCCTTCAGACCCTCGAAGATCTCCTGACCGTAGTGAAGAACCGCCGCAGCCGGGTGAAGCTGCCATCTGTCGGTGGCAGCGATGCGCGCATCGTGCCAGCCACGACCATGGGTGTAGTCGGCGATGGCCATGTGATCGGTGAAGAACCTCCCAAACACCGGATTCGCCACGACAGACGCACGTTCGGCGTCGGGAGTGGGGTGGTCGGTGCGGTGAAGCTCAAACAAAGACATGCCCGAGAGCGTAGCCGACGGACCTCTTACGAGGGCACCTGCTACGGCAGGTGAGTTTTCCAGTGACTTGCGTCCCTGCACCCCGCATCCACTATTGTCTGCTTTGGCGACCGGGGGAGCTGACCTTCAGGTATTGACCTTGGCCGACGCGACGTCTCTGGGGCTTGACTTCCTGAGAATTCTGAGAGATCGTTGACTGGTTCTTTACTGACAGGAGGGCTGCATGCGCAGGCTTGCCATCTGGTTGACCGCTGTCGTGGTCGCCGTCGCTGGCATTGTCGTTGCATCCAACGCCACCGCCGATGACAAGACTCCTCCCGTCGGTCCTTCCGTGGTGGCGATCCACGCTCCATGCGCCGTCACACACCCATGGCCCGGCGACGACGTGCCGATCAGCAAGGTCGTTGAGCAGTTCTCCCAGAACTTCGGCCTCCAGACCTCCGGAAACGGCTGGACCGATGCGAACCGCCGTCAGATCAAGGTGCTGTGGCAGACCCTCGACTCCGTCGCCTGCACCGACTTTCTGCCCAATCTCAAATCCAAGGTCAACGACCCCGTCGGCGTCAACGCAGCCAGCATCAGCGGCTTCGCCTGGGGCGACTGGTCCCTGACGAAGGCCGGTTATGTCACCTTCGACTTCACGAAATGGAAATCAGCCATCGACGACAATGACGTCGGCCACCTGTCACGGCTGATCATCCATGAGTTCACCCACACCCTGAACGCCGATCGCTTCTCCGATCCCCAGTACTGGCGGGACTTCCAGGCTCTGGCGGCGAAGCAGGGGACGTTCAGCAGCTACGCCGGCTCGCAGCTCACGGAGACGCTTCCGGAGGTCGTCGGCTACTACGTGGCCCGCTGCGCCAAGGACAACCCCTACGACACCGGCAAGTTCAGCCGCTACTACGAATGGGTCAAGACCAACATCTTCGCCGGACGCGAGTTCGGCCCCGCCCCGGGCCAGAAGGCCTCCTGCAACGTCACCGCGGATGACATCGCCGCTGCCGAGGCCGCCAAAGTCCCAGCCTGGGTTCGCGCGCTCAGCGGCGACTGACCAGGGGCAGCTCTTTCCACCACACTCCACACTGGGCGCAATTGGTGTTCCATCGCCACCTGGTGTTGTGTGTCGGCAATTCACCAGTGGAAGGCGGATTCTGCGGCTGGTGCCGAGCCACGACAGCCGGGTGAAACACCACTGGACGTACCGTGAGTAAGGTGAACGAAACGAGGCGCCGCGCCCGGGACCGGAAAACACCCGACGAAACAACGACACGCGACGCTAGGATTTGCCAGGCGCCTGCAACCTCCCGGCGCCATGGCGCAAGGAGTTGATGGTGGCGAGGACAGGACGTCTGGCCTGGGTGGTGTGGTCGGTCGGGATTTTTGCCTACGCCGTCGCAATCATGCAGCGCACCAGCCTGGGTGTGCTGGGCGAGCAGACCTCTGCGCATTTCGGCACCAGCGTCGGGATCATCTCGACGTTCGTGATGGTGCAGCTGGCCGTCTACGCCTTGGCACAAGCCCCCATCGGGGTTCTCGTGGACCGGTACGGGTCACGGGTGATGATGATCACCGGTTCGGGAATCCTGGTGCTGTCGCAGGTGCTCATGGCCTTCGCCGACGCCCTGCCCCTGGCCATAGCGGCCCGCATCCTGTTGGGGATGGGTGATGCCTGCCTGTTCGGCTCCGCATTGCGGCTGATCCCCGCATGGTTCGCACCGTCGCGGGTTCCTGTGCTGAGCCAGCTGACGGGGCTGCTGGGGCAGATGGGTCAGGTGGCCTCCGCGATGCTACTGCTGCCGCTGTTCCACGCACGCGGTTGGATGTGGACCTTCCTGGGCGCAGCGACCTTCTCGGCCGTGGCGCTGCTTGCCAGCGCGTTCTGGGTGCGTGACGTGCCCCCTGGGGAGACGCGACCCACGCCGCAAGAGGAGCGACTCGCCGACCTGCCTCGCGGAATCGTCGAGGCCTGGAAGCATCCCGCCACCCGGCTCGGGTTCTGGGTGCACTTCACCAGCGGCTTCAGCGTCAACGTGTTCGCGATGATCTGGGGAATACCGTGGATGATGCGCTCCCAGGGGCTCTCCGAGGCTGAATCAGCCGCCCTATTCAACCTCACGGCATTCGGCTCTGTAGCCTTCGGGCCGCTGCTGGGCTGGCTGACGGCCCGGCATCCGCTGCGTCGCAGCAACCTTGCCCTGATCGTGATCTGGGCCAACATGCTCGCCTGGGCTGCGGTGCTGCTGTGGCCGGGGCGGGCACCCTGGTTGCTGCTGCTGGCGCTGGTGATCGCCATGTCGGCGGGTGGCCCCGGCACCGGGATCGGCTTCGACTATCCACGCACGCTGCTGCCGTCACATCGCCTCGGCGCGGCAAACGGCCTGGTCATCACAGGCTCGTTCACGGGGGCGACGCTGTGCCTGCTGTCGATCAGCGCGCTGCTGACCGGGCTCAGCCCATCCGGCGACTACACCCCCAGCCAGCTGAACTGGGCCATGGCGGTGCAGTTCCCGTTCTTCCTGGTGGGCATCACCGGCATCCTGACCACGAGGTACAAGCTGCGCAGAATGATGCGACCCTACGGTGTGATCATCCCCACGTGGCGGGAGGTCGCCGAACGCATCCGCCGCTCCCGCCGTCACTGAGCTCGTCTATCGGCGAGCCAGGGCTGCGTCAGAACAGCCCCTCAGGCTCCGGGGGCGCGGCGTAGGAGGGATCGACATCCTTGAACAGCGAGGCCACGGAGTTCCCAGTGTGGATGCGGTCAATGGCCTCCGCGAACAGGGAGGCGACGCTCAGCACCTGCAGGCCGGGGAAATCCTCGGGTGCGGGAACCGTGTTGGTGGAGACAACCTCCGATATGCAGTCGGTGCCGGTCAGGCGCTCAACGGCTTTGCCGGTGAACAGGCCGTGGGTGCAGGCGACGGAGGCGTCAACGCAGCCGAAGTCGGCCAGGCGTGCGACGACCTCGACGATGGATCCGCCCGTCGCGATCTCATCGTCCAGCACGATGGCGCGTTTGCCCGACACATCGCCGACGATGGAGGAGATCGTCACCCTGTCGTCAGCCAGGCGTTGTTTGTTGCCGGCGGCCACCGGCAGGTTCAGCAACCGCGCCAGCAGCGTCGCCTGCTTGGCATTGCCCAGGTCCGGTGACACGACGACATGATTGGTCAGGTCACGTTTGCGATAGTGGTCGGCGATCACGCCCAGCGCCGTCAGGTGATCCACGGGCACGGAGAAGAAGCCGTGCACCTGGGGGGCGTGCAGGTTCATGGTCAGCACGCGATGCACCCCCGCAGTCACCAGCATGTCGGCGACGAGACGTCCCCCAATGGAGATGCGGGAGGCGTCCTTCTTGTCCGAGCGGGCGTAGGCGTAGTGCGGGATGATGGCGGTGATCTGCCCAGCGGAGGCCCCACGTGCCGCATCCACCATGAGCAGCAGCTCCATCAGATGCTCCTGAGTCGGCGGCACCAGCGGCTGCACGATGTAGACGTCCCGTTGGCGACAGTTCGCAAGCAGCTGCGCCTGGAGACAGTCGTTGCTGAACCGGGAGATCCTCACATGGCTTCGGGGGATGCCCAGATGCGCACAGATCTCATCGGCCAACGTGTGATGGGCGGAACCGGAGAAGACGACGATGCCTTTCACAGCGTTCTCCTTGTTAGGCGGGTTCTACGTGCCCACCCTAGTGCCGCATGCCTGAGCGCACCCGGCATTGGGCGCTGCGACACGAAGACCTGTCACAGCTGCCGCACGTCGGTGCATCGGGCCCTCAACGCGAACGCGGTCGGGGACATGGCCTGGGGCCTTATGAGATGGGATCACAGCCCCATCCCATGTCCCCAGGCGGAGACCGTCACTGATGGCCGGGGGGTGGATTGCCCTCGTCGCGTTGCGCCAGGAAGCTCTCGAAAGCTGCCGCGATCTCGTCGGCCGTCGGCAGGGAGTCCCCAGGCTCTGCGTAGCGGTCGTACTGCTCCTCCAGCTGCTGCAACAGCATCTGGGCGGTCTCGTCCTTCTGAGTGTCGGCCTCGATCGACATCAGGTTGGCCTCGGCGGACAGATCAAGCTCCTCCGTCGGCAACGCGAGCTCCGAGACCTCCGCGAACCGGTGCATCACCGTTGCCGCCGCCTTCGTGAAGGTGGCGCTGGCCAGGTAGTGGGGAACATGAGCCGCCACCCCATATGCGCTGATCCTGGCCTTGCCCATCGCATACTCCAGGTAGGCGGAGAACGAGGCGGGGATCTCCAGGCGCTCAATCCAGCGTGGATTCGGCACCCGCAGCTCAGGATCGGTGGAATGCACCGCGACGGGCGTGGGGCGGGTATGGGGGAAGGTCATCGGCAGGCCGTATCCGGTCAGCGCAACGGAGATGCCGAGGCGTTGGAACAGACGGATCAGCTCGTCACGCACCAGCTTCCAACGATGATCGGGCTCGGGGCCTCGCAGCACCAGGTAGGGACGTCCATGGAGGTCTCGGGCCAGGTGCAGCTGAGCGACAGGCTCCTCCAGCGACACCCAGTGGTCGGTGTCGAAGATCATCGACGGGCGACGCGCACGGTAGTCGTGGACAAGATCCCAGTCGAAGCTGCCCAGCAGCTGCGGCTCAGAGTGCTCCAGCAGGGCCTCGACCAGGGTGGCCCCGACGCGCCCCGCATCAATGTAGCCGTCAAAGAAGTAGAACAGCGGAGGGCGGGACCCCGCGACGGTGCCCCACAGGTCCTCATCTATCTCAAACCAGTCGGACATGTCTCCAGCCTAACCCGTTTGGGAGGGAGATCTCACCGGAAGCATCGCCAGCAGGCCCAGCGCCAGCACCAGCACGATCCCCAGGATCCCGAAATACACCGTCGAGACGCCCTCAGCGACGAAGAAGCCCCCGATCCACAGGAACAGCACCCACATCGACGAGGACAGGAAGGACACAGCACGGCCCGTCGTCGCATAGAGGCCGAACACCTCACCGGAGTGCCCCTCGGGGATCAGACGCGCCAGGAAGGACCGGGAGGCCGACTGGGCGGGGCCGACAAACACCGTCATGGCCAGGCCGAACACCCAAAAGACCCACTGGCCGCGATCGTGAAGCAGGAAGGTGCTCAGCCCGAGGGCCACCAGGCTGCCGAGAGAGAACACGATCACCTTCTTCGGCCCGACCCGGTCGTCGAGGTAGCCGAATCCGATGGTCGCCAGCCCGGCGACGATGTTGGCCGCCAGCCCGAAGATGATCACACCTCCCATGGTGAAGCCGAACACGTTGCTTCCCAGGACCGCGCCGAAGGTGAAAACCCCTGCCAGGCCGTCACGAAACAGAGCTGAGGCTATGAGAAACCAGATGGTGTGCGGGGAGACCTGGTGGATGCGACGGATGGAGGCGAGGAGGCTGCGATAAGCCTGAGCCACAGACTGCCTGGGCGGCGGATCAGCGACGGGCTGGTCCTTCAGGGCGCGGAAGATCGGGATGGTGAACAGCACCGTCCAGATCCCGCACAAAAGCATGGAGTTGCGGACGTCCCAGGCGTCGACATCGCTGCCGGTGAAGGCGATGATCAGCAGCAGGATCGCGATCCCGCCCAGATACCCGAGCCCCCAGCCGAGCCCGGAGACGCGCCCCACCGTCTCGGGGGTCGCCACCTGGTCGATGGCGGCGTAGTAGTTGACGTTCGCCACCTCCGCGACGACGTTGCCGATGCCGAGCAGCACCAGGCCGAGCCACAGGAACTGCTGCTCTGGGGCCACGAACCACAGCGCCGCGGAGATCACAGCCAGCGCCCAGGTCTGCCAGCGCAGGTTGAACATGCGTCTGCCAGAGCGGTCGGAGCCCTGTCCCAGGACCGGAGCCAGCAGGGCGATGACCACCCCGGCGACAGCCATCGCGACACCCAGCATCCGGGAGGGCCCGTTGTCGTCGGGACCTGTGCCGAAGTTCGTTCCGGAGGCAATGTAGGCCCCGAAGACGAAGGTGGTGATCACCGTCGCGAACGGCTGCGTCCCCCAATCCCACATGCACCACGCAAGGATCTTTCCCCTCCCAGCAGGCCTGGAGCTGAGGGCGGTCTTGGTTTCACTCACAGCACCAACGTAGTGGCTGCGACAAGGCCTCAGAACAGCACGACCCCGGGTCCTGACGCATCGCGCCGGATGTTCTTGACACCTACCAGATCATCGAATAACATGGATAATACTTATTCATATTCATTTGTCGCAAGGCAAGAAGCCCAGTTACCCAACGAGGCTTATTCACAGCAACTAGCATTTGGGTTCCGACAAGAATTTTCGCTGTTTTCGACATCCCCATGAATAAGTCTCAATAGCCAAAACCAGAAAGATTCCATCTATGAGGTTCACAAAAGTCAAAGCAACAGTTTTCGCCATAGTATTAGCATTGGGAACAATAACACTTACCCCCGTAAAGGCTAACGCCTACACTCTCACAGGATGCAAATGGGAGACCAAGAGTCCAATAATCTCGTCAAGAGGAGTGACCGGCATCTACACCACTCCACTGCGCGAAGCTCGATTAGACATTAACAGCAAGACCCCAGTCAACCTAAAGCAAAGCGCTTATGGCACGGCCTGGTGGGCATTCAACGGCGACTATGGAAACACGGGATGGGAAGGATTGGCCGTTTGGAATTGCCGCAATGGCAAAGTCCTCAGCGCCAGCTCAAGACTAAACAACACCTTTTTATCCGGTAAACCAGCAGCTCAGATCAAAGTAGTCTGGCTTCACGAACTATCACACGTTTTTGGACTGAATCACGTAACCTCAATAAATCGAGTTATGTACACAAGCGCATCCGCAGCCTACCACCACGGAGTCCGGAGTCTCACATCTGATGAAATCGCAGCATATGAACACCTATACTGAAAAGGATGCAACAATGAAATCGGACCTTAAACTAGCCCTAAAAGGCCTCACAGGAGCCTTCATAATCGGTATCACAATCATCACAGCCGGATGCTCCGCAAACACCACAGAAGAGGCAAGAGAGACGAAACACGTCTCCGCCACTCGCGAGAAGACCTATGCATCCCTGGATGAGCTCAATGCCGACAGCACCCTCGTCGTCGTTGGAACTCCCACCAGGCAGGAGGTTGTGCAGGACATTGAGCCAGACATGGACTTCACCCTCAGCACATTCGAGGTCCAGTCGACGCAGAAGGGCGAGGCTCCTGCCAGCATCACCGTCCGACAAACCGGCTCCACAGCGCAGGGAGCACCCGCGGGCATTCTCACCACAGGGCAGCAGTACCTGCTCTACCTTGTGCCCAGCGGACTCCCCGGGGAACAGGCATCCCAGTACTACGTGACGGGCCTGACCGCTGGCATCTACACAGGCGCGGAGACACGCGAGGAGACGACCACCGGCTCGACCTTCACGCAGGCAGAGCCCGACCCCGCCGACAACCTGCCACCCACCATCGAGATCCCGTAGCACTCCAAGCTCGGGTCTGCCCATGAGGCTCCAGGAGGGGTGAGGCCCCTTGCCACAGCTCGGCTGCGGCACCGGCGGGGCGCATGAAACGCCGGCCGCAACACGGGGGGACGGACCGTGACGACGACGCTGAGGCACGGAGCGGCGATTCGCGCACGCCACGACCTACGCGAAACACCGCTTGCCTCCACCACCACGCCTCCGGCTGGGCTGGCTCCTTGCCACAGGGTTTCCAGTCAGCCCAGCCAAGCCGCACTCGTCTCACGGCCACGGGTTAACTATCGACACTTTTTTCATGCTCTTCGAGACACGGCATCCCGTTTCTCGGGTATGGTTGGGCGCTATCGCCAGCGTTGGCAGCGCGGCGCACTGGTCCGTAAGCCCGTCAGGAAGGCCCCCAAGATGACAGACACTGCCACCTTCACCCATGGTGACGTCAGCCTGGATGTCGACGTCGTGGAGTCCACCGTGGGCAGTCACGGGTACGACATCTCGAAACTGATCTCCTCCACCGGGAACGTGACCCTCGACAATGGGTTCGTCAACACTGCCTCCTGCAAGTCGGCCATCACCTTCATCGACGGCGAGAAGGGCATCCTGCGCTACCGCGGCTACACCATTGAGGATCTTGCGGAGAAGGCCTCCTTCATCGAGGTGGCGTATCTGCTGATCCACGGCGAGCTGCCCACAAGGCAGCAGCTCGACAGCTTCTACGAGCGCATCGCCCGCCACATGATGATCGACGAGCGCATGCGTGAGCTGTATCGAGCCTTCCCCCGTGGCGCGCACCCCATGATGGTGCTGTCCGCCGGTGTGATCGCTCACGGCGCATTCAACCGGAACACCCTTGACCCACACGACCCGGAGGCCGTCGAGGCCGCCACCTTCCGGCTGCTGGGAGCGATGCCGACACTCACCGCCTATGCCTACAAGAGCTCCGTCGGTGAGCCGTTCCTCTACCCCAAGACGAGGCTCAGCTACGTCGAGAACTATCTTCGCCTGTCCTTCGGCACCCCCCAGGAGCGATACGAACTGGACCCGGCCGTGGTGCGGGCCTTCGAGACCCTGTTCTTACTGCACGCCGATCACGAGCAGAACTGCTCGACATCGACGGTGCGGATGGTCGGATCGTCGGACGCCAACATCTACGCCGCCGTCGCGTCCGGTGTGAATGCCCTGTCGGGGCCGCTGCATGGCGGTGCGAATCAGGCTGTGCTGGAGATGCTCACCCACATCCGCAAGGAGGGGCTCGACGCCAAGACCTTCATATCGAAGGTCAAGGACAGGCAGTCGGGCGTCAAGCTGATGGGCTTCGGGCACCGCGTGTACAAGAACTACGATCCACGCGCCAAGATCATCAAAACCCACGCCGACGAGATCCTCCGCGCCTCCGGCAAATCCAACGATCTCCTGGACATGGCGTTGGAGCTGGAGGACGCGGCCCTACATGATGACTATTTCATTGAGCGCAAGCTGTACCCCAACGTCGACTTCTACACCGGGCTGATCTACCAGTCCATGGGCTTCCCCGCAGCCTATTTCACGGCATTGTTCGCGCTGGGGCGGCTGCCAGGGTGGATCGCGCAGTGGTGTGAGGAGCATGCCGACCCTGCACGCAAGATCGGACGTCCCCGCCAGATCTACATCGGTGAGCCGGAACGCCCCTTCGTGCCCATGGATCAGCGGGGCTGATATGTCAGCCGGGCTGAGGCCCGCAGAGTCGGCTGTTCCGGGGACCCCTGGCAGGCGGGGGCGGGTGTGGCGAGTCTGCTGATCATCGACGCCGACCGCCAGGCCACCTCGGAGTTGCGTCAGCAACTGCGTGCGGCCGGGCATTCAACCGCCGCGGCTTCCTCAGGCCTGGATGCGTTGAAGCGGCTGCTGAGCAGCTCCCCAGATCTGGTGCTCCTGGAGCTGGATTTGCCAGACCTGGATGGCCTGGACTTCTTGGAGCAGTTGCGTGGGCAGGGGGCGACGGTGCCGGTGATCGTGCTGTCATCACGCAGTGATCCAGCCGACCGGGTGGCAAGCCTCACCGGCGGCGCCGACGATTTCCTGGCCAAGCCCTGCCATGTCCCGGAGCTGCTGGCCCGGATTGAGCTTCGGTTGCGACCCGCACCGTCGCCAGCATCCCCTGTGCCCCAACCAGTCCTGGAGCATGACGGCCTGACCCTGGACACAATCCAGCGAGTCGCGACGGTGGACGGACGCCAGATCCGGCTGTCGGAGAGGGAGTTCCTGCTGGCCGCCGAGTTCGTCCGCAACGCGGGAAAGGCCATGACCCGCGAGCAGCTGCTGCACGCAGCCTGGGGGTTGGGATTCGTGACTGACAGCAACATCGTCGACGTGTACGTGCGGTATCTGCGAGGCAAGCTGGGCAGGAAACGTTTCGAGACCCTGCGGGGAGTCGGATATCGGATGCCATGACGTCGCGATCCCACCCCTCACAGGCTGCATCCGCAGCCGGTGGTTGCACCTGTGAATAACTGCTATGGTTCGCTCGTCGGCGGCCCCCCGGGGGGCCTGGGAACCCGGTGAGAGTCCGGGACTGACGCGCAGCGGTAAGAGGGACCGGCAGGGCATGCGGCCACTGGGGAGACCTGGGAAGGCGCTCGGCTGGGGTGATCTTGAGTCCGAAGACCAGCCGACGCTGAGCCAACTGAAGGCCGTGAGGAACAAGGCCTACATCACCCTCCCGTTCTCCTCGGCTGTGCTGATGAAAGGTCAGGAAAAACCGTTGAGGCAGAACTGCCTCAATGACAGCGGCACAGCTCTGGGCTGGTCGCCAAAGGCAGGCATCTGCGCTTTATCCGAGCTTCAGACGATCCCCAGTTCTCGTGCACGCAATGCTGCCGTCACACGTGACGACACACCCAGTTTCGACGAGGCCTTGGACAGACGAGCCTTCACCGTCGATTCAGCAATAAACAGCTCTTTGGCTATCTCTGAATTGGATTTTCCTTTGGCAACCAGTGACAGCACATCTTTCTCACCGGCACTCAGTTCCACGATCGGAAAGGCTTCCTCCGAGGGAAATAATTCTTCCATCACATCATCAGATATGATTCGAAATCCAATCATAGCCAAACGGATTCCCTGCACGATATGATCAGATTCAGCACTCTTCAGAAGAAATCCCCTGAGCCCCAAACCCATAAGCTTTCTTATCATTCTGACATCAATACTGGAGCCGAGCAGAAAAACTTTGAGATCAGGAAAACGGCGCAGCATTTCCTCCAGCATAGAGAACTCATCCTTCGCAAGGCTTTCCAAACCCATGAGCAGGACATCCACAGGTTCACGATCCAGAAAATCACAAGCCTCCCGAAAGTCCTGCCCCACTCCACGAACGGATATATCGGCAAGCTCGTCAAGCATGTCAACAAGACCCTTGCGGACAAAAAGATCGCCATCAATGATGAGGACACCGACACGCCCAGTTTCACCACCATCACATCTGGAATTCAGGATATGCATCATTCTCCCATCACGCACGACGTGTTCGAATGCTTTTGGAAGACCTGGCCGAGCCATCGGGCCCGCCCCCTGCCAGGCGAGGAACCGCTGAAGCCTAGGATTGATGCGCACTCTCTCCAGTTCAGAAGTAACGGCGCCAGCCTAAGAAAAACTCAGCACATGGTCAAGGCAGATATCGCAAACGAGCTCCGACTAGGGGATATGCAATGCAGGAGAGCATGTCGGGAAGGCTGCCGTCAGGATGCCCACCCCAGCCACCCGACCTGCCCAGGCATCACCGACACGCCTCAGAGACACATGAACCTGGCCAACCAGCCAGATTCATGTATATTGCATACCCAGACGGCCAACCCGACATCCGCGACATGTCCGATCGGACATGTCGCGGCTGAAGATCGGTACGAAAGGCCACGCCAGAAACAGAGAAGGAGCCACGAGACAGGGGTACGTTCTGAGTCAACACCTCAACAAGAAGGAGTTGAAATGGAAACAAAACGCAAGCTTCACCTTCGCTTCACGAAGGCGACAGCCGGGACGCTGGCAGCAGCAGCCCTGTGCAGCGTCCTCGGGATGGGCGCCCAGAGCGCAGCGGCCACCCCTGATGAGCACCCCATCTCACAGAGCAAAAACACTTCACACAACGAGGCGTTCGGCGGCATCACGGCTTCCCAATGGGAGGAGATCGCGGCCGCAGCCGAAGGGGCAGGAGACCAGGAGAGCGCCCAGGCCGCGCGCGAAGCTGCCCAAGTCGTACACAACGCAGTAGAGGCAAGGTCGGGGGAAACCAGCACCTACTCTCAGAAGTCTCAGGCCTACACCACGTCGCTCGCGAAGAAACTGATCAAAATCGCGCTAAAGGAAGGCAGAAGATTCCTTCCTAACTGGCTGAAAAAGTGGGCCGACAAAATCTACGATCTAGTTGATTTGATGGACACCTCAAGCGAGCTTGCCATTGCAACTCTGCTCATCAAGAATGGCATACCAGCCGACCTAGCTTGGGACATTGCCCGCTGGATAATGACATTCGTATAACCCGAAAGGAGCCAGAATATGTCAGTTAAGTCGTCCAAGGATCAGCCTGTGACCCCATGGGGCGCATTCGTCATGTTCTGGCTCCTCATCGCTGCCATCGTGGCCGCCAGCATCCCCATGGCCATCGGGGCGGGAGTCACGGTTCTCATACCCTGGCTCGGCCATCTGAAGACCTCTTTCACTCCCTGGATGCTTCTCCATTTCCTGTGGATGTATCCCGTGCTATGGGCCGTCGGGCTGGTCGTAGACCCAATACTCAAACATCTCTTCGCCACCGGTCCAGCCCGCAAAGTCGGCGAGGTGCTGGACGATATCACCGGGATTCTGCTGCTAGCCCTCATGTACTACAGCATCTTCTTCCAAGACGCCCTCGGAGCGGTGGTCGCAGCTTTGATCTCAGGCATCCTGATGAAATTCGTCGTCGAACGGCTGGAGAACCGCACCCCACCCGACGAACCGGATTCTGAAGATCCACAACCCGACGCCGCCACCACTGAGTAGCAGTCGTCTTCATTCATCAGTCCCGAAGCCTGTCATCCATCCGCAGAGTAAAGCAAAGCCTCTTCCACTACACGAGGCAGAAAATGCGAGAGGCTTTCCCCGCGACATTTGGCTGAAGGTCAACCGCCTTGAGGCCCGATACAGGCAGCCGGAACGAGATAATCTCCAGCTCTTCTGCGCAGGTGGACGACTGCGCAGGTGCAACTGGACCGACGGCCCCAGCCCACCAACCAGCCTCAAAGCCATCAGCCACCTGCTCAATCTGAGATTCTGTCAGCCCAAACTTCCAGCTATCTCATCCCAACTCATCGCTTCCACCCCCGTATGGCGTTTTCTAGCACCTGAAGACGCAACCTACGCTCACTCGTCGATCCGCACCCCCTCGCGCCGTTGAGCCAGCCCCAGGGCAGGCCAGCTCAGGGGACGCTCCTCGGTCTTGGGAAACAGACCCAACACCCGCTTGCTGACCTCACGCCACGACTGGTAACTGAAGTCGTCGAGGCCTCGCCAGCCCCAGACATTGCGCAGCACGTGCGTCACCTCCGCAACCACAGTCGTCGCATCACCGCCCACAGGGCACGCGAAACCGCGACGCCACATCCCGGACCACTCATCCACCAGCTCCCAGCCCCGGTCGCGGAGTCTGGGCTCATCACCTGCGGTCTCGTTTCCGACCTCCACCGAAAGCTCCTCCCCGGAGCGTCGGAACTGCAGGAAACCGCCAGCACCGCTAATGACGAGGACTCCCCCGTCGGGCAGCTCCGCGAGAACTCCAGCCAAGGCTGGATCAAAGTCACGCCAATTGGTCATAGAGGCTCCCGATCATCACATGCGTGGCCCGCAGCTGATTCCCGGACCACGATCAGCCCATCTTCCCACGGCACACACCGGACGACAGGCCCGGTAAGCTGCGCCCGTGGATGAACGGGAGCGGCGACGCACGGATGCGCTGCGACGACTGGAGTTGGCGGAGCAGGCTGCTGACCGGGAGGCCGCGCAGGCCCAGCAGCTCATCGACCAGTTCGTCGCCGACGCGGTCGCCGCAGGTCTGGAGCCGAGGCCCCTGAAGGCCAGGACTCTCGACGGGCACGTCGTCCGCACAGATCGTCGCGGTTGGTATCTGCGTCAGAATCACTCGATCGCCATCGACACCGACGGCGGCTACCACGTGCTCACCGTCCCAGGAGGCTGGCTGGCTCGGCTGCGGGGCGTACAGCTGGAGCCATCGCGTCCGTCGCTGCAGGTGGGGCGTGGAGGACGTGACGGTGAGACTGGCGACCTCAGGGAGTTCCTGGCCTGGGTCCTGGAGGGCAGGGTCCGGCAGGACTGATGGCATGACCTACGCTTCGGTAGGTAGCAGATTCTGGCTGGTCTGACGACCAGAAGTTACCAGTTACCGAGGCGTAGGTTCGGCAACAGGGCACCTGGCTTCCCCGATCAGCCATTTTTTTGCGACACCCCTCCCGTTCTCCGCTCCGGGCCACTAGGCTGGAACCACCGAACGCCAGGGACGACGTCGGAGAGATGAAAGGCATCATCATGGAGACAACGGAGGCAGTCAGCGAAACCAGAAGCATAGCCGTGAGCCGGGTGACCCCCACCTCGCTCGACGCGGTCTGGGGGGCCCTCATGAGACCGGAGGGCGAAGCGGCGCTACTCGGCGAAGGCGGCCAACTGGGGAACAAAGGCGAAGATTGGCACGCCAACGATGGAACCTACGGCATCACACGCAGCTTCCACCCCAAAGAACAGATCCGTTTCTCGTGGCATTCCCACGATGGAGCTCCCGCCACCATCGTCGACCTCCGCATGACCGCCGCAGACGGTGGCGGCACAGAACTGAACATCACCCACGAGAATCTCCCCGCCGACATCGATGTGGAGGCCCTACGCACCCGCTGGGCAACTGCACTCGACAACATCATCGCCACAGCCTGAACCACAATCCTGGTGCCGGCCACCCCACGGTCGGCACCAGGTTCACGCCCACATCTCACCAGTGATCTCGAATCGGTCGGCTGACTCCTCGGCCAGCCTGCGACCAATGGCAGATCGGGATATCACCCCCAGCTTCAGGCAGATACGCTTCACATGGTCCTCGACGGTACGAGAGGAGATACCCAGCCGGGACGCAATCTGCCGATTGCTGTGCCCGTCGGCAACCAGATCCGCCACGGTGCATTCGCGTGCGCTCAGCACCTTGCGAATCGATGTGGGCAGCGACTGCTGAGGTATGGCGATCTCGCTTCCGTTCCACAGGATCTGGTCACCATCACAGCCCGCCAAACCCAGTTTGGCAATCCGGACGAGGAAGTCGATATCGTTGCAACCCATCAGCCGCAGCACCTCCTCGAAGTGCGGCCGCGCCAAGTCAGGGGCGTTCCGACAAAGATACGACTCTCCCCAGAACAACTGAAGCCCTGCGAGTTCCCGCGGAGCAGGCAGGGCTTCGATCGCAGCTGCCGCCACCTGGAATAGCGGCTCCGCAGCCGCCATGTCCTCCGACAGCACGGCCAACCGGACACGCAGCACGTCGACGGTGGCGAGGGAGAAGGCATCTCCAGAGCTCTGGGCAGCGGCCACCGCCCGGTCCAGATCCTCTGTCGCGGCCTCCATGTCCGCCTGACGCAGATGAACCTGAAATTGGCTTGACAGGGCTGAGACCAGCTCAACCTGAAGCCCGGAGCCCACAGCAATCCGGACGGCCTCCCCGCAGGCCTCTCCAGCCTTCCGGTCGGCGTCGACTCGGAGATACACCCCCGCCAACGAGGCCAGGGATGTGACCAACTCGGGGAGCTTTCCCCTGCGTCGCTGCCAATCGACGATATGCCTGAGGTGGACGACTGCCTCAGGGAATGCTCCGCTGACCATGCAGCACTGCAACACACCGCTGCGCGCAGTGATCTCGATCTCGAAGTCCCCCGCCAACCTCGCCCAGGAGAGCGCCCGCTCCCCTGCATGCCAGGCAGCGCGGAAGTCCCCGGCACGCAGATAGACCACCGCCAGGTCGAGTTCGGCTCGTGCCTCACCGACGGGGTCGGCCATCGCCTCCGCGGCATTGCGAGCTGCTCTGGCGACTCGGATGGCCGCCTCACCGGGAGCCACCAGCATCCCATGACCAGAGGCAGCATCCTCCTCGCGGATGACCGCCTCACCGGGAGCCACCAGCAGATGCGGAATGAGGAAACGCCCGAACCGGAGCGTGGAGGCGTGCTGTGCTCTGCTAACAGTCAGGTCCGCCACCGCCAGCAGATTGGGCAGCTCCCTGCCAACCCAACCGGGATCGAGCGAGCCCGCAGATGACTCCAGTCGCGTCAGACAATGCTCGACGAGACGTTCCTGGGCTTCACGCACAATCGAGGGTGCGACGTGCAGGAGCCGTTCCTGGGCGTAGGCGCGCACCCCCTCAGCCAACCGCCACCGGCCACCCTCCTGTTCGACAAGCAGGTGGGATCTGAGCTCCTCCAGCCTTCCCCCAGCAGGCATGCCCCACAGGGCAGCAACCGCCTGCTCCTCCCACTCCAGTCCCGGATGGGCAGCCAGCAGCGGGAAGGCTCGTCGCGTCTCAGAGCTCAGTTCCTGAGACAACCGGTCCAGGCCCCAGCGGACACCGTCGGCCAGCGGCCCCACGGAACGCCAGGAGTCCACATGGTCGGCGACCGTCCAGCCAGGCCGGGCGAGCAGGCGCCGGGCCAGATCGACGAGGCCTGCAGGAAGCCGTCCTGAGATCGCCATGAGTCTGGTGAGGTCGCCATCCTCAAAGCTCTCCCCAGCCTGCCCGAGCTCACGCCGAAGCAGCTCAAGGGCCTCCGGATCAGGCATTGCCCCAACCACAAGACTGGCGGGAACACCACAACCGGTGATCACCAGAGACGATCCCAGGTCTCGCAGCTGCTCGATCAAAGCTGGATCCACACGCAGACCATCCAGCACGACCAGTTCGGGAACATCCTCGAAGGTGTCTCGCAATCCCGTCAGAACGTCATGGGCGGTCGCGGCCCCGTCAGCTTCACACCAGGCGGCCTTGGCGCATGACCTGGCCAGGTCTGCGGCGAGCGCTGACTTGCCTGCCCCAGGAAGACCGGTGATGACGACCGGCGGGCCAGGCTGCGCCACGAGTTCACGCAGTCTGGCCCGCTCGGTTTCGCGACCGGTCAGCTCCAGAGCCGGGATCGGCTTACGCTTTATCGCGCTCTGGGACATTCATCTTCCAGGATCACTGGCCTGTCTTCGGCAGGCCGGGTCTCGTCTTCCCGCCAGGCTGAGGCGAGGGGGAGGCACTCGGCGACGCACCTGCCACAACGTTGGTGGTGTCGGTGTCAATGTTGTTCTCCGGTGTCGGGTCCGCCCCTCCCGCAGCATCACCGGAGACCTGAGCCTTCACCTCCAGCTGGCCTGCGGGATGATCTGCCGCCGTGCGCACAACCACGGAGCGGGTCCAGGAGTCGTTGACGTCCATGTCGCCCACTGTCCAGGTGAGTGTGTTTCCTGAGATGTCAGCGCCAGCGGCGTCCACGACGGTGAGATCGGCGGGCAGCTCGGTGGTCACCACTGTTCCCGTGGCTGCCGCAGCGCCGGTGTTCTCGGCCTTCACGACATAGATCTGCTGCGTCCCGGCAGTCACCTGATCCAGGTTGTCGTCGATGGTGATGGACAGGTCGGGGCGCTGCGCGATCCGGGTGACGCACGACTCCATCAGCGCCTCCAGGACTGGGGCAGGGTCCTGCTTGAAGGCATTGATGTCGAAGTCCTTCCCACCAGAGTTGACGGCGAGCTCCCGGTAGCCGTCGCCTTCTCCCGGAGTGGTGATGGAGAACAGGGTGGCGCCCGTGTCCTGCAGGGCCTTGGCAGCATCCTGGGCGGTGTACTTGTCCTCCTGCAGGTACTCGTCACCGATCAGGACGAGGCATCGGCCCGCCCCCTGACGCCATCCAGTGCGCGCCGAGGAGGCCTCAACGATCGCATCTGTCCCAGGCTCAGTGCCGCCACTGTCAGTCATCCCATCCAGCGCCTTCTTGAAAACGTCCAGATCCGCTGTCGCGGGCGAGGCCAGCCGCGGCACCATGTTGCGGTCGCCGAAACCCCAGAGCCCCAGACTGTAGTCGATGGACTGGGAGAGCTGACCCGCCATGAGGTTGACGTTGGTGAGCACGGCCTGCTGGCTAGACGACATTGAACCCGACTCGTCGATCATGAAGACGATATCGCCAGCAGGCAGAACCTGGCGTTTGATGTCCGCAGTCGTCGTCGACGCCATGCGATCTGCGTTCTCGGCGACGGAGGCGGTCACCGTCGCCAGGACGCCGGAGCCACTGTTCGGGACAGCCAGTTTCACCACGGCCCGGCCATCAGCCCCAGTGGTCGCAGTCTTGCTCTGGCCAGAAAGGGTGAAGGTCACCTCCACGCCGGACAGTACCTGCCCAGTCTCACGGTCCCAGACTGTCGCCTGCACCTCTGCTGACCCGCCGGCCACAGTGCCGGGCACAGCATGAGCCACGATCATCGTCTCAATGCGACCACCGGGGCCAAAAATACGATCCGCCGGTAACGTTGTGACGCGTGAGGCACCGCGCTCAAGCGAAACCGCCTGAGCGGAGGGCAGGGCAGCCAAAGCACACAACCCGGAGGCTGTGAAGGTTGCTATCAGAAGAGCGGGTAGGCGACGCACGATGGACTCCCGAGGTCTTGGGACTAGATACATGTTGCATGGCCCCAAGACAGCGTTCCCCTAAGTCGGCTCCCAAACAGGCAAAGCCAGGCGCGGTCTCCAGAACCACGCCAGCAATTAAAAGTGGATACGGTGGTCGGCAACAATCCGTAAAAATACTGTAGAAGAACGTCGCATGCCATGAGGGCAGCGACCTCCCCCTTGCGTCGGCATCCCTTGCCCATAAGCGTACGGCCATCGGCAACACTAACCGTGCACACCGCAAGCGGCCTCACCTTGAGCAGAGACACCGTCCACACGGCCGCGGCGGGAGGTCGGCGACCCGGTCAGCCGAACCCAGGTCTGCAAGGCGTCATCTGCAGGCTGACATCGCCATGTACCACCACGGATCCCGTCAGGTCCCCCCACCTATTTAGCCAACATCTCCGGGCGTAAAGTCTTTGGGGAAACACGCTGGCATCGCCAGCAGCAGTTGATCCAAGGGAGCATCATGTCCGAGCTACCGCGGAAGGCGGTAAACACCCCTCATCCACCAGCCGGTCCCGTGCCGGCTCGACGGCGACTCGCCCTGCTTGGGGCCGCGGTCGGTGTTCTGGGGCTCGGCGCATGTTCCCGCCCCCAGAATGGGGGCTCCCACACCGGTGGCGAAGCCACCCTCCAGCTGCCCGACCTCGGTTCTGTGCAGTTCCTCGGGCTACCCGGCAATGTGCTGCTCGGCCTCGGCCTGGTGGTCTGCGCCCTCGGGCTGGGCTTCGGGATCATCACCTACTCCCAGCTGAACCGCATGCCCGTGCACCGGGCAATGCGGGAGGTCTCCGAGCTGATCTACGACACCTGCAAGACGTACCTGAGGCAGCAGGGCCGGTTCCTCCTGCTGCTGTGGGCATTCATCGCCACCATCATCATCGTCTACTACGTGTTCCTCGTCGGTTTCGGTGTGGGCAGGACCGCCGTGGTGATCCTGTTCTCGCTGATCGGGATGGGCGGCAGCTACTCCGTCGCCTGGTACGGAATCCGCGTCAACACCCTGGCCAACGCGCGAACAGCCCACGCCGCGATGTCCGGCCGCCCCTACCCCTGCCACGACATCCCGCTGCGTTCCGGCATGAGCATCGGCATGGTGCTGATCTCCGTCGAGTTGGCGATGATGCTGATCATCATGGTGTTCCTGCCAGGTGAGATCGCAGGGTCGTGCTTCATCGGCTTCGCCATCGGCGAGTCGCTGGGCGCGTCGGCGCTGCGCATCGCAGGCGGCATCTTCACCAAGATTGCCGACATCGGCGCCGACCTGATGAAGATCGTCTTCAAGATCAAGGAGGACGACGCCCGCAACCCCGGTGTCATCGCCGACTGCACAGGCGACAACGCCGGCGACTCCGTCGGCCCCTCCGCCGACGGCTTCGAAACCTACGGCGTCACTGGGGTGGCGCTCATCACCTTCATCCTTCTCGGCGTCCCCGACCCGACGGTGCAGGTGCAGCTGCTGGTGTGGATCTTCGTGATCCGCGCTGTCATGGTGGTGGCCTCCGGCATCTCCTACTTCGCCAACATCGTCATCTCCCGGGCCCGCTTCGGAGACGCCACCGAGATGGACTTCGAGGCGCCCCTGACATCACTGGTGTGGCTGACGTCGCTGCTATGCATCGGATTGACGTTCCTGACATCGGCGATGCTCATCGGCGACCTCGGTGACGGCCTGTGGTGGAAGCTGTCGCTGATCGTCAGCTGCGGCACCCTGGCCGGGGCGCTGATTCCGGAGCTGGTGAAGGTGTTCACCTCCACGCATGCCCGCCACACCCGCGAGGTCGTCGTCTCCTCCAACCAGGGTGGACCGTCGCTGAACATCCTGTCGGGCTTGGTCGCCGGAAACTTCTCGGGCTACTGGATCGGCCTGGCCATCACGGGGCTGATGGGCCTCAGCTTCATCATCTCCACCCTGGGCCTCGACCAGGTCATGAAGGCCCCGGCGGTGTTCGCGTTCGGCCTGGTCGCGTTCGGCTTCCTGGGCATGGGGCCGGTGACAATCGCCGTCGACTCCTACGGCCCGGTCACCGACAACGCCCAGTCGGTGTTTGAGCTGTCGACCTTTGAGGAGCTTCCCGGCATCAAGGAGGAGCTGCAGCGTGACTACGGCATAGAGGCCGACTTCGAGCATGCCAAGCATTTCCTGGAGGCCAACGACGGCGCGGGCAACACCTTCAAGGCCACCGCAAAGCCGGTGCTGATCGGCACCGCAGTGGTAGGGGCGACGACGATGATCTTCTCCATCATCATGGGCCTGACCGACCAGCTCACCGTCGGCCTGGAGAATCTCTCCCTGCTGCACGCCCCCTTCCTGCTGGGTCTGCTGCTGGGCGGGGCTGTCATCTACTGGTTCACAGGTGCCTCCATGCAGGCCGTGACGACCGGGGCCTACCGGGCTGTGGAGTTCATCAGGGACAACCTTCACCTCGACGGGGGAACGAAGGCCTCCGCTGAGGACTCCAACAAGGTGGTGCAGATCTGCACCCGGTATGCGCAGAAGGGCATGTTCAACATCTTCCTCGGAGTGTTCTTCGCCACCTTGGCATTCGCCTTCGCGGAGCCGTTCCTGTTCATCGGGTTCCTGGTGGCGATGGCGCTGTTCGGCCTGTACCAGGCCATCTTCATGGCCAATGCGGGTGGGGCCTGGGACAACGCCAAGAAGCTGGTCGAGGTGGATCTCGACGCGAAGGGCACGCCGCTGCATGACGCGACGGTCGTGGGCGACACCGTCGGCGACCCCTACAAGGACACCTCGTCGGTGGCGCTGAACCCGGTGATCAAGTTCTCGACGCTGTTCGGACTGCTGGCCGTCGAGCTGGCGGTCGCGATCTCCGAGCAGGGAGCCGCGACGCTGGCTCACACCCTGTCCGCGGTGTTCCTGGTGCTGGCCTCTTACTTCGTCTACCGTTCCTTCTATGGAATGCGGATCGGCGAGCGCATTGAGGACATCAAGGCATGAGACGCAGCTTGTCATCATCCGCTGAGGTGGACATGGGGATCTGCAGGATCTCCCCGCACGTTCCTCCCGGATTCCGGGTAGAATCTATACGCTGCTTCTGGAAGGACCACACATGAGCAACCCGCCATTCCCCCATGATCCGCAGAATCCGTCTGGCTACCAGGCTGGAGGAGAGGCGTGGGAACAGTCACAGCCCACCGGAAATGTGTGGGCACAACAGCCGACCGACTCCTATGGCGGGCAGCCTGGGAACTCCTATGATCAGCAACCCCCACAGTACGGTGGCGCTCCCTACGGCTACGCGCCCGCACCCAGCCAGGTTGGGTTCTTCGCGGCGCTGTTCGATTTCAGCTTCAGCAGCTACGTCACCAACAAGGTGATCAAGTTCGTCTACATCCTGGCCACTGTGATCATCGGCATCATGATGGTGGCATTGATCATCGCCGCTTTCGCAACCAAAAACGCCTTGAGCATCATCGGCGCCATCATCCTGGTGCCGATCTCGTCGATCCTCTACCTGGCTCTCATGCGGATGAGCTTGGAGGTCACCCACGCCATCATCCGCATCTCGGAGGACGTTCACGAGCGGCTGCCCCGCGCCTGATCACCACCCCTGACTCCAGATGCGCCCGGCACCATGCCGGGCGCATCTGCTTGGGACACCGGCAGGGCAGCGTTCAGGAGAGTGACCTCCCGGGCTGTCACGGCAGATCGCCGGTGGGCTCTTAACCCTGTGGTCGCAGAACTGTCTACCCGCCACACCCAGCCGGTAGGTTTGGGGTGTGAGCATCACCGTCAAGACGATCAGTGCCGACGAGCACCTCGCGTTCGTGAACCAACGCGGCCAGGCGAGTTTCCTGCAACTGCCCGCCTGGGGCAGGGCAAAACCGGAGTGGACCTCGGAGTCCGTCGGCTTCTTCGACGACGGGGAGCTGACCGGCGTCGGTCTGATCCTGTACCGGCAGCTGCCGAAGCTCCGTCGGTTCCTGGCCTATCTGCCCGAGGGCCCGGTTCTCGACTGGGAACGCCCGGATGTCGAGGCCCATCTGGAGGCGCTGGTCGTCTACGCTCGCCGCAGGAAAGCCTTCGCGGTGCGCATCGGCCCGACGGTGGTGCATCGCCGGTGGCTGGCCCCAACGGTCAAGGAGGCCATCGCCGACCCGAAGATCACCGCCTTGTCACAGGTCACCCCCGACGAGACGACACACACCGGGACCCGCGTGCTGCGCTGCCTGGAGCATCTCGGCTGGCAGCAGCAGGGCACCGGTCCCGGTTTCGCTGCGGGGCAGCCGCAATTCAACTATCAGCTGCGCCTGAGCGACGCCGACGGGACTGCCCTGACAGATGAGCAGCTTCTGAAGGGCATGAACCAGCTGTGGCGACGCAACATCAAGAAGGCAGACAAGCTGGGCGTGACCGTCACGCAAGGCGAGCGCGATGACCTGGCACGGTTCCATGGCATCTATCTGGAGACCGCGGAACGCGACCATTTCACCGGCCGGGGCCTCCCCTATTTCCAGACGATGTGGGACGCGCTCAACGAGGAGGAGCCGGACCGGATGCGCGTCTACCTCGCCGAGCATGAGGGTGACCTGGTGGCGGCCACCACCTTCATCCGCGTTGGGGTCCACGCCTGGTATTCGTATGGGGCATCCACCACCGCCAAGCGGGAGGTGCGCGGCTCCAACGCCATTCAGTGGCGCATGATGCGCGACGCACGGGATGCGGGTGCCAGCATCTACGATCTGCGTGGCATCACGGAAGGCTTGGCCGCTGATGACCCTGAGTTGGGTCTGATTCAGTTCAAGGTCGGCACGGGCGGCGAGGCCGTCGCCTATCTGGGCGAGTGGGACAAAGCCATCAACCCACTGCTCTACTTCGCATTCCAGCAGTACATGAAGCGGCGGTGACATGACGTTAAAGCTCAACATAGACACCCGTGCCTGGCGCAACAACATCCGGGAGTTGCACGAGGAGTTCCCGGGCCTGGTGCCCGTGGCGAAGGGCAACGGCTACGGCTTCGGGCTGGATGTGCTCGCCCAGGAGGCCAAGCGCATGAACAACGACTGCCTTGCCGTGGGGATCCCACAGGAGGTGCCGGTGGTGCGCGCGGCGGGCTGGGACCGTGATGTGCTGGTGCTGTCGGCGTGGCGTCCCTTCGACTCGGCGGCGACGGAGTTGTTCGACGACCCGAGGGTCATCACCGTCATCTCACGTCTGGAGGATCTGGAGGAGGTGCGACGGCTGCATCCCAGGGCCCGCGTGGTCGTGGAGCTTCTGACGTCGATGTTGAGGCACGGCATCCCCAGTGACCGGATCGGTGAGGTTGAGACGGGGGCTCTGAACTTCGAGGGCTGGACCATCCATCTGCCGCCGTCCGCGGGGCTGGCGGAGGCCCAGCAGCTGGCCTCCGCCGCGGTCTCCCACAGGCGCGGGGCGGTGTGGGTGTCGCATGTGAGCAGCAGTGACTACCGCAGACTCCGCACCCATCTGGGGGTGCGCACCCGGATGAGGATGGGCACGAAGCTGTGGCTGGAGGCTCCCAACGCGCTCAGCACCACGGCGACGGTCCTAGACCTGCACCGCGTCACCCGCGGCACCCGCTACGGCTATCACCAGAACCGCGCGCCGCGGGATGGCTGGCTGGCAGTGGTCAGCGGCGGCACGTCACATGGGATCGCGCTGTCAGCGCCGCCATCGCAGAAGTCGCTGCGGCAGCGGGGCGTGACCATCGCGCAGGGGCTGCTGGATGCCACAGGATTCTCCCGGTCACCGTTCAGCATCGGCGGCCGGAAGCGGCCCTTCGCCGAGCCTCCCCACATGCACGCCTCGATGCTGTTCATCGGCGGCTCCGATCCGGGAATCGAGGTGGGCGACGAGATTCCGGTCACCGTCCGCCTGACCACCACCACCTGCGATGAGCTGATCTGGAACTGATCCCCCGGCTGCTGCGAGACCCAGAGGTGGCGGATTCTTCAGCGGCTCGGCTCTCTCGGTGTCGTTGAGAACTCCGCCGATCGGGTCTGGGTTGTCGGGAGCGCGGAGGGGGTCGCGGCTGGGGTGTGCGACGTCACGCAGGCAGCCGACGACGATCCCCGCCTCCACCACGACCCGCAGGAACAGCGCCAGAAAGTAGACGTTGGGGTTGCCGCTGCGCCCTGGAGTGAGATGCCCTGCCAGATAGGCCCACACGGCAAGCCAGTAGGCGATCTGGGTGACGACGAAGGCCAGCCTCACACGTGGCCAGGGGCATGCCAGCAGCAGCGCAAACAGCAGCCACAGACCGGTCTGAGGCGGGTAGGCGGGCCCAAAAAGGACCGTGGGGAACACGAACAGCGCAACGAGCGTTCCCACGCGGGGACGCAGACCCCTCAGGTAGATCCAGGACGCGATCATGGCCAACACCAGCAGAGTCAGCAGGAGCCCGAGCACCCCGGCGGAGCGGATCCTCACGCCGAAGACCTCCCCCAGGAAGAACAGCGACCCGTATTGGACATCCTTGGTGACCTCAGCGAAATAGAAGTCGGTGACGATCTTCCAGTTGTAGATGACAAGGGGGAGGTTCACTGTCGCAAAGGTCAGGGCGGCTCCGAGGCTGAAGGCCGCCAGGTGGCGTCTGGTGCCGCGAAGGCCGACGGCGAACGCCACCGCCAGGATCACGGCGATGGCCATTGTCCCTGCCCCGGCAGCCAGACCCAGTACGATGCCGGCCTCTGTCAGGTGTCCCCTGCTGAGGTGCACCATGGCGAAGGCCGTCAGCGCTATCGGCAGCAGATCCCAGGAGATCAGCCCGGAGGCCAGGATCACGGGTGAGGCAGCAACCCACATCCCTTCCCAGGTGTGTCTTCTGCTCTGCTTCGAGTCACGCCCGAGCAGCGCCATGCACAGCACCCACGCCAGGAAGCTGACGAACAGCATCACCGCCGACAGGCTGAAGAACAGCTGTGCCCCGTCGAGTTGGGCCTGCACGCTCAGGCCAGGATCGACGGGGGCACCAAGTTGCCTGGCCAGCATCACCACCCCCAGCAGCAGCAGGCCGAGAACCGGTGGGTAAAGCATCCGCTCCCCGCCGAACGGCAGAGCTCCCGTCGCCAGGCCCTGGGAGGTCCAGGCCAGGGGGATGTCGGAGTAGCAGAGCCGGATGAACGCGTTGACGCCCTCTGTCTCAGAGGTCTGGATGCACGGCACCTGTCGCAAGGTCAGGATGAGGAAGGTGACGGTTGCCACCACCAGTGACCAGGGAACGGGATTGAACCAGAGCCCCGCCGGGCGGGCGTACCGCCCCACCGGTCCCCCGAGCCCCTCCAGCAGCGCATTCCTCATGGCCTACAGCGTAGAGCGTCGCGCCCACAGTTCCGCGCAGCCATCCACATCACCCAGAACTCGACTGTGGACGGACGGGCGATGCTCCGGCAGACTGACTCCCTGCCGCGCAGCACCTAGCCTGCGACGATCCCCGCCGTCAGCGGCCGTTCTCGTTGGCCTTGAAGATGACGGTCCCGTACACGCTCCATGGACGCAGCAGCCACAGCCCGCGGACCTTGCGCGCCAGCGGACCGCCGATCAGGAAGCCCGCCAGCGTCGCCAGGAGGATCCACCAGCCGGTCCCGCCGTACGAGCCTGCGAGGGCCTGGGCCAGCACCGCGACGCCGATGAGGAGCGCAGCGATGGCGACGATAAGCAGCAGCGCCCGGGAGCGGTGGTGTCGCGTCACCAGGGGCTGCCAATGCTCCCGCGCAGCCAGCGTCAGATCGTAGACCGCCGCCCGCGTCGGCTCCGCCCAGAACCGGTCCCGGGCAGCCTCGGTCAAGTGGATCAGCTTGCTGAAGGTCTCGGCGTCCATCTCCCGCAGGATGTCGACGACGTCGCCGCTGAACCAGATCCGGCCCTGCCGCCACTGGTCGCCGAAGCCAAGCCGCCAGGCGACCCACTGCCGCAGCCGCTGCCGCCATGGCTGATATTCCGACAACAGGCCAAGCGCCCGAGCCAGCACGGCCCGATCCCCGTATGCGGCCTCTGTGAACGGCGTCAGCCGGATCGGCTTGCACCGGTTCGACGCCGCCAGGCCCTCACGATACGCGGCATCCCACCAGTCCATCACCGCTCGTCGCGCGTGGGCATCCGCCGGCAGTCCAGCGACGAACTCCAGTGCCGCCGAGCGATCAAACAGCGCATTGAAACCTTCAGGGCCAAAGTTTGCCAGCACCGACTCGACGAGCGCCCGCTCCTCGGCAACCAATCCCGGAATGTCCGGGTTGAAGCTGAGGTTCAGCAACGCAGACATGTCAAAGCTCAGCGGACTCCAGTACTCCAGCTGGAACTTGCCCTGCTGGATCGCCTCACGCCACATGCCCCGCCTGGCCTCCAAGTCGAAGCGATAGGACGAATAGACCCGCTGCTCCACCCCGGCGGTCTCCACGTAGCGCCGGTGCTCCTCATTGTCGAAGTACATCCACTGCGTCTCGGGCGGGACACTCGTCGGATGCAGCGCATAGGCCGCCGACGAGTTCGGCAGCGCATCAACCGCACTGATCTCCGCCGAGATGATCCGCTCCAGCGGCGCCGACGGCGGTGACTCCCGGGAGCACAGGATGGTGACTGGCATCGGCTCATCGCATCCAACACCCAGAGCGCGACGCACACCAGCCGGCCCAAGGGACAGCATCACGATGCCATCCAGCACCTGCGACCGGTTGAACACGACCGTATCCCCGAACAGCCGGGCCATCCGCAGATAGCCGACGAAGATCTGAGTTGCCGCCTCCGGCCCGTAGTCCAGCCAGATCCGCGCCTGCTCAACCGCATCGAACTCGTTGAGCATCACACGTTGTTCAGCCGGAGGCACCACCCCATATGTCATGGCAACAGTTAACTATTGTCCACGGCTGGCCACAAGTCGCCCATATGGCCGATTCTGCGTCTCACGCCCTTGCGCAGGGCCCAAACGTCACTCCTCCTGGTTGTCGTCACCGCCAGATGGCCGCGGATTCGCGGGCTGGCTGGGCTGCCTCCGCTCCGGGGGATCGATGGGTTCCTGCGTCGGCGTGGCCGTCGGCCGATCAGCGGTTGGCCTGGTCGTGGGGCGTGGCTCCTGCGACCGTCCCTGGGTTGGGGACGCGCTTGGCTGTGGGCTGCTGACCTCAGCCCTTGGCTCCTTTGTGGGCTGCGTCTGCTCCTCCGTGGGCTGCGGTGTCTCCTCCACCCTGGGGGACTGCGTCGGCTGCGCCGACGGCTCCGGCGACTTGCCCTTGATCGGTTTGGGCTTGTCGAATTCCAGAACCTGCTGCCCCTCGGTGGCGGCCTTCATGTACTCCACCCACGTCATCAGCGGATAGCCGGAGCCAAAGAACGTCTTGTCCCCAGGTTTCTTGTAGATATCGAGATTCTCGTTCCCGGAGTCTCCTGCCACGTACATGACAGCCGTCGAGATCTGCTTCGTGTAGCCGACGAACCATGCCGAGGTGATGGAGTCATCCACACCGTTGGTGCCGGTCTTGCCTGCGACGGGGCGCTTCAGCGACGAGGCCTTGGTTCCTGTGCCCTCCGAGACGACGGAGGTCAGGGCATCGGTGACATTCGCCGCGACGTTCTCGTCAATGGTCTGGGTTCCCTCCGTCTTGGCCTCGTGCAGGACCTTCCCCTCACGATCCATGACCTTGGCGACGATGTGAACATCCTTGCGCTTCCCCGAGTCCGCAAATGTCGCGTAGGCATTGGCCATGTCCAGGGGGCTGACCTCCGCCACTCCCAGCGCGACTCGATTGTTGGCATCCCATCCGGGCCCAGTCGGCGCGCCTGCGTCATTTGCGGCCTTGATCACCTCATTCGGGCCATCCTTCATCGACTGGGTCATGTCCACGAACGCGGTGTTGATGGACTCCGCGACGGCCTTTCGCAAGGTGACCTCGCCGTACTGCTCGCTGAACTCATTGCGGATCGGTACGGGCTCACCGCGCGGGGTGAACGTGTTTCCGTTGAGCCTGCTGTTCAGAGAGTAGTCGTTCCGCAGCCCGGCGACAGCGGCAAAGGCCTTGAACGTCGATGCGGCAGGCCTGGGCGTCGTGGCCCAGTTTCGGGTGCTCTGGGTGTAGTCGGGGCCACCGTACATGGCCAGGATGCCGCCGGTTGAGGTGTCAACCGATGAGATCGCGGCGTGCAGGTCTGCCGCATCCGGTTTGGATTTGGCGTCGTTCGCCGCCTGCTCAGTGTACTTCTGCGCCACCTCCACGGCCGCGTCCTGCATCTTCTGGTCGAGGGTGGTGATCACCTTCAGGCCCCCGCCCTGGATCTCGGCATCGCTGAATCCCAGCGTCGACAGTTCGGACTCGACGGCTGAGATCAGGTGCCCCTTCGGGCCTCCGTAGCGGTCGGAGACGGGAACCTCCGGGAACTCCGGCAGCGCGGGATGAGCTGCGGCGAAGTCGGCCTGGCTGATGTAGCCGTTGTCCAGCATCTGCTGCAGCACGTATTGGTAGCGGCCGAGCAGCCGTTCACGGTTCGCCTTCCCACCCGACGGATTCAGGCCTGCCGGGTTGTTGAGGATCGCCGCCAGCGTCGCAGTCTCCGGCAGGGTCAGTTCGGATGCGGACTTCAGGAAGTACGACTTCGCGGCCGCCTCAATGCCGTAGGCGCCGCGACCGAAGTAGATGGTGTTGAGATAGCCCTCCAGGATCTTCTCCTTCGGAACCTCTCGTCCCATTTTCATGGCCAGGATCAGCTCACGGATCTTGCGGGATGCAGTGCGCTCGGAGTCCAGGTAGAGGATCTTGATGTACTGCTGGGTGATCGTGGAGCCACCCTGCAGGTCACCGCCACGCAGAATCGTCCACATGCCGCGGGCCATGCCAGGCAGTGAGATGCCAGGATCTGTGAAGAACGTCGAATTCTCGGCTGCGACCACCGCATCCTTCATCAGCTGAGGCATCTCCGAATAGTCCAGGGTGACGCGGTTCTGCACGGCCAGCGACCCCAGCTGGGATTCACCGTCGTTGTAGTAGATGAATGTGGTGTTGGTGGTGAAGTCGCTGTTGGGATCAGGCAGCTTGGTGGTGGCGTAGAGGTACATGAAGGTGCCGATGCCGGATAACCCGACGATCAGGAACAACACCAGACTGACGATCCCGATCCGCCCCCAGATCTTGCGGGCGCGAGAGACGTTGCCCTTCTTCCTGCCCTTGCCTTCTTTCTTTCCCCCCTGGTCAGGGTGTGGTTTCCCAGGCTGCTGGGGTGCTCCGGGCCGTAGATCCTGCGTAGCCATGGGAACCAGACTATGCGCTGAATCCCATGCTGCCCCAGCCTGGGTGGGCTCTGGCTATTCCGTGATCAACTGGAGTCGCTGGAATCGGATGGGGGTGGCTCCGACGTCGACCTGGTGGTCATTGGCTCCGTCGGCTTCGGCGACTCGCTTGGCTGGGTCGGCTCCCCCGTGGGCGCAGGCGGTGTCTGGGATGGTTCGTCGGTGGTGGAGGGCCTCGGCTTCGATGAGGGTGGGCTGGTGGGCGGCGGAGTCTTCGTCGGTGAGGTCGGCCCGCCCGACGGGGTTGCCGTCGGCTCTGGCTCGCTGGTCGGCTGCTCAGACGACGACGGCTCACCCGACGGCGATGCAGTCGGGGATGGGCTTGCGGTCGCCGGATCGGGGGTCAGCCACAGCGCCGGATCCTGGAAGTCGCCGTCGGCGATCACCTCGAAATGCAGGTGGCAGCTGGTGGCGTATCCGCTGTCCCCCACGAGGCCCACGCCCTGATGTGCCTGGATCTGCTGCCCCGTTGTGACGCCGATGACCGACAGGTGGCTGTAAGTGGTGACAACCCGCTGCCCGGAGACCTCTCCGTGATCCACGCGCACCTGCACGCCGTTGCCGCCCGCCCAGCCGGTGCTGACCACGACACCGGGTGCGGCCGTGCCGACCGGGGTGCCGCAGTCGGCTGCGAAATCAAGTCCCGTGTGCATTTTCCAGGTCTTCAGCACCGGGTAGTAGCGCGTCCCGAAACCTGCCATGACGGAGGCGGCGACTGGATTGGACAGCCGATCACCGCCCACGGCAGGCCCGTCGGGAACCTGCTGGGTGAGGATGCTGTCGGGGACGTTGAGCTGCGTGGTGTCCTCACCGGGGGCGGACTCGTCGTCGTGGGGGGCCACCCCATCCGACGGGCTGGCCATGGGAGGCGCCGAACTGGCGAACAGGGGGCGGCCAAGCGAGTTGGTTGGAGCGTCGGTGGCCAGCGGCATGATGTCGACGTTCTGCTGGGCCGCTGGACGCAGCAGCGTGAGAGCCATGGCTCCACCGACGATCACGACGGCGCTCACCGCCGCCATCAGAGAACGCAACCTGCCAGCCAACACTCCTCCGCACAGTACTGACGTCACGCACGGCCGCCTGCATCAGCGCTTCCTCTTGAGGACGAATATTCTTACGTTGATATCTAAACACGAGAAGGGCTCATCTGTAGCGTTCCAGCCTTCGCCGGGCGGGTCGCAGGAACAGCAGCTCCAGGGCCAGGGTCAGGGCCGCCATGACGACGGACAGGGCGAAGACGTCGGCGGTCTCCAGATTGGTTCGGGCCCGCTGCACCTCTGCGCCCATGCCGGTGGTGGTGCTCAGCAGCTCGGCCATGACCGTCAGCCGAATGGACTGGCCGACGGCCACTGTGACCGCGGACAGCACCGGGGGCACCACCGCGGGGACGATCACCCGACGCACCGTCCCCCACAGCCCGAATCGGAACAGCCGGGCCATCTCCATCAGGTCGGAGTCGACGTTGGCCACGGCGTCGCGGAGGGTGGTGACCAGCAGGGGCAGCGTCACCAGGGCAACCACCAGCAGCACCACGCCCGCGGTCGGCCCCATCCACAGCACACCGACCACCACGATCACAATGGGCGGGATCGCCATCAGCAGCTGCGACCAGGGCTCGGTCAGCTCTGCGACGGGCTTCCAGGTGCCGGCCGCCCATCCCCAGGGCAGGCCGATCAGGCAGGCGATTCCCAGCCCGGTCAGCGCCCGCTGGAGGGTGAGCAGCACCCCGTCGCCAAGTCCCCCGTTCTGGAGCAGCTTCAGCAGCGCCTCCCAGGTGGCCCGCGGCCCGGGGAAGGCGTAGATGGGATAGTGCGACGACGCGACATCCCACACCAGCACCACGATGGCGAGCCCCACCCACCACAGCAGGAGGGCCCGCCATCGCGGCTCTCTGTCGCCGGGTGTGGTCACCTGGGGTCGGCCAGGTAGAAGTCGTCGGCAGGCATCTTGCCGCCGACGATGTCGGGACTGAGCGTCGTCAGCCGCGTGTAGAAGTCCTCCAGTTCGGACTTGGCCTTCTGCGCCGGAACCACCTCCAGCTGCAGCCTGGGGATCACGCTCTTGACAGCGGGCTCTTGCACCTTCGTCTTCTCGGTGATCGTGGCGAGGGTCTTCTCGTCGAGGGAGTTGACCTGCGTGACTGCGGCCTCCAGCTCATTCAGGACACCACCCACGAGAGCCGGGTTGGCGTCGACCAGCTTTGAGGGCATCACCACGCCGGCCATCGGGAACCGCGCCTGGCCGCCTGTGACCTTGCCCCACAGCTCCTGCAGGTTGAGGGTGCGGTCCAGGGTCTTGCCGGCTTCCTTGGCTTTGCCCTGGACGACGGTGGCGACGTGCTCGGGCAGCACGGCGTACTCGATCTGCCCGGAGAGCAGCGGCTGGATGATCTCTGAGGCCTGCTCGTATTTCGTCACCTTGATGCCCTCGGCCCCGCCGTCGAGGGAGATGCCGCTCTGGGTCATCAGGTAGCGGAAAACCAGGTCGGGCATGTTGTTGGGCATCGGCACCGCGACCTCCTTGCCCTTGAGTCCCTCGACGCCCTGCGCCGCCGATCCCTCCGGGCCGAGGACGTAGAGCATCCCCCAGACGGTGATGGCGACCAGTTTGACGGGAAGCCCCTTGTTGAACAGGTTCGCCGCCGCGTAGGAGGGTGTGGCGACCAGATCGGTCTCGCCGTTGACGATCAGCGACTTCATGATCTCGACGTCAGCCCAGTTCTGGACATCGGTCTTCCCGACGAGGCCGTCGAGCTTGCCGAGGGTCCCGAAGGAGGCCATGGGCGCCATGAACGCCAGGGTGGTGGGGACGTGAACGCGCAGGGTCTCCAGCTTCGACGGCGAACCCGAGGGCTGCTCCGAGTTCGGGGTGCCGGAATTCGACTGCTGGGAGCATGCGGCCAAGCCCGCGGTGCCGAGCATCCCGAGGCCTGCGAGGGTGAACAGGGACCGACGCTTCATGATTCTTCTCCTTGGTCGATGGGGGGTTCGGTGGTGGTGTCGGCGGTGAGCTGCCAGGTTCCGGGCGGGCCGTCGAGGTGCAGGTGGAGGTGGGAGACCTCGTCGGCCTCCTCGGGGTCGTGGGTGACCCACACAGCGACGACCTCCTCCTCGGCGAGCAGCTGGATCAGGTCAGCGCGCAGGGCCGTCGCCAGGGGCTTGTCGAGGGCTGAGAATGGCTCATCGACGAGCAGGAGCGCGGGGCTGGTGGCCATGGCGCGGGCGATGGCGACCCGTTGCCGCATGCCGCCGGAGAGCTGTTTGGGGTAGAGGTGGCTGGCGGGGGCCAGGCCGACGCGGCCGAGCCACTGCTGCGCGATGAGATCCGGGTAGTCTCCCCCGACGACGAGGGCGACATTGCGGTGGGCGCTGTACCAGGGCAGCAGCCGCGGCTCCTGGAAGACCTGCGCCAGCCGCCCGTCGGGCCGGGTGACGGTGCCACCGTCGCAGGCGCTGAGCCCGGAGATCGCCTTGAGGAGGGTGGTCTTGCCAGCCCCTGACGCTCCTGTGACGGCCAGTGTCTGGCCAGGCTCGACGGTGACGTCGAGGTCCGCCACGAGGGTGTTGCCACCGCGGATCAACGTGACACCGGTGAGGGTAAGGGCTGATGTCATGACGCCTTCCGGGCGAGGATGACGATGCCACCCATGAGCCGCCCCTGGAGCTGGAAGCCCTGGCGCATAGCCTTCAGGCGGTCGCGGGCGCCGGGGGTTCTGCGGGCATTGCGCCAGAATCGCAGCGCACCCCATAGGCCCTCGTCGTCGATGAGGCGACGGGGCTCAAGCAGATGCAGGGGCGCCCGGTCATGCCATCCGGCGACCAGGCCGTGGTCGGCGAGCAGCTCGGTCCAGCCCTCCAGGGTCAGTGGCCGGGCTCCGACCTTGATGATGCGGGACAGCTCTTTGCGGGCGGTTTCGCGCTCCTCGTCGGTGTGGTCGGGCAGCCAGGCCATCTCGTGCATGGCGTAGCGTCCGCCGGGCCGCAGCAGCCGGGCGGCCTCTGCGACGATGGCGTGCTTGGTCTCCTGGGACTGGATGGTGAGCATGGCCTCGCCGACCACTAGGTCGGCGCTGGCGTCGGGCAGGCCGGTGTCCTGGGCGTCGGCCACGACGTATTCGGCGTCCGGGTGGCGGCGGAGGATGTCCTTGACGGCGTCGCGGCCCTCGGGGTTGGGGTCGACACCCCGGTAGGAACGCGGGTTCCCGGCCAGAAGGAGCTCAGCGGTGGCCCCGACGCCGGGGCCGAGTTCGACGATGTCGTCGTCACTGCCGGGCTGGGCCTGGGACAGAAGCCTCGCGGTGAGGGCGCGGCCGCCGGGCCGCAGGATGCGCTTGCCCAGCTTCGCCAGCAGCCAGTGCCCCTGCATCCGGGCGGCCTCAGGTCCGGAACGGTCTCCCTTGCTCCCTGTGGCCTGCTGCGGCTCCGCGTTGCTCATCTCACCTCTCCGGCTGCTCAGACTGAGCGACGAGCGTAACCCAGGGACGCCCATTTTCGGAAGGGTGGTGTGCCGTTATTTCTGCTGGCGCGGGGGACCTGCGTAGCGATCACAGGATGTATCGCAGATCCCCCCGCGTCAGCGGTACCGCCATCTTGGTCTTCCGGTACCTGCAGCACGCGAGCGGGGCATCGACGGCGCACAAAACCCCTGGCCACGGCGTGCGCGGCAGCCAGGGGTTTCGGGACGATGCCGTCAGCGACGTGCTACTTGGACGCGCCCGCCGCCTTGTCGTCGGCCCGGTTGACGGACGGATCCTCGCCGTTGACAATCTGGGCGGAGTCCTCAACGAACTCCTTGTTCTTCCAGTGAGGCTTATTCATGGGGCGCCAGAAACAGCGAAATCCCTTGTCAGAGCCCAGTCGCCAGCAGCTGCGAATAAGCCTCATTCTGCGAGGTCGTATTGAGATTCGCAGGATCTCATTGCTAGATCTCAGCCCATCCGATAGCCATCAGTTGCCCTCCATCTTGTTTTGCCAATCCCCGTAGGCACCTGTGTTTGTGGCCCCAGAAGTGTCCGATTGGGAAGGCAGCGTCCCCGCGGAACGCAGCGACGCCTCAAGGTCAGCCTCATTCTGACCATAGAAGTTCGCTGCAGACTGGACGTCATCACTGAAATCCTGATACTTGTCCTTGAGGTCTGAACGCCTCTATGTCCACCGTGCTGGCGGTCGACTCGATCTACGAGCTGGCCGATGCCGACCCCGTCATGGCGGAGAGCGCATCCACCATGGCAGTCACCAGATCGACAGTCCCGATCTGGCTGGCAACGTCCGCGGTGTCCGAGGACAACGCCTCCAAGTCGCCGGTCACAACATTCACATCACTCACCCGATCCTCCAGCGCTTTCTGACCAAGCTATACCGGTAACACCCCCAGCCAGTTTGCTATTGCTAACCGACCTAGCCAGAGCATGCATCGTCCGCGGGCCGAGTAGAAGCACGAGTAGTCTGCGTAGAATCTGCTCGTGCCTGATCTGACTCAAGCTCAACGCAACGCCGTCGCCGAGCTGGTCCGCAGCTCTGGGGGGGTCGGCGACCTGGGACGTCGCTTCGCCGACGCCGGGCATCAGCTGTACCTCGTCGGCGGTTCGGTGCGGGACGCGCTGCTCGGTGGGCTGGGGCACGACCTGGACTTCACCACCTCCGCGCGTCCCGACGAGACCCACGCGATCCTGCGCGACTACACCCCCGCCACCTGGGACATCGGCCGCGACTTCGGAACGATCGGCGCGATGAGACGCGACGGCGATGCCGAGTGGCAGATCGAGGTCACCACCTTCCGGGCTGACGCCTACGAACCCGAGTCCCGCAAACCGGTCGTCGCCTTCGGGGATCGGATTGAAGAGGACCTCGTGCGCCGCGACTTCACCATCAACGCCATGGCGGTGAACGTCGTATCGGGTGAGTTCGTGGACCCCTGGGAGGGGCTACGAGACCTCTCAGAGGGGGTGCTGCGGACCCCGTCGCCGCCGGAGATCTCGTTCAGTGAGGACCCGCTGCGGATGATGCGGGCTGCGCGGTTCGCGTCGCGGCTGGGGTTCCGGGTCGCCCCCGAGGTGCAGGCGGCGATGAAGGAGCTGGCGGAGCGCATCGCCATCGTCTCGGCGGAGCGGATTCAGGCCGAGCTGTCGGGGCTGCTGCTGACGGATTCGCCCCGCGAGGGCCTGGACCTGCTGGTGCGCACCGGCGTCGCGGAGCACATCCTGCCAGAGCTTCCCGCGCTGCGCCTGGAACGCGACGAGCACATGCGTCACAAGGATGTCTACGCCCATTCCCTGACGGTCCTGGAGCAGGCCATCGATCTGGAGAGAGCTCGCGGTCACGAACCGGATCTGGTGAACCGGCTGGCGGCGCTGCTGCATGACATCGGCAAGCCCGCCACCCGTCGTTTCGAGGGCTCGAAGGTGACGTTCCATCACCACGACGTGGTGGGGGCAAAACTGGTGTCGAAGCGGTTGAAGGCGCTGAAATACCCGACGGCGACGGTGAAGTCTGTGGCGAAGCTGGTGGAGCTGCACCTGCGATTCCACGGCTATGCCGACGGAACGTGGTCAGACTCGGCGGTGCGGCGCTACGTCCGGGATGCGGGTGACGAGCTGGAGCGGCTGCACATGCTGACCCGTGCGGACTGCACCACCCGCAACCGGAACAAGGCCACCCGGCTGCGCCGCAGCTACGAGGAGTTGGAGTGGCGCATCGACGAGTTGGCGGCGCAGGAGGAGATCGCCGCGATGCGCCCCGACCTGGACGGGCAGCAGATCATGGAGATCCTGGGCATCGCGCCCGGCCCCGTCGTCGGCAAGGCCTACACATTCCTGCTGGAGCACCGGATGGAGCACGGTCCTGTCCCCGAGGAGGAGGCCCGTCGGCTGCTGCTCGACTGGTGGTCTCAGCAGTCGTGACGGGTGCCGATGGCAGCTCGCGCAAAGTATGCCTCACACGTCTCGTCTCCGTGACATCATCCGGGGATTGCGACGGGCGAGGGCCGGATGGGTTGGAGTCCGGGCAGGTTAGGACGAGCCCATGGTGAGGGTGGTGCGTTGGACGCAGTCCTTGATGCCGCTGATGCACGACCTTGAGGTGTCGTCAATGATCTCGACGGGCTCGGTGCGGGGTGTCAGCGTCTGATGGGGGTCGTTGGGGCCCGGCAGCCAGGAGACGGGAGGGTCTTCACGGCCTGGTTTGAGCAGTCGGATGGTGCCGGTGGGTGTGAGCCGGGTCTCGGCTGTCAGGCCTGTGATATCGGTCCGGGCGTCTGACTCAAGATCCACGATTTCGTACGGCCTCTGCTGGGTGTCGTCAGCGTCGGCCGCATCGGTATAGCGCACAGCCCAGCCGCTGGGATCCACATTCCAGACGTGATCCACTGTGCGCCGCGGCTGGCCGGTCGCAGGATCAGCCAGGGTCAACGTCACCGTGGAGCAGCCATCCTGTTTGCAGTGGAGCTGCGGCGAGAGGATGATGCTGTCAGCGGTGGAGCCGAGGAGCCAGCCGGTGGCAGCCCAGCTGCTGGGGGAGGCCTCCGGGCTGTCCAGGGGATACGAGGTGACGGTTCCCCCATCGGGATACGACAGTGGTGAGGTCTCCACCACGAGGGCTTTGTTTGTGAGGGCCTGGCCCAAGACAACCTGGTCAGTGTGCATGGTGCGCACCACCTCACCGTTCTCGGCGGAGAGCACCACGATGGTCTGGGATTTCCTGTCCGCAGCGGCGTCGACGTGATCCCGCGACGGGTATTCTGCGGATGGGTCTTCCTTCCGCACCGAGGCCAGGCTAACTGCCATGTATCGTCCGTCGGGACTCGCCAAGATCTCAGCCTTTCTTTCATCTTTTGCTCTCCCGGCAGCATCACCGGTTTTGATGAAGCGATACCAGCGCACCGAGCCGTTGTCCGGATCCAGACTGACGACTGCATTCCCCCAGCCGATCTTTTCCCGGCTGTCAGCGGCGTAGTCGTTCTTCACAAGCATCGCTGGACCCGACGCAGTGGAGACGATGTCGTCCATGGCCCAGAATCTTGGAACCTGCCAGATGACGCCAGGCCCCCCAGCCTCAGGAGGTCCGACAACACCGACGTCCTGGGCAACGGAGGCATCGGAGACGTGGCCCAGGTCAACTGAGGTTCGGCTGCTCAGAGGCCAGACGCCGCCGATCACCAGCACGAGGGCGAGGATGACGCCCAGGATCAGGAACCACATGCGTCGGGAGACGCTGCGTATAGCGTTCAAGAATTTCACCATGACCTCATCTCACGCCATAGACACGGGTGCTGTCGGGGTAATATCTGCCGCCATGCGGGTTCGTTGCCATTGCCACGATCACGACGCCAGGGGTCGCCAAAAACTGGGAACGCCTAGATTCGACGTATTGATAGTGCAGGCTATGAACGCCCTCGCCAGTGAGCAGGGGACCGACTGAGGTCCAGGGGACTGGGATGGACGCCCCCGGAGAGCCATTCCCCGGCTTGAGGACGATGGCGGCCTCTGCTTCATCGAACTCATTGCGCGTTACCTGAAGACCACCCTCAGAACCGGCAAGAGAGGTGGACTGATCGACGGATTGAACGATTCCCGTGGTGGTGTCCAGGATGGAGCCCACCCAGGGGCCATGCTCCCGATCGTATTCCTCAGCGGGAGGAGCGGTGACAAGTTGGCCGGACAACACCGAGGCGGTGTAGTTGATGCCCACGCTCTGGCCCATGGAGATGCGCCTGACACCCTCCAAGGTTCCGCGTGCTGCGACCTCATCAAGGCTGACGGCGTCAATGGTCCTGTTTCCTTGCCTATACTGGTCGGCAGGAGAGTCATCAGTCGTGATTCCCACCCAGCCATCCATCGGGGCCAGGCGGAAACTGCACCCTCTGCTATCATCAAACTGCCTGAGGCAGGGGTTCACGTTGTCCAGTGTGGTGACGCGTGTCGGGTCAGTGTCCGGAACGAGTTCAAGATCTGCAACGTAGTCGTCGTAGCTGGCTTTTCGAATGAACGTGGAATGACCCGCCGCCCCAGAGAAATATGTATCGTATTTCTTTGGTTTTTTATCTGTTGAATACACTTCGCCCTCTTCGGGAGGAATCGACCACAGGACCGAGCCATCGGCCAATGAAATGGCCGTATCCCCCACCAGAGCCGCGGAATCCGTCAACTGGAGAGAGCACCTCTGCTCGCAGAGCCTTTCCGCCGTGACATGACCCGTCACAGCATCCAGGATCGTGGTGAGGCTCCAGTCACCGGGAGCATAAATCCGGAAAGCGATATGCCGCCGGTCTGGGCTCGTCACGAGATAAGGATTGGCACTGTAGGGGGCAGACCAGTTGTGCCTGTCTGCTGCGGAGGCCTTCAGATACACGGCGTGGTCACGATGGTAGCTCCACAGTGTGGTGCCGTCTTCGGGGTTGAGAGCCTCCAGGCCATCTTTGGTGAGCACGATGGGGCCACGGGCACCAGGAGCGATGTCTATTGCCGGAGTCGGGAATTCCCGACTCCAGGCAGCGGCAGTGCCCACCGTCGTGGGCATGGCAGGCAGGGCATCGGCTTCCACGGGGGCGGCGAGCTGCTGGCTGACCGGCCAGCGGAAGGGCATCGACGGCGCCAACGCCAGGCCCGGCACCATGAGCGCCACAACCACCAGGGCAGTCACCGCCAGACGCCAATCCCGCTGGGAGATCTTCCCCTCCCCCACCACGGCCCTCCTGATGGCTCGACGCATCCGGGCCAGCAGCGGACCCGACTCATCTTCCGACTCCCGCTCAGACGCATCATTCAGGAGGCAGTGAGTGACGGTGATGCACAACACCGCCATTAAGGCGGCTGCTATGTACAGGGGCTGATCCGCATGCAGGCCATAGGCCTGATAGACGCGCCACCAGTTCCAGGCCAGTATCCACGCGCTCGTCAACGTGACGGCAACGGTGACCATCAGCAGCACATCCCCGATGAGCCGGGCAAGCCAGCCGACCGTGCCACGGACCCACATCCAGGTGAAGAACATCAGCGCCAAGGGCGTGATGATCCACCAACCCAGTTCGTCCTTCTCGAAGCTGACTCCCCGGAACCACCCCCCGATCTCGGGAAGAGACTCCTGTGATCGAGGCAGCGTCGCGGGAAGCGGGCTCATGAAGAAGACCGCAGCAGCTCCCAGGCACAGAGCGCCCAGGAATGCGCCTGCACGCAGGGCATGCACAAGGGTGGTGCGGAATGGCTGCGCGTCGACGCTCTTGTCTTCCGCTTCCTTTTCGCGAGGCTCCTGAGGGTGTTCGTCAGGTGACGCAGCCTGCGCCGTCGACGCGGAGTCGGCATCGACGGGGTCCGGCACGTCATCATGGTCGGAGGGCGTGGAAGGACTCGTCTGATTCACAATACAGAACCTAATGCCGGACCGGGTCAGACGATCTACCCAGCGTCTGGGAGGTATGCGGAAGTCGCTCTCGTGAAGGGATGTGCGGCAAACTTCTCACGCATCCCTTCACTTTGTGGCATCACTCGGGGGACTTCAGAAAGCCAGTGTCACTGGCTCCAAGCCTCTGCCAGAGCTTTCCAGTGGGCGTCTGTCATCAGATCCGACGGGGTCACCCACACGGCAGTGCTGCCGCCCTCGACGGCTTCCTTCGCTGCTGCGTTCAGCTTCTCAGGGGTGATTGTCGAGTCATCCCTCCCCCACAGGCCGATCGACAGGATGTCACGGCCTCGGCTCCTCGCAGCGAAGGCGGCGGCCAGGTCGCGGGTGGAGGGGGATGTGTCGGTGACATTGTCGAAATAGTTCCACAGGACGAGACGATCAGCCCTCTCCGCGAGCAGGCCATAGTCCTGGCCGGCGTCTTTTCGGTCACCGTTGGCATCCTCCAGAGGGGCCTTGACCTCCATCCACAGCTCGGGGCGGTTGGGTGCGGCGGCGTTGACCGCCTCACGCACCCGTCTGACGAGGCTGGCCAGCGCCTGGCAGCGCCACGACACGATCAGCGGGTCGCTGACGTCGATCTCGCCGTTCCTCCGCGGCCAGTCGCTGGCTCCCGTCTCATATGTGAAATCTTCCAAGTCGTTCTGCCCATAGGTGGTGTCCTCGAAGTACAGATCCGTGAGGCTAATCGCCGTGGGCTGGTATCGCCTGGCTGCCTCGGCCGCCATCTCAATGATCTTCTCTCCAATCTCACCCCGCGTCAGCGCCTTGAGGCTGGGGTGAGTCCCCGACACCTCCCCCTTGGTGCCGACCCCCGCGACGGTGGGATCCCGCTTGATTTTCTCCGGGATGAGGGCATCCAGGATGAGTGTGACGGGTCGCCTGCAGCCGCCGTTGACCGCGATGGCATCAATGACCTCCTGCACCTGATCCGCCTGGGGGCTGTCGGATTCCAGTATCTGCCCTCTCCAGGGGAACAGAGCCTTCTCGATCCTGCCCATGGAGATCGCGACCTCGTTTGCATGTATCTCGTCAAAGCGGGCGGCCAGCCTCTTGATCCTGTCCGACCCATTCGTGATGTCTGCATACGAGGCGCTGAATATGCGTCGTTCCGGAACCTTCACCCCAGGCGTGCCATGTGCGGCCGCACCTCCGAGCGAGGCCAAGGCAAGACCCCCCAGAGGCGCCCCTAGAACTACGCGTCTGCTTATCATTCCTGATTTCCTGCTCATGAGTTTCATCTCCCATCCCGCGACGTGCCATATGAGACAAGATCTGCAGTAAGCTCCGCACGAGCAGACCCTCTGGACACGTGTCGCTCTTCGATCATCTTCCGGTTCAACACGGCTGTTGATTTGTGTCGTGACGGACATGGATAAAACAACTTGCCTCATCAGATGGCGGCAAGAACACCGTTCCCCCTGCATGAGACCAACCAGCTGTCAAGGACTGTACAGCAGGGCGGTGTCAGGCCCCTGAGCATCACCTCGCGGAGCCGTCACAGACCCCGTCGGCGCGGGCTCTGCCCTGGAAACGTCAGCAGGAGCCCGTAGAGTGAGAGCGTGGAGACCAACAGGATCGTGCCAACCTCGACGTACCGGCTTCAGCTGAACGCCGATTTCACCTTCGACGACGCCGCCAACCAGCTGCGCTACCTCAACGACCTGGGGGTGACGCATCTGTTCTGCTCGCCGATCCTGCAGGCGGCACCCGGGTCGACGCACGGCTACGACGTGGTGGACCACTCCCGCATCTCCGCGGAATGCGGTGGGGAGGAGGCGTTCCGCAGGCTGTCCCAGGCCGCCCACGACCTGGGGATGGGCATCGTCGTCGACGTGGTTCCCAACCACATGGCGGTCCCCACTCCCCTGTGGCACAACAAGGCCCTGTGGGATGTGCTGCGGCGCGGCGGGGACTCCGATTTCAGGCACTGGTTCGACATCGACCTGGCTGACTCCCAGGCCATCTTGATGCCGGTGCTCGGGGACCGGATTGGCAAGGAGCTGGAGAGCATTCATGTCGATGTTGCGGAGATCCACGGGGAGCAGCAGCCGGTTGTGCGCTACTACGATCATGTCTTCCCCGTGCGTCCCGGCTCGGAGGGCAAGGAGCTGACGGAGCTGCTGGAGGAGCAGTGGTATCGCCTGGCGTATTGGCGTGTCGGCAGCGAGGAGCTGAACTATCGCCGGTTCTTCGACGTCGACACCCTGGCCGCAGTGCGGGTAGAGGACGCCGAGGTCTTCGAGGCCAGCCACCGCAAACTGGTGGAGCTTTTCCACGAGGGCCTGATCGACGGTTTCCGCATCGACCATCCCGACGGCCTAGCCAACCCACGCCAGTACCTGGCCGATCTTCAGCGCATCACCGGCGGCTGCTGGGTGGTGGTGGAGAAGATCCTGGAGCCCGAGGAGCAGCTCCCCCAGGACTTCGAATGCGCCGGCACCACCGGCTACGACTCGCTGCTGCGCGTCGGCGGTCTGTTCCACGACTCCAGCAGCCTGCCGCGTCTCACCGACCTGTGGGAGCAGGCCTCCGGCTCGGGTGAGGGGTTTGCGTCGTCGGTGCTGCGGGCCAAACGCGAGATCGTCAAGGAGTCGCTGTTTACCGAGGTCAATCGGCTGGTGACCATCGCCGTGGCCATCTGCGACGGCGACATCCGCCTGCGCGACCACACCCGTCGGCAGCTGAGCCACGCCATCAAGGAGCTGCTGGTGCAGTTCAGCCGCTACCGCGCCTATGTGGAGCCGGGACGTCCCAATCCTGAGGAGGAGCGGGACGTGATCCTTGAGGCTGCGGACCGGGCGCGCCAGAACCTCACCGAGGACGAGCTGGACTCCCTGGACCTGGTGGTCTGCCTGGCGCTCGGTGAGACGGGCGTTCCTGACATGGGCGGCCCCGCCGCCCTGCCTACGCCGTCGGAGATCCTCAACCAGGTTCCCGGCCTCAAGCACAACCTCTCCGATCTGCGCGCCGAGTTCATGGTCCGCTTCGCCCAGACCTGCGGCCCGGTGATGGCCAAGTCAAAGGAGGACACGGCCTTCTACCGATGGAACCGGTTCGTCGGCGTCAACGAGGTCGGCTCAGATCCCACCATCGTCGGCGTCAGCTCCGACGCCTTCCACGAGTTCTGCCGCACGCTGGAGACGCACTGGCCCACCACGATGTCGACGCTGTCCACGCACGACACGAAACGCAGCGAGGACGTCCGCGCCCGACTGGCCGCCCTCACGGAGTACCCGAAGGATTGGGAGCAGTGCGTCGCAGACCTGCGGGCCGCGACGGAGGAGACGCGGCCAGAGGTCCTCGACGGCAGCACAGAGCTGTTCCTGTGGCAGACGCTGGCGGCCATGTGGCAGCTGCCCGGCACGGAGGCGGGCAAGCAGCCGATCAACGCCCAACGCCTCGACGGCTACCTGCGCAAGGCGATGCGGGAGGCCAAGAACCACACCAGCTGGACCGACCCGAACGAGGCCTACGAGGATGCCATCGTCGAATTCGCGACGGCATCGCTGACCGACCCGAGGGTCGCGGAGGCCCTGGATGCCTTCACCGCAACCTCCCTGCACTATGTGCGCTCCGCGATCCTCGGGCAGAAGCTGATCCAGCTGACCATGCCGGGGGTTCCCGACGTGTATCAGGGCAGTGAGATCGTCGATCTGTCGCTGGTGGATCCAGACAACCGTCGCCCCGTCGACTACTACCGCAGGATGGGGCTGCTGCGTGCCCTGGAGGAGCATCCGCCCGGTGACCTCGACGCGGAGAAGCTGCTCATCACCTCACGGGCGCTGCTGCTGCGCCGCGACCACCCCGACGCCTTCCGCGGCCCGGGTGCCGACTACTGGCCGGTTCCCACCACCACCGGGCATCTCGTCGCCTTCGGTCGCGGCTACAAGAACGCGGACCATCCCGTGTCGATCACGGTGGCGGGCCGGTTGTCGTCGTCGGTGGCTGGCCGGGACTGGGACGGGCACCAGGTGATCCTTCCAGACCACCGGTTCCTGGATGTGCTGTCGGGACGCGAGTTCCAGGGCGGACCGACCGCAGTCTCGGACCTCCTGACGCATCTGCCGGTGGCGCTGCTGGTCCACCAGGGCGGCTGACACCCCTCTCACGACAGGATCAAGACATCATGCGAGACATCACCCGCCCCCAGGCCTGGGCCCCCAACGCCACCACCATGGAGTTGCTGCTGGCCAGCGGCCCCGTCACGATGACGCCGACAGGCGGCGGCTGGTGGCAGGCCGAGCCGCTCCCCCCGGGAACGCGCTACCAGTTTCGCATTGACGATGGAATGGCGCTTCCCGATCCGCGGAGCCTGAGCCAACCCGACGGCCCGCACGGAGCCAGCCGCATCATCGACCCGGTGGTGCTGGATCGGCAGTCTGGTGTCAGCGTCGATCTGCGGGGTGCCGTCGGCTATGAGCTGCACATCGGCACCTTCACCCCCGAGGGGACGTTCGACGCGGCCATCTGCCACCTGGACCATCTGGTGGAGCTGGGCGTGCAGGCCGTCGAGGTGATGCCCGTCGCTGATTTTCCGGGGTCGCAGGGCTGGGGCTATGACGGGGTCGGCCAGTATTGCGTCCATCACTCCTACGGCGGCCCGGAGCAGTTCGCGGCGTTCATCGACGCCTGTCACATGCGTGGGCTGGGTGTGATCCTGGATGTGGTGCACAACCATCAGGGGCCGGAGGGCAACTACCTGGCCCAGTTCGGCCCGTATTTCACCAGCGCCCACCACACCCCCTGGGGGGATGCCATCAACCTGGATCAGCCGGGCAGCCGCGAGGTGCGGGACTTCCTGCTGGGCGCGTGCCGGCAGTGGTTGGTGGACTTCCAGGTGGATGGGCTCCGGCTGGACGCCGTCCACGAGCTGCAGGACGACTCCCCCACCCACTACCTGGTGGAGTTGAGCGACGCGGTGCGCAGCTGGGAGCGGGAGACGGGGCGAAGGCTCACGCTGTTCGCGGAGTCGGACAGGAACCAGCCCGCGACGGTGTCCCCCGTCGGAGCGACGTCGGGTGCGCTGGGCATGGGTGGCCAGTGGGCTGACGACGTTCACCATGCGCTGCATGCGTTCTTCACCGGTGAGCGGGACGGCTACTACGTGGACTTCGGCACCCCTGAAGCCCTGAAACAGGCTCTCACTAGGGTGTTCGTCCACGAGGGTGGGTTCTCGACGTTCCGGGGGCAGCCGTGGGGGGCTCCCGTCGATCCGGCTTCCGGGCACTACGACGGACACTCGTTTGTCGCGTCGCTGCAGAACCACGACCAGGTCGGCAACCGCGCTGTCGGGGACCGGATCTCCCATAAGACGCCGCTCGGCTGCCAGGCGGCGGGGGCTGCGCTGTATCTGCTGTCGGCTTTCACGCCGCTGATCTTCATGGGTGAGGAGTGGGCGGCCTCCACGCCGTTCCCCTTCTTCAGCGACCTGGGGCCGGAGCTTGGGCCGCTGGTCACGCAGGGGCGGAGCAGCGAGTTCGCCCGCATGGGCTGGGATGCGGAGGTGCCGGATCCGCAGTCGAGCGCCACCCGCGAGTCGGCGGTGCTGCGTTGGGACGAATTGTCGCAGCCGGGGCACGCCCGGATGTTCGAGTGGTATCGCAGCCTGCTGCGTCTGCGTCGTGACCATCCGGAGCTGCGTGATCCGGACCTGGCGTCGGTGTCGGTGGACATCCTCGGGGATGATGCCGTGGTGATGCGTCGCGGCGGGTTCGCCGTCGCCGCCACGCGCGGGAGTCAACTGGTGGAGCTACCGCTCCGGGGGGAGGTCCTGGTCAGCTGGGAGGAGACGTCGCAGCTGGCCGACGGCATCAGGATGCAGGGTCCGGGGGCTGCGGTTATCCGCCTGGACGCACCGGAGTAGTCGGTCTCCTGCCACAAGCCCGCTCCTTTCCCTATTCCGTTGGCCTTGCCACTGATATCAGCTGGGCAACAGGAATTTAAGACCAAGCGGTGGACTGAACCGATTGGCTTGCGGAGTATCCAACCTGACGTATCCGGGATCGTGACGACTCTGCTGAACGCACCTGCATCATCTCGATGTTATCGGTGATATTTTCTTCTGAGACGTCGACGATAGATGACCAGGGCGATCTGGTAGGACAGGAACTCCGCAACCACATAACCCACACCCATCAGGGCCGCCCCGAGGAACCGGGAGCGTGGCAACATGATGGAGATGATCGCGAATGTTCCAACCCCGCGAACCACATAGTTGGTCACTGAGGGCCTATAGAAGCGCAGATGCCCTGCGAGGGAACCGTTCCAGAGCTTCCATTTTCGGTCAGGTTGTTCCAGCATTACAGCGCGCTCACCACTCCTGCCAGACGGCGCAGCCAACTGGGTGCTCAGGAGAGCAGTGACGGGAGGTCAACGGAGCCATCGAGACGGAGATATCCACACTGTTCACAACCCTGTGGAAAACTCCTTGTGGGGAGGATAAGTCAGTCCTCATCGGACTCAGCGACATCCTGGCCGCCGGTTTCCCCCGCCACGTCCACAGTTTCCCGGGGCTCATCCACAGCCTCGTCGGACTCTTCCACAACCTCCTGCGTCTCGGCCTCGACGTCGTCGGCCACCGCCTCGGAGTCGTCGGCGGAGGAGTCCTCGTCGGAGGCATCGTCGTTGGCGCTGTCGTCGCTGGAGTCGTCGTCCGGTTCCTCACCGTCGGTGATCCCGCGGCGCTGAGCCCACAGCCACAGGGCGATACCGGCCAGGACCATGGGAACGGACAGCCACTGCCCCATCGACAGCCCCAGGGAGAGGAACCCCAAGTAGGAGTCGGGCTCACGCCAGTACTCCGCGACGAACCGGAGGATTCCGTAGCCGACAAGGAAGGCGGCTGCCACCTGTCCGCGACGGCGCGGCTTGCGTGCGTAGATCCAGAGCAGGACGAACAGCAGCACCCCTTCGAGGAGCGCCTGGTACAGCTGCGACGGGTGGCGCAGCACGTTGCCGCCGTTGGGGAAACGCATGGCCCAGGACAGATCGGCGGGGGCTGGGCGTCCCCACAGTTCGCCGTTGATGAAGTTGCCGATACGACCTGCGGCCAAGCCGAGGGGAACGGCGGGCACGAGGAGGTCGGCGATCTGCAGGAAGGGACGTCCTCGCAGCCGGGCAAAGATCACCATGCCCAGGATGACGCCGATGGCGCCACCGTGAAAGCTCATGCCGCCGTCCCAGATCTTGATGGCGTCCAGGGGATGGGACAGGTAATAGCCGGGCTGGTAGAACAGCACGTATCCGAGCCGGCCGCCCAGGAGGACGCCCCCGATCCCGAAGAGCAGCAGGTCCTCAATATCGCTGGGTTTCCATGCCCTGGGGGTGGTGATGGAGCGGAAGGGCTCCCGGCGCAGGCGTCGCCGCATCAGCAGGTAGGCCATCCCGAAGGCCAGAAGGTACATGATCGCGTACCAGTGGATCTTGAGCGGTCCGATGGCGATGGCCACCGGGTTGATGTCCGGGAAGGGCAGTTCAAGCAACGTCACGACCCAAGCTTGACATACACCCAGCTTCGACCTGCCCTGTCAGCGCAAAGAGTCGAGCTGGGGGATGCCTCACGGGCCGAGTCCACAGGCTCTTGGCCACATGTCAGAGGTCGCGTGGAGCCTTGCCTGCCGAGGGTGGGTGCTTCTGACGACGAGGCCGATCTCGGAGATGGCCTTGATCACCAGCAGCACGGCCAGAGAGGCTTTGGACCACGGTATTGTTCCTCGCCCCCACCCATGGCCATGACTCATCAGCCAACTGCACAGAATGATTGCCATATGCAACATTCCCAGGCGGGCATAGGCGACAGTGTAGGTCTGTTTAAATTTCGTTGGACGGTTATTCGCGGATAACTCGTCTGCCGCCTCGACGAGGTAGCGAACCACAAGCAACACAGCAGGCATGCCCAGGGAGAACAGCGAGAGGCTCATCCCATTTCCCCGCGCCAGACTGAATGAGAAGACACCATGGACCATGCAGAATACGAAGAAGGTGGCGGCGGTGTTCACGACCTTATTCACGCCGCCTCCTGGGAGGTTCCGGTACACAGTCATGCGGATCACAGCCATCACAGTGAGGATCAGGTTCTCGAACCACAGCAGCAGGAAGAGATTCCCCTGGGGCCACCCCAGCAGCAGCACACCCACGGCCTGCAGCAGCGTGTTGGCGATGATCAGACCAATTTCAACCAGGAAATCGCGATTCATATCAGGGCTCCCTCCCAGACTGTCATGGCGCACTGTCGAGACTGACGTCACGTATCGCGCGCTCACCAGAGCGTTGGCGTATCCCAGACGCGATGTATCTGCTGAGTCACGTCCACATCCAGTGGTAGATCACGCAACTGCGTAGGCCGACTCTCCGCTCGGGGATGTCTGCCGCGCCGTCGGCCTCTGACACACGACAGTAGACGAGGAGAGGGTCATTCCGTTTCCACCAAGCAGTTGACTAAGTCGGGCTAAGTCTGGAACCATGGGGTATGGCAATCGTGAACGTACACGAGGCGAAAACCCATCTGTCACGCCTCTTGGAGCGGGTGGAGGCGGGTGAGACGATCACCATTGCACGTGCTGGACGCCCCGTGGCCGATTTGACGCCTCATCATCAGATCGACGTCGTTATCGGCGGGCTGGCCGGGCAGGTTGAGATCGCAGACGACTTCGACGCCGTCGATCCCTCCCTGGGTGAGGCCTTCGACGCATGAGGTCCGCAATCCTGCTGGACACCCATGTTCTGGTGTGGCTACTCGTCGACTCACCTCGCCTGGGCGCAGAAGCCCGCACACTCATCCAGACACGGGGAGCCGTCCGCTACTCGGCAGCCTCCATCTGGGAGTTGGAGATCAAACGAGGCCTTGGAAAAATCACCCTGCCCGACGCCTATCTCCACGCGGTGACCGCCAGCGGCGCGCAGGAGCTGCCCGTGACAGCCGAACACGCAGCGCACATCAGCAGCGTGCAGCTGCCCCACCGCGACCCCTTCGACCGGCTCCTGCTCGCTCAGGCCGACGTTGAACGGCTGCAGTTCCTCACCGCGGACCAGGTGTTGCTGGGGCTGGGCCTGCGGGACACCGTCGACGCGACGCTGTAGCCCTCGGAGGAGACCCCAGTTTCCCTCACGGCACTTCAGACGGTATGCTGTCCCGGTCACGGGGCATTAACTCAATTGGTAGAGTGCCACCTTTGCAAGGTGGAAGTTAGGGGTTCGAGTCCCCTATGCTCCACCCAGGGTGGTTTACGGGGGCACGAAACTTCGGAAGATGCCCCGTGCTCCTGCCCGGCTTTCTCGCCCCGTCGTCGCTGGTTGTATTCGCTTCGCGAATGATCGTGGTGAATAGTTCCGCTAGACGTGGGCGGAATTGTTCATCGTCGGTGATGTCTAGGCGGGTGTAGAACACTTGTTTCGCAACCTGCGGTCAGCGTCGCCGGATCGGGCGTAAGCATGGTGCGCGTCGGTGCAACACGGACTGCAGACAGCACAGCCCGGCAGGTGGAGCAGGTGCGGGGCGAGGTCGCCGCCCACCCCCACGCGAATGCTGAGAACGCGACCCGCACCACGCATCAGGCACGTGCCGGAGTCGAGGCGCTACGCGCCCTCACTCCCGCCGAGGCGATACACCGATCGAGCAGATCCGTGCAGCCGAGCAAGTCGCATGCGAAGCTGCCGACCGTGCGTTGAATGAGCGTCAACGACAGCTCGCTTCTCGATCGCGCATACGCGACAGCGGCCCGATCTACGACGGGCCGTCCCTGAGCCGATGATCCCAATGCCAAAATCCGAAAGTTGGTGGGTCAGGAGATCGGATCGAGCTTGCAACAGGCCCCTCTCGTTCACGATTAGTTCGTAGTTGCCGTAGCCGCGCGCAGTTCCTTGGGCAGTAAGTCCTCGTACTCCGACCGAACGTATTGCAGGCCTTCTGTGATCGAGGGGTCGTGTTCGAGAGTGTTGGTCATGAACTCCAGCCGACGCTTGTTCTCGTCGATCACGTCCCGCCACCGACGGACGTGGGCGCGTACGAGAGGGCGTCCTTGCTCCTTCTGGGGGTCGAAGAACAGGCCGATTTCGAAGTCATCACCCTTGATGCGTCGCCATACGAGATCGTCGTAGTCGGTGACGACCAGAATGAAATCCCAACTTATCCGGTCCCCGCTGAAGGCCGCGTTGGACAGGATCGCATTCGCGTAGTCCTCAACCTGATCGAGTTCCTTGCGTGAGGCTGTGATGCCAGGTGCTTTTAGTTCCACCACGAGGTGCCTGATTCGATCATGCTCCTTGTTCTTTGCGGCAAGATGAAGGTCGGTCCGGCCCGTCTTGCCATCCCAACGACGAACCGTATCGACATCCTTCGTCGGAAGACCGTCGAGCTTGAGGTGATTACGCAGGAGTTCTGTCAGGCTTCGCTCGGTGCTCATGAGGTGGTACGACTCGCCAAAGACCCATAGCTCGTGTTCGAGCATCTTGTGAAGATGGTCGCGCTCGCCAACTTTCCCGGAGTCGTCTGGATCGAACAGCAGATGCTCCAGTGCAACCAGGAACTTGTGCCGGCTCGTGACGACGTTTGCAGAACGGATGATCGCGGACAGCGTGGTCTCGCTGAGCAGTTTCGTGAGGGTGTCGCGGTCAGCGTCGGTCAGTGCAACGACCTCATGCAGGATCGTTGTCAGCTTCCCCGGGTCGTGACGAATCGCATCACGAAGGAGTTCGAGCGTCAACTGCGCTCGCTTCTTGGTCTTGGAGATATGGGGAACAAGTGTGCCGGAAACCACATCGAACACGGCACGCTCCACGCGCTCAGTCTCGTTCGCTGGCTCACTCTTGTACGGGTACACCCCCGTTTCCTTCCACTGCTCCACCTGTTCGCGACGCCGTTCACGACGACGCGCGTTGAAGTGATCACGGATTGCATCGCGCGTCGCCATCCACAGTTCCCCGACGGCGTCGGGCGCCATGTCGCCAAGCCCGAGCATGGCGAGCTCATCAATACCGAACTTGTCCCATGTCACGTAAGCGGAGTAGGTGAACTGCTTCTCGAAGGCAGCGCCGGAGGTCTCGAACGGGAAGTGGTCTGCATCAGGACCGAAGGAAACGGCTCGATGCTTGCCCGAGCGCCACTCGATGATCCGCAGGACGGCTTCATTCTCTCCGCTCTCTCCGAATGGAAGCGGTGATGTCGTGTCATTGACCACTTCTTGCGATGGGTCGAGCACGGAACCGTCGTAAGTGATCGTCAGCAACTGATCGTTGAGGAGGAGCGGCGCGAAGTGTGATCGCAGGGTGGGAAGCACGTCGTCTGCTTCGAGCGCGCTCAGCGACCGCTGTTCGTCGTTGTTCGCTGTGACGACTGTGCCGGTTGAGGCTGCGGTTGAAGGTGTGGCGTCCCAGCGGAACCGGTCGCGGTTGCTCCGACTGCCGGTGATCGTGATCTGTTCGCGCTGACCGATCGTGTTGTCGCTGATGCTGATCCAGCTCACACGAGAGCCAAGCGCGAAGGCGCGCAATCGCCCCTCGCCGAGCTTGCCATGAAGGCACCTCTTGCCGTTCTTGGACTTCTCGCTCAACGACTTCCAAGAGCCCCCAATGCGGCCGAACGTCGCGGCCACCTCGTCGGAACTGATGCCGTGGCCATCGTCTTCGACGCGCACCTGATCGATGGCATCCATCAAGCTGCGCTTCATCGTGACGACGACGTTCGTCGCCTCAGCGTCGACGGCGTTCCAGATCAGCTCGATGATCGCGCGTACGGGGTCACCCTCGTGGGCGAGACGTGCAACGTGGTCGTCGCTGGCGGTGAGCACGAGGTCTTCCATGAGACGAGGCTACGGAAGAACACCGACAGCCACCCGTCTCCACGCCACACTCAGCCGAGTTCCTCTGTATAGACCGGAGTTACCCCAAGTAGGATCGGATCAACCCGTTCATACCCGGTTGATCCCACCCTGGAGGACTTGAGTGCCTGAGCGTTGGCTGTCTGCGGACGACATCTCCGCCCACCTCGGGGTCACCAAAGACACCGTCTACACCTGGATCGCTGAGAAGAACATGCCTGCCCACAAGGTCGGACGCCTCTGGAAGTTCCAAGCCAGCGAGATCGACGAGTGGGTGCTGCTGCACGCGACGATACGGAGCCTGACTGAGTAGAACGGCTCCGGCACGGCAGGAATGTCGGAGGCCGAACGTATCATGATCGACTGCCCTGGAAACTGGAAGGAGGTGCCCGTGACTGAGACGACCGAGACACCCATGAGTCTCGCGACGTTGCGCGCGGGACAGCGCCTCCGCGGCCTGGTGCCGGGGCAGACCGTCACGCTGATCGCTATCGACCCGATCGACGCTGGTCTATTCGAGGTCTTCTACCGTGACGATTCCGGTCGCAGCGGTGCCCGCGCGATCACCAGCGCTGACGCGGCGCGCTTCGAGATCGCGGGCGACTTCGACTCCGCTCCAGCCTACGACGCGGACCCGGACGAGTTCTGGCTCGCGGCCGAGGCACTGCGGATCAAATACGCAGCCTTGCACGACCCGATGGTCGCGGGCAAGACGATCATGGCGGGGCTGTATCTGAAGAACTTGGGCTTCCTGCTGTTCCACGAGGCGGAGAAGAAGGGCGCGATCCTCTTCAACGGTCTGGTGAGTGCTTGGGCGACATAAACGAGCAGGCACGTAAGTTCGCCTCGACGCCGCGTTCGTCGCAGCAGGCGTTCGATTTCGACGAAGATGAAGATGAGGACTAGCAACTCATGGGACAGGTGCTCTGAGATTTGGTGAAGATTCCTCCGAGGGTGAAGGCTCCGTCGGTGCGTCAAGCGCGTCGTCTCCTAGATGGATCCTATCGGAGTGTTGACGATATTCTCGTTACGGCACAAGAACTCGAGAGGGGACGTCGCGCCGCGAACGGTTCCACGAAGGGGCGTAGAGCGCAGCGAGAAGTCGACCTACTGCGGGCGGCGCTGGTCTTTTCGTCCGCAGGCATTGACGCGTCGATGACACGATTGGTAAATGATGCTGGGCGGGTACTGATTCGCGCATCTAGAACAGGCGCACATGCTCAATTTCGGGAGTTTCTTAAGCAAGAGATTCCTGCAAAGGTTGTAGATTCAGGTCTCCGTGGCGTACTGCTGGAGATGGAGATCGATGAGACAATCCTCACCTACTATCTATCACAGAAGACGAAGGCAAGTTTCCAAGGGAGCGGGGACCTAAAGAAGCGTGTCGTGACCGTCTTGGGCCTGCCCGCATCTACATTGAGGCTTAGTCAGAATCGGTGGCTGCAATAGTTAATTGACGTGTTGTGCGTGTCGGTATGCGCGAGGAAGGCTCAACTTCCTGAATAATTGATAGTACCAACACAGTCAATCGAAAGTTGAGCCTTCCCATGTACTCTAGCACAGGTCTTAGCAGCGAACAGATCACCGACCTTGTCGCACGCATCCATGACCTCCGCGAGGCACCAGCCTCCCGGGCAGGACGGAAACCCACACTAGGACTGTACAAGTGTGTTGTTGTGGCCTTGATCTATCTGCGATCCAACCGCACACAAGCATCGATTGCCGACCAGTTCCAC
>ERZ773077.47-NODE-47-length-78339-cov-7.923177_pt1 | contig 78339 bp, 58 predicted proteins | sample MGYA00580612_ERZ773077 | MGnify/ENA primary metagenome ERZ773077 (study PRJEB29015, sample SAMEA2737971) | human oral metagenome | biome: human oral; feature: human-associated habitat; material: dental | place: China | collected 2021 ...
GTAAGAACGCCCTCGTCACCTTACATAGGTGACGAGGGCGTTCATTATAGGAGCGTAAATGTGCTCTCGGTATGTTCGTTTTCGGGATGGTGTAATGCGCTCGATGGCCGAGGCCTAATGACTGAGCTAAGATCCTGTAGATGTGTAGGATGGAGAGGTGCGAGGAGCCTTTGTCTCGACACTTCCTCTCGCTTCTAGAATCTCCAGCTAAAGGGGGTCTACGTCGATCGTGATACTGACCCGACGGCTCTCCGGTAGAGACGTATGAAGCTGTGCCTGTGCCGAGGCGAAGGCAACCCGCTCATCTTGGTAGGAGGTGGTGAAGGGGCGACGAACGAGGATACGCTGGATGTAGAGCCCATCCACACGGCCTACGTGTGGGGTAAGGGCTTCGCTTACCTCCTCTTGGGGTAATAGAGCCTTTAGGTAGAGGGATAGGTGAAGGCCTACCTGAGCTACGAGGCGGGTATCCTTGCCCTTGAGGTAGATATAGGTCATGCGCCACAGGGGAGGGTAGTGTAGGGCTTCACGTTCCTCCAGCGTCTGATGGATGAAGCTCTCGTAGTTTCCCCGGGCTAGGATCTGTAGGAAGAGGTTCTCGGGGTCATTCGTCTGGACGAGGCACTCAGGCTGTGGGTCGCCCTGCTCGGCACCTCGTAGGCGGAGCTGGTAGAGTAGCTGGTAGGCTCGCTCGTAGGAGCGGAAGTCCGGGTAGCCGAGTAGTGCATCTAGCTGTACGACACCGATGAGACCGACTTCGCCCCATACGGACTGCCCCTTGATCAGCTGTGTCCCGATGAGGATCTCCGTGCCCTCTGCCTCCAGTCGTGCCTGGAGCTCCACCTGCTTCCTACGGGAGGAGAGGGAGTCGCTATCGATACGCACCACAGCATGATCGGGGAAGAGACGCTGTACCTCCTCCTCCACGCGCTCTATCCCGTAGCCGACCTCACGTAGGGCGGGCTTCACCCCACTCTTGGTCTCCACCTCTGTCGCTCCGCAGTGGGGGCAGGCAGGGGGAGGAGGCTCGCTGTGCCCGCAGTAGTGACAGATGAGTAGCGAGCGGGACTGATGGTAGGTCAGGCTGACGTCGCAGTGCGGGCATAGGAGGCGTGAGCCACAGGCTCCACAGAGTAGGTAGGGAGCGTAACCCCGTCTATTCTGTAGGAGGAGGGCGGTCTTCCCTTGGCTGATGACGGCCTTGATCCGATCATAGAGATACGGGGAGAGGGCATATCCGTAGGGCATAGCCTTGCTTTGGCGAAGACCCTTGAGGTCGATCGTCTGTATCGGGACTAGGGCAGGCGGGGCTGTCGGTGTCGCCCCCTCCTCGCTCAATAGGGCATACTTGCCACGTAGAGCGTGGAAGACGACTTCGGCAGAGGGCGTACACGAGGCCAGCAGCACACGAGCCCCCCGCTGATGTGCCCGCCATAGGGCTACGTCACGAGCGTGGAAGAGTGGGGCGGTGGTCTGCTGCTTGTAGAGGTACTCCTGCTCCTCATCGATGACGATGAGACTGAGCCTAGGTAGAGGCAGGAAGACCGCTGTGCGTGTCCCGACCACTAGGGCGGGTGTCTCTAGGGTGGTGAGCCTACGATAGGTCTCCACACGGAGGGGCTCACCGAGCAGACTATGGTAGGGGTAATAGCCCTCAGGCAGGAGACGTGAGAGACGGCTCAGGAAGGAGAAGCTCGAGGGGGTCAGGGTGACCGTCGGGGTGAGGAAGAGGACTTGCCCCCCCTCCTCTAGGGTCTGATGTACCTGACGCAGTAGGTAGTCCTCCTTGGCATGGGTGCTCTGTCCCCAGTAGAGGCTGACGGGATGCTCGAGCTTCGATACTGGAGGGAGCGGGGGGAGCTCTACGGGATTGCCTAGCTCTATTCGGCTCTTGGGCTGCTCCAGCTGCTCTAGGATGCCCTTGTCTATGAGGGCTCTGAGAGGTGCACTGCCCTGAGGGTGATGCTCCAGCAGGAGACTACGGGGAAGGGTCTCGGAGAGGGGTAGGTTATGCTCCTCGAGTAGGCGGGCGAACGTCCCCAGGAGCTCTGCCTGTCTTGGTGCTCTACTGAGCGTGGCATAGGCCTGGCTGAGTGCCTCGTCGTCCTGCTGGAGCTGTGGGGCTAGGCGCAGGACACGTATGAGTCTAGGTCGGTAGGTCTGCTGGAGCAGCTCCTCCGTCAGGAGCGCTCCTAGTGCGACGAGGTGGGCGATAGGACGGACGAGCCTTCGCCCAAGGATCTTCTCCAGCCTATCTACGGCGAGGCCTTCGCCTCCTAGCTCTCTGAGGGTGTCGAGGATCTGGAACTCAAGGGGGCTAAGAGGCTCTGTCGTCGCAAAGTCGGGAGCGAGGCGTAGGATCGTCTGGCTCTCGGGAAGTAAGCCCGCAGGTAGTGCCATACGGAGCACCGAGCCTAGGGGGCAACAGTAGTAGTAGCTCACCCAGTCCCACAGACGCAGTTGCTCCTCACTGATGAGGGGGCTAGCATCGAGGACTTGGTCGATGGGCTTGCACCTCCTGCCCTCATCCTCCTCCCTTAGCCTGCGGATAACTCCTGTATAATATCGCTTGGCACCGAATGGGACAGCCACCCGACATCCTGCGCCTACCTCGGGATGAGCAGCACGCAGATCTGGGGGGAGCTCGTAGGAGAAAGAGCCTTCGACGGCAAGGGGTATGATGACTTCGGCGATGAGCATATTGTGATGGGGTGGGTAGCTTACCCTTAGAGTGGATAGCGTCGCCCTTCCACAGGAGAATATGTGGATACCTCGGTGGAGAGGTCGTGGATACTTGGGGGAGGGCGATGTCGACACCTCTGCAAAGGTAGTGAAGATACCTCAATGCAGGTAGTGAGGGAAACTCCTTTGAGACCGCAGTCGCCTCTGATTTGCGCTAGATGGGAAAAAACTTAGTTTGGCTATCGGAATAGCCTTGTTTGAACTAGAGGGAAAGCCTTGCTTGGACTAAGGGGGGAGAGGTAGAGGTGGAGGAAGAGCCTTAGTGGGGGCCTGGAGAGTGGTTGAGGGTAGTTAGGCTTGGTTTAGCTGTTGGTCTGGGCGATAAGGGTAGAAATAGGCGTCCCCTTCATCCTCCCAGTGACTACAGTGTCAGCTGGGGAGGATGAAAGGGAAGAACGAAAGGGGGGGAGGTGGGGCTACTTGCTACGCTTGGAGCATTTGGACTTTCGGGAGGAAGTCTTGCTGTGTTTGTTCGCCTTCTTCTTGTGCTTGGTGGGAGGTGGCGGAGTCACAAAGAGTTCGCTGACGAAGCGACCGAAGGCGAGCTTAGCCTCTGCACTATTGCGTAGATTATTGGCCATGAAGACGAGGCTATACCACTTCTCTCCCCACTGGATATAGCCAGCATAGCCACGCACTCCCCGTATGGACCCACTCTTCATATAGGCTCTGACGTCAGGGTGGATCTGTATCTTACGCACCGTGCCCGATACGCCTACCTCGGGGAGCGAAGCGAGGAAGGGTGCGTGCAGCGTCTCATCCTCCCAGAGAGCATGTAGCATCATACTCAGCGCCTGGGCGGTAATACGTGCATGAGGGCTGAGCCCCGATCCATCATAGGGGATAAACTGCGAGGCACTCAGCTGCAGACGCTGTCGCCAATAGTTGCGCACCGAGATGGGGAGCGAAGCCCTTCGCTGGGTGCTGTCGTTGAGGTGGTAGGCGAAGGCCTCGGCAAAGATATTCGAGCTCCTATAGTTCGTGATACGGATGAGGGTATCGGCCTTGAGCGACGAGTACACCCCGAGCCTGCTGATGCCTATCTGTGCGTTTACCTGCAGGGGGCTTGGAGCGGAGACGACCTCTATGCCCCATTGCTTGAGCCCTTCGCGTAGCCAAGAGGTAAGGAAGCGTGGAGGATCTACGAGGGGCATACGTCGGTGGTGAGCGTGCATACCCGAGCGTGCTATCCCCGAGAGTAGGAGGCTATCTCCCCCTGCACTGACCCCGAGGTCTAGGCGCATGCCCCTGCCCGCACCCACCTCTATGGCAGTGGGGAGGCTGAGCGAAGCGATGGAGGTCTCTGCTCGGAGGCTATCCCGAGTGCTCCGTAGATAGACATCGGCATAGTTATCGGCGATATTGAAGCCCGAGGCGGGCGCACCATAGTATTCATTGAGGTCTTCGTCGGGCCAATATTCCCCATAGGTCGGGGTGGGGAAGCCTCGCCCATCTAGGACGACTCCCCCCGTAATCCGATGGATCCCCCAGCGGTGTAGGAGCTCAGCGATCTCTCGGATGAACCGTAGGCGATCATCTATATAGTGCGAAGCCAGCGACGGATCCCCCGAGGCACCGATGACCAGTTGCCCCTCCAGCGTGTCCCCAATGAGCACTCCACGGATGCCCACAGGGGTCTGGAAGCGGTAGTCCCGCCCCCTTAGGGCAAGGAACGCTCCCGTCGTCGGGATCTTCATGAGCGAAGCGGGGCAGAAGGGGTCTTCTGTCCGATAGCTGATAATAGGTGTCTGGGTGGAGAGGTCAGTGAGGAGGACTGTGACACGGGCATGCTGCTTCTGCTCCAGCTTCTTGAGGTGATCGAAGGCTTCGGGGAAGGGCTGAGCCTTGACCTGTGTGCGGGGAAGCAAAGTGAGTAGGAGCGCAACTAGTAATATACGTGATGTGGGCATAGTGGTATAGTGGTTAGCTCGTCGGAGGGAATAAATCGACCCGACGAAGGCAGTGAGAGGAGTAATAAAGCTATTCGGCAATCAGTGAGTAAAGGGCAAGAGAAGAAAGATAATCAGAGGCGAACCCCTATATAGGCCAGTCTCACATACCCACTGAGTAAGCGTGGGGCAGGCCATCGGGCAGAGTAGGGAGCAGTCCCCAGTGAAGGGAGAGGAGTGCCCCTAGTGGCAGTCGGGACTCACCTACATCGGGACGAGAGGTGTGCCCACAGGGCAAGGTAAAGGAGAGAGGCCGTCCCAAGCCTAAGCTAGAGACGGCCTCTTCGTTGGGATAGATCTAAGTAAGCGACTTACTTACCGCTCTTAGCCATAGCACCACGTGCAGCACGTGTGAGCTTGACAGCACATACTACAGCGTTCTTAGCGTTGATGACTTCAAGGCCTTCGAAGTGTAGAGCGCCGACCTGGATCGTCTTACCGAGACCGAGCTCAGTGACGTCGATGAAGAGCTGCTCGGGGATCTCGGTGTAAGGAGCACGTACCTTGAGCTTACGCATCTCGAGGCTGAGCTTACCCCCTGCCTTTACCCCTTCGGCGTGACCCGTCAGCACGACAGGTACTTCCATGACGATGGGCTTGCTAGGCTCTACCTGTAGGAAGTCTAGATGCAGGATACGATCTGATACGGGGTGGAACTGTAGATCCTTGAGGACAGCCTTGACCTGCTTGCCCCCGATGGTGAGGTCGATAGCGAAGATGTCTGGCGAATAGACGAGGTTACGTACGCTCTCCTGGCTTACAGTGAAGTGTACGACTTCGTTACCTCCGTAGAGGACGGCGGGGATATTATCCCCTTGGCGAAGGCCCTTAGCGGCCTTCTTGCCTAGCTCCGTGCGGAGCTGGCCTTCGAGTTGGAAAGTCTTCATTCCTTGTTTCTAATAGTTGTGTTACTCAAAATTAGTGTCATCTAATTTCCCATCACACGAGACCTCGCACCAGAGGTACAAGGGCATACTCGCCCGAGAGACAATCGTCAAACGCCGACAAAGATAACTAAAAACTTTTAGAGTGCTTTCCTACAGCTACATCTGAGATCTAAGTAGGGGCTCATCCTCCTTTGCCTCAAGCGAGGTCAAGGGGATAAGTCTAGGCAATGTAAGGGCTTGGTAAGCAGGATCGGGGAAGGCTCTACGTGCAGTGTATGAAGCTCTTCCCCGAGGAGTGTAAGAGGGTAGTGCACTAGGATCGGCATAGCTTGCCTACCAGAGGTGCACAGACATCTGAAGGGAAAAGAAAGGGATGATAATCCGAAGTTGTAATACAAGGTGCAGTAGACACTATCCGTCATCTGCACAATAAAATTCGAAGCAAATAAATCGCTAGCCCAAGGGGGACTAAGCAAGGAAATAAACCTATTGGGGAGGAGGGACTTGAGCCCGTCTACTACCGCCGAAGAGGGGACACCATCTAGCATCGTGTGCTAGAGGATGCAGGGAGAGCTATCTGCGGGATAGGACGAGACGGTCACCAGGGTGCATGAGGGGGAGGTGGATACGACCATCCTCTGTCAGCGCCTTGACATCGAGGAGACGTCCATTGAGGCGAAGCTTATAGTCCTTGAGCTCCTTAGGGAGGGTGAGGATATGCTTGTACGTGGCATGTGCTACGAGGGTGAACTGCGTGAGCTTGCCAGGACGTGACTGATCCCAAGCGAGGGAGCAGGTGGCATTACCTACGACCTTGAGACCCGAGATCATCCCTTCCTTCCATGCCTTCGGTAGGGCGGGTAGCGGGGTGATACTGCCAGTCTCGCTCTGTAGAAGCATCTCCATAATGCCCGAAGAGCCGCCGAAGTTACCATCTATCTGGAAGGGTGGGTGTGAGCTAAAGAGGTTGTTATTTGACCCACTGCCATAGGGCTTGCCTGTCTTGGGGTCAATGGCATCTACTGGGCGCAGGAGCATGTTGAGTACCTCGTAGGCCTTCTCGGCATCTCCTAGGCGAGCACGGAAGTTGATCTTCCAAGCCATGGACCAGCTGGTACTGCTTGCGCCACGTGCATCTAGGCTCTTGCGTGCTGCAGCGATGAGCTCTGGAGTACGCTCCCTAGTGATCTCATTGCCGGGGAAGAGTCCATAGAGGTGTGAGACATGTCGGTGGTGAGGATCTACCTCCTTGTAGTTCTCCAGCCACTCCATGATACGTCCATCAGGGCCAATGGTCGTAGGCTTGATCTGGGGGAGGAGCTGGGCAAGGGAGTCTGCGAAGGCTTGCTCTCCGAGGATACGGGCAGAGGCGATCGTATTGGTGAAGAGCTCTCGGATGATCTGATTATCCATCGTAGAGCCTGCACAGACAGCTACGGTTGAGCCGTCGGGAGCGATGAATTGGTTCTCTGGTGAGGTCGTTGGCGCATTGACGAGGTAGCCGTTGTTGGGATCCTTGACGAGGGTGGACTGGAAGAATTGGGCAGCACCCTTGATGATCGGATACACACGCTCTAGGTAAGCTCTGTCCTGAGTGTAGAGGTAGTGATTGTAGAGGTGCTGGCAGAGCCAAGCGGCACCCGTATTGGTAGCGCCCCAGCTGGGGTGCTCACCGGGGGCGGTGAAGCCCCATACATTCCCGAGGATGTGCGTGACCCAGCCCTTCCCTTTGTAGAAGGTCTGGGCGGTTTGGTGCCCCGAGGGGCCCAGCCCCTCGACCCATGAGGTGAGAGGCTGGACGGACTCGGAGAGGTTACCCTTCTCGCTTGGCCAGTGGTTCATCTGAAGGTTGATGTTCAGATGATAGTCACTGTTCCAAGGAGCCTGGACGAGGTTCGTCCATAGGCCCTGAAGGTTGGGAGGAAGAGCACCTGGACGGGTGCTGGAGAGGAGCAGATAGCGACCGAACTGCATGTAGAGAGTAGCGAGGTTGGGGTCAGCAGCGGGGTTCTTGTGGTAGGCCGCTAGACGCTTGTCTATGGGCAGACCTTCGAGGACGGTGTTGCTGTTACCAATGCGCATCTCTACACGTGTCATAGACTCTGCGAAGGCCTGTCGGTGATCACACTCTAGGGCTGCGGGGCTGGTCCCTGCGGCAGTCATGATCTGGTCGATACCTTCCTCTACGAGAGAGAGCTGAGGATTGTAGTAGTTGGTGTTATGGGCAATGAGGATTTGGATGACGGGAGCATCTACGATGAGGAGCTCGTTGCCACGGGCGATGACCTTACCGCCGTGTAGGAGGAGGGGCTTAGCGACGATTGCATAGCTTAGTCCTTGTCCGCCTCGGCCGTTGGGTAGTGAGCCAGAGAGGGTGATGAAGCCATCACGGACAGAGCTGTAGCCGTTCTCGGGGCGGCTCATGCTCAGGCGAAGGGTGTCCTGACGTGCAGCTAGAGTCTGGTTGTAGATGTTGATGACATTGACATCGCTGACGAAGGAGCTGTAGAGTGTCTTCATGCGGAAGGGCTTGCCAGCGACCTCGATGATTTCTTTGCTCTCACCGTGGTTGAGGTCAAGGCTGCGCTTGTAGCTGGAGCAGGGGATGTAGTGGCTCCAGTCTAGGTGGAGGAAGCCTCCTACCTCGTAGCTCCCATAGGGGGTCTTAGCACCATTGCCTTGGCCGCTACCCTTACCTCCACAGACGAAAGTCTTGTAGATAAGGTTCTCAGCCTCCTTGTGCTTACCGGCGAAGAGCAGTTCGCGGATCTCGGAGAGGTACTTGGAGGCCTCGGGGTTAAGGGCTTCGGCATCCTTACTACCGCTCCACATAGAGCTTTCGTTGAGCGTGATCTTCTGGTGCGTTAGACCTCCATCGCTGAGCATGCCGAGGCGGCCATTCCCTAGGGGAAGCTCCTCCATCATGTTCTTAGCTGGACGGTCGAAGTAGTAGGTTAGTTCAGGGATGGGCACGAAGCTCCCTGACAGCGACTCTTCGGGTGCTGGACCCGAGTTCTGCGCATGTGCGGGGCTGACAGAGGCTAGGAGCATGGCTAGACCTGCACAAGCAATAAACTGTGTCTTGATCATAAGTTAGATGTATAAAATTAAACGATAGTGCCCCTATGCGCCCTTGATCAGAAGGCGCTAGGGGGTGGGTAAATCTGTGTTATTCTCTGGTTCGCCCTCGAAGATCTCTACGGCCTCTACGTCGCCTGCATCTGAGCAGGGAGAGAAGCCCACAGGGGTCTTGAAGGTGGCGTCTTTTCTGTAGCCTAGTTTAGTATCTGAGTATACTTTCTTGATGAACTTACCGAAGACAGGTAGGGCGGCTGCCGCCCCCTGCCCGAAGGCCATCGTGTTGAAGCGTACGCTGCGCTCTTCGCCTCCTACCCAGCATCCTGCTACGATGTCTGGGGTGAAGCCCATGAACCACGTATCGCTGTTACGCTGTGTCGTACCCGTCTTACCACCAAGGGGCATCTGTAGCCCAAAGGCAGAGGAGCGCAGACGTCCCCCAGTACCGCCATTGACGACGTTCTGGAGCATGTAGAGCATCTTATTGGCAGCATCGGTGGTGAGCACCTCGGTCATCTGTGGGGTGAAGGTGGCCACGATATTGCCGTGCATGTCCTCGATCTGCGTGACGAAGATCGGGTCTATGCGTACCCCATCATTGACGAAGGTCGTGTAGCCTGAGACCATCTCCCCGACGGTAGCCTCTGGGGTACCGAGGGACATAGCCATCGTTGCCTCGATCGGACCTCTGAGACCATAGCTCTCTAGGAGTCGCTTGAAGGTGATCGGAGAGGTACGGCTCATCAGCTCGGCAGTCACCCAGTTATCGGAGTTCTGTAGCCCCCACTGGATGGAGACCATCTCGCCGATACGGCGGCTGTTGGAGTTACGGGGTGTCCACGTCTGTCCATTGTCCAGGCGGTAGGTCTGCTGTACGTGTAGGATCTCGTCACAGGGCGAGGCTCCGTCCACCATAGCTAGCGAGTAGAGGTAGGGCTTGATGATCGAGCCCGTCTGGCGTCGTCCATCGGAGACCATATCGTACTGGAACTGTCCGAAGTTGATGTCCCCCACATAGGCCAGTACATGACCGTTATGTGGATCCATCGCCATGAAGCCTGAGCGCAGAATCCCCTTCATGTAGCGGATTGAATCCATTGGGGTCATGATCGTGTCACGCATACCGCGCCACGACCACACCTGCATCTTCGTCTTCTTGTGGAACTGTGCCTTGATCTCCGCCTCGGAGAGTCCGTCCTCCTTGCTTAGGCGCCAGCGCTCACTCTGGCGCATCGCACGGCTGAGGATCGCCTCACGCTGCTCCTTGGAGATAGAGGAGCTGAAGGGATCGCCCCCACGACTCTTGCGCTCGCGGTCGAAGGCGGGCTGTAGATACCCCCCGACATGCTCCTCGATAGCCTCCTCGGCATAGCACTGCATATCTGGGACGATCGTCGTGTAGATCTTCAGCCCATCGGTGTAGATGTTGTAGGGGGAGCCATCAGGCTTATGGTTCTTGTTGCACCAGCCGTAGAGGGGGTTGGTCTCCCACTGGATACTGTCATCCCGATAGCGGTCGTACTGCCAAGAGGCATAGTCGCTAGGGTCGGGCTTGCCCGCCATCATGATCTTGCGAAGGTGCTCACGGAAGTAGGGAGCTGTGCCCTGCTTGTGATCCATTTTGTGGAAGGAGGTGCGGATCGGAAGCTTAGAGAGCGAGTCCACCTCTCGCTCAGAGAGGTAGCCAGCCTTCTCCATCTGCTGGAAGACGGTGTTGCGTCGCTCCAGGGGCAGGGGGCTATTCCTACGTAGTATGGGGTTGTAGACCGAAGGGTTCTTACACATCCCCACGAGCACGGCAGCCTCCTCGACATTGAGTTCGGCGGGAGTCTTGCCGAAGTAGGTATAGGCAGCCGACTTGATCCCTACGGCATTGTAGAGGAAGTCGAATTGGTTGAGGTACATGGAGATGATTTCCTCTTTGGTGTAGTACCGCTCTAGCTTGGCTGCGATGACCCACTCCACGGGCTTCTTCATCATACGGGTGAAGAAGTTGGAGCTAGGGGGCGAATAGAGCATCTTGGCGAGCTGCTGGGTAATGGTACTACCTCCACCTCCGCTCTTCTGCTGGAGGATACCTGTCTTCACGACAGCACGTGCCAGCCCACGGAAGTCAATCCCTGAGTGGCTCTCGAAGCGTATATCTTCGGTGGCGACTAGGGCCTTGATGAGGTTGGGGGAGATGTCCTTATATTCGACGAATACACGATTGGTACCGCTGTGGGCAAAAGAGCCTATAATCTCACCGTTGGCGGCGATGAGCTGTGAGGCATACTTGTCGATAGGGTTCTGTAGCTGCTCAATAGGGGGGAGGTAACCGATCCACCCACGAGTGATAGCAAAGAGCCCACCGAGTATGACGAGCCAGACGAGTGCAAACCCGATCCAAAGGCACGCCTTGATCTTATTCTTCATTCTACCTATGATCATACATTCTCCTCCTTGGTGCTTGAGGAGCGCACCCCGCTCTCCGCCTGTGGTTTTGTGCCTAGGGTCGGATGAGGTACACATTATATATACTGCAAAGGTATGAACTTTTAGTTACTCGCAATACATGCGGTATAGATCCACCCACAGCAGCCCTTTAGTCTCGGGGGCTGAGTCGTGTATTGTGCGGGTTATATGGCTTGTATATAAGGTTATATTTGCAGGTCATACTGCTTCCTAGAGGTGATAGGTGCTCTGTCACTCCGATGGAGGTAAAGCCCCTATTCACACCTAGAGGGAGGTGAAGTGCTTGAGGAGGGTTTGACTACGGCTGATGCCTTCTCGAGTGCTAGTCTGATTCCTTAGTAAGAGTGAGTATTACCACGATAGTTGCATTAGCAAACAAAGTTATTGCCCAAACCCAAGACCAAAAGGGAGGGAATAATTTGTCCCAGAAACTCCAAAAGTCTCCCCCAGATGCTATTGTATGATAGGCGCAGTAGGGGGCATATAGGATGAAGGCGATGGCGATGGCTCGAGTCAGCCAATTGAAGGCTCGGAAGGTCTTGATGAGATGATACCTGATTTGCCTTAGTTGTGTAGCCATAATTTTGAGTCTGATCGAGAGTGTGAGGATGATAGTTGTGCTATATGTATGTGCAGATTGACAGATTTGTGTAGCTGTCTAATTACTTGCTCCTGCAAATGTATCAATAATATCGCTGTGTAGTATAGCTATCCCGCATATAGTCCTTGTACCCTCGTTTACTCCTGCCCATCCTGCGCTATATGTCTCACCCCAGCAAAGCCTTGGGAGGCGCATGTCGCCCCCTTCCCGAGAGACGAAGAGTTACCGTTAGCCTAGAGGGCAAGGAGTGCGGTCGCTATATCTCCATAGAGGTAGGAAGAGGGGGGGGAGCGAAGTCCTCGTACCCCTAGAGGAGCGCACGGTAGACCGCCGAATAGTGTACACGTGTGTACACACTAGTGTACCTACTGTGTACACTCTGATGTACACGCGTGTATACAAGAGTGTACAAGCGTGTACACTCCTGGCGCTCCTGCCGAGAGCCTACCCCGGAGAGGTACTGTAGGCTAGGGTGAGCCCTCGGGTATATATAAGTATGCTGTAGCGTTTTTTCGTATCTTTGTCCCCGACTTTTGTAGGAGAGCATCACTTGATGTCCGCTTATTGAGGTCAGCAAGTCATGCGTACTCTCCTATGAGGGACGCTCGTGTGTAATTCATAGTAAGTTTAACAAATGGAAAATTTAAAAGAGATCAAGCCCATCGCAGACTTCAACTGGGATGAGTTTGAGCAGGGAGAAGCCGTTGCTTCTGCTTCACGCAAGGAGCAGGAAGCCGCCTACGACAACACGCTGAACAACGTCAAGGATCAGGAGGTCGTCATAGGTACAGTCACCGAGATCAACAAGCGTGATGTCCTCGTAGACATTGGCTTCAAGAGCTCTGGTCGTATCTCCGCTTCGGAGTTCCGCTACAACCCTGAGCTAAAGGTCGGGGACAAGGTAGAGGTCTTCATCGAGTCACAGGAAGATAAGAAGGGTCAGCTCGTCCTATCTCACCGTCAGGCTCGTGTAGCACGCTCATGGGATCGTATCAACGAAGCCCTAGAAAAGGACGAAGTGGTACGAGGCTACGTCAAGTGCCGTACGAAGGGTGGTATGATCGTCGATATCTTCGGTATCGAAGCCTTCCTCCCTGGATCTCAGATCGACGTCCGTCCTATCCGTGACTACGATGCGTACGTGGATAAGACTATGGAGTTCAAGATCGTCAAGATCAACCAGGACTTCAAGAACGTCGTCGTATCACATAAGGTACTCATCGAAGCTGAGCTCGAAGCCCAGAAGGCTGAGATCATCGGCAAGCTCGAGAAGGGTCAGGTACTCGAAGGGGTGGTCAAGAACATCACTTCCTACGGAGCCTTCATCGACCTCGGTGGTATCGATGGTCTTGTACACATCACCGACCTCTCTTGGGGCCGTGTATCACACCCCAGCGAGGTGGTATCACTCGATCAGACGCTCAATGTTGTTATCCTTGAGTTCGACGAAGCTAAGAAGCGTATCGCTCTTGGCCTCAAGCAGCTCCAGCCACACCCATGGGATAGCCTAGACCCCAACCTCAAGGTAGGTGACAAGGTCAAGGGTAAGGTCGTCGTCCTCGCTGACTACGGTGCATTCATCGAAGTCGCTCCGGGCGTAGAAGGTCTCGTCCACATCTCTGAAATGTCCTGGACACAGCACATCCGCTCTGCTCAGGAGCTTCTCAAGGTAGGTGACGAAGTCGAAGCTGTCATCCTCTCTCTCGATCGCGAAGAGCGTAAGATGAGCCTTGGTCTCAAGCAGCTCAAGGAAGATCCATGGGAAAATATCGACAAGCGTTTCCCCATTGGTTCTCGCCACACGGCTAAGGTGCGTAACTTCACGAACTTCGGTGTCTTCGTAGAAATCGAAGAAGGTATCGATGGTCTTGTACACATCTCTGACCTCTCTTGGACAAAGAAGATCAAGCACCCCAATGAGTTCACTGAAGTAGGCGCTCCTCTGGATATCATCGTCCTCGAGATCGACAAGGAAAACCGTCGTCTCTCTCTCGGTCACAAGCAGATCGAAGAGAACCCTTGGAATGCCTTCGAAGCTAACTTCAAGGTAGGCACGATCCACGAAGGTACTATCCGTGACTTCGTAGAAAAGGGTGCTGTCATCAGCCTCCCTGAAGGTATCGAAGCCTTCGCTACGCCTAAGCACCTCGTCAAGCAGGATGGTACGCAGGCTGTCAAGGGTGAAACTCTTCCCTTCAAGGTGATCGAGTTCAACAAGGACGCTCGCCGTATCATCGTATCGCACAGCCGCACCTTCGAAGATGAAGCTAAGGCTGAAGCTCGTGCAAGCGAACGTGCGGAACGCGCTGAACGTCAGGCTCGCAACCAGGACGCTGCTGCTTCGATCGCTGCAACCAACGCATCTACTGAAAAGGCTACCCTAGGTGACCTCGATGCTCTTGCAGCCCTCAAGGAAAAGCTCTCCTAGTCCACTTCCCTAATAAGGGATAAATACTCAGACGCCCCGTCTTCCTCACTTTGGAAGGCGGGGCGTCTTGCATAGATATTATCCCCTAGACTAAGCGGAGTATCCAGATGAGCGTTTATCGGACGAGCAGACACGTTCGCTTGCCAGCACACGATCGAGTCATTACTTACGTAGCCCTATTCTCATTACTAATGAAGCTCTCGGTCGATTACTAACGAAGTCTAATTTCGTTAGTAATCGACCGAGCGAGTTATTACTTATAAATCTGAGCTAGCAGATCACTTCAGCAGACAGAGCTTAACGAATACGGGGTAGTGATCCGAAGGAGCACGACGGACGTGCTTCTTGAGTCGAACCTCTACGGGAGCCTGATCACTACCTTGGGAGGGGGCATCGGGAAGAGCCGTCCAGTAGCTGTCCGTACGGATAGCATAGCGAAGGACACGAAAAGCCGATGAGACAAAGACGTGATCAATACGGCTCGGAGTCAGCAGTTCGGTATCAAAGGCATTGAACGTCCCATTGGGAGCAAAGCGATGCTCTGCGAGCGTATAGCTATCCTGCAGGAGAGAGGATGAAGCGAAGCGAGAATAAACCTCGTCCGTCTGATCTACATTGAAATCCCCCGTGAGGATGACAGGCGAAGATGCCCCAGCCAGAGACTGGATCTTGCTCAAGACAAGATGCGCCGAAGCAAGACGTGCGACCTTACCCACATGATCGAGATGCAGATTGAAGAAAAAGAGACGGCGCTTCGTCGGCTGATCCTCGAGCTCTACCCAGGAGCAGATCCGCACGCAGGCAGCATCCCAGCCAAACGAAGGGCACTCAGGAGTCTCACTTAACCAGAAGTGTCCTGAGCGAAGTCGCTTGAAGCGATCACGACGATAAAAAACCGCCGCATATTCGCCCTGCTCCTTACCATCTTCCCGACCTACTCCTATATAGTCATAGGCAGGAAGGCTTCGCTGGAGGTCAGCGACTTGGTGAGCCAAGGCCTCCTGGACACCGAAGATATCGGGATCCTCATAGGTAAGCAGATCAGAGATCACGGGCAATCGCTGCATCCAGCCATTACCTCGCTTCACATCATCGGGATTATCGTAGCGAATATTATAGGATCCGACAAGGAGCTCCTGAGCCTGTAGGCTAAGGGAGATAGCCAGGAGGCAGGCGAAGAAGAAGAGTCTTTTCATTGGACAGAATGGATATATAAGTTGATTGATCTCGGTGCTAAGCCCTATAAAGGTACAGCGGTTTAACGCACCTACCAAGAGGGCTTTAATGCGTTTCTGCCTGAATAGTACTACCTTTGCCTCGCATAATTAACGATGTCTAATGACTAATTCGAACCCTCCCTCCCCGCTATTCGCTACGGTCGCCCGTGCAGGACTGCCCTTTGGCTTGGTACTCGCTCTGACGTCCACAGCACGTCTCCTCAGCGCTCTCACCTTCCCTCCACTGATACTCCTTTATTATGTAGGTGTGATCGTCATCCCTATCGTGGCCTACCGCAGTGCACGTTTCTATCGTGACAGCCACTTCTATGGATGTCCCTTCCGCTTCGCCCAAGGCTTTAGCTACACCGTCTTGATCCATGCCCTAGGAGGGATCGTAGCACTTCTACCTCAGTATTTCTACTTCAAGCTGGTCATCCCCAGCCTACTGGATCGGGCCCAGCCTGTCTTTCGTCAGATCTGGGGAAGCAGAGCCAGCGAGCTCTTTACTGAGCTTCAGGGGATCACTACCTTCGAATGGTTATGGACAGACTATAGCCTGACACTCGTCCTAGGTATCATCTGGGGCATCATCGTCGGCCTAGCCCTCCGTCGTCACTAAATCTACACCTATGGACATCTCTCTCGTCATCCCCTTATATAACGAAGCCGAATCTCTGCCCGAGCTCGAGGCATGGATCCGACGTGTGATGGAGGAGCACGGCTTCTCCTATGAGATCATCTTCATCAACGACGGTAGCACCGACCATTCGTGGCAGGTGATCCGTGAGCTACAGGCACAGAATCCCCATGTCCGTGGGATCAAGTTCCGCCGTAACTATGGGAAGTCTCCCGGCCTACAGTGTGGCTTTGCCCGCACTCGAGGGGAGGTGGTCATCACGATGGATGCAGACCTACAGGACAGCCCTGATGAAATCCCCGAGCTCTACCGAATGATCAAGGAGGAGGGCTACGATCTCGTGAGTGGCTGGAAGCAGAAGCGCTATGATCCGGTCTTCAGCAAGAACCTCCCCTCGAAGCTCTTCAACGCCACCGCACGCAAGCTCTCGGGTATCGATAACCTGCATGACTTCAACTGTGGGCTCAAGGCCTATCGCTCCGAGGTCGTCAAGAATATCGAGATCTACAACGATATGCACCGCTATATCCCCTACATGGCGAAGGTAGCGGGCTTCTCTCGCATTGGGGAGAAGGTCGTCCAGCATCAGGCACGCAAGTATGGGGAGAGCAAGTTCGGTCTCAACCGCTTCGTCAATGGTTACTTGGATCTGATCACCCTGTGGTTCACTTCTACCTTTGGACGCAAGCCCATGCACTTCTTCGGTCTAGGAGGAAGTCTGATGTTCATCATCGGATTCCTAGCCTTAGCTGTTGTCCTTTGCTCGAAGCTTTTCCACATCTGGACGAATACGCCCGCTCCGCTGGTGACGGATCGTCCCTACTTCTTCATCGCCCTGACAGGGATGATCCTCGGCACTCAGCTCTTCCTAGCAGGCTTCTTAGCTGAGCTTCTGGCTCGCCAGTCTCAGGACCGTAACGACTACAAGATCGAGGAGGAGCTCTAAGGCTCCTCTTCCGCTATACCACTCAATATATGCACCTGAATACCATCCTTTCTTCCTCGCTACGTGCTTGGAAGCCATGCGCCTTAGCAGTCATCACTGCTGGGGCGCTTTTTGCTTGCTCTAAGGGGAATGCTTCTAGTAGCTATACCAAGCTATCGGGCGAAGTCTTCACGACGACCTTCTCCATCCAGTATGACCTTCCCGAGGACTATGCTATGGCTGTAGACTCCACCTTCCACGCCTTCAGCCATTCGCTCAATCCCTTTGACTCTACGAGCCTCATCTCGGCGATCAATCGCAATGAGTCCCAGCAGGGCGACTCCATGCTTCGTGAGGTCTTCCTCCAGTCGGTAGAGATCTCCCGTCAGACCGGTGGGAGCTATGATGTGACTTGCTCTCCCCTGATCAACCTCTGGGGCTTTGGCTTCGAGAAGAAGGATAGTATCAACCAGCACACCATCGATAGCATACGGGCATTCGTAGGGTATGATAAGGTCTCCTTCGATGGACTGCGTGTCGTCAAAGCTGACCCTCGTATGAAGATGGACTTCTCCTCCATATCTAAGGGTTACTGCGCTGACCTCGTAGCACGCACGCTCGTCAATAAGGGCGCAAAGAGCTACCTCGTAGAGCTCGGTGGTGAGATCGCTTACCAGGGGGTCAATCCCCAAGGCAAGGCTTGGGTCATCGGCATCGATAAGCCCGTCGAAGGGGCTTCGGCTGGTGCAGAGCAATTCCAAGTCCGCATCCAGCTACCCGAGACAGCTGGTGGTGTCGCTACCTCGGGCAACTACCGTAACTATAAGATCGTGGAGGGGAAGAAGGTCGCACACACCATCGATCCTTGCACCGGCTATCCGATCCAGACGGATATCCTCAGCGTGACGATCCTAGCTCCTAGCTGTATGCTGGCCGATGGTCTTGCCACAGCCTGCATGACCCGCTATGCCAAAGAAATACCCGCTCTCATGAAGCACTTCCCAGGAGTCGAATACATGCTTATTCTCGGCGATGGGAAGGACGGCTTCCGCACGCTGATGTCGTCCGGCTTCGAGCGTCTCGTCCTCGCTGAGTAATCTTCCCAGCTCTTATAAAGACAACACAATAATAAGCTCGCCCGTGGATTCCTTGAGTGGGGTCCACGGGCGAGCTCGTTGTTGCAGTCCAGATGACAGGGGATATGAGTAAAGGAGCCTTTGTATGCCTTACCCTTTCTCTCATTGAAGAAGTTCAAGTCTTTTGGTGCATCTGTATTTCTTGAAGCGACTCCGGGAGAAATCTTCGATTAGCAACTTTCCCTTATCTTGGGCACTTCATGATTCAACCTCGTTTTGGGAATGGCACTTCTGTGCTTCTTGTAAAGTCTTAGTAAGCTCGATTGTTTTGTTTAGGTTTACGATTCTTGTTGCTAGATCGAAATATGAATCTAATGGTGCCCTTCTTTCATAGAAAGAAGAAGGAGAAGTAGTCCTTGTAGAACTACTTCGCTCCAATGATTCTATATTCGTTAGTCTGCGTTCGATTGCATTAAGTTGATCAACGATGACTTTCTGCGCATCATTCTCTATGACGACCTTCTTTAGTTCAAAGTTTTCTTGAGCCCGATATATAGGGTTGTCCGGATCCTTTTCTTTAAGAGCACCTTTTAGCATTCCTCTTAGATTGGTCTTTAGTGCTTCTACTCCGGCCATGTCATCACTATAAAAGATCGTCCTTTCTGAAGCTATATCGAATGGGAGCTTAGTCCCCACTTCTGCAATACATACTATAGGAAGTCTAGTGGCATGCCTTACAGCTAATTCATACATGACATTTGGGTTGAGGGTAGTTAAATTAGCTATAACTAATTCATCGTGAAGTAGATGTTCGATTACCTGTATTGTAATAGAGCCTGGCTTATCGATTTCATGTGGAGGTATGACTTCATACTCGAACTCTTCTAAAATAGGTTTGAGAACGGCCTGAATAACACCATCTGCTTTTCGTCTTATCTCGGAACCATCCATTCCTAAGGGTGTGGCGATAAAGCATTGTTTGGGTGTACTAGTCTCTGTGGTGCTGGTTTCCTTTTTGGCCATGATGAATATGAATTAAGAATAAGAGATGATTTTTCTCTAAATGTGACTGTCATAGGTCAGAGAGAATATGCCATCCTCCCTATTAGTTCTTCTCTAAATAAACACAGAAGAAGTATAACTTGTGTTAAGTGAAAGGCATACTTAGCGAACTATAAAAGCGGTATTTTTAATCACATTTCAAAGTTAGCTAATTTCCTATTTGATTCATTCGCGACTCTTGCAATCTGTCTGACAGGACTATATGAGAGGAGGCAATCTATCCCTATAGATGCCAATTTGGAAGCAAGGACAAAAGGAACTTCTCCGCAGAAGCACTCTGAAGCCTAAGAATCGGGTAGAGATCTACGATAGACCACTACATACATCTACCCATTGAGCTCTTCCACTAGCTAATTGAATCAAGATACCATACAGCGATAAACTCAATCACGCTATAGCAACCTTGGTTGAGCTCCCTAGAATGATAAGCTCTTTGCCAAGGAATCTTAGATTGGACTGGGACTTCTATTCTCTGCTCTTATATTACATCAGCGACAGCCGTCCATTATGACTGGACGAAGAAGAAGATCAAGGCACACATCAAGATCTATACCCAATAAGCAAGTAGATCTCTCCACCCTCCCTCCAAAGAAAAAGAGGAGACGACCCGCTAGGGCATAGCCTAACAAGCACTTAGCTAGGAGGATTTAATTAACTTTGAGACCCAATTATTCCTTGTAGCAATTACTCATCCTTGATACGGCTGATGTCCTCCGGCTTCGAGCGTCTCGTCCTACCCGACTAAGCCCCTCCCCCTACTCTATGGCTAAGAAGAAGACAGTCTACCACTGCTCCGAATGTGGTGCCCAATACCCCAAGTGGCAAGGCTACTGCTCGCAGTGCAGCACTTGGAACTCGATCGAAGAAGAAGAGATCATCCTCACCAAAGGGGATAAACCGACCTCTACCTTCACAGCGACGAACATCACCGCCAGCAAGCCTGTGCGTCTCGGTGACATCCAGCACCGAGAGGAAGTACGCCTTAGCATGGGTGACCCCGAGCTTGACCGTGTACTCGGTGGAGGACTTGTAGAGGGAGCCTTCGTCCTCATCGGTGGCGAGCCGGGCATCGGGAAGTCTACACTCGTCCTACAGACTGTGCTGCGCCTGCCCTACAAGACCCTTTATGTCTCAGGTGAAGAGAGCCTCTCCCAGCTGAAGATGCGTGCTGACCGTCTCGGAGGCACCAATGAGGACACGCTGATCTACGCAGAGACTTCGCTAGAGAAGATCCTCTCTACTGCCCTGGAGCTACAGCCCCAGCTACTCGTCATCGACTCCATACAGACGATCCAGACCGAGCTATCAGACTCTACCCCAGGGAGCGTATCCCAGATCCGAGAGTGCGCTAACGCCCTACTCAAGTACTGCAAGACGGAGGGAGTAGCCGTCCTCGTCATAGGGCACATCACCAAGGAGGGTAGCATCGCTGGCCCGAAGGTACTAGAGCATACGGTGGATGTCGTCCTACAGTTCGACGGGGACAAGCACTACATGTACCGCATCTTGCGAGGTCAGAAGAACCGCTTCGGGAGCACCGCAGAGCTCGGGATCTATGAGATGCGACAGACGGGTCTCTTACCTGTCGAGAACCCCTCGGAGCACTTGATGAGTCAGGCGAGCTTAGGCCTCAGTGGCACGGCCATAGCCGTGGCGATGGAGGGGGTACGTCCCTTCCTCATCGAGACACAGGCACTCGTGAGCTCGGCTGTCTATGCCACCCCCCAGCGCTCCTCCACGGGATTTGATGCTCGGCGAATGAATATGCTGCTGGCTGTCTTGGAAAAGCGGGCAGGCTTCAAGCTCATACAGAAGGACGTCTTCCTCAACATAGCCGGAGGTATCCGCCTGGCTGATCCCGCCTCCGACCTCGCCGTCATCACGGCAGTCCTCTCCTCTAGCCTAGACATCGCCCTCCCCGAGGGGGTCTGTCTGACGGGCGAGGTAGGCCTATCGGGCGAAGTCCGTTCGGTGAGTCGCATCGAGCAGCGTATGCTCGAAGCCGAGCGCATTGGCTTCCGAGCAATGATCCTCCCAGAGAGCAACCTCGCCGGTCTCGACACCTCCTCCCGCAAGATTCGCCTCGTAGGCGTCAAGACCGTCGAAGAGGCCTTCCGCAAGCTCTTCCGCCAAGGCTAACGACGCCTCTTCATCCACCGAACTGACCTCACACCTACCACCCCCACCCTCGCTCCCCTAGGAGAGCGGAGGTGGGGGCTTGCTTTAGGCTAGCCAGCCCACACACTAAACCACCGCAAGAAGACGTCACTACCGAAGAACAAATCACGATATACCCAATCATATAGTCGCAATATACCTAACCAGGACATCACAATATACCTAACCGACCGATCACAATATACCCGATCTCGCAGGGGGAAATATACGTATCCTACCCTCCAGATGAGGACAGACGAAGCCGGAAGGAAGAGTGGGGATACGTGCCTCGGTTAGTGTTGCCCAAAACTTAACTACCTTTGAGACAATGGTATTTGCTTACATCCCGATCCATTCACTTAAGGGTTCACTTCTAAATCCCTCTAAATGCCCAAGCGTTATTACATCCTGCTAGCCCTCCTGCTCAATGTCACCTCGCTCCTCGCTCAGCAAGGGACTCTCAAGGGTCAAGTCTATAGCACAAAGAGCAATGAGCCACTAGAGTCCGCTAGCGTACGCGTGCAGGGCACTAGCCTTGGAGCAAGGACCGACGTGCAGGGGCGATTCGTCATAGCTGGGCTGAAGCCTGGCTTCGTCCGCCTCATAGTCTCCATACTCGGCTATGAGACGACGACATCTGCAGAGGTGCAAGTGATAGGTAATCAGACGAGCTTCATCGACATCGCTCTTGACGAAGCCTCCACAAGCCTAACGGAGGTCGTCGTCCGCCCTAACATGCGGATCAAGCGGGTAGAAAGCCCCCTGTCGCTACAGACTCTCGGCATCAAGCAGATCGAGAAGAACGCTGGCGCCAATAGAGATATTTCCAAGCTAGTACAGACACTACCTGGCGTCGGTGCTACCGACCCTAATCGCAATGACCTCATCGTGCGTGGCGGAGGCCCTTCAGAGAGTGTCTTCTACCTTGACGGGATAGAGATCCCCGTGATCAACCACTTCTCTACCCAAGGGGCATCGGGGGGCGTCGTCGGGATGATCAACCCTGACTTTGTCCGAGAGATTAGCTTCTATACGGGTGCCTTCCCCGCTAGTCGTACCAATGCCCTCAGCTCAGTGATGGAGATCAAGCAGCGAGATGGCGATACCGATCGCATGCACGTCAAGGCATCAGTAGGCGCCTCTGATGCAGCCCTCACCATAGAGGGTGCACTGAGCGAGAAGTCATCGTTCATCGCCTCCGCTCGCCAGTCGTACCTTCAGTGGCTCTTTAAGGCAATCAAGCTCCCCTTCCTCCCGACCTACAATGACTTCCAGCTCAAATACAAGCACCGCTTCAATGCACACAACGAGCTCACCATCCTAGGTATCGGAGCGATAGACGACATGAGCCTGAATACCAAGCTACAGAGCACTGGCTCCGAGGTACAGCGCTACATCCTGAGCTATCTCCCTCGATACAAGCAGTGGAACTATACGGTAGGTGCTGTGTACAAGCACTACGGAGCAGGGCATACAGACAGCTGGGTGCTGAGCCGAAACATGCTACGCAATAGTAGCGTGAAGCATCAAAGTAATGACCCTACCCTACCGAAGCTATCCGAATACCAATCCGATGAGACGGAGAGCAAGCTCCGCTATGAGCGCATGTATACGACCCTGCCCTTCAAGCTCAGCTTCGGCGCAGGGCTACGCTACGCCGACTATCGCAATCGTGCCGAATGCCTCGCCTATCAGTCAGGGAAAGTCGTACCACTCTCCTACGATGCACACATCAGGCTACTAGCCTATTCAGCCTTTGCTCAGGCTTCAGACGAATACCTTGACAGGAGACTCAAGATCGGTCTTGGAGTCAACCTCGTGGGCAATACGCTCAACTCGGTCATGAGCAATCCTTTCCCCCAGCTATCTCCTAGACTTTCGGTCTCGTTTGCACTCACCGATGACATCGATCTAAATGCCAACTTTGGGCGCTATGCCATGCAACCCTCCTACACAAGCATGGGCTACCAAGCCCCTGACGGGACCTATCCTAACAAGATACGTCTGAGATACATCATGTCCAACCAAGCCGTACTCGGAGGTGAATACCATCTAGGTAGCTACCTGCACTTCTCGGTCGAGGGATTCTACAAGTCCTATAGCTCTTATCCCATCTCCGAGCTCGAGGGTATAAGCCTAGCGAGTAAGGGAACAGAGTATGGACAGGTAGGCGCAGAGGCCGTGCTATCTACAGGAGAAGGCCGTGCCTATGGCGCCGAGGTCGTAGCTCGCCTCATGCCTTGGCATCAGTTCTCAGCGACAGCTACCTACACACTATTCCGAAGCGAGTTCACCGACAAGGCGGGGATCTACCGCCCTTCCTCTTGGGATACAAGACAGATGCTCAACCTACTACTCAGCTATCGTCTAGGCAAGAGTTGGTACCTCTCTGCCTCCTGGCGCTATAGCGGTGGAGCACCCTACACCCCGATAGATATGGAGCTCTCGACAAATAAGGCAGCTTGGACGGTCACAAATCGTGCTTACCCTGACTACGCACGCTTCAATACACTGCGTCTCCCCGCCAAGCACCAGCTAGACCTGCGCCTAGATAAGGAGTTCTACTTCAAGCGCTGGATGCTTAACCTCTACCTAGATGTACAGAATGCCTATCTGAGTAGCTACGTCAGTGCCCCCATCTACACCAACCGAGACTCCTCTGGAGAGGTGATGGATCACCCCTCCGATCCAGAGCGTCAGCAGCTACGTCAGCTCGACTACTACAGCAAGCTTATCCTCCCCACACTTGGTCTGATCATCAAGCTCTGATTGATCTCCTCTTCTTCGCCCCTACGCTCCCTAGTTCAGAATCCGAGGAGGGCGCCCCTTGAGATACCTCCAAATGCATATGCACAAGCCTAAAGTCAGGTCAGTAGTGTGAAATCTAATAGATTATCTTTATCTTTGCAGTCCAATAGTACCCCTACGGTTACCAGGCAGGCCAAGTGGACTGTCGTAGAGGACTGAATAAAAGAACAAATTATAACGTTATAAGAATAATGAAGAAAGGTATTCACCCTGAGAACTATCGTCCAGTTGTCTTCAAGGATATGTCCAACGAAGACATCTTCATCACACGCTCCACGATGCCCGCTAAGGAAACGATCGTGGTAGACGGTGTAGAGTATCCCCTGATTAAGGTGGAAATCTCCAGCACCTCCCACCCATTCTTCACCGGTAAGGCTAAGCTTGTCGACACTGCTGGTCGCGTAGATAAGTTCATGAGCCGCTACGGTAACCGTAAGAAGTAGTCCCTAGCATACGACGCTCGTGGCGAAGTACAAGCCCCTAGCGTCTAGGCATAAGACATCGACGGTCATCAGCTACCAAGCTGGTGACCGTTTGTCATTTTATCCCACCTCGATAGCTTCCCATCTCTAGGGCTCCTGCACGCGTATCGGCAGAGGAGACACGACTTCTTAAGGAAACTACGGAAGGGTCGCTCCGAGGAGCTCCAGTCGGGGGGAAGGTTGGCGGGGAAATATTTATCTTTGCGCCCGAAGGTCGGAGCATAGCACAGCATCCGCCCCCTTCGCTACGGATAGACAGATCGAATAGATGACGACCACCTTCTACCTAGAGTACTACGCCCAGACTGACGAAGCATTAGTATTCGTGGGGAAATACAGCGGGGACACCTGCCCTCGACACGACAGCACGATCGAGCACCCCATGACGGAGCTTAGCCCAGGACACTGGGCGATCTCCCTCCCGACGAGATCAGCAGGCGACTCTCCCGTAGAGCTCCACTATCACTACGAAGTACGCAGGCAGGATGGCACGCCCCTCCAGCGAGAGTGGGGAGGCGATCGCTCGCTCCTACTCCGAGACACCTGCTACTATGATCGTTGGCTAGACATCCCCGAGCAGGCGCCCCTCTATTCGCCAGTCTTCCTCCCTCCTTTTACTTCTGACCTCACCGATGCCCTCACCTCCTCGACGCAGGAGGGAACTCTTCAGGGCACGACCTTACAGTTCGTCATCTATGCCCCGAGCTATGGTAGTGATCAGGAGCTTCGTCTTGTCGGGTCTCTCCCCAGCCTAGGGGCATGGGATCCCACTCGCTCGCTCCCACTAGAGCGTACGCAGGAACGTCTCTATGAGGTCAGCATCCCGACCCAGATGCTCTCACAGGAAGAAATCGAGGGGATCGAATATAAGTACCTTCTCCTAGACAAGAAGACGGGGACTTACCACTGGGAGGAAGGGGCCAATCGGAGCTTCCCCTCCTTCCCTCTTGATCCAAGCCGTTCGGCTCGAATCCAGGATGCCTACCCACGTATCACGCCCCCAGCAGTCCGACTAGCAGGTCTATCCGTGCCTCTCTTCGCCCTACGTAGCGGAGAGGACTGGGGGATCGGAGACTTCGGCACGCTCCTTCGGGATGTACTCCCCTTTGTCGAGGCACATGACCTACGAGTCATCCAGCTCCTACCGATCAATGACACCACCTTCACCCGAGGGATCAAGGACTCTTACCCCTACAATGCGATCTCGGTCGATGCCCTCCATCCGATCTATATCGACATCGACCAGCTCCCTCGTCTAGCCGATCAGGCACTGGAGAAGAAGCTACGCAGACGAGCTAGTCAGCTACGCAAGAAGACCAAAGTAGACTACCCAGCTGTCCTTGCCCTCAAGGAGGAATATCTCCGCGCGCTCTTCCCCGAGCTTAGTCAAGAGCTAAACGAGGATGACGCCTTCCTTAACTTCTGTCAGGAGCATCAGAGCTGGCTCCGCCCCTATGCCTGGTACTCCACCCTGAGAGACCTGCATCCAGCGGTCACCCCACAGGAATGGGCAGAGGGAGACCGCTATCATGATGAGCTACATGATACGCTAAGTCAGAAGTCAGATCTATACGAATCCTATCGCTACTACTGCTGGCTACAGTATGAGCTAGACAGACAGCTAGTGACCATAGCGTCAGCCTGCGCAGAGCGGGGAGTCTCCCTGAAGGGCGACCTACCTATCGGTGTCGCTCCCTACAGCGTAGAGGTTTGGTCACGACCCGAGCTCTTCCACCTAGACCAGTCAGCAGGAGCTCCGCCAGATGCCTTCGCTGCCGATGGACAGAATTGGGGATTCCCAACCTATAACTGGGAGCGCATGGCGGAGGATAACTACGCCTGGTGGCGTGGACGCCTACAACACCAAGAGCGCTACTTCAGTGCGCTACGTATCGACCATATCCTCGGATTCTTCCGTATCTGGGAGATCCCTAGAGCCCAGACGAGTGGACTTGAGGGGCACTTCCATCCCGCCCTGCCCTACAGCCTCACCGAGTGGCAAGCTCTCCTCGGAGATGCTATCGATGTACAGACACTTGCGGAGCCCGAGGAAGCCTCCTCTCGACAGGAAGCCCCTGCCGAGGGCTACCCTCTCCTACGAGACCCCTATAGCGAGGGCTATCACCCACGTATCGCTTGGGAGAAGACCGACACCTTCCATAGCTGGAGTGCCGATACACGAGCTCGCTGGAGAGCCATCAGTGACGACTACTTCTACGTCCGACACAATGAACTCTATCGACAGACTGGTCTCCGTCGTCTCCGTGCCCTCAGCTACTCAACTCGCCTCCTTCTCTGCGCCGAGGATCTAGGGATGATCCCCGCCAGCGTACCAGCTGTGCTCGATGAGCTACAGATCCTATCCTTAGAGCTGGAGCGTATGCCTAAGGCCTTCACTCCAACAGGCTGGGCTGATCCCCTCACCTTCCCTCAGCGGAGTGTCGCTACGACGTCTACACACGACATGCCCTCCCTGCGGGGCTGGTGGCAGGGCTTGGATAATGAGGAGCAGGATCGCTACCTCCGAGAGGAGCTACACATAGAGGGGCCCATCACCGAAGAGGAGGTTTATCGCCTGATCCTCCAGCATCACCTAGCTAGTCCTGCACAGCTAATCATCCTCCCTCTGGCTGACTGGATGAGCTGTGACGAGCATCTCTGGCTCACCTCGGCAGAAGACGAGCAGATCAACCATCCCGAGGATCCCAACCAATATTGGTGTTTCCGCTTCCCCTGTACGCTCTCCGAGATCGGCCGGCTAGCCCCCGAGTGGCAGGGGCGCCTCCTACAGTATATTCATCACGCTAATCGCACTCCCTTCGCCTAAATATGATCGAGCGTATCTACACGCTAGAGGATATCGACCTGCAGACCTTCGTTGGGGCTAACCGCTCTAATCTCATCACCCTGCAGTCCCTCTTCCCCAAAACGAAGCTACGAATCCACCAAAACGTACTTAAGGTACTCGGCGAAGAGACCTCGGTCGAAGAGCTCTTCACCGTCCTCTCCCGCCTAGAGCAAATCTGTGCACAGCACAACCAACTCTCCGAGGCTACTATCATCGAGGCCGTACGTCAGTACCGCTCTAGTGGTAGCTTTGCTACACCCGCCTCCTCATCTACCGAAGCGCTGATCTATGGAGTCCATGGCAAAGCGATTCAGCCTCGAGGGAAGAACCAAGCCCGTCTCGTCGACGCCTTCTCCTCGCGTGACCTCTGCTTCGCTGTCGGACCAGCAGGATCAGGGAAGACCTTCCTAGCTATCTGCCTCGCCGTTAAGGCACTCAAGAGTAAGCAGGTGAGACGTATCATCCTCTCCCGTCCGGCCGTCGAGGCTGGAGAGAAGCTAGGCTTCCTCCCGGGAGAGATGAAGGACAAGCTCGATCCCTACCTACAGCCACTCTATGATGCCTTAGGCGAGCTCATCCCTGCCCCTAAGCTCAAGGATCTCATCGACACAGGAGTGATCCAGATCGCCCCACTAGCCTTCATGCGTGGTCGTACCCTAAGTGACGCCGTCGTCATCCTAGACGAAGCGCAGAACACAACTCCACAACAGATGAAGATGTTCCTCACACGCCTAGGCATGAACTCCAAGATGATCGTCACCGGTGACCTTACGCAGGTCGATCTACCTCGGGGCGTCACCTCTGGGCTTCGAGATGCCGTGGAGAAGCTCCATCACCTACCTAGCATAGGATTCATTCACTTCGATAAGGTAGATATCGTACGTCATCCCCTCGTGGCGCAGATCGTAGATGTCTATGATCAGCGTGACAAGGACAAAGCTCCCCAGCAAGACAACTAATCGTTTCACCCCGTACACATACTCAATAGCTATGGCACAGACCTTAGTCCACACCGACTTCCACTTCCCTGGTCAGGAGCGAGTCTATCATGGTAAAGTTCGTGATGTCTACTTCCTCGGCTCAGAACAAGTAGCGATGATCGCCACCGACCGTATCTCGGCCTTCGATGTCGTCCTCCCTAAGGGCATCCCCTACAAGGGACAAGTCCTCAATCAGATCGCCACCTACTTCCTCGAGGCTACTCGTGACATCGTCCCCAACTGGCTTGAGAGCTCTCCCGACCCGATGGTCTCTCTCGGTAAGCGCTGCGAACCCTTCCGTGTAGAGATGGTCATCCGTGGCTACCTCACAGGGTCTGCTTGGCGAGCCTACCAGGCTGGCGAACGCACCCTCTGTGGTATCACCCTTCCTGAGGGTATGCGAGAGAACGAAGCCTTCCCCAGCCCCATCATCACCCCTACGACCAAGGAAGATGTAGGGCATGACGAAAACATCTCTCGGGAAGAGATCATCCGCACCGGACTCGTCAGTGAGGAGGACTACAAGCAGCTCGAAGCCTACACCTATGCCCTCTTCGCTCGTGGTCAAGAGATGGCTCGTCAGCGAGGCCTGATCCTCGTAGACACTAAGTATGAGTTCGGGAAAAAGGACGGACAGATCTATCTGATCGACGAGATCCATACCCCTGACTCCTCTCGCTACTTCTATGCCGAGGGCTACGAAGAGCGCTTCCAGAAGGGAGAGGAGCAGAAGCAGCTCTCTAAGGAATTCGTTCGTCAGTGGCTCATCAAGCATGGCTTCCAAGGACGTGCTGGCGAAGTCATCCCAGAGATGACCGACGAGTACTGCCAGAGCGTATCTGACCGCTATATCGAGCTATATGAGACGGTCACAGGGCATAAGTTCGTCGCTGAGCCTACTGACGATCTAGCCTCCCGCATTGAGACCAATGTCAAGGCGGCACTCTAGTCTGCCAGCTTCCTCCCATACCACCCCACCAGCCATCGGCTAGTGGGGTGGATGCTTTCCTACCTCCACCTATCCTCTACTAGCCATCTACGCCATGCCCAATGATACAACCACTCCACTGACTCCTCTACGTAAGGGGATCGCTGGAGTGCAGTACCTCTTCGTAGCCTTTGGGGCTACAGTGCTCGTCCCTCTACTCGTCGGACTAGATCCCTCTACCGCTCTCTTCTCAGCGGGTATTGGCACCCTGCTCTTTCACCTAGTGACCCAGGGGAAGGTGCCTATCTTCCTTGGCAGTAGCTTCGCCTTCATCGCACCGATCATCAAGGCTACCGAGCTCTATGGCCTACCGGGAGCACTCTTCGGCTGTATTGGTGTGAGTCTCGTGTACTTCCTTATGTCGCTACTGATACGCACCTTCGGCATCCGCTTCATAGCTCGCCTCTTCCCACCGGTAGTCATCGGCCCGATCATCATGCTCATCGGTCTCTCGCTCTCCTCTGCTGCGGTGAAGATGGCCGAGACGAACTGGATCCTAGCTGCGGTCTCCCTCTGCACAGCCATAGTCATCACCCTCTACACCCGTGGGCTGGTGAAGCTCATACCGATCTTCTTAGGGATCGTCATCGGCTACCTCGCTGACCTCATCTTCTTCTCTGTAGATCTACAGCCTATTAAGGATGCTGACTGGCTCTCACTCCCTCAGTTCATCCTCCCTAAGTCCTTCTCCTGGCGTCCTATCCTCTTCATGATCCCTGTGGCCATCGCTCCCGTGATCGAGCATATAGGTGATGTCTATGTCGTCAATAACGTCGCGGGGAAGAACTTCGTCAAAGATCCCGGACTGCACCGCACGATGGCTGGCGATGGTTTAGCTTGCCTCTTCGCATCCCTTGTCGGAGGGCCTCCGGTGACGACCTATTCCGAGGTCACGGGCGCCATGTCACTGACGAAGATCACCGAGCCGGTCGTCTTTCGCATCGCTGCGGTGACCGGCGTGCTCTTCTCTCTGGTGGGGAAGGTCAGCGCCCTGCTCAGAAGCATCGACCAAGCGATCCTCGGAGGTATCATGCTCCTACTCTTCGGCACGATCGCTGGGGCGGGGATCTCTAGCCTACTGAACAGCAAGGTCAACCTCGCCTCTCCCCGCAATATCGTCATCATCTCCGTCACGTTGACCACCGGTATCGGTGGGGCTGCCCTCTCCGTCGGAGGCTTCTCTCTAGCTGGCATCGGGCTATCGGCGGTGATCGCCGTACTGCTGAATCTACTCCTCCCCGAGACCAAGGAAAATCAGCGGGAAGACGTAGCTAAGCAAGATCAACACTAGCTCTTTCACCCATCTATCATCCATACCAACCAATGAAACGACTTTACCTACTCTTCACTCTCGTTCTCCTTGGCTTCGGCTCACTCGGGGCGCAGAACATCCAGCTACACTACGACTTCGGTCGTCAGCTCTACAGCACCGACCAAGCCGAGCGACCTCAGCTGACCACGACCGTGGAGCTATTCCGTCCAGACAAATGGGGGAATACCTTCTTCTTCGTAGATATGGACTACCGCAGGGAAGGCATCACCTCGGCCTACTGGGAGCTCTCTCGTGAGTTCAAGCTAGGTCGCCTCCCCCTCAACCTGCACTTAGAGTTCGACGGGGGCTTGAGTAATGCCTTCAGCTATAAGAATGCCTACCTCGCTGGGCTGACCTATGCCTACAATAAGGCGGACTACTCGGTCGGCTTCACGTTCACTCCGATGTACAAATACCTAGCTCGCCAAGATCGACCACACTCCTGGCAGCTCACGGGGACTTGGTATCTCCACCTGGCGAAGGGACTAATCTCTTTCACTGGCTTTGCTGATCTCTGGGGCGATCGTCACCTCGTCACGGGTAAGGATATCGCGATCTTCATCACCGAGCCTCAGCTGTGGCTCAATCTGAATAAGCTCCCTGGGGTAGACCCTTCGTTTAACCTCAGCGTAGGTACGGAGTGGGAGCTAAGTACGAACTTCGCTCGTCTCGATAAGACGACCCTCAACCCCACCCTAGCCCTCAAGTGGAGCTTCTAATACCCTACGTCTTCTAACCAATGCAAGCACTTTACCGTCTCGTAGGCTTTGACCCTACGAAGTACAAGCTCCGCACGGAGCTCCTGGCAGGTCTGACGACCTTCCTCACGATGAGCTACATCCTCGCCGTGAACCCTGACATCCTCAGCGTCACAGGTATGGATAAGGGCGCCGTCTTCACAGCTACGGCGCTGGCATCAGCTATCGGTACGCTCCTGATCGCCTTCCTTGCCAAGCTGCCCTTCGCACAGGCGCCGAGCATGGGGATTAACGCCTTCTTCGCCTTCACCCTCGTTATGGGGATGGGATATAGCTGGCAGGCGGCACTAGCGGCGGTCTTCGTCGAAGGGATCATCTTCATTCTCCTAACCATCTTCAACATCCGCGAGCAGATCGTCAAGTGTATCCCGAAGAATCTACGCTTCGCTATCTCCGCAGGGATAGGCTTCTTCATCGCCTTCATCGGGCTGAAAAATGCGGGAGTCATCGTCGCTAACGAAGCGACCTTCGTAGCTCTCGGGAGCTTTACGCCAGTCTCTACCCTAGCTGTCCTAGGGATTATCCTCAGCGGGGTACTGATGACGCTCCGTGTCCGTGGGGCTCTCTTCTACAGCATCGTAGCTTGCACCCTGATCGGGATACCCATGGGGGTGACACAGATCCCCGATAGCTTCGTCCCGGTCTCGCTGCCGAAGTCTCTAGCACCGACCTTCCTGCAGTTTGACTTCAAGGCTTTGCTCAACATGGACATGGCTCTGACGATCTTTGCCCTTGTCTTCATGGACATCTTCAATACCGTAGGGACACTGATCGGTGCCGCTGCCAAGACGGAGATGATGGATAGCGAAGGCAACGTCAAGCATATCAAGGAGGCGATGCTAGCCGATGCGGTCGCTACGTCCGTCGGCGCTGTCCTAGGGACCTCCACCGTGACAACCTTCGTCGAGAGTAGCTCGGGTATAGCCGAAGGTGGGCGTACGGGGATGACTGCCCTCTCGACAGCGATCCTCTTCCTGCTGGCGCTCTTCCTCTCGCCTCTCTTCCTACTCATACCCTCGGCTGCGACCACGGGGGCACTCGTCCTCGTCGGGGTACTCATGCTTAGCTCGATCCAAGATATTGACCTGATGGACATATCCGAGGCCTTACCGAGCTTCATCACCGTACTCACGATGGTCCTCACGTACAACATCGCTGAGGGCATGGCACTCGGTCTGATCAGCTACACCCTCGTTAAGCTCCTGAGTGGTCAGTGGCGTGATGTCTCATGGACGCTCTATATCGTCTCGGCGCTTCTCGTCCTTCGCTACATCCTACACCTCTAGGATAGCGTACCTCAGCTATAGCCAGCCCCCGCCTTGACCGCTCGGATCAAGGTGGGGGCTGATTCTTTCGCACAAGACCCGCTCTCTTCCCCAAGCTCATCTAAGGATGACATCGGGAAGCCCCAACTTGGCTCACAGAGAGGTAAAGCTCTCCGAGCAAAAAGATCTACCTCTCTGCGCAGCAAGGTAAACCTTTTCATTCCCCAAGGCGAGCCTGCTCTCACCTCGACATTCGCTGGCAAGAAGAGCGGGAGCAAGCGTCTTCACAGCGAACGCAGTTTGATTATCTTTGCACCACATAATCAGAACCGAAACAAGAACGACTTATCCCCAAGATTTTTTACGACATAGCGTATGGCACAGCATAAGATCATCGTCGCAGGCCTAGGCCCTGGTAGCCCCGAAGATATTACTCCAGCCGTCTTCGATGCCGTCCAATCCTCCGACGTCATCGTAGGCTACAAGTACTACTTCCGCTTCATCCAGCACGCACTGCGCCCCGATGCAGTCTGTATCGATAGCGGTATGAAGGCCGAACGTAAACGAGCCGAGGAGGCACTCGAGTACGCTCTGCAGGGGAAGACCGTCTGTGTCATCTCTTCGGGCGATGCTGGCATCTACGGGATGGCTCCCCTCATCTACGAGATGATGCGTGATAAGGGCATCAAAGGTCTAGAGGTCGAGGTGCTCCCAGGGATCAGTGCCTTCCAGAAGGCAGGCGCTCTGCTCGGCTGTCCCCTAGGTCACGACCTCTGTATCCTGTCGCTCTCCGACCTAATGACCCCCTGGTCACGCATCGAAAAGCGCATCGAGGCCGCCGCCTATGGTGACTTCATCACTGCGATCTATAACCCCAAGAGCCAGGGACGCTACTGGCAGCTCTACCGACTCATCGAGATCTTCGCCCAGCACCGTAGCCCCGATACTCCGGTGGGCTACGTTCGCCAGGCTGGACGCCCCGAGCAGGAGGTGACACTCACGACCTTAGCGGAGTTTGACCCCGAGCAAGTGGATATGTTCACCGTCATCCTCATCGGGAATACCCAGAGTTACGCTTGGGAGGGACACTTCATTACCCCCCGAGGCTACTACCGTGAGGGACAGCTCGAGCAAGGGGTGAAGGTAGGACAAGGGATCATGATCGAGAGCTTCCGCACCATCCACGGCGAGCTAGCTAACCCCGACGTCCCCCTCGACCATAAGTGGGCACTCATCCACGCTATCCATACCACGGCCGACTTCGAGATGGAGAAGATCCTCTACACGGACGATAAGGCGGTCGAACGTATGCATCAGGCTGTCCTAGCTGGTAAGCTCAAGACCGTCATCACGGACGTCACGATGGTAGCCTCAGGCATTCGCAAGGGCGCCCTAGAGCGTCTTGGGGTAGAAGTCAAGTGTTATCTCAATGATCCCCGTGTCGCCGAGATCGCCGAGGCCAAGGGGATCACCCGCTCACAGGCAGGTATCCGCCTAGCAGTAGAGGAGCATCCCGACGCTCTCTTTGCCGTAGGGAACGCTCCGACAGCTATTATCGAGCTCTGCGAGCTGATCCGCCGAGGCAAAGCACAGCCTCAAGGGATCATCGCAGCCCCCGTTGGCTTCGTGAACGTACGTGAATCCAAGTATATGGCTAAGGTCTTCAAGGATATTCCTAAGATCATCGTCGAGGGACGTAAGGGCGGTAGTAACCTCGCAGCTACCCTCGTGAACTCCGTACTCACGCTCGACGATGCCGAAGCGCTACGCCCTGGTCGTGACGTCTAGCGAGCTCCCCTATCTCCATCCCGGGACTCAGTAGCGAGTATCGCTCGTCCAGCTATACCATATCATATAGAGAAGGGGCTTCTTCGCTTGGACGAAGGAGCCCCTTTCATCGATCTATCTGATTAAATAGTAGCGTCTAATCTAAGTGCTTGGTGCTTTTTCCGTATCTTTGGGAGAGATGCCCTCAGCGCGGAGGGCGAGCTTCGTCTTTCGATACAATCAATGAATATCCACCCTATGAAGAGACTATTCGCTAGTGCCCTCCTACTCGGCACGGCCCTTAGCCTACCCTTGAGCGCCCAGCGCTCTAGCCAAACCCTCGAGAAGGGCTGGCGCTTCACCCGACAAGACTCTCCCGAAGCGTCCCAGCCACGCTTCAACGATAGCAAATGGGCACAGGTCGTCGTCCCTCACGACTGGGCTATCTATGGTCCATTCAGCTTCGATAATGACAAGCAACATCTAGCTATCGCTCAGGACGGCCAGAAGGAAGCCATGGAGCACGCTGGTCGTACCGGTGGTTTACCCTTCGTTGGCACGGGCTGGTATCGACGTTCGCTAGACATTCCTGCGAACTTAGGCGATCGCCGTGTATCGCTCCGCTTCGATGGAGCTATGAGCAATGCTCGTGTATGGGTGAACGGACGAGAGGTAGGCTTCTGGCCTTATGGCTATAACTCCTTCGCCTTTGACATCACTCCCTACGTCCTCCCCGGCAAGCCCAATAGCCTAGCTGTCCGATTGGAGAACCGTCATGAGAGTAGTCGCTGGTATCCTGGAGCAGGACTCTACCGCAATGTCCACCTGACCTTCACCTCTCCCGTCCACATACCTCTATGGAGCACACAGATTCAGACGCCCGAGGTGAGCCGTGAAGGTGCACGTGTCGATCTCCGCACCGTAGTCTCCGCCCCTGCAGGGACGGATCGCAAGGCTATCAGCGTAGACGTCCAGCTCCTCTCCCCCGAGGGGAAGGTCGTAGCAGCAGGTAAGGCTACGGGCATTGACTCCGTCTATCGCCTCGCTCTCGATGTACAGAAGCCCCAGCTATGGGATATCGGTCAGCCACATCTCTACAAGGGTATCGTCACCGTAAGCCTAGCTGGGAAGGTCGTCGACCGTGACACCACAACCTTTGGGATACGCTCTATCGCCCTGAAGTCTGGCGAAGGCTTCTTCCTCAATGGACGTAAGCTGAAGTTCCAGGGTGCCTGCCTTCACCATGACCTAGGTCCTCTCGGTGCTGCAGTCAATGAGGCGGCGATGCGTAGACAGATCCGTATCATGCAGGACATGGGTGTCAATGCTATCCGCACCTCGCACAATATGCCAGCACCGGAGTTCGTCCGTCTCTGCGATGAGATGGGTATGCCCGTGATGGCAGAGAGCTTCGATGCGTGGGCAGCACCTAAAGTACCGAACGGATATAATCTTGAGTTCGTCGAATGGCATGAGCGTGACCTCCAAAACCTCATCCGTCAGTTCCGCAACAGCCCCTCTGTCATCATGTGGAGCATCGGGAATGAAGTCCCAGAGCAACCCTCCTACGAGGGAGCGCAGTGGGCTTACCGCCTCCAAGAGATCTGTCACCGAGAGGATCCTACCCGCCCCGTGACCAATGGGATGGACAATCCCCTCGGCGTACTTAAGAGTGGCATGGCCGGGACGCTCGACATCCCTGGCTTCAACTACCGCCCCTTCCTCTACGACAGCGCACACAAGGTACTCCCACAGGGCTTCCTTCTCGGGACAGAGACTTGCTCTACGGTGAGTAGCCGTGGGGTATATAAGTTCCCCGTCGAACGTAAGTCGATGGCAAAGTACCCCGATCACCAGTCTTCGGGCTACGATGTCGAGCACTGTGGCTGGAGTAACCTACCCGAAGATGACTTCATCCGTCAGGAAGACCGTGACTGGAGCATGGGAGAGTTCATCTGGACGGGTATTGATTACCTAGGTGAGCCTACGCCTTACTATAGTGATTGGCCCAGCCACTCCTCCCTCTTCGGCGCTGTCGACCTAGCTGGTCTACCGAAAGACCGCTTCTACCTCTACCGAAGTCATTGGAATAAGGAGGCAGAGACGCTCCATACGCTCCCACACTGGACGTGGCCCGGACGAGAAGGGCAGGTAACCCCCATCTTTGTCTATACGAACTACCCCGAAGCGGAAGTCTTCATCAACGGCAAGAGCCAAGGTCGTCAGAAGAAAGACCTCTCTATCCAGATCGCCGACACCGAGAACGATGAAAGTCGTAAGGCCTTCACTCGTCAGAAGCGCTATCGTCTCATGTGGATGAATACCGTCTACGAGCCAGGAGAAGTCAAGATCATCGCCTACGACGCTCAGGGGAAGCCTGCTGCGACACAGATCCTTCGCACCGCTGGCAAGCCACATCACCTCGAGCTAACAGCTGACAGAGAGATGATCAAGGCAGACGGTAAGGATATCGCCTTCGTTACCGTTCGCGTCGTAGACAAGGACGGTAACCTCATCCCCGACGATGCTCGCCTGCTGAATTTCTCTGTCCGTGGTGCTGGATCGTTCCGTGCTGCGGCCTCGGGCAACCCAGCTTCGCTCGATGCCTTCCACCTCCCTCGCCACCATGCCTTCAGTGGTCAGCTCGTCACACTCCTACAGGCAGGTGAGCAGAGCGGTACGGCCGAGCTAACCGTCACAGCTAAGGGACTCCCCGCAGCTAAGATTCGTATCCAGGTGAAGTAGACCATGGGTGACTCTCTCACCTTCATTCACCACATCCTCGAGCTACAAGAGGTGCATCGGACGACTAGCCCCGATCGCATTCTCTTGGGCAAAGGGGGGCTCAACGTCGAGGAGCGCACGGCACTTGCTCGTCAGCTCTCTCACGCTAAGCCCCTAGCAAAGAAACTCCCCAGCTGGTCTTCGGCTGGGGTTTTTCTTCCCTCTAGCCTAGCGCTCGAGCAATGCTCCAGCGAGCAAGCAGCACGCTACAAGGCACGCTTTGCGACCTCCTCGGACATCGTCCTTGACCTTACGGGTGGCTTAGGCGTAGACTTCTGGGCGCTAGCCTCCGTATCTCGGGCAGGGATCTACTGCGAGCGTCAGGCAGAGCTCGTCGAAGCGGCTAGACACAACCTCCCTCGCCTCCTCCCCGACAAACCCTTGACGCTCCTCGAAGGGCAGTCTCTCGAGCTGCTCCCCGAGCTTATCCACACCTATCAGCCGACGCTCCTCTTCGTCGATCCTGCCCGCCGTGAGGGAAACGACCAGCACAGGCGAGTCTATGCTATCGAGGACTGCGAGCCCAACCTACACTTCCTTCTCCCCGAGCTCTACCAGCTCTACGAGCAGGCAGGGCTTCCCTTTCCCCGACTCCTTGTGAAGCTCTCCCCGATGCTTGACCCCGTACACACCCTACGTACGATCTCGGGCATCCAAGAGCTACACTTCACCTCCGTCCGAGGCGAAGTCAAGGATCTCCTCTTAGCTATTGATGTGGCGAAAGCCAAGGAGGATCCTCGCCCCGAAGAGGTAACCTTGGTCGCTAGCGAACTCACCGCTCAGGGCAAAGAGCTCCGTGTCTCCTTCCCCCAGGCACTCACTCTCGAGGCTAGCCTGTCGATAGCTTGTGCCGAGGAAGTCGGAGCCTACCTCTTCGAGCCACAGGCCTCCCTGATGAAGACCGGACTCTTCCACTCCATCGCCCACCGGCTCGGCATGCGACCGCTCCATGCCAATAGCCACCTCTACACGGGCGATCAGCTCCCACAAGAGGTACTTCCAGGACGCCTATTCCGTGTCGAAGCGGTACATCCCTTCTCCTCTTCCGCCCTCAAAAAGCTAGGTAAGGAGCTACCTCCAGCCCAGATCACCTGCCGGAACTTCCCCCTCTGCCCTGAAGCTCTACGGTCGAAGCTCCGCCTAAGCGAGAGCAGTGAGCATACACTCTTCGGCACTCGGCTCTTCGATGATCAGGCAGTGCTCTTGCTCTGCCAGCGGATTGCTTGGCCTCACGAAGCAGAGCAGTAGGCCTTCCCCCAACCCTCCCCTGCATGAATCCTGCCCTTAGCATTGGCTGAGGGCAGGATTCTTTTTCACAACACACGACCTTGGTCTCGAGAAACATCAACCTTTACTCCGGCTAAGCTCTACCTTTCCCGACCCCAAGGTCTACCTTCGATAACCACTTGATCTAGCTCACCTCGCACAGCAACTAACCTCGGGGGCAAGCCACACGCCTTGACCGACCTTACTAAGCCTACCTCAATAAATTACACTACCTTTGTAGGCGAAGAATTGCCCTGAGAGCTATGACGTCCAAGCAATATACCATCCCTGAGATCCTCACCAGAGAGATCCAAGCCCTACAAGCGATCCCCGAGACCAACGACTACGAGGCGGCTATCCAGCTTATCCTCGAGCGGGTCCATCGACAAGGGGGACGCCTGATTACCTCGGGCATGGGCAAGGCCGGACAAATAGCTCACAACATCGCTACGACCTTCAGCTCCACCGGGACGCCTGCCTATTTCCTCCATCCCAGCGAGGCTCAGCACGGCGACCTCGGGATGGTGTGCGAGGGAGACCTGATGCTTCTGATCAGTAACTCGGGCAAGACGCGCGAAGTCCTCGAGCTCATCGAGCTGACACGGCGGATGTACCCCGAGTTTCCCTTTATCTTGATCACGGGGAACGTCCAGAGTCCGCTAGCCGAACTCGTAGATGTCTGCCTCTCGACAGGTAACCCCGCAGAGGTTTGCCCCCTCGGGATGACCCCGACGACCAGCACCACGGTGATGACCGTCCTAGGTGACCTGCTCGTCGTCAGTGTGATGCAGCGTATAGGCTTTGGCTTAGAGCAATATTCTCTACGCCACCATGGTGGCTATCTAGGGGATAAGAGTCGCCGACTCTCTACCCCTCAGGACAAGTAGCTCTAGGGCTACACAGACCCTCCTATGATCGGCTCGGGAGAGCTCTCTATGCTAGGAGGAATTCACTTTTGGGTATGCCCTCGTGGAGTTAGGATCATGGACTTCGTCACGGGCATAGCTTAGCCTCCCCAGCCCTAGGATGGGTGGGAGGATCATATTTATTATCGTTCAGCAATGACCTTTGACGAACTTGGGGTGTCCGCCCCGATCTGCCGAGCCATCACGGAGCTTGGCTACCAGCAGCCTATGCCTGTACAGGAGGCTGTTATACCTTATCTCCTCGGAGAGCCTATCGATCTCATCGCCTTGGCACAGACCGGCACGGGTAAGACCGCAGCTTTCGGTCTCCCACTTCTACAGAATGTCGCCAAGAGCCTGGAGGAAGTCCCTGCGACGGGCACCCCTCGTGCCCTCGTCCTCTGCCCTACCCGTGAGCTATGCCTACAGATCGCCGACGATCTCACAGCCTATAGCAAGTACCTTCCCTCGGTGCGTATCCTACCAGTCTATGGGGGTTCATCCATCGAAGCTCAGATCCGCACCCTACGTCGTGGCGTCGAAGTGATCGTCGCCACACCAGGTCGTCTGATCGACCTCATGGAGCGTGGGGCAGCGAGCCTAGAGAGTATCAGCACAGTCGTCCTAGACGAAGCCGATGAGATGCTCACGATGGGCTTCGCAGAGAGCCTACAGACGATCCTCAGCCAAGTACCCGAAGAGCGCCACCTGCTACTCTTCTCCGCCACGATGCCCAAGGAGATCAGCTCCATCGCCTCCTCTTACATGCACAAGCCCAAGGAGATCATCGTCGGCACGAAGAACGAAGGGAACAAAAACATCCGCCACTTCTACTACGTCGTCTCAGCTAAGCACAAGTATCTTGCGCTCAAACGTATCGCAGACTACTACCCCGACATCTACGGGATCATCTTCTGCCGCACACGTAAGGAGACCCAAGAGATCGCAGACCAGCTCATCCGTGACGGCTACAACGCTGATGCCCTCCATGGAGAGCTATCTCAGGCACAGCGTGACTATGTGATGCAGAAGTTCCGCATACGCAATCTTCAGCTCCTCGTCGCGACCGACGTGGCAGCACGAGGCTTGGATGTGAACGATCTCACCCACGTCATCCACTACGGACTGCCTGACGATGTCGAGAACTACACCCACCGTAGTGGCCGTACCGCCCGTGCTGGGAAGATGGGGATCTCTATCGCTATCTGCCATAGCCGTGAGCGTGGACGCCTCAAAGACATCGAGCGGATCTCCCATGCTACGATCGAGCGCAAGCATTTGCCCTCCGGTAGTGAGATTTGCCAGAAGCAACTCTTCCACTTGGCTGACCGTATCGAGCGCGTCGAGCTGACGGAGGATGCGACACTAGATGCCGTCCTCCCCGAATTGGCACGCAAGCTCGACTGGATCGACCGCGAAGAGCTCGTCAAGCGTGTGATGCTCCTAGAGTTCCGCCGTATGCTCGACTACTATGAGAGCGAGGATGCGATCGAAGAGGCTGACGATAAGGGAAGATTGCCCTACGAAGGCCAGGAAAAGAAGCGGGATAAACGCAACGCCGTCGCAGAGGAGGGGATGAAACGTCTCTTCATTAACTTCGGCAAGCTCGACCATATGTACCCCAACAAGCTGATCGAGCTGGTAAATAAGTGTGTCCCTGGCCGAGTGAAGATCGGTAAGATCGATCTGCTCCCACGCTTTGCCTTCTTCGAAGTAGAGGAGGCTGATGCCCGAGAGGTCATCGAGTCAATGAGTAGCTACGAGGTCGATGGCCGCCGTATAGCCGTCGATTATGCAGACGCCGTAGGTGCAGGAGGCGAAGGAAAGAAGGAGCGTCGCTTCCAAGGTAAGCCTCGTCGTGACTTCTCACCTCGCGAAGGCAAGAGCAAGCGTAGCTTTGACCGCCGTGAAGACGGAGCTTTCGATAAATATAAAGGGAAGAAAAAGAAGCGCTGGTAAGCCTTCGCCCTACCTTTCCTAGATCTCGTAACGCCATTACCTACATAAATAAGGTAGTGGCGTTACCTCTTTCTACATCTTTTTGTTTATCTGCATAATTGTGTAACTTTGCTCCCACGACCTAAGGCACGTTGCCTAGGTCCTAGCTTAAGAAAAGATCATTATGAAGAAGCTATTTATTGCTGCCTTCGCTCTCGTAGCAGGCACGCTGGCTGCTCAGGCGCAGTCCATTCATCCCCGTGTCGAAGTCGCTGGTAACTTCGCTCGTATGCAGGTCAAGGGTCCAGACGGCTCTACCGCCGAAGGCCTTAAGGTTCGCCCAGGTTTCCGTGCAAGCGTCGCAGCAGAAGTAGACCTCGCATCTGGTGTCTACCTTGCTCCAGGTATCACCTTCCGCCAGGAAGGCGCTAAGTCTGAAGGCGTATCTACGGGCCTCAACTACATCGCTGTACCAGTAAACCTCGGTATCCGCGTTGGCCTAACCGATGCTATCGCAGTATCTGTCGAGGCTGGTCCTACCTTCGCTTACGGTCTCTCTTCGACCTCTAGTGTCAAGGATGCAGTCGATGCTTTCAAGAGCGGTGGCCTCAAGCGCTTCGATGCAGGTATCAATGCTTCTGCAGCTATCGAATATAGCAAGGCTTACCTCCGTGTAGGTACCGACCTCGGTATGGTTAACACACTTAAGGAAGCTGTCCAGAAGGCTAGCAGCAAGAACGCATCCTTCTTTGTCGGTGTCGGCTACCGCTTCTAAGTCAAGGTAATACCGCACTAGACCTAGGGACGAGTCTCATCTTGTCCTAAGTTTTATCCCCACAGCCAAGCATTTGGCTGTGGGGATAGCTTTTTGACGTATCTTTGCGAAAAACTAAACTGAATCACCAAACAACGACTTCATCCTATGCAAGATATGAAGGGCATCATCAGCCAGTTCATCCCTGCTGACCAGATCGGACAGGTACAAGCTTTCGGCAACGGCCACATCAATGACACCTATGCGGTCTCTGACCTCTCAGGCGAGCGCCGCTGGATCCTGCAGCGAGTCAATCACCATGTCTTCCCTCGGATCGAGACCCTACAGCGTAATGTAGCCATCGTCTCTGAGACCCTACGCAATCGTTTGGTAGCAGAAGGTGATCCCGAAGCAGACCGTAAGTACCTGCACTTCTATCCTTGCCTAGACAACCCTGAGAAGAACTACTACTTCGATGGAGAGAACTACTGGCGTGTCTGTCGCTTTATCCCCGAGAGCATGAGCATGAGCGAGCTAACTCCAGCCGCAGCACGCCACGCAGGAGAAGCCTTTGGTAAGTTCGAGGAAGTCCTCTCCGTCATCCCTGAGGGGGTCCTAGGTGAGACGATCGAGGACTTCCATAGCATGCCCTTCCGTCTCCGCCAGCTCCGTGAAGCCGTCGCCGAAGATAAGGCAGGGCGTGTAGCCGAGGTACAAGACATCCTCGACGAGATCGAGAGCCGTGCCGAAGCGATGCTTATCCAAGAAGAGCTCTACAAGCAGGGTAAGCTCCCCAAGCGCACCATCCACTGCGATACGAAGGTAGATAACGTCCTCTTCGACAAGAGTGGCACCGTCCTCTGCGTCGTGGACTGGGATACAGTGATGCCCGGCTTCATCCTAAGTGATGTCGGGGACTTTATTCGCACAGGGGTAAACTTCGCCCCAGAGGACGAACCCGATCTAACGAAGATCGGCGTCAACATGGAGATCTACCGAGCATTCGTCGAAGGCTATCTCTCTTCTGCAGGTAAGTTCCTCAACTCCACAGAGCGTAGTCTCATCGCTTACGGTGGTCGCCTGATGACCTACATGCAGACAGTACGCTTCCTCGCCGACTACCTCAATGGGGATACCTACTTCAAGATCCACAAGCCCGATCACAACCTACAGCGCACACGTGCACAGCTTCGCTATCTCCAGTGCCTCGAAGAGAAGGCCACTGAGATGGAAGCACTGCTTGCCTAAAGCGTAAGACATATACCAGCCTAACAAGCCGTCCAGCCTTTCCCTCGTGGGAGGCTGGACGGCTTTCTTATATCCTCACGCTCCCTATCTAAAGTACCCTTCGGCACCTTCACCTGCCCCAATCAGGGAACTAAGTGGGAGAAGAAAAATCATTATTCTAGGCGAAAGAGTAGTGATTTATTTGGTGGATTGGAATATACTACGTATCTTTGCAGGCGAAAAAGGGTAAAAATGATGCCCACGCTTATATGGCTCCGTAGCTCAACTGAATAGAGCATCTGACTACGGATCAGAAGGTTACAGGTTTGAATCCTGTCGGGGTCACAAAGAAAGCCACAGAGTCGCATACTCTGTGGCTTTTTCCTTTTATATCCCCAGCGAGCAGAGCTCTCCCTAAGCCTCGCTCCACACGAGACGAAAGAATCCGCTCAGTCACGTATATCGCGAGCACTTGATTAGGTATATTGTGACCCGTAGGTTAGGTATATCGTGACTGAGCGATTGGGTATATTGCGACCGAGACAGGAGAATATACCCAACCACAAGACGAGGACTATCCGACTCAAAAAGGGTAGATAAATCTTCCGTATCTTTGTGTAACAATTACAGATAGCGCCGATGAATATAGATATTCAGCAGATCAAACATCGATTCGGGATCATAGGGAATAGTCCCCTCCTTGATCACGCCATTCGCACCGCGGTACAAGTTGCCCCGACGGATATGTCCGTCCTAGTGATCGGAGAGAGTGGTGTGGGTAAGGAGAACTTCCCCAAGATCATCCATCAGAATAGCATCCGCAAGCATGGCCCGTACATCGCTGTGAACTGTGGCGCGATCCCTGAAGGCACTATTGACTCCGAGCTCTTCGGGCATCTCAAGGGCTCCTTCACGGGAGCTATCACCGACCGCAAGGGCTACTTTCAGGAGGCCAACGAGGGGACGATCTTCCTCGACGAAGTCGGTGAGCTACCCCTATCTACACAGGCACGTCTGCTACGTGTGCTAGAGACGGGCGAGTTCATCCCCGTCGGAGCTAGCCAAGCGCAGAAGACCGATGTACGCATCGTCGCAGCGACGAATGTCAATCTACACGAGGCTGTAGAGCGAGGTCGATTCCGTGAGGATCTACTCTTCCGTCTCAATACCGTACCCATCGAGATCCCTCCGCTGCGTAACCGCAAGCAGGACATCCCCCTACTCTTCCGTTTCTTCGCCTCCTTAAGTGCCGAGCGCTACCACATGCCTCCTCTCCGCTTGACCCCCGAGGCCTCCGAGCTACTCGAGAGCTATCGCTGGCCAGGGAACATCCGTGAGCTACGCAACTTCACCGATCGTCTAAGCATCCTCGAGGAGGAGCGTACTGTGACGCCAGAGACCATAGAGCGCTACCTCCCGAAGGCTCCTACGGCGGACTACCATCCAGCCCTACGCCAGCAAGCTGTCTTAGGCGAAGAGGCCTCCTCCTTCGCTAAGGAACGGGAGATCCTCTACCAAGTTCTCTTCGACATGAAGAAGGATATGGACGAGATGAAGAGCCTCATCTCTGGCATCATGCGTGGAGAGATTCAGGTCAATGCTCCGACAAATACCAATCACAGCGACTTCGCCCACAACGAACGGAGCCTACAGCCTACGGAGCACTTTCCCCATACGAGCTACTCGAGCCTTGGGGAGGCTCCTCGCTATGCTCCCGTGGAGGAGGTCATCGACATCGACCACATCCCTAGCGGGGGGAGCTCTGACTTCGCTGAGCGTCCTCGCACGCTAGACGAAGCTGAGCGCGAAATGATCCTAGCGGCTCTCCTTCGTAATGGTGGTCAGCGCCGACGCACAGCGCAGGAGCTACACATCTCTGAGCGCACCCTCTACCGCAAGATCAAGGAATATAATCTCGATGTATAAGCATCCACGCCTCTTCGCTCTCCTCCCCCTTTTCCTACTCGTGTTGGCCCTACCAGGCTGTAGCATGAGCTATAAGTTCAATGGGGGAGCGATCGACTATACCCAGCTCCAGACCATCTCTATCGGCGAGATCACGAACCGTGCTCCCGTAGTCTACCCGACGCTCGCTCCGACCTTCACGGAGCAGTTACGCGACTTCTACGTGAGCCGTACACGTCTGAGCCTCGTCCCTCAGGCTGGTGATCTGGACCTCAGCTGTACGATCACGGGCTATGACCTCACACCTATGACGATCAGTCAGGATAACTTCGCCGAGCGCACGGTCTTCACCGTGACGGTACAGGTGAAGTTCACCAACCGAGCCAACGAGAAGGAGAGCTTCGACCGGAGCTTTAAGGCCTTCCGTGACTTCCCCCGTAGTCAGCCCTTCGTAAGCGTGCAGGATGACCTCCTCCGTGAGATCACAGAGGATCTGATCAAGCAGATCTATAACGCTACGGTAGAGAACTGGTAGCCCAATGACACGTAGCGAACTCTATGGCTATCTAGCCGATCCCCAGCGCCTGGGACCTGCGACACTGGAGCCCATCCGCCAGCTACAGGCATCCTACCCCTACTGCGGAGCCTTCGCCTTCCTCTATCTGTATAATCTCGCTACGACACAGGATATCCGCTACCCTGCGGAGCTTCGACGGCTAGCGCCCCTTCTACAGGACAGCTCCCTCCTTTTCCGATTAGTCGAGGGAGATCAGCTCAGCGGACAGCCCGAGCAAGAGCCCGAGCCAGCGAAGCGAGAAGATAGCTTCGATCTCATCGACCACTTCCTCGACATCGCTCGTGCCTCGGGGGAAGATCTACCCGAGAGTCTGCACTTCGATGGGCATAGCGACCGAAGCGAGTACTTCACCTCTGCCGATCTCGAAGCCGAGGAAGAGACCTCTCTCCCTCCACTCATCCCGACCAGTGCAGAGCCTACACCCCTCCCCTGGTCTACGACGGCTCCAGCGGGTGAGACAGCTCCCAGCGAACCAGCCACAGATCGACTGCTCTCCGAGACCCTTTCGAAGATCTATATTCAACAGGGACATTATGATAAGGCACTGAGGATCATTCGTTCACTCAGTTTGAATTATCCAGAGAAAAGTCGTTTCTTTGTACACCAGATACGCTTCTTGGAGCGCCTAATCAGCAATAATAAATCCACAAAATAACATCGCATATGTTTTATCTCCTTACGGTACTGATCCTCTTGGTGTCTATCGCCTTGGTGCTTCTAGTCATCGTACAGAAATCGAAGGGTGGCGGTCTTGCTTCGCCTTTCGCATCGACAAATAATATCATGGGAGTACGCAAGACGACGGACGTCTTGGAGAAGGCTACCTGGTGGTGCTTCGGCATCGTCGCTATCCTCTGCATCGCTTCGACGCACTTCCTCAGTACAGGCGGTGATGCTTCTTCCAAGACGCAGGATGTTCTCGAGAAGAATGCTACTAAGTCAGCTTCCCCAGCAGCTCTGCCTAACCTCGGTGGCGGTGCACCTACGACACCTGCTCCTGCCTCGGGTGCTCCTGCAGCTCCAGCGGCAGAGCCCGCTCAGTAAGGATCTGATCTGATAGAAAATATAAACGACCTGCCCCACCTTTCACGTCGAAAGGTGGGGCAGGTCACTTTATAGCGTCTCGTATCTACGGCTGGAGACGATCTGACCATTTGATCACTAACGACCCAAACTAGGATTAGTAACGACATGAAACTTCCTTACTAATCAATCCAAGGGTTTGTTAGTCATGAAATAAGGAGGATATGAGTAATTGACGTGAGCGATCATACCTTCCCACTTACCCTAGTATCCTTCCTCCTCCAGTCCTTGATCTATCCCACGTACCTGAAACAAAAGTGCCCCACCTCCGTATATACAGAGGTGGGGCACTTCGTTGAGGGGGATGCTTGCCTACGACTACTTCAGATACTTGTCGAGGAAAGAGAAGAAAGTGCGCTGCCAGAGAAGGGCATTCTGTGGCTGGAGGATCCAGTGATTCTCATCGGGATAGATGAGTAGCTCGGCAGGAATACCACGGAGCTTGGCCGCATTGAAGGCAGCCATACCCTGCCCTGCGAGGATGCGATAGTCTCGCTCACCGTGGATCACCAGGATCGGTGTATCCCACTGTCCGACGAGCTTGTGAGGAGAGTTCGCAAAGGTGCGCTGAGCGATAGCGTTGTCCTTCTCCCAAGGAGCTCCACCCATATCCCAATTAGCGAACCACATCTCTTCGGTCGTCATATACTGCATCTCGAGGTTGAAGATACCAGCATGAGCGACGAAAGCCTTGAAGCGCTTCTGATGGACGCCTGCTAGATAGAAGGTCGAGTAGCCACCATAGCTAGCACCGACACAGCCGAGGCGATCGGAATCAATCCATGACTCCTTCTTGAGCTCATCGACAGCGGTCAGGTAATCCTGGATGTTCTGCCCTGAATAGTCACCACTGATCTGCTCATTCCACTTCTTCCCGAAGCTGGGGACACCATGACGGTTAGGAGCGATGACGACATAGCCTTGCTCTGCCATCAGACGCATATTCCAGCGGTAGGAGAAGAACTGGCTCACAGCACTCTGTGGACCTCCTTGGCAAAAGAGGAGCGCAGGGTACTTCTTCGTCTTATCAAAGTTAGGAGGGAGGACGACCCAGACAAGCATATTTCCTCCATCGGTTGTCTTGATCCAGCGCTTCTCGACAGCGATATTAGGCATGTCGTCGAGGGTGGACTTATTCTCTGCTGTCACTTGCTGAGCCTTACCCGAATGAGGATCTACGAGGTAGAGATCCTTAGGATCATTGTAGCTCTGACGGCCTGCCAGGAGCTTCCCAGCACGCAGAGAGACCAAGGTATAGTCGTACTGACCAGAGGTGATCTGGCGAATGGAGCGCTTCTTCAGGCCTAGCTCCCAGAGGTGTGTCTCGGCCTCCTTCGTGCAGAGGAAATAAATCGACTTACTGTCGGGAGCCCAAACCGTCTCATCGACATCGTATTCGAAGCCATCTGTGAGGTAGGTCTTCTTACCCGTCTTGAGATCAAGCACAAAGAGACGCTTGAGGTCAGCTTCGTAGCCATCACGCTCCATGCTGATCCAGGAGAGGCTCTTACCATCGGGAGAGAAGCGAGGATGCGTATCGTATCCCCCATTAGGAGCCGTGACATTCTTCGTCTGCCCCGATACTAAGTCATAGAGATAGATGTCGGTATTCGTCGAGAGAGCATACTCCATCCCGACCTTCTTACGGGAGGAATAAGCGAGCGTCTTGCCATCAGGACTCCAAGAGAGCTCCTCGGCACCACCAAAGGGCTTCGTAGGTGCTTCGTAGGGCTCTCCTTCGAGGATGTCCTTCCCACCCTTGACAGGCGAAGCTCCGAGCTCAGCAATGAAGATGTGGGGGATCGTCTCCGTCCATTCATCCCAGTGCTTGTACATAAGATCGGTGATGATACGCCCCGTGGCTTTAGGCAAGTCAGGGTAAAGATCCTTCGTACTCTTGCCAAAGGGGATCTCCTTGATGTAGGCGATCTTTGTTTCGTCGGGTGAGAGGAGGAAGTCAGAGAGCCCGCCCTCGATGTCGGTCAGCTGCTTACGTTCACTCCCATCGGGTGCCATCGTCCAGACCTGCTGCAATCCACTCTCACTAGAGAGGAAGGCGATACGCTTACCCTGCTGTATCCAGCGAGGAGAGTGTACGCCAGCGATGTTGGAGGTGAGTTGCTTCCTTGACGATCCGTCAGCAGCGATACGGAAGAGCTGGCTCTGTATCTTGTTGGCCTGCAAATTAGGGAAGCCTACACTGTAGACCAGGGTTTTCCCATCAGGTGAGAGGTCTGCGGCACCGACACGTGCCAGCGAGAGCATCACCTCGGGCGTGTAGCGCGTGGGAGTAGCCTCTGCAGGAAGAGCATGAGCTAGGACCCCCGCAGCGACAAGAGCTGTGAGTTGTTGCTTGATCTTCATAAGTCGTAGAATATGTATGGGGATAAGTCTTAGGAAAGACGCAGATGCAAGACCTCTCTCAGGCGCTGCACCTCGGGATTAATCTCGGTGAGCTTACGGAAGCGATCCTCTTTAGTCAAGACGACCTCAGCTTGCTCATCGGGAGTCTTCTCACGCAAGAGGAGCGAGAGTTTCTGATTACGCACCTCTCGGCGTAAGAAGCCTAGGAGCTGGGGCAAGACCTCTTCGACGATCTGACGGTTCGTATCACCAGGAGGCAGGGCTACCTCAGCTTCGGTCTCTGTCACGAGAGAAGGGAGGTCACCAGCCAAGATCTTCTTACAGATCAATTGCTCCTTCGTCAGCTCTCGCTCGATAAAGAGCATCCAGGCACGCTGCAGATCCTCTTGTGTGAATGGTTGATCCTCCTCAGTCGTAGCCCGTGTCTCCGCTGTGGCCTCGACCTCTTGCTTCGGCTCTTCGACACGCTTTCTAGCACCAAAAGGGCGACGAGTAGCCGAAGCTGTCGGCATAGTTAATGGCGCTGGTTTCACCGGCTCAGTAGACTTGGGTGTAGCTATGGGAGCAGATGTCGACACTACTTGCTGAGGAGAGGGAGTGGGGTGTACTGTTGGACTAGCTACCACGGGAGGAGCTGGTGAAGCTACCGAAGCAGTCGAAGCAGAAGCAGGCGTATTAGCTGGAGCTACAGAGGCTGGAGTAGCTGATACAGCTGGCGTCAGGGGACTATCGGTGCGAAAGAGTGCAATCAGCGAAAGGAAGCTCAGCTCTAGGAGCAGGCGCTTATTCGAAGCACTCCGGTACTGCTGATCTGCCTGCGTAAGCGTCTTCAGCGCTCCAAAGAGCGATGCAGGCGTACAAGCTGAAGCTATACGCCCATAGTCCTGCTGGACACGCTCCGGCTTCTCTAGCAAGACGAGTGTATCGGGATGCTGAGCCACGAGCAAGTCACGCACAAAGGATGCCAGACCACTTAGGATCGTCTGCCCCTCAAAGCCCTTCGCTAGGAGTTCATCTAGTAGAAGTAGGATCCCACGATGGTCTCCCTGAAGAAGGAGCTCGAAGGTACGGATGAAGTAAGTATAGTCAAGAACATTTAGGCTCTCTAGGGCATGCTCATAGGTGATATGCCCACCAGCGAAGCTCGCTATGCGGTCAAACATCGAGAGCGCATCACGCATCCCTCCATCAGCCTTCTCAGCGATCAAGCCTAGGGCAGCTTCGTCCGCTTCGATCCCTTCGCTACTAGCGACATACTGGAGATGGCGTGTAATATCTCCGACAGTAATTCGCTTGAAGTCATAGATCTGACAGCGAGAGAGGATCGTAGGAAGGATCTTATGCTTCTCGGTGGTAGCGAGGATAAAGATGGCATAGCTAGGGGGCTCCTCCAAGGTCTTGAGGAAGGCATTGAAAGCCGTGACCGAGAGCATGTGTACCTCGTCTATGATATAGACCTTGTAGCGTCCGAGAGCGGGAGGCATGGCGACCTGCTCGGTGAGCTGACGGATATCCTCGACGGAGTTATTCGATGCAGCATCGAGCTCGAAGATATTGAAGGATCGCTGCTCATTGAAGGCACGACAGCTTTCACACGCATTACAGGCCTCCCCCTCAGGGCTTAGGTTCATGCAGTTGATGGTCTTAGCCAAGACACGAGCTGCGGTGGTCTTCCCCACTCCTCGGGGTCCACAGAAGAGATAAGCGTGAGAGAGCTTGCCCGAGCGCACAGCAGTACGCAGTGTCGCAACCATAGCCCCCTGACCGACGATGGTCTGGAAGCTATCGGGGCGATATTTACGAGCGGAGACGATATAGTTTTCTGCCATGCTGAAGGATCCACTAGGGACGGGCAAGATGATCGCCCGTAAGCCATAAGACAAAGATACGCATTTCGGAGCACCTTGCTCAAGGAGAAGAGTATAAAAGCAGTAAGGCTTCACGCCCTGAGGGGTGAAGCCTTACTTGGTGTACTGTCAGTTGTAGAGCGGAAGACGGGGCTCAAACCCGCGACCCTTAGCTTGGAAGGCTAATGCTCTATCAACTGAGCTACTTCCGCAGTCCTTGCATTGGAGTAGTGGGCAGTGATGGATTCGAACCACCGAAGGCGTAAGCCAGCTGAGTTACAGTCAGCCCCATTTGGCCACTCTGGTAACTGCCCTTTCCGTTTCTTGCACTGCAAAGGTACGAACTATTTTTCAACCGTGCAAATCGGACGACACATCTTTAGTGCTGTCTCGGCTGCTTCGGCACCTTTATTCCCGAGTGAGCCTCCTGCACGATCCTCTGCCTGCGCCATCGTCTCGGTCGTTAGGACACCGAAGATCACAGGCCGATGTCGCTCTCCAAGACCTGGTGTAGCGACTGCATTAAGCTGAGATAAACCGAAGGTCACTCCCTGACAGATATAGTCGAAGTGAGGTGTATCTCCACGGACTACACAGCCGATAGTGATGACAGCATCGAGACAAGGATCCTCCAGCAAACGTGCCGAAGCATTCACTAGCTCGAATGCTCCTGGTACACGGAAGACCGTGATCTTCTTCACCCGATGATGACGGAGCACCTCGAGAGCACCCTCCAGGAGCGGTTCAGTGATGTTGTCATTCCACTCCGCTACGGCGATACCGATATGTAGTCCTTCCCCCGAGGGGACAGGGCTATGATGAAGTGATTGGATACGATCTATGGTAGACATAGGTGCTTACCTAGAGAAGATATGAGATCAGACTACTTACCCTGTGCCTGAGCACGCATCAGATCAGCTGCGACCGTCTGAGCTTCGGGCGTGTTGTAGTACTTCTCCTTCACTTCCTTGTAGGCAGCGATCGCCTTGTCTGCCTTACCGAGCTTCTCATAGACATGTCCCGCCTTGATCAGACAGCTTGGAGAGATGGCTTCGCTAGAGGCCTGCTTAGCTGCCGACTCATACGCCTTCACGGCTTCTTCGAGCTTACCGAGCTGGACATAGCAGTCCCCGATCATACGCTGAATAGAGGGAGCCACCAGCGTCTCATCAGAGGAGAACTTCTTCAGCTCATCGAGTGCCTGCTGGTACTTACCTTCATCATAGAGGCAGATACCGCTGTAGGCGTGAGCGAGGTTAGCAGCATCCGTCCCAGAGAAGTTCTTGGCGATAGCTTCGAAGCCTGCCTGGCCCTTTAGGGCAAGGCTATCCTGGCCTGCGAGGAACTGATCCTCGGCGACGAAGAGCTGGGCGGTAGCCTTCTCGTTACGGGGGAGCTTAACAAAGCGATGGTAAGCGAAAATACCAAGAGCTACTACGACGATAGCGATACCGGCGATAAGGAGTTTCTTCCCGTGGCGCTCTAGGAAGAACTCGCCTTCGAGTACCTTCTCTTCGAACTTGTCCATACCATCAGGATGCTGCTGCTCGTGCTGTGACATAAGATATTGTATTGTTATTTGCTGATTTACTTCTATTGGATTAAGTGTGGCAAAGATACGACTTTTCAAGGGAGAGCGAAAAGAGGGGTAAGGGGAGCGACATCAAGTATCCCCCTCGCAGGCCGCTATAGGAGCTCCTCCCAAGAGCTGAAGTAGCCTAAGAGATAGTGCACCCCATCCTTGATCTCTTCCGTAGCCACTCCCTGCTCCTCCCAGTAAATACGCTGACTCGCTGGAGGCACCACACGGTCATCCGTACCGATGTACGCCTTCGTCCAAACCCCTTGTGCAGCAGGCTTGGGCACAGGACGTAGCGAAGCATGTGTCAGAGCATAGGGGCGAAAGAGCTCCTCACGTATCGCCTCCGTAGAGCGAGCAGATAGGTCTGCATGTAGGTGGCGATAGGTCTTCCCGCCGACCATCTGCCGATTGAAGCGAGGGCGGTTAGCCTCAGAGATACTCTCTAGTGTAGCGAGATAGGTCGTCTCGGGGATACCATAGCGGTCATCCATCGGATAGCCCGTCCCACCCAGTGCTGTAGCCGTGGTGATCCGATCCCTTAGACTAGGCAAGCGCTCCATCAGACGATCCGTCGCCCAGACACCCATAGACCAAGCGACGATCTGGATCTCCTCATAGGAAGAGAAGTCAAAGGTCAAAGCATCCTCCCGATAATCCCAGAGGATCAGCAGATCACGATCCTTGGGCTGACCGAGGTGCGCTACGGCTACGGGGCCAAGAGCCCAGCCATTGAGATAGAGGAGTAGACGTCGGGTAGGATGAGGAGCTGACTGAAAGAGTTGCTGCATCAGATCTCCTCCTTAGTCTACATCGGCCTCCGCATCATCGGCCTCTGCCAGCTGAAGCATCTCTTGGTAGTCACTCCACTCGGGATCCTCTTCGCAGTGGATCTCTAGCGGGAGGGGAGGATAAGGAGCAAGGCAAGCGTTCAGACGCTCGCCAAAGGTAGGTAGATGGCGGGTATAGAAGGTCCAGTCCTTCTGCCCCCCTCCGGTATAGTTACCCGTGAGGATAGCCAGCTTGTCCTTCTCCATCGTCTTCTTCAGTAGTGGCTCGATCTCTTCGATGAGCTTAGCAGAAGCCTCATCGGGCATCCCATCCGGCTCCGAGCTGTAAGGAAAGGCAATGTCCACACGGACACGGAGCTTTCCCGTCTCGAAGAAGTTCTGTATCCCCTTGCGGACATTGAGGAAGACTAGCTGTTTATTATCTGTATGGCTCAGCGTGGTGAACCAATCGTCAGTCAATACCATATTATACCATCAATATATTAGGAGTATAAAGGTACGCAATTCTCCCCTTGTGAGGTCGATAGCAACTAGGCTAACGAGCCCCTAGTCAAGGTTTCCCTCTATGAAAAAGACCGTCGTCAAGAGGGGAAAATCGACCAACTACCTACCGAAAGTCACCTCCTCTCTCCCCTCCATACGCCAAGGGGCATCAGTGTTACCTCAAAAGGGGCAACAGTAGTGCCTCCCGAGAGGCAACAGTAGTACCACCTGAGGGGCATCAGTAGTGCCTACTAGTTGGAAATAACCACCACCCCTCAGCTTCCCCTTAAGCGCCTCGCCCCTCCAGAGACTACGGCTTTTTCCGTATCTTTGTAATTCATAATCAAATAGACTAAACAAGCGCAACTATATGGCATTACAATGCGGTATCGTGGGTCTTCCCAATGTCGGGAAGTCTACCCTCTTTAACTGTCTCTCCAATGCGAAAGCACAGTCCGCCAACTTCCCCTTCTGTACCATCGAGCCCAATGTCGGTGTGATCACCGTCCCCGATGAGCGCCTCAATAAGCTCGCAGAGATCGTACACCCCCAGCGCATCGTCCCCACGACCGTGGAGATCGTCGACATCGCTGGTCTAGTCAAGGGCGCAAGCAAGGGTGAAGGGCTTGGCAATAAGTTCCTAGCCAACATTCGTGAGACGGATGCCATCCTGCACGTACTGCGTTGCTTTGACGATGATAACATCACTCACGTCGACGGCTCCGTAGATCCCCTGCGTGACAAGGCGATCATCGACACCGAGCTTCAGCTCAAGGACCTTGAGACCGTAGAGGCACGTATCCAGAAAGTCTACAAGCAGGCTCAGACGGGTGGCGACAAGACCGCTAAGCTCACCTACGAGGTGCTCTCCCGCTACAAGGAAGCGCTGGAGCAGGGGCTGAATGCCCGCACCGTCACCTTCGAGACCAAGGACGAGCAGAAGATCGCCCGTGAGCTCTACCTCCTGACGAGCAAGCCCGTCCTCTACGTGTGCAACGTGGATGAAGCCTCTGCCGTCACGGGCAATGCCTATGTCGAGAAGGTACGTGAAGCGATTCAGGAAGAGGGGGCCAACCTCCTCGTCGTCGCCGCTAAGATCGAGAGCGAGATCGCCGAACTAGAGACCTACGAGGAGCGCCAGCTCTTCCTCGGCGAGATCGGCCTCGAGGAGTCGGGCGTGAGCCGTCTGATCCGTGCTGCCTACCAGCTCCTTAACCTAGAGACTTACTTCACCGCAGGGGTGCAGGAGGTACGTGCCTGGACTTACACCAAGGGGAGCAAGGCTCCTCGTGCCGCTGCAGCCATCCATACCGACTTCGAGAAGGGCTTCATCCGTGCTGAGGTGATCAAGTTCGAGGACTTCATCACCTACGGTAGCGAAGCAGCAGTCAAGGAAGCAGGGAAGATGGCCGTCGAAGGCAAGGAATACGTCGTGCAGGATGGTGACATCATGCACTTCCGCTTCAACGTCTGATGCCCGCCATGCAGGACTATGCTGTCATCGTCATCGGCGCAGGGCATGCAGGCTGTGAAGCCGCAGCTGCCAGTGCTCGCCTAGGATCGAAGACCCTACTCATCACGCCCGATATGAATAAGATCGGGCAGATGAGTTGCAACCCCGCCGTGGGTGGGATCGCCAAGGGACAGATCGTGCGTGAGATCGATGCCTTAGGTGGACGTATGGGGGTGATCACCGACCGCACCGCTCTGCAGTTCCGCATGCTCAATCGGAGCAAAGGCCCTGCGATGTGGAGCCCTCGTGCTCAGAGTGACCGGGTACGCTTCATGGAGGCTTGGCGGGAAGAGCTGGATGCGGAGCCGAACTTAGATCTCTGGCAAGATACCGTCACCTCTCTCCGCTTAGAGGATGGACGGGTACGAGGGGTGAATACCGCCCTGGGGGTATCCTTCTTAGCAGAGGCGGTCATCCTCACTGCTGGCACCTTCCTCGGCGGACTGATGCACTTCGGTGAGCTTCAGCTAGCCGGAGGACGAGTCTCCGAGCCTGCCACCTATGGGATCACGGATCAGCTCCGTGAGGCAGGTATTCGTACCGACCGCATGAAGACAGGGACGCCTCCACGCATTGACGCTCGTAGCCTGCATATCGAAGAGCTAGGCATCCAGCTGGGGGAAGACGATCACCACAAGTTCTCCTTCCTCGATACTCCGAAGTCCCGACTGAAGCAACTCCCCTGCTACACCCTCTACACCAACGAAGCCTGCCACGCTGTACTCCGTGAGGCGCTTGACCGCTCTCCCCTCTACAATGGGCAGATACAGAGCATCGGGCCACGCTATTGCCCCAGCATCGAGACGAAGATCGTGACCTTTGCGGACAAGACGCAACACCAGCTCTTCCTTGAGCCAGAAGGGGAGCGAACGAATGAGTATTACATCAACGGCTTCTCCTCTTCGCTCCCCCTAGAAGTACAGCTTGAAGCGCTTCGTCAGATCCCCGAGCTCCGTGATGTGCGTCTCTACCGCCCTGGCTATGCGATCGAATATGACTTCTTCGACCCTACACAGCTTCACCATACGCTGGAGAGTAAGGTCATCAGCGGACTCTACCTCGCAGGGCAGGTCAATGGCACCACGGGCTACGAAGAGGCAGCAGGACAAGGACTGCTCGCAGGGATCAATGCCCACCAGCAGGTACGAGGCTTAGCTCCCTTCACCCTGAGCCGATCCGAGGCCTATATAGGCGTGCTCATCGATGACCTTGTCACCAAGGGAGTCGACGAACCCTACCGCATGTTCACCTCTCGGGCGGAGTATCGTATCCTCCTTCGTCAGGACGATGCAGACGTTCGCCTAACACCGAAGGCAGCCGCTATCGGTCTAGCGACCCCAGAGCGTGTTGCCCTCCTCGAGGAGAAGATCCAGCTACGAGATGAGCTAATCGACTTCATCCAAGGCTTCTCCGTGCGTCCCGACAAGATCAATCCCCACCTCGAGGCAGCGGGGCTTGTCCCACTTCGCCAGGGATGCAAGCTCATTGACCTCGTGCTTCGTCCCCAGCTGACGATCCTCCAGCTCGCCACCTATATCCCCGCCCTCCAGAGACAGCTAGACAAGCTCCCCGAGAGTCGTCGTGCCGAGCTCATCGAGTGCGCTGAGATCCTCATCAAGTATAGTGGCTATATCGAGCGAGAGCGAGAGCAAGCAGCGAAGCTCGAACGCCTAGAGTATGTCTTCATCCCAGAGAGCATCGACTACGCCAGTATCCAAGCGCTTAGCACCGAGGCTCGTCAGAAGCTCGAGAGCATCCGTCCGACGACCATCGGCCAAGCCTCCCGCATCCCCGGTATATCCCCCCACGATGTCAGTGTCCTCCTTGTCCTAGCAGGGCGGTAGGACTTTCTCTCCCTCTACTCCTAAGTCATGACGATCGAAGAGATTCGCAAGATCCTGCCGACGTTACCCGAGTCTCCCGGTTGCTATAAGTACATCGGGCAGGACGGCACGATCATCTATGTCGGGAAGGCAAAGAATCTGCGCCGTCGGGTAAGTAGTTACTTCCAGCGAGACGTCCATAGCTCGAAGACACGTCTGCTAGTTCGACAGATCAGAGGGATCGAATACATCGTCGTCGCTACCGAAGCGGAAGCACTCATCCTAGAGAACTCCCTCATCAAGGAGCATCAGCCTCGGTATAATATCCTCCTCAAGGACGATAAGACCTACCCTGAGGTCGTCATCCGCCACGAGCCCTTCCCCCGCATACGTGTCGAGCGCCGTCCGAAGCAGGACGGCTCCCTACGCTTTGGCCCGTATCCGAACGCAGGGATGGCGCACGCTGCGGTGGATATGGTACGTGACCTCTACCCCATACGTACGTGTGACCTCGACCTCTCCCCAGACAAGATCGCCCAAGGGAAGTACAAAGAGTGCCTGCAGTACCACATCAAGAAGTGCAAAGCTCCATGTATCGGCCTACAAACAGAGGCCGACTACGACCAAAACGTACGGGAGATCACTTCGCTCCTACGTGGTAATCTCCGTGATGTCATCGATCTCTATCGGGGCGAGATGCTCCGCCTGAGTGAGGAGCTTCGCTTCGAGGAGGCACAGATCTACAAGGAGCGTCTGCAATACCTAGAGAACTACCAAGTCAAGCATACCGTAGCTCCCCATCACATACACAATGTCGACGTCTTCAGCTTCGATGAAGACGTCGATGGTGCGACGTATGTCAACTTCATGCACCTCACTCAGGGCATGGTCACCCAGGTTTATACCCTCGAATACCGTAGTCTCCTGGAGGGAGAGACGCGTGAGGAGCTCTTTGCCTCGGCGATCACCGAGCTTCGCCAGCGCTTTGCCTCCCGAGCCAAGGAGCTTATCCTCCCCTTCGACCCAGGGTGGCAAGACGACGCACGTGTCACGATCACCATCCCCCAGCGTGGCGACAAGAAGAAGCTCCTAGAGATGAGCGAGCGGAATGTGCGCCAATACAAGCTGGACAAGTACAAGCGTGCCGAGCGACTCAATCCCGATCAGCGCCTCATGCAGATCGTCACCGAGCTGAGGGAGCTCCTCCAGCTAGACAAGCTCCCGCTACACATCGAGTGCTTCGATAACTCGAATATCCAAGGAGCTGACCCTGTCGCTGCCTGTGTCGTATTCAAGCGAGGGCGCCCGTCCAAGAAAGACTACCGCAAGTTCAACATTCGCTCCGTCGAAGGTCCCGACGACTACGCCTCCATGCGTGAGGTCGTCACCCGTCGCTACAAGCGTATGAAGGAGGGAGACGAAGCTCTCCCCGACCTCATCCTAGCCGATGGAGGTAAGGGGCAAGTCGGAGCGATCCGAGAGGCACTCCTTGCCCTCGAGCTCGACATACCGGTAGCAGGACTCGTCAAGGACGATCGTCACCGCACGGCAGGTCTCCTCTATGGCGAAGACCTCCTTCGTGAGATCCCGATCAGGCATCACAGCCCGGTATTCCGTCTCTTAGAGCAGATTCAGGCAGAGGTTCATCGCTTCGCCATCACCTTTCACCGAGACAAACGTAGTAAGAGCCAGCTCTCCTCCCGCTTGGATTACATCAAGGGCATTGGTCCTAAGGCCAAGGAAGGTCTACTTCAGCACTTCCACAGCGTACAGGCCGTCTCGACAGCCTCCCTCGAAGCCCTAACCGAGGTGCTGGGTCAGAGCAAGGCAAGGCTCGTCTACTCGGAGTTCCACCCCGAGGATGCGACTACGAGCCCCGTAGCTTCGGAGCCTAGCTAGTCCCTCGTCCCGCACCTCTCCCCTAACCTCTTCGTTACCCCTCTCTAACTCCTTCTGAGGAGAAGCTCTACCTTGGTCTGGAAAAAGGTAAACCTTTGTCCAAGCCAAGGTAGAGCTTTATCCCCACAGAGGTAGATCTTCATGGGCTGAAGGAGATAGCCCGCTGATCGGGCAAGAAGCCCCTCGCCCCCTCGGGCTAAGAGCTAGGCAGGGGAATATCGTATCTTTACGGAGCTAAATAGCCTACCGAAACCTTTCCTATCCACGCTATGGCCTCCTTCAAGACCTTCGTCATCAAGACGCATCGCCTACTTGGGGCATCCTTGAGCCTACTCTTCGTCCTGTGGTGCCTATCGGGACTCGTGCTCATCTATCATCAGTATCCGAAGTACAGCCAGCAGGAAGAGCTCCAGCACCGTGACCTCCTTCCCGAGAAGCTACCCTCGACAGACAGCCTAGCCCAGCTCCTAGAGCTCCAGCACCTCGACACTCTCCCCCTCGAAGAGCTAACCCTCCACTCGGGATCTTGGGACGCCCGGGCGCCCTACCTCCGCCTCTACACCCTCGATGGGAGCCGTGAGAGCCGGACGATCACGGGCGATACGCTCCAGAGTCTCGTCGTCGATGCCGATTACCTCGCCTCTGTAGCAGGTCGCTGGGGGAAAAAGATCACCCACATAGACACCCTCGACGCCCTCGACCAATGGGTGCCCTTTGGGCGTCTAAGGGAGGAGCTCCCCTTCTACCGCCTTCACCTCTCGGGAGACGAGGGGCACGAGGTCTATGTAGCTAGCCGATCGGGGCGAGTGCTACAGGAGTCTACCCGAAGCGAGCGCTTTTGGGCTTGGTGTGGAGCTATCCCTCACTGGATCTACCTCACCTTCATTCGCTCGAACCAAGAGCTCTGGCGGTGGATAATTATCGTTCTCGGAGCGCTAGGTACGTTTATGACGCTCTCAGGCTTCTACATCGGTATCGCACAGTATCGCCTACGGACGAAAAAGCAGGCCTGTAAGCTCTTCTCCCCTTATCCTAAGCGCCGACAGCAGTGGCACCACTTCTTCGGGACGGTCAGCGGTCTGATGCTCATTGCTTGGACTCTGACGGGACTTCTCTCGGTCGTCGACTACGAAACCACCGAGGCTACGGATTATCCCGTGGATAAGATCGCTGGTTATCCACATACCTTAGCCTCCTACCAGACCGACCTCTCCGCCCTCAGGGCTCAGGAGCCCGAGCTACGTCAGCTGAGCTTCGAGAGCCTAGGCACGATCCCTATCCTTCGAGCAGAGGGAGCGGACAAGCCCCACTACTATGACGCACGCTGCGTGACCCCTCGCCTCCTAGCTCTGGACAGCACGACAATCCTTCGGGAGCTACGTAGTGTCTTCGGCGATCGACATACCTATACGGTGACGTGGCTAGAGCAGTACGACAGCGACTATATCCATCGAGGGCACAAACTGCCCCTCCCCGTCTGGCGGATCGCTATCGACACGAAGGAGCAACATACCTACTACGTCGACCCAAGCTCGGGCAAAGCCCACCTCGTGGCGGACAGTGATCGCATAGAGGCCTGGATGTTCTCCCGTTTGCACCGCCTTTCCTTCCCTTGGCTCGTGAATAATCCCGTAGTATGGACCGTCGTGATATGGCTTCTCCTAGGTCTCTGCACGATCACCTCCGTGACGGGGCTCTGGATGACCTATGACTACCTCCGCCGTCAGCGACGCACTCGTGGAAAGCAGTAAATAGTTCCCTCCACCCTAAGCTCAATGAAAAGTGCCCCACACTCACCGGAGTGTGGGGCGCTTCCTCTATGTTCGTCGCAGGGAGCTACTGCTTATAGAAGTGATTGAGACGCTCCATCGCCGCATTGAAGGCCTTCGGATCTAGGCGATAGGCAGGTACGGGCTTCATACGAGCATCGTAGACATCGAGGCTACCCTCGGCCGTCTTCTCGAGGATCGTATCCCCTGGGAGGATGAAGGCATAGTTGAGGTTACTCCCGACGACCTGCCATCGACGAGGCGAAGGATCATCGAGCATTCTACCCATGCTATAGTCGCTGGGATCATTCCTCACACCGAGGTAGCGAGAGAGGAGGGTCGGCACGAGGTCATAGTGCGTCGTGCGGTGGCTATAGCGCTGGGCATGCGCCTGAGGGAAGTGGACGATGAGTGGCACACCGAGCTGATGGGCGGAGAAGTTTCCATTATGTCCCCAGTAGTTACGCCCATTCTCATTGAACTCCTGCCCATGGTCTCCGCTGATGATCACGAGGGTATTCTCCAGCGCTCCCGTAGATCGGAGACGCTCTAGGACAGGCGCCAGTAGCTCATCGGTACGGTAGCAGGTATTGCGATAGAGGTTGAAGAAAGGCTCGGGGTCTAGGTCTGCCTTCAGCTTCGTATAGTCAGCATACGGCCAAGCTGGCTGGAAGGGCGCATGAGCTCCCTCCATGGGCTCGAAACTATGGGGTAAATCAAGGAAAAGGAAGGAGAAGAGCGGACGACCGCTAGCCTCCCGCTGTGGGAGCTCACTAAGGTAATCCGCCGTGAGACGAGCATCTCGCTCCTGCGAGGTCTCCCCAGGGGTCGTCTTACGTAGGTTCGGGATCCGGCTGAAGAGGATCTTAGCGAAGTTAGGGTTCTCTAGTGTGGCGCTGGGATAGGTACGACAGTCATAGCCTAGCTCAAGTAAGCGGTCGATGAAGACGGGGCGCACCCCAGCAGCCTCAAAGTCTTCCCAATAGTAGCACGAGAGTCCGAAGAAGAAAGAGAAGACTCCACTCCTTGTACCATTACTCCCGCTGAAGTGATTGGTATACCATTGGTTCTCCTGAGCGAAGCGATAGAGGTGAGGCATGCACTCGGGAGTGAGCGCTCGCTTATTCCATGAGTCGAGTAGAATGATGAGGATATTAGGTAGTGAGTCTGGCGTCTCCTTCACCAAGGGTCGGACAGGATAGGCGATGAGCCCTGATCCTCCAGCCTGGAGCTTCCTTAGATCATTCGGGGAATGGAAGCCAAGGTTATTCATCAGACTATAGGCCGTCGTAGGGAAGTAGTACGGGAGGAGCTTCGCTGACTGCACGACTGCCGTACGAGAGACGAAGCTACCCCAGATATGGATCCCATGTGCCAAGACCGTAGCCCCAAGGATCACCCCTAGTCCCCAAGCTACATACCCCTTCTTACGTCTCGTCCAAATCCAGCGAGAAGCAAAGTATGCCCCCACGACTAGGAGCGTCAGCGAGAGCAGGAGAAGTCCCTCCTTCAGGTAGAGTGCTAGGTCAAAGGTGAAGATCTCCCCCGCTCCAGGACCGAAGACCATATTCAGCACAAAGCCATTGATATGGAAGCGGTAGATAGCGAAGACCTGTGCATCCAGCTGAGCCAGCACGACGACGAGCGTCGCTAGCATCCCTTGGACGACAAGAGCCGTCCGACGGAGCGTACAGGCGATGAGAAGTAGCGCTAAGAGCAGGCTCGGGAGCATCCAAGTCGCTGCATGGGAGAGACAAGATAAGAGATAGAAGCACCAGCCCACCCCATCCATGAGCTCTAAGACCATACTCCCCAAGAGGGCAATAATGAATTGCCCTGCCAGAACGAGTGTGCAAGCTAGATAAAAGAGAAAGGAGCGCTGTAGCCAAGTACGATAGCCACCGAGCGGAAGAGGAGTCGTCATACCCATCGACATAAGGGAAAGAAAAAGCCGTGTGCCTTCGTTCGAAGCGAAGGCACACGGCTAGGCGGATCAGATTACTTGCGTCTTGTGCTAGGGCGAGCTACCTGAGCTGGAGCTTCGGTAGCAAAGGCCTCGGTGATCGGATGACCGATACAGCCCGAGGGATACTGCGTCTTCAGCAGGGCAGCCAGTGTCGCCGCGATGTCGGTGATATAGGTCTCACGATAAAGGTGACCTGGGCGGATGCCACGACCCATGAAGATGAGCGGAATGTGCGTGTCATAGGGAGACCACACCCCGTGTGTCGTCCCCTGAGGTAGACGTCCGTTCCACTTATTATACCAGCCTGGATCAGCGACGATGAAGATATCACCACTGCGTCCCTTACGGTAGCCATGGATGATACGTGTCTTGATGATCTCAGGGATCGTCGCCATCTCGACTTCCTCTGCAGGTACGACGAAGGCAGCCCCTGGGAGTTTGGCACGTAGCACCTCGGCGACCTTCCTCAGCAGCGGGAGGCGGTCGATGCCTAGGCTATCGATGCGTTCATTTTCGAAGAACACTTGGTAGTTCGAGATCCTACGGATAAGCTTAACATCCTTACCCGTGAAGGCACGAGCGGCAGAGTCTGCGATACCGAGAGCAATATCTAGGCGAAGGGCAGCCCCTGGGAGCTTGTGGTCTCGCTCGAAGGTTAGGTTATGCCCAGCTGCATGGTCGGCGGTGAGAACGAAGAGATACCCATCCCGACCGTATTGCTTATCGAGATAAGCGAAGAAGTCTGCGAGATCCTTGTCTAGTCTTAGGTAGGCGTCCTCCGTCTCTACGGCGAAGGTACCATAGCGGTGTCCGATGTAGTCGGTAGACGAATGGCTCATCGCCAAGAAGTCGGTCTCATCGGGACGACTACCGAGCTTCTCCCCTTCGATAGCGGCCTTCGCCATCTCAAAGGTAAGCGTGGCACCCATAGGTGTCGTGCGAATGACTCCTAAGCCTTGCTCCTTCATCAGCTCTGCCGTATTGAGTGGTAGCGTAGCTGGATGTTCGCCGTTCTTTCCCCAAGGTTGCTCATAGCGGACGTCATCTGCTGTACTCTCCTTGTACGTGCTGAGGGGGTAGAGAGGTGTCCATCCCTGCATCAGGAGCTCTGCCACTCGTCCACGAGCGTTAAAGTCCTTGACCCATTGAGGGAGGTCTTGCATGTAGTAGGTGCTAGTGATGAAGTGACCCGTCTTATCATCTAGCCAGTACGCACCATTAGTGGTGTGACCAGCAGGGAGGATCGAAGCACGGTCTTTGATAGCCACTCCGATGGTCTTAGAGCGGAAGTTCGTAGCGATACGTAGCTCGTCTGCGATCGTCGTGGTCAGCAGATTGCGTGGCGACATCTGACCACTCTTCCCATTGGGAGCGCCCACGGTGGAGACAGAGGTATCCTCGGTGCAGTAGATGGGCTTACCATCCTTCTCGAAGTCATTCCCTGCGATGCCATGAATGGCTGGGACACTCCCCGTATGCACTGAGCTATGGCCAATAGCCGTCACGCTGGGGATGTAGTTAATACGTGTGTTCTCGCAGTTGAAGCCCTGAGTAAGCAGACGCTTAAACCCACCTTCGGAGAAGCGAGCCTGATAGCGGTAGAGATAATCCCAAGTCATCTGGTCGACCATCATCGTGACCACAAGACGAGGGCGCCCATGCTGAGGAGCGGCCTTGGCCGTCCCTAGCCACGAGAGAGCTAGGAGCATGAGGGCAAGCGTACGAATCTGTTTCATAAGATTGATCTATCGTGTAGTGTAAATGAGTTAACGTTCATTAAGCGTTACGCTGGAGCTCAAGGAGCGACCAGCGGTTCTTCGTGGCCACGCTGACTAGGCTGAGCCCCAGCTCCCGACCTCGCTCCTCCAGTAGAGGGATATCTTCCTCATAGAAGCCACTTAGGACGATGCGCCCACCGACCTTCATGACCTGTCGATAGCGTGGGAGATCCTCGAGGAGGATGTTACGGGTGATATTCGCCAAGATCAAGTCATAGGGCTCCTTCCCCTCGAGGAGAGAGGCATCACCACATAGCATTTCGTCGATTAGGACGCCCGAAAGTGAGGCATTCTCCTGCACATTGGCGTACGCCCATGGGTCAATATCTATCGCAGTTAGATGTTTGGCGCCACGCTTCAGTGCGATCAGTCCAAGAATGCCCGTCCCACAGCCCATATCGAGCACGCGAAGTCCAGACAAGTCATGCCCGAGGAGCCACTGACCTACGAGAGAGGTCGTCTCATGATTGCCCGTACCGAAGGCCATCTTAGGATTGATGATGATCTCCAGCGGGATGTCGGGACGAGAAGCATGGAAGGGTGCTCGGATGAGGCAAGCACCTTCACCGAGGACTATCGGCTGGAAGTAGTTCTTCTCCCACTCCTCATTCCAATTGATGTCGGGCAATTCCTCTAACTGTGTCTCGTAGGAGAAGCCAGAGACAGGGAAGTTCGCCAGAAGCTCGTTAGTAGCTTCCTCATTATAATCATCTGCGAGGATGAAGGCCTTGACATAGCCTTCGCCTTGCTCGAAGCTATCGTAGCCGACTTCACCCAGCTCGGCGATCAGCCAGTCAGCGAGGTCTTCGTCAGCGAGGGTGGAGGCTACGGCGTCGTAGCGGTAGCGTATCTGTAGTTGGAGGTAGGCCATAGAGATGGAGAGACTTAGTAGATTACAGCACTTCACCGAGGACTTCATCCATCGCAGCTATGGTGCGGGCGAAGTCTTCGTCGGTGTGTGCCATGGAGAGGAAGAGGCATTCGAACTGCGATGGTGGGAGATAGATCCCTCGCTCGATCATGCCTCGGAAGTAGCGAGCATAGGTTTCGGTATCTGACCCCTTAGCATCGGCATTGGAGACGACTCCTCCTGGGCGGAAGAAGATCGTGGAGAGGGAGCCCACACGATTATAGCTCAAGCGATCAGCATAGCGGTCAAGGAGCGGACGGAGTAGGCTCTCAAACGTGCGGCCACGCTCTTCTAAGCGGTCATAGAAGGTCGGCTCGGCCAGCTCCGTCAGCATCGCTATCCCTGCAGCTAGGGCTAAGGGATTACCCGACAGCGTCCCAGCCTGATAGACGTCACCTAGTGGAGCTAGGCGATCCATCAGTTCGGCTCGCCCACCGAAGGCCCCCACGGGGAGACCGCCACCGATGATCTTCCCCAGACAGGTGAGGTCGGGGCGGACACCATAGAGCTCTTGTGCTCCTCCACGAGCGGCTCTGAAGCCACTAATGACTTCGTCAAAGATCAGCAGGACGCCCTCCCGCTCTGTCAGAGCCCGTAGCCCCCGCAAGAAACCATCCACGGGTGGGATCAGCCCCATATTCCCCATGATCGGCTCTAGGATGACGGCAGCTACCTGACCCTGATGCGCTGTGAGGACAGACTCGATACTCTGGAGATCATTATACTGAGCTACGAGGGTGTCTTCTGCAGTGTGCTTCGTGACTCCGGCACTCGAAGTTTGCCCAAAGGTCGCTAGTCCCGAGCCTGCCGATATGAGGAAGCTGTCGGCATGACCATGATAGCAACCCTCAAGCTTGACGATCTTGTCCCGTCCCGTGACCCCACGAGCCAGACGGATAGCACTCATCGTCGCTTCAGTCCCAGAGTTCACCATACGCACACGCTCCATCGAGGGGAAGAACTTTGTGCATATCAGCTCAGCCATCTCGACCTCTCGGGCATTACACGCCCCATAGCTCGTCCCCTTACGTAGCTCTTGCTCGATAGCGGTCTGGATCTTGGGGTGGGCATGTCCTAGCAGTAGTGGTCCCCAAGAGCTGATATAGTCGATGTACTCATTGCCATCCACATCGAAGATATGGGCGCCACGGCCATGATCGATATATACTGGCTGGAGGCCAACAGAGCGAAAAGCACGTACAGGGCTATTCACTCCTCCAGGGATATACTGCGAGGCACGGGAGAAAAGCACCTCGGATTGCTTGGTCTGTCTCATAAGAAAGATGACGAGGAGATGCCTAGCTCCCGCTTGGCACACCTCTTTATAATAATGTAGTACAAATTTAGGGATAAAAGGCGAAGAGGTCTACCTCTGCGACAAGGTCAGGTGCTCTCCCCACACCTCTACCCGAGCACTTCCCCAAGCGCATCATCCCCCTACCCACACCAAGGCTCTCTTCCACCCAAGGCAGATCTTAACGTTGCCTCGGGTAAAGATAGAGCTAGTAAAAGCAAAGCCTACCCCCTGCGTAGGCAAGAGGTAGGCTGTATGTAAGAGGGAGGTCTAACCTCCCCAAGAGGTAACTCTCTGCGAGCAGACTACTGCATCACCTTACGGTCAGAGAAGACATAGACGCGGTCACCTGGGCGCACCTTAGCTGGGACGGCGATCGAGCAGACCTGCCCCTTCGTAGCTCTATCGACCGACTCCATATCGACTCGGATCTCTTCGACCGTGAGACGCACGAGCCCCGTCGTGGGTCCGGTGATCAGGATCTCATCCCCCACCTTGATCTCGCCACTCTCGACAGCGAACTCACCTACGCCGATCTTGGAGAAGAACTTATTGGTCTTCGCCACATAGATCTTCTGCTTCGTGGCCGAAGATCCATAGTTGGGCGTCCATTCACCGAGGCGCTGACCAAGGTAATACCCATTCCAGAAGCCACGATTGAAGACCTGCCCGAGGTGCTCGTCCCACTCCTCGACCTTCGCCAGCGAGAAGTTGCCCGAGCAATAGGTATCCACCGCCTCACGATAGGCACGTACCACGGTATCGACATACTCAGGTCCACGAGCACGACCCTCGATCTTGAGGACACGAACCCCTGCATCCAGCATCTTATTGAGGAAGTGTATCGTCTTAAGATCCTTAGGCGACATGATGTATTGGTTATCGATTTCGAGCTCGATTCCCGTCTCCTTGTCCTTGACCTCATAGGATCGGCGACAGATCTGTGAGCAGGAGCCTCGGTTAGCGCTCTTGCCTTGCTCATGCAGACTGAGGTAGCACTTCCCGGAGACAGCCATGCAGAGGGCTCCATGGGCAAACATCTCGATACGGATAGGCTGGCCTGCGGGGCCGACAATGGGCTCATTGACGATCGCCTCATGGATCTTAGCGACCTGATCCATATTGAGCTCACGAGCCAAGACCACGACATCAGCGAACTGGGCATAGAAGCGCAGTGCCTCGACGTTCGTAATATTCAGCTGGGTAGATAGGTGTACCTCGACCCCAATGCTACGAGCGTAGAGCATCGGAGCGACGTCTGCAGCGATGATCGCAGACACCTCCGCCTCCTTAGCCGAGTCGATGATCTCACGCATGAGGGCGAGATCCTCGTCATAGATGATCGTATTGACGGTCAGATAGCTCTTGACGCCGTGCTCACGGCATATGCCTGCGATCTTATGGAGGTCCTCGGTGGTGAAGTTGTTAGCACTCTTGGAGCGCATATTCAGGCCTTCGATACCGAAATATATGGAGTCGGCGCCGGCATTGATAGCTGCCATGAGGGACTCATACGAGCCCACAGGCGCCATAATTTCATAGTCTTTTCTATTCATTGGTGATAAATACAATCGTAATTAGCGTACAAAGATACTGTAAATACCTACGGCACGAATGTGTACCTTTGTACTATGCGATAGGAAACCCCTATCGCTCCCGTCATCAACCATCCTCTTTGCTCGATCCTTCATGCTTTCCTCTCTCCTATTCTTCTTAGCGATCTGCCTACTCCCAGCCTGCCTTATTACCATTTGGAGAGCCCGACAGAAGAGAAAACCCAAGAACTACAAGCGAGAAGAGGTCTCCCCAACCAAGCCCAAGCCTCATACTTCCACTTCACAGACCTACGATCAGCCTCAGTTTCTTCAGGCTGTCCGCTTCTCGCACGAGAGCTATCCGCTCATCTATGTACCGCAGTCTGGTACAGCTCCCCAGCGTCCTCGCTTCCGAAAACGTGAATATCCCCAAGGCATAACAGAGCAAACCCTCAAGCGTGCCCTCTACCGACACCTCGTCACACACCGATCTGGCTTGCTACGGAGATTTACCTACTCCCAGATATCCTCCAATGCTTATATCCCGACATCATCCACCGCTCGCGCCTATGAGCCAGACATCACCATCATCGCCGAGCTAGGTGATCAACGGCTATTGCTAGACATCGAGATCGATGAGCCCTATGTAGGGAGCACCGGCGAACCGACGCACTACATCCAAGGAAGAGACGCCGACCGAGATATGCACCTGATCAGTCTAGGCTGGCTCGTACTTCGCTTCTCGGAGATGCAGGTACACCATAACCTCAAGGGGTGTGTGCAGGAAGTCGAGCGTATCCTACGCCTGATCTTTATAGGTGAAGACGTCCCCACAGAGTTTACCGGAGGCAAACGCACCTACCGCTGGACACGTGAGCGAGCCTCTATCTGGGCGGAAGAAAAGTACCGAGAGCAGTACCTACAAGTCACCTTTTCCTCCCCGAAGTGTCCGACCTCTTCCGAAGAAACAAGCGACCCATTCGACGAATCGACCCCCATCTCCGAGAAGGAAAACATGCCCCTCTCCCAGTCTACCTCTAGCCTCGCCGAAGAGGCCTTCTAGGATTCATCCCAGAGAGGTAGAGCTTTCCTCAAATAAAGGTTAGCCTTTCTCCAAGCAAAGGCTAACCTTCCCTTGGGAGAAGCCTCACCTTCATCAAGCCTTACTCTAGCGAAGCTCTGTCAGAGGGATGATCTTGACGCTCCACTTGACATAGCGATGAGGCTACCCCCATCTGCCGATCGGGGTAGCCTCACAGATGATGAAGCGGAGGTAGGCTATACCCACCCCACGATGACCATAGGCTTAGCAACCTGAGCCGTCGATCGAACAAGCCACACCCTCCATAGGACGGCTCTTCAAGCCTGCCTCTTCGGGGGTAAGAGTCACCGTCCCATCTTCGAGGACAAAGCAAGGAATCCCCGCGAAGCCATGTGCCTTAGCTTCGTCAAAGATCGCTTCCCGATCACGCAGACGCAGGAAGGCCTTGAGGTGAAGGATATGGTCACCGATGTTGATGACCTCATAGCGTGCATCGCCCTGTACCTGCTCCTCGACGAAATGACAGTCGGGACAGCTGGGCATACCATAAATCTTGATCATAAAGGATATCTATTAAATCGTCTAGAGAGGTAACACTCCTTCCCCTAACGATGGTTCACACAGCCCCCAAGATCAAGGTATGACATAGCCCCCACAGAGTATCTCTCTATGGGGGCTATATCTTCATTTCGACAAAAATCGAGCTTGAGCCTTAGTGCGCCACGAGCCAGTTCTCGCCATGGCCTACGCTGACCTCCAGCGGGACACGTAGCTCTGGCCAGACACCCTCCATGACGGTACGCACGAGGTAGGTCACCTCGTCCAGCTCCTCGAGGGGAACATTCAGATTCAGTTCGTCATGCACCTGCAGAAGGATACGGCTACGTAGCCCTCGGGCACGTAGCTCCTCGTCCAGACGTATCATCGCCAGCTTGATGAGGTCAGCTGCGGAGCCCTGAAGGGGGGCGTTGATGGCATTTCGCTCAGCATATCCTCGCACTACAGCATTAGCACTGCGCAGATCAGGCAGTAGGCGTCTTCGGCCTAAGAGCGTCGTCACATAGCCTCGCTCCCGAGCTTCCTCGACGACAGACTGCATGTAGCGGGCGACACCGGGGTAGGAAGCGAAGTAACCGTCAATGAGTTCCTTGGCCTCACGCCTAGGTATGGAGAGCCGTTCGCTAAGCCCAAAGGCAGAGATGCCGTAGATAATCCCGAAGTTGGCCGTCTTCGCCCTGCGTCGCATATCGCTCGTCACTTCCTCTAAGGGCAAGCCATAGATCTTCGCAGCCGTAGCTTGGTGGACGTCTTGCCCTAAGCGAAAGGCTTCGATCAGTGCCTCATCGCCGGAGAAGTGCGCCATTAGGCGAAGCTCGACCTGCGAGTAGTCCGCCGAAAGGAAGGTGCATCCCTCCTCAGGGATAAAGGCCTCACGGATGGCACGTCCCTCTGGGGTACGAATAGGGATATTCTGAAGATTAGGATTGCTACTCGAGAGACGCCCCGTAGCCGCCACGGTCTGGTTAAAAGACGTGTGTAGCTTGCCATCAGGGTAGACTAATTCGGGCAAAGCCTCGACGTAAGTACTCAGGAGCTTCTTCACTCCCCGGTAGCTAAGTATAAGATCGACGACGGGATGCTTGTCCCGGAGCTTCTCTAAGACTTCCTCGCTCGTCGTATAGCCTCCGCTCTTGGTCTTCTTAGGCTTCTCTAGGATGCGTAGTTCGTCAAAGAGCGCCTCACCGACCTGCCGACTACTGTTCACGTTGATCGGATGTCCGAGGAGCGTACTGATATCCTCTTCGAGCTGGGAGAGCTTGGATTGTAGCTCGACAGCTTGGCGAGCGAGGACAGAGACGTCTAGGCGCACTCCCTCTCGCTCCATCTCTAGCAGGACACGCATCAGAGGCATCTCCACACGAACGAAGAGGTCCGAGAGCCCAGCCTCCCGTAGTCGCTGATCGAAAAGCCGATAGAGGAGGAAGGTGATATGGGTGTCTTCACAGGCATAGAAGCGTAGTCGCTCAGGCTCGACCTGACGTAAGTCGAAGGATCGCTGTGACTGTGGCGCGATCATCTCCTCAAAGCTCATCATCTTATACCCAAGGAACTTCTCCGCAAGCTCATCCAATCCATGCCGTTGGTCAGGGAATAGCAGGTAGTGAGCTATCATCGTGTCGAAGTAAGGGCCTGTGACCTCGATATCATAGGAGCGTAGTACCTGCAAGTCATACTTGAGATTCTGCCCAATCTTGAGGATCTTCTCTGCACCAAAGAGCGGACTCAGCACCTGCAGAAGGCTGACCGCTTCCTCTCGTCCCTTAGGTATATCGAGATAATAAGTCTTATCAGCACCAAGGGCAAAGGTGACGGCTACCAGCTCAGCAGTCAGCGGATCGACGCTCGTCGTCTCGGTATCAAAAGCCAAGACCTCTGCCTTCAGCGCCTCGTCGACAAAGCTCGGTAGGCTCTCGGGCGTAAGCACCTCGATCTGTAGCTCTGGCACTCCCTCCGTGCTGGCTAGCGTCGTCTCCTCCGGCACCGGCTCAAAGCTCTCCAGACCCCCGAAGAGATCGTTCGTATCAAGGGTCTTACTAGCGACAGGCTTAGGCGTCGGCGAGGGACCAAGCACACGATGGAGCAGGGTACGGAACTCCAATTCCTCGAAGAGCGTACGTATCGCCTCCTCGTCCTTCTCAGCTCTGGCGTAATCACCCGCCTTGTAGTCTAGGGGAACGTCCGTACAAATCGTAGCGAGGTAATAGGATAAGCGAATATCGTCTGCACCTTCGATGAGCTTCTTGCCTGTCGCTCCCTTGATTTCGGTAGCATGTGCCAGTAGATTGTCTATGGTAGAGTATTCGGCTAGGAGCTTCTGCGCTCCCTTCTCCCCAATGCCTTTACAGCCGGGGATATTATCTACCTTATCCCCAAGCAATGCCAAGTAGTCGATGACCTGACTCGGTGACGAGAGCCCAAACTTCTCTTTGATCTCCTCGACACCCCAGATCTCGTAGCCACCGCCCTGCATCGGCCGATACATACGTACAGTGTCTGAGACCAGCTGGCCGTAGTCCTTGTCCGGAGTGACCATGTAAACCTCACGTCCAGCACGGCTTGCGGCCTTAGCGATCGTACCGATGACATCATCCGCCTCGTAGTCCGCAACCTCTACCATAGGGATGCGGTAGGCCTCTAGTAGCTGTCTGATGAAGGGGATAGCGATCCTTATTCCCTCTGGGGTCTCTTCACGCTGTGCCTTATAGGCAGGATACTCCCGATGACGGAAGGTCCCTCCTGGCGGATCAAATACTACGGCTAGCTCTTCGGGCTGTTCCTTCCCTAAGAGATCCTCTAGCATCAACACGAAGCCAAAGATAGCACTGGTATTTCGCCCCTTGGAATCAATCCTTGGCGAACGGATAAAAGCATAGTACGCCCGATAGATCAGGGCATAGGCGTCAAGCAAGAATAGGCGCTGGGGCATAAGCGTGCAATGATTAAGGTGGAGCAAAAGCCTATCTCTACGGCAGAAGCAAGGAGCTGTCGCCGTAGCTCAGGAAGCGAAAGTCGTGCGTCAAGGCATAGTCATACACCTCATGCCAAGCCTCACCGAGCAAGGCGGCGATCAAGAGCAGGAGCGTGCTGTGTGGCTGATGGAAGTTCGTCACCATCCCACGGATCATACGATAGCGATAAGAGGGGGCGATGATAATGCTGGTCGGGAAGACCAGCGTCGTCTCCTCATGACGATCTAAATAGTCGAGGAGCGACTGTAAGGCTTCCTCGGGAGACAGCTCCGTCGGGCTTTCGTAAGGCTGCCACTGGGAGACGTGCAGGGACTCAAATGGAGTCTCAGGATGAGTCTTGAGATAAGCTCCCAAGTGATAGAGACTCTCTAGCGTACGCACCGAGGTCGTCCCGACAGCTATGATATGTCCGGTGGCTTCGAGTAGTCTCTGGAGCGTCGTACGTGTGACGCTCACCAGCTCGGCATGCATCTCGTGATCTCCGATCTGCTCAGCCTTGACCGGACGAAACGTACCTGCCCCCACGTGCAAGGTCACATCCAGAACCGCCGTCCCCTGCTTCTCCAAAGCCTCGAAGACCTCGGGAGTGAAGTGCAGTCCCGCCGTAGGAGCAGCCACCGAGCCCTGCGCCTTGGCATAGACCGTTTGGTAGGTCTCCAAATCCTTCTCTTCCGTCTCTCGGCCGAGGTAGGGAGGAATAGGCAAGATGCCGAGGAGCTCTAGGAGCTCGCCGAAGGTATAGCCCGCATTATCCCAGTGGAAACGTACCTCACCAGCGCCCGTTCGCTCGGCGGTCAAAGTCACCTCACCGGCTTGACCGATGAGCTGACGAGAGACGCTTGTCCCGAGCTTGAAGCGCTTAGAGTTCCCGATGAGGCAGTGCCAAGAGCAGTGCTCTCTCGCCGTAAGAGCTAATTCGTATGACGTAGGCTCGGCTGGATCGAGGCAGAAGACCTCGATATGCGCTCCGGACTCCTTCGTGAAGAGCAGGCGAGCACGGATGACCTTGGAATTATTGCGTACTAAGACCACGCCTTCGGGCAGGAGCTGTGGCAGATCTCGGAAGGTATGTTCGGTGATCTTGCCCCCTTGATAGCGTAGGAGCTTCGAAGCACTTCGATCGGCCAAGGGGTACTTAGCGATACGTTCGTCTGGGAGGGGATAGTCGTAGTCAGCGATCTGTATCGCCTTGGGTGAGCCTAAGTCATTCATACTACAAAAGTACGAAGAACGGACGTAAGGGGTTACGTATATTGTGTTCTCGCCATTAGGTATATTGTAATTCATCGGTTAGGTATATCCTGACCAACCGGTCAGAATATACGTAACCGAGCGATCCCCACCCCAGCCACTAGAAGAATAGTCCTCCCATAACGCTCTCAGATGAGCACTACTCCTACAAGACAAGCACCCCCGCCAGTAGGCTGTGCTACTAGCGGGGGCGCCTTCCCCCTAGGAGGAGTGTTCACTGATCGTGAGCATCCTCCGGGAGGTCTATGACCGAAAGTTTACTTCTGACGGGTGAAAGGCTTCTCCTCTGCCTCATCAGCGATCTCTATATTCGGTGAAGACAGCGTACGAGAGACGGTCATGGTCTCAGCCTTTTCATCAACGAGCAGAACGAGACCATTCAGCTTACCATCTTCTGGCTCAATAGGCTGGCGATTTTCCTGCTTTCGTCTCTCAGCGAAGCGCGCTGCATGGCCCTCGAACTTAGTGGTCAGTATAGCAACCCTACCATCAGCGTAGGTGTAGCGACCAGAATAGATCAACTCGTCATTGAACTCACTATCTAGATCATCCTTGTGCTCCCCTCGAGTCGTGATACGATAGAAGCGGAACTCATAGGTCCCATCAACCCTGAAAGTGAAACGTAAGGCTAGGGTTAAATCGTTTTCTGTCGAAGAGGTGTACCAAGAACCACCGACAATAGAATAGCCCTTGGGGGTCTGCTCTTCGGTCTGGGTCTTAGGGGTGTCCTTTTGGCAAGACACAAAGCCGAAGCCAAGGGCACCGGCTAGAAGTAGAGAAAAAATCTTCTTCATTGAATTGAGGATAAATAATTAGGGTAAAAGCTACACAGCCTCGAGGTGCTCATAGAGCCCCCATAGGGCTGTGTGGTAGATCATAGAGGCGAGAGGGCCATCTCTAGTGAGGGGCTCGCCTTTGAGGAAGAGTGAACCGATTCGAAGGAGGGTGTATCGCCTCCCAAAACAACACAGCCACCAAGACCTCGCAGAGATTCATGGTAGCTGTGTGGTAGGCGTCTGAAGGGAGCAGATCGATCTATCTAGAGGATCGCCCCCCTATAGACGTAGAAAGACGAACTCCCGCTCCTTGCGAAGCGAGGGTTCATCAAGAGAGGGATTATTCAACGCTTTCGGCAGCTGGAGCTTCAGCCTTCGAAGAGCGACGTGAGCGACGCGTCTTAGGAGCAGCCTTCTTATCAGCCTTTTCCTTGAGCATATTTTCGTTGAAGTCAACGAGCTCAATGAAGCAGACCGCTGCATTGTCACCAAGACGATGACCCGTCTTGAGGATACGCGTGTATCCACCTGGACGGTCAGCGATCTTCTCAGCTACCGTGCTGAAGAGTTCCTTGACAGCGAACTTGTTCTGTAGCTCAGCGAAGACAATACGGCGAGAGTGCGTGCTGTCGTCCTTAGCGCGAGTCAGCAGAGGCTCGACATAGACACGTAGTGCCTTAGCCTTAGCGACCGTGGTGAAGATGCGCTTGTGAAGGATCAGCGAAGCAGCCATGTTAGAGAGCATGGCCTCACGGTGTGCCTTCTTGCGCCCGAGATGATTGAATTTCTTATTATGTCTCATCGTTCTACTTAGTCATTATCTAGATTGTACTTGCTAACATCCATTCCGAAGTCTAACTTCAGTCTATCCATCAGCTCCTCCAGCTCGTCCATAGACTTCTTACCGAAGTTACGGAGCTTAGGAAGGTCTTCACGCTCGCACTTCACGAGGTCAGCTAGCGTGACGATACCCCCAGCATGGAGACAGTTCTGCGCACGGACAGAGAGATCAAGCTCTGAGAGCGGCTTACGCAGCAGCTCAGAGACACGCTCAACCTCCTTGTAGTCGATAGCATCACCTTCCTCTTCCTCTTCTTCGAAGGTCTCTTCGACCTCTACGGGAGCTACCGTAAAGAGGCTGAAGTGCTCGATGAGGATAGCAGCCGCTTCCTTGAGCGCCTGCTGAGGATGGATGCTACCATCCGTGGTCACCTCAAGGACAAGCTTTTCGTAGTCGGTCTTCTGCTCGACGCGGAAGTTCTCTACAGCATACTTGACATTGCGGATGGGCGTATAGATCGAGTCGATAGCGATCGTCTGTAGCTCACCTGCTTCAGCGGTGACGACATGCTTCTCATCTGCGGGGATGTAGCCACGTCCCTTGTTGATCGAGAGCTCGATCGTCAGAGAGTGAGCTTCATCGAGATGGCAGATGATGAGCTCTGGATTGAGTACCTCAAAGCTCGAGAGCTTCTCATTGAGGTCACCAGCGACGAAGAGCTTCTTGCCCTGGATCGTCAGGCTGATGGTCTCCTCAGTAGCCTCTGGAGAGAGAGCACGGAAGCGAACCTGCTTGAGGTTAAGAATGATGTTAGTTACATCCTCCAATACACCCGGAATAGTAGCAAATTCATGATTGACACCATCGATCTTAATCGTCGAGATGGCATAGCCTTCGAGTGAAGAAAGGAGTATACGGCGCAGGGCATTACCGACAGTGGTAGCGTAACCCGGCTCAAGAGGACGGAACTCAAACTTGGCGAATGAATCCGTCGCCTCCATCATGAGGACGTTTTCGGGCTTCTGAAATGCTAATATTGCCATTGTGAGTGAGATACTAGGGATTATTACTTAGAGTATAGTTCGACGATCAGCTGCTCCTTGATCTCTTCAGGAATATCTTCACGCTGTGGAACGCTGAGGAACTTACCTGAGAGAGAAGCCTGATTCCACTCAAGCCAGCTGTAGCTACTATGGCTACGACCAGCGAGAGAGTCGGTGATGACCTCTAAGCTCTTAGCCTTCTCACGTACACCTACGACCTGACCGGGCTTAAGGGTATAGGAAGGGATATTGACGACCTGACCATCGACAGTGATGTGACGGTGAGATACGAGCTGACGAGCAGCTGCACGCGTCTTAGCGATACCGAGACGGTAAACGACGTTATCAAGACGGCTTTCGAGGAGTTGGAGAAGGACTTCCCCGGTGACTCCCTTCGTGCGCTGTGCCTTCTCGAAGAGATTACGGAACTGACGCTCTAGGACACCATAGGTGTACTTAGCCTTCTGCTTTTCCTTGAGCTGGATGCCATATTCGCTGGTCTTACGACGGCGATTGTTCCCGTGTTGTCCAGGAGGATAGTTCTTCTTGGAGAGAACCTTATCAGCACCGAAGATAGGAGCGCCGAGCTTACGGGCGATCTTGGATTTTGGACCTGTATATCTTGCCATTGTCTTCTATTTCTTTTGCAGCACATACACCCCCTAAGAGATGATCGGGAGGAGCGATGATGATAGGCTAGGAGCTATACCCACGGAGTGCAGCCGCGACCGGTTATGAGGAGAGGATAGATAATATGAAAGTATAGCCAATCTATTCACTCATCGACGGGCTCGCTACCAGCCTTACAGTTATCAGAGACTCTTCTTAGCTTCTCCCCGATCTCGTGAGTTCACCAAGCAATGCTGGTAAAGTCACGAGTGGGAATCAAGCGATATGTACTGCTATCAGATGAATTAAGTCTGTGTACTAGCGAAGTCTAAGATTAGACACGACGACGCTTAGGAGGACGGCAGCCGTTATGTGGCATAGGCGTCACGTCGACGATCTCGGTGACCTCAATACCTGCACCGTGAATGGTACGGATAGCGGATTCACGACCGTTACCTGGACCCTTAACGAAGACCTTCACCTTGCGAAGACCTAGATCATAAGCGACCTTGGCACAGTCCTGAGCTGCCATCTGAGCAGCATAAGGGGTGTTCTTCTTCGAGCTACGGAATCCCATCTTACCAGCGGAAGACCAGCTGATGACCTGACCTTCGTTATTTGTCAGGGAGATGATGATGTTATTGAAAGAAGAGTGGATGTGAGCCTGACCCACAGCGTCGATCTTAACGACCTTCTTCTTTGCTACTACTTTCTTTGCCATATCAACGTCTATTACTTACTAGCCTTCTTCTTATTAGCGACGGTCTTCTTCTTACCCTTACGCGTACGAGCATTGTTCTTGGTGCTCTGACCACGCAGGGGCAGACCGATACGGTGACGGACACCACGGTAGCAACCGATGTCCATCAGTCGCTTGATGTTGAGCTGGACTT
>ERZ773077.52-NODE-52-length-77550-cov-14.873514_pt1 | contig 77550 bp, 57 predicted proteins | sample MGYA00580612_ERZ773077 | MGnify/ENA primary metagenome ERZ773077 (study PRJEB29015, sample SAMEA2737971) | human oral metagenome | biome: human oral; feature: human-associated habitat; material: dental | place: China | collected 2021 ...
CGGTGACGGGGTATTTGGCGGCCCATCGCCCGATGACCCGCTCGATGCGCTCGGGTTTCGATTTGGCCAGGCGATTGGACATGAGCACGGCCGCCCGCGCCCGCATCCGATCCCGGAAACTGGTCTGAGCGAGCTGCTCGGGGAAGAGCTGGATCGTCATTCGACGACTCCGAGGTCCTTCACTTGAAGGAGGAAATTCGTGAAGTCTTCGGTCGCGGTCTGCGGAGTGACCTCGTATGCGGCCACGATGCGGTTCACGATCGATGCGAAATCCTCGCCTTCGGCGAGGGCCCGGACGATCAGGAGCCCCAACTCGTTGACCTGGTAGTACTCGCCCCGACGGGCGTCGAACAGGACGGTCCCCTGCTCGCCCTCGATCACCGACACACTGGGAGAGAGCTTCAGGCCCTCCACCCCTCCGGTGTTCTTCTTCCTAGAGAACATTTCGAACCCACCTTTCGACGGCTGAGAATCTTTGCAGTTCGAACAGGAACTCGCTGGAGAGCAGCTTCATCGAGAATCTGGTCTTCAGCTTCTTCGGATCGACGAGGCCCAGGTCGGCGAGGGCCCCGCCCGCGAGATCCCTCAACAGCCGCCCTCTGTCCCGTTGGATGGCGCTGTAACTTTCGCTCGTGTACTCGCCTTTCGTCGTCCGGGCGAAGATCTCCCGCGGCATGAAGCCGCGCATGGCCTTGTAGAGCATCGGCTTGTTGAGGAACGGATGCTCGCGCATGCGCATCGGCAGGGCCAGCGCGGCGCGGATGACCCGCGGATCGAGGAACGGCGACGTCCACGTGGTTCGCGACTCGGGGAACATGTCGTTGAGCTGCCGAGTGATGTTCGCCTGGCCGAGCAGCGACTCGAGAGCCTGGTGGACGGTCCGATCCCGATTCAGCGGCTGAATGCCGCCCGGATCGAAGGGAAGGTCGAGGCTCAACCCCTTCGCCTCCTCCGACATGCACGAGGGGAAGGAGACGGCTCCCGCCGTCCAGGCGAGCTGATCGTCGGGGGTCTTGCCGTCCGCGGCGAGATCGCGAAGGCACTGCTCGAGGTGTTCGCCGTAACCGGTCCGGTTCGCGAGCGAGGGGATCCCCCGGCGCAGGGGGATCCGGTAGTTGAGGCAGTACCGGATGGCCATCCGGGGCGAGCTCAAAGGCAGCTCGCGCACCAGGGACCAGGCGAGCGCGGGCAGGGCAGAGAACAGCTCGTCTCCCCCCAAGCCCGTGAACTGTATGCGGGCATGCCTGTTGCGGCGGCGTGCTAGGGAACGGACGTACCCTTCGGTGTCGCTCCAGTTGATCGGAGTCTCGGGGACGTTCCCGTAGGCGTAGGGTGAGGTCGCGTCGTATGCGAAACTGGTCGATCCGATCGAAGGGTATTCGATCAGGGGGAGGTGCAGGTCGTTGACGATTCGCTCGGCCCATCTGTCGTCGAGATTCCACTTCGAGTGCGCGCGGGCGCGGGTGACGTTGAAACCCCGATGCAGGGCTCGGAGCATGTAGGCGTTGGCCGCCGAATCGACGCCCCCCGAGATGTCGCAGGTGACGGCGGCGCTACTCCGGATCCGGTAGTGGACGGCTTCCATCAGCGATTTGCGCAGCTGTGCGATTCCCTCCTCGATCGCTTCGTCGTCCGCAATGGGATCGATCCGGGGTGCGACCGGGATGAGATGCGCTGCGAAGTTCTGATCGACGTGCAGCATTTCGAAAGGGGCCGCCGCATGCACTCCGCTCCACGGGGACAGCCTCATGGAGATGCCCAACGGCAGGGTGCCGATCAACGTCGCGGCGAGGGAATTGCGATTGAGCCTCGGGCCGACGGCCCCCGCGATCGATCTGGCCGACGTCGACAGAAGAACGATGTCGTCGTCGATCGCCCAGTAGAGCCGCTGCCCCGACCACGCGGGAACGAAGGCGATCAGTCCGCTTCCGTCGGCCAGCGTTATGACGCCGGGGCGGTCAGTCTGCACGAGGTCTTCGACCGCCTGGCGTGAGGGCGGTGCGCTGCGCAGTTCGGTGAGCACATGGTTCTTCGGCGTTTCGATGATCGTCGTCCCCGCGCGCGTCCTCACGCGCGGCTCGCCTCCCACGACTCGCCATATGAGATCGGGAGGATGCGAATGCCCGGTCGAAGCGAAAGAGCCCACCTGAACGCCTGTCACTGCGGAATCTCCTGTCGTGAGCGGAGTTTTCTGTCGGGGGTGAGGGACGAAATGCTCCGCCCCTCACCGCCGCCCGCATCGACGATTCAAAAGCGAATCCGTCTAGGAATCGAAAACAATCGGTGTTGAATGGATCAGAAGTGGGAGGAGGAGCCCGCCCCTCGCCACCGCAAGCCGAACCAATCGCGTACGGAGCCGTAGAAGGCTCCACGCGTGGTCTTGTGGTAGTCGGCGATTTTTTCGATTGCAGGTGCAATGTATATTCTCATCGAAATTTCTTTCTTTGTGTGAGGAGTGTGATTCGTGAGTTGAATGGATGTGCGAGGCTAGAAGTTGCGAGATGAAAAACCGTTTGACAGTTGCATCGATGGTTTTTCGATTAGGGGGATCGGCTATGCTTCTAGCCTCGCACACGGCGACTCTACTGGCCGACGGCTTGCCCCTTCAATGAAACCGTTCGGGAACGATTCACCATTGGCGGGTCGGCCGCCCATTGGTAATGCCTGCTGGAATCCGCGTGAAAACGCGGAAAGGCTTGAGCTGGGAGCCGCCGTCTGAGCGGTCCAAGGAAGCCGCCCGCTTCCCCTCAGCCTTTTGAATCCCTCCAGCCTCCCGAATGGTTGCGAAGGGGACGGGCGTCAGCGTACGTCGCGCGAGTTGAAGAGATGGCCGGCGGGGATCACGAGGGCGAGGACCCATGCCAGCAGGACGAGCGTTCCCACGGTTGAATCGACGACGTTCTTAGCCTCCGGCACGAAGACCGCGAAGGTGGCTTGGTCGGGCAGGAAGCGCGCCGCCGGGAGGAAGGCCGCGAAAGCCTGGGACAGCCCGAGGGTCAATGGAATGAGCACCGCGCCCGGAAGCACGGGGGAGCGGCCGAGGATCGCCAAAGCCGCCCCGACGAAGGACATCCCCGCCCAGGAGAACACGGCCAGCAGGCTACTGCGCGGGCCGGGCAGACCGAACTCGCCGGCCGATACGCGCAGAGCCAGGCTCCCGATCGCCATGGAGCCCACCGCCGCGCCCACGACGACGGTGGCCAAGGCCGTGAGTTTGACCGAGAGCAGACGCAGTCTCTGCGGGCTGCACAGAAGGCTGGTGCGCAGGCTTGAGCTCTCGTATTCCTGCCCGACCGCCCCCATCGCGATGAGGACGGCGAAGATCTGGCCCAATTGGAGGGCGCGGAGGAGCCCTTCCGGGGCAGTCAGAGCCACGGCCACGGTCGGGACGCAGACGAACGAGCCCACGGCGCCCAGGAGGACGAGGGGGTGGGTTACGGCTTTGCGGAGTTCGGATGCGTACAGTGCCACGGCTACCGGGCTCCTGCGTCCCGCCGAGAGAAGACCAGCCACCCGGCGCCGAGGCAGAGGACGAGCCAGACGACCAGAGCCGTGGCGGTCCCCGGTGTGCCGGCTGTGCACGCCTTGCTCGGGATGGCGGCCAGGCACTTCCCCGAGATCAACGGCAGGTAGGCGCTGCCGCTCCAGCGGTCGACCAGCATGTTGCCGAGTCCTATGGCCAGGGGAGCGAAGACGAGGACCGGCGGCAGCCAACTCCGGCTCGCGAGGGCGATGCTGTAGGACATGAGACCCAGAACGGTCCAGTGGAGCGTCGTCAGGAAGATGATCCTCCACGTATCGGATGTGAGGGAGAAGGGATCGATGCCGCCGCTGTCGCGCACGGCGAATTGCATCGCTGCGATGTTCGCGTAGATCGAGAGGAAGCTGGCAGAGAGGATATAGGAGACCGCGCTGAAGTACTTACTCAGGAGGATCCGGGGTCGCCTGTTGACCGCGAGAAGCGTGGTGCGCAGCTCTCCCGTCCGGTAGTCTGCGGCTCCAAGGAGCGCGGCGTAGACGAGGACGACTACCTCCCCGAAGGGAAGCACGTCGAAGCCGAGGTATGCCGGGGGGTCTATGGGCCCGGCGAGCTCCGGATGGGTCTGGGGGGTCGCATCGAGGCCGATCTTCGCGAATTGGGCGCCCTGTATGTAGGCGGACAGTGGCTGCGCAAGAAGGAGGAGCGCCGTGGCCGTGATGAGTGTCTTGCCCGGTCCCATCTTCTGGAATTCGAATCGGGCGGCTCTCAGAAGGCTCCTCATGCCGCACCCTCCGTCAGTTCGAAGAAGAGGTCTTCCAGGGAGGCGATCCTCTCCGTGGCTTCCTTGAGGGGGGCGTCCAAGAGGATGCTGCCCTTGGCGATGACGACGACGCGATCCGCCACGGCCTGGACTTCGGAGAGGATGTGACTGGAGAGGAGGACCGTGCGCCCCTGGGCGGCCTGGTGCTTCACGAACTTCCTGAACCACCGGATTCCCCCGGGGTCGAGCCCGTTGGTCGGCTCGTCGAGCACGAGGAACTGCGGTTTGCCCAGAAGGGCCGCGGCCAGGCCCAGGCGTTGGCCTTCGCCGAGGGAGAGCGTGCCCAGACGCGCCCGACGCTTTTCCGTGAGGCCGGTCTGCTCCAGCACTTCCGAGATCCGGGTGTGGGCGATCCCGTTGCTCTCGGCGACGATCGTCAGGTGCGACGCCACTGACCGCGCCTTGTTGCCCGCCAGGCCGTCGAAGAGGGCTCCGACGCGGGTAAGCGGATTGGAGATGTCCCGATACCGCTCGGCGCCGAAACGGGCTGTACCGCTGTCCGCCCGGTCCAAGCCGAGGAGGATCCTGAGAGTGGAGCTCTTGCCGGCGCCGTTCGGGCCCAGAAAGGCAGTCACCTCGCCCGGACGGGCCGCGAAGCCGACCCCATGCAGGACCTCGCTGCCATAGTGGCTCTTCCTGAGGCCTTCTATAGTGATGGCATTGCTGTATTCAGATCTATTCTCCATGATTCTCCTTTTCCAGCACAGTAAAAAGGATATTTACTATGCCAATGCAGAATCATAAATCAGATGCTGTTCTTTAGCAAGATTCCGGTAAATCGTCGACATCTCGACTAGTTGGTGGTGTTGTCCGGAGGCGACGAGTCGGCCGTGTTCGAGGACGTGGATGAGGTCGGCGTCCATGATGGTGGAGAGTCGGTGTGCGACGACGAGGACGGTGTGGTTGCCGCGGAGGTTTGTCAGGACGTCGCCGATTTGGCGTTCGTTGTGGGAGTCGAGGTTGGCGGTGGCTTCGTCGAAGAGGAGGATTTTCCTGCCGGAGAGCAGGGAGCGGGCGATGGCCAGGCGTTGGCGCTCCCCGCCCGAGAGAGCCGCCCCCGACTCCCCGACCACGGCGTCCAGACCCTTCGGCGATCGGGAAGCGAGATAGTCCAGTTTGACCATCGCCAAAGCCTGGAGACATGAGCTGTCATCGGCGTCCGGGGTGCCTAGGGTGAGGTTTTGGCGGAGGGTTCCGCTCAGGACGGGTGAGTCCTGTTCGACGTATCCCAGGTGGCGGCGTAGGTCTTCTCGGGAGTAGTCGCGGATGTCCTTGCCGAAGACGCGGATGGCTCCGCCGTCCACGTCGTAGAACCTCTCCACCAGTTGCAGGACCGTGCTCTTGCCCGCACCCGACGGCCCCACAATCGCCACACGCTTTCCCTGCGGCACGACGAGATTGAGTCCGTGGAGGACGAGTGAATCCGAATCGTCCTCCGGTTCTCGGCCGAATTTCCTCTCTCGGTAGGTGAAGTAGACGTCCTCGAACTCGATGGCCAAAGGGGTGCCGCCGTCGGGGGAAGCGCCGGCGGCGGGCAGGCCGCGTGTGGACGGAGCCGCTAGAACGGCGTGCGGAAGGAGGTTCGCGATGTCGAATTCGTCTTCCTGCGGCAGGTCGAAGATCTCGTTGACGCGCTCGAGGGAGGCGAGGGATGAGTGGAGTTCGGAGACCGCGGCCATCATCTGGCTCAGGGGCGACATGAGGATGAAGAGCAGGGAAGCGAACTGGATCAGGCCCGCCATGGACAGCGCCCCCGTAGTGACCCGATGGGCGCCCGCGAGGATCACGATGATGGCGGAGAACTGAAGGCCGACGTTGGCGATCGGAGCGACGACGGACTCGGCCTTGGCGACTTTCAGGCAGGCCTGCCAGGTGGTCTCGACCTGTTCGTCCAGGCTGGCCGATTCGGAGGCGGTGGCGTTGGCGGCCCGGATCGTGCGGATGGCCGTCATGTCGCGCTCGACACGAGATGTCAACTCGCCCAACTCGTGCTGGGCCGCCAAACTGGTCCCCTGGATAACCCGGCTCACGACGGCGATCAACAGACCCATGAGGGCGATGAGCATGAGGGCCGTTCCCAGCAGGACGGGGTCGATGACGAGCATGATGACTCCGGCGCCCAGAATGAGCGGGATGCCGGTGGTGCCGGCCACGAAGATCTGGAGGAAGCCCGTCCGCAGACGGGCCGTGTCGCTGGCCACCCTGCTGATCAAGTCGCCTGTTTTTCGCTCGTCGTACTCCTTGATCTGCAGGCGCAGGAGGTGCCTGCTGAGCTTCCTCCTGGCGTCGTTGACGATCGACTCGCCCACCTTCTGCAGATAGTAGTGCTGGAACACCGTGGCCACGCCGGACGCCAGAATCAACCCCAGGAAAGCGCCGACCAGCCTGATGCCGGGAAGGGTGAAGGATCCCGAGCTGAAGAACTTGGCGATGAAGCTGGGAATGGCGAGCGTCAACCCCGACCCCAGGAGGGCTAGGATCCCCGCGAGGGCGAGAAGCCCGCGCCGATTTCCCGCAAGGGTGAGCAGATCACCGGGGCTGGCGGGAGTGGTCGCCGGGCTTTCCATGACCTCGTTGAGTTCGGCGACCATGCCGGTCGAATCGGAGGCTGAAGATTCGACGTCACCTTTCGCTCGAACCTCGACGCTCTTCGTGTACTCCCTCAGCTCTTCGTTTTCCATGATGGGCACTCCGCCGACTTCGACCCAGGCGTGGCCGCGGAAGGGTTCGACGGCGAAGCCGCTGCACCAGGTGATCGAACGCCGCCGCAGCTTGGCGGCCCGGGCCACGGAGATCGACCGCAGAAGGCACCCTTCCTGACTTCGGGCCCGCCCGCTGACGAAGCATACCGCCGCCCGGTCCTTGCGAGCCGACTCGATGTCGGTGACGGGGTATTTGGCGGCCCATCGCCCGATGACCCGCTCGATGCGCTCGGGCTTCGATTTGGCCAGGCGGTTGGACATGAGCACGGCCGCCCGCGCCCGCATCCGATCCCGGAAGCTGGTCTGGGCGGACTGTTCGGGGAAGAGATGAATCGTCATTTCACGACCTCGAGTTCCTTCATCTGGAGAAGGAAGTTCCGCACGTCTTCGGCGGCGACGTCGAGGCTGACGTCGTACGCATCGACGACTCGCTCGACTATCGCCTCCGAGCCGAGCCCTTCGCCGAGGGCTCGGACGATCAGGAGCCCCAGCTCGTTGACCTGGTAGTACTCGCCCCGACGGGCGTCGAACAGGACGGTTCCCTGCTCGCCCTCGATCACCGACACACTGGGAGCGAGGGCGGGATCCCGGGTTTCACTCTTCTTCCTTCTAGCAAACATGGCGTGCCCATCTTTCAATAGACGCGAGCTCCTGCAGTTCGAACAGGAACTCGCTGGAGAGCAGTTTCAATGAGAATTTTTCCCTCAAGACATTCACATCTATGATACCTAGGTCGGCGAGAGCGCCGCCTGTCAGATCGCGTTCCATTTGATCCTTCTGGCGGCTTATGGAGGTGTAGGCGTCGCTTGAGTACTCGCCTTTCGTCGCCCGGGCGAAGATCTCCCGCGGCATAAGGCCGCGCATGGCCTTGTAGAGCATCGGCTTGTTGAGGGAGGCGTGCCGCTGCATGCCCATCGGCAGGGCGAGTGCGGCGTGGATGACCTGCGGATCGAGGAACGGCGACGTCCACTTAGGCCCGGAGTCGGAGAATATATCGCCCAATTGCTGGGTGATGCTCGCCTGCATGAGCAGCGACTCGAGAGCCTGGTGGACGGTCCGATCCCGATTCAGCGGCTGAATGCCGCTCGGATCGAAGGGGAGGTCGAGGGCCAGGTTCTTACCGCGCTCGGACATGTAGGACGGGAAGGCGAAGTGCCCGGACCAGGCCAGTTCGTCCTTCCGCGTCGTTCCGTGGGCGGCGAGTTCGTGGAACTCGCGGGAGAGCCATTCGCCGTACGGGGTGGTGCTGAGGAGGCCGGGAATGCCTCGGCGCAGAGGGATGCGGTTGCGTAGGCAGTATCGGATGGCCATCCGTGGGGCGCCGATGCCCCGCTTTCGCATGAGGGACCACGGGAGCGTGGGCAGGGGGGCGAACAGCTCGTCTCCCCCCAGCCCCGTGAAATGGACGTGTGGGCCTGTGCGCAAACGATCCCTCAGAGCACGCACGTACCCTTCGGTGTCGCTCCACATGATGGGGGTGTCCGGAACGTTGCCGTCGGGATACCCGGAGGTGGCGTCGAAGGTGAAACTCGTCGATCCGATCGGCGGGAAGTCTACGTGCGGAATTCGCAAGTCGTTGATGATGTGGCCCGCCCAGATGTCGTCCAGGTTCCATTCGGAGTTCGCTCGCGCACGGACGCCCGTGAAGTCTACGTGCAGGGCACGCAGCAGGTAGGCGTTGGCTCCCGAGTCGACGCCCCCGGAGATGTCGCAGGTGATGGATGCCGTGCCTTGGCTTCTGCGATGCGTCGCCTCCAGCAGCGCCGTGCGCAGGCGGACGATTCCTGCGTCGACACTGGCGTCGGAGGCGTTTGTGGGAACGACGTCCGGTGGGATCTGGGCGGTCCGGGTTGCCAGATCCTGGTTCACATGCAACACCTCGAAGGGCGCGATCGCACTCACGCCGTTCCACGGCGATATCCGGAAGGAGGCTCCCAAGGGGAAACTGTCGATGAGGGACGCGGAAAGGAAGCAGCCGTTGACGTCGGCGCCGATGGCTTTCGCGATCGAACGGGCGGATGTGGACAGGAGGACTGTACGGCCGTCGATCGCCCAGTAAAGTTGTTGCCCAGACCACGCGGGAACGAAAGCCGTCAGTTCCTCACCGTCGGAGAACACGATGACGCCGGCGTGATCGGCGTCCGTCAGGTCCGTGGCCGCATCCAGATCTGCGACTGTTTCGCGCGTGGGAGGCTCGCCGGGGAACGGTGAGGGCATTCGTGCTCGTGGAACGTCGAGGATTCCGTTCTTCGTGCGCATTCTCGCGCGCGAGCCGCCTCCCAGAACACGCCATGCGACTGGCGCGGGGGGCGGATCCGCGGAGGCGGAATCCGGGAGCGCATCGGAACTTCCCATTAAAACGTCTAACAATGTACAATCCTTCTACCTTGATGGGGGCGGGGCCGATCGAGTTCTCGGCCCCGCCCCTTGTTTGGTGGATCAGAGCTTGGCATCGAAGTAGAACGGAGCCTTCGCCTTGAGAATGTCCCGCCAGGCGCCGAACCAAACGCCGCGAGTGGCCTCGCTGTAGTCGGCGATCTTCTCGATCATGGGGGTGGTGTATGCCATGGTTTTCACCTCCTTTGCATTTGTAGAAGTAACCGTTGTGGTGTGGATCCCGGGCAGGGGAGCCACCACAGCTTCCGAGTCGATCAAGCGGATAGGAGCGATGGCGTTCCTTCGATTTCGCTGATCAGGCCCGTGTCGGGGTATTAGAGCCAGATCAGCCTTCCATGGTGCCAATCGCGGAAGTAGCCTCGCGGCCCTCCACGGGTGACATCGCTGTAGGTAGCTAGCTTTTCAATCGTTGGAGTGGTGTATGCCATGGTTTTCACCTCCTTCGTAGTGTGGAAGTAATCGCTGTGATGTGGCTTCTGGACAGAAATAATCACACCACAGCTCCCAATTTGATTGAGCGGCTGGAGAGGTAATGGCACCTTTTTAATTCCACAGTGATAAAATCACCAGAGATTAACAATGGTAAATCTAGCGTGGTTCAAATCATAGGAACGTCCCCGCCGGATGCCGTGAGTAGCTTCAGTATAGTCGGCGATCTTCTCGATCGTGGGGGTGGTGTATGCCATGGTTTTCATCTCCTTCGTAGTGTGGAAGTAATCGCTGTGATGTGGCTTCTGGATAGAGGAGTCAAACCACAGCTTCTGAACCGTTCGAGTAGGCATCGAAGTGATGACACATCTCTTCGATTTTACACTGGTTTTATCAATCGCAATGATGAGCTTCAGTGGATTAGTACCAGAAGTTCCACCATCTGCCCCACCAAACATCACGGGTGTTACCCCATGAACCGCCACGAGTGGCGTTGCTGTAATCGGCGAGCTTCTCAATCCTAGGAGTCGTGTATGTCACGATATTCACCTCCTCCAATATGTGGTATATTCGCTGCCATTCTTCCGAATGGAAGCATAATATGTGAAAACTTCACTATATAATAATCTAATACATTAATTAACTTTTATAATTAATAAAGTATTAAAGTGATGTCCTCACAATTATGTCTTATATGAACATATAATGATTTTGTGTGAATAGATTGACGACTGTCGTGATTAGACAGTGTCACTGATTTTCCAGTTCATTCTCATATGAGGGGGTGGATGAACTGATGAATGAATTTCCGAAACGAACGGGTGAGTTCTTCGGATTGTTATATCTGCACTCTACGTGCCGTGGAACAAGAGTTCAACGATGTACAGAAGTGGGCAAATGAACATTGACAAATCGAAGTGCGTAAGATACTTGCCAGTTTTCTCAGTCAGCCGGATATGACTTTCCGTTGGAAAACCGGGCTTCGTCCACGAGTGGTCCGTATATTGAACGTGGCGCTCTATAAAGAAACGATAACGTCCGCCTGGCGTTCGACTTCTCAGAATGCGAGATGCGATGTGCCGGCTTTCAGCGTGTCGGTGGACCGACTATAGGAGGAGTTTCGCTCCCACCCAGTGGTCGATGAGCCATCGATCGTGAGTGGCGACGACCAGCGTCCCATCCCATCGGGACAGGGCCGCCTCGAGAGCGTCGACGAAGTCGAGGTCGAGGTAGTTCGTCGGCTCATCGACGATGAGAACCTCCGGATCGGCGGCGATCGCCAGGGCGAACTGCACCCGCCGTCGGTTGCCCTCGGAGAGCTCGCCGATCGGACGGCTCCAGTGACGCGGATGGAGTAGGCCCTTGCCTGCCTCTCCTACGCCTACGCGCCAGAGAGCGGCGGTTGCGCCCGGCTGGTCGGGCTCCGGTAGCGACTGCGGTACGTAGCCGATCCTGCCGGCGACCACGATGCTCCCGCTGGCGGACATGGGCTCGCGGCCCTCGACCGGGGGCAGCGGTTCCGATCGGCCGCTGCTCGCCGGGCTCGACTGAACGTCGCCGGCCGCAACGGTGGGCGGCCGCCCCGAGGCCATCCACGACAGCAGGGTGCTCTTCCCGCTGCCGTTGCCGCCGATCACCAGAAGATGCTCGCCCGCGGCGAGTTCGACGGACGTGGGGGCCAGGCGCCCCGGGACGGCGGCTTCGCGCACGCTGACCGCGATTCCGCCGCGCGGGCCGACGGGCGTGAGGGCGATCGAGCAGCCGTCCTCCCGCGGTTTGCGCACTTCGCGTTCGGCCAGTGCCTCCAGCCGCCTGGTGTCCTCGTCGACGCGCCGGGCCGAGACCCGCTGGGCGCGGTCCGCGTAGAACTTCCGGGCCATCCTCACCTCGGATCGCGGTGTGGCGTCCTTGTGGCCGACGTGCCGAGAGACTTCCCGATGCCGCATCAACGCCCGCTTCCGCCGTTGCTGCGCGGTGTGGACGTCGCGGTGGGCGCGGCGCGCGGCGGCCTTGTCGGCGAGGTAGTCCGTGTAGTTTCCCGAGACCCTGTAGGCGCCGAGGACCTCATCCGACCCCGAAGCCGACAGAGCCGCCTGCCAGGGAGCTGTGTCCAGGTCGAGGATCCCGGTGGCGACGTCGTCGATGAACGCCCGGTCGTGGCTGGTGAACAGGACCGGCCCGGACCAGCCGATCATCAGATCGCGCAGGAAGCCGCGGGCCGGCGGGTCGAGGTGGTTCGTGGGCTCGTCGAGGACGAGGCTCGGGGGACGGGCGAGGAGGGCGCCCGCGAGAGCCAGCCGGCTTCGCTGCCCGCCGGACAGCGACGCGACGGTGCGGCTCGGCTCGATCGTCTGAAGGCCCAACCCGGTCAGGACCGAGGCAGTGTGCGCTCCGAGGGCCCAGACGTCGAAGGCATCCATGCACGCCATCACGCGGTCGTATTCGGCGCTCACGTCGTGCCCGGCGGCGAGCCGTTCGGTCAGCTGAACGAAGTGGGCCTCGATCGCCTTGAGCCCGGCGCAGGCGCCGTCGAGGACGTCGCCGACGGTCGCGAGACTGCTCGTTCCGGCGAATCCCGGATCCGGTTTGAGCCGGTGCGCCTCAGCGGGAGATCCGGGCGCCTCGGCTGGCGCATGGCTTCGAGGCGTCTGCGGACTGTGCGGAGCGGGATCGCCCGGGAAGTGCACGGAGCCCGCGTCGGGGGTCAGTTCGCCGACGGCCAGTCGCAGAACGGTGGATTTGCCCGCCCCGTTCGGGCCGACGACGCAGAGCCTCTCGCCCGCCGAGCAGGTGAAGGACAGGTCGGCGATGAGCGGCGAGGACGTGAAGCTGAAATAGACGCGAGAGAAGGAGATGACCGACACGGGAACCCACTGATCGAGAGGTGTACGGGACGCTGGGATACCGGTCAGTCGGACATGGGCCCATCCTACCCCGGCCGGCGTTCGAGCGTCGATATGCGAGTCAGGGCGCCGCGTCTATGGAATTCGACGTCGCCTCTTTTGTCGCGCCGAAGCCCCGTGAGGCGGCGCCGGTGGCCCTGTGCCCCCGGTCGCAGAGCTTCTCCCAGCCGAAGCCCCGTGAGGCGGCGCCGGTGCCTACGGGATCCGACGCGTCCCGTCCTACCGGTGGATGCCGAGACCGCGACGATGCCTCGGGATTCGGTTGCGTCCGCGAAGTCAGACCACCGGATGACGCCGGGGCCGGCGCCTCCGGTCTCTCACGCATAGAATGGGATGGCGCTCACATTCCGGTGGGCGCGGTATGGCAATGGAGGCCTACAACGACTATGGGCGAATATGGTTTCGACCGGGGAAACGACGCAGGAGTCGACGCCACGGCGCAGATGCCGGGGGTCGACGGATATTCCGGATACAGTCCCGGGTACGGAGAGGGGAATCCGGCACCGGCCAAGACGATGGTGACTCGTCGGCGCGCCGTCGTCACCGCCATCCTCTGCTCGGTGTTCGCGTTCGGCGTCAGTGCGGCATACGCGGAGAGCTCGAAGGGGAACGCCGCCGGCGACAAAGCCATGGCATCCCGTTACGAGACGACTAAAAGCGAGCTTTCGGCGACGAAGGCCGAGAACGATGAGCTGAAACAGAAGCTCGAGGCGGCCAACAGCGCCAAGGCGAAGGCGGAGTCCAAGGCCGAAGGGCTCCAATCCCAAGTCGGCACACTCACGTCCGAGCGGGACGCGTGCAAGTCCGATCTCGCGGCCAAGAACGGTTCGTCTGCCGTGCAGCCGACGCAAGGCCAGGCGAACGGCGCGCCGAGCGGAGGGTCGAATGCGCCCTCCGGCACGTCGTCCAGGAGGGCGTCATCCGGCCAATCCGGCCAGGTCCAATCCGGTCAGTCCGGCCAGGCGGGGAACGGCGACTCGGGCTATTCCGCGCCCGCCGCCCCCTCCCAGGAAGACTCCGTCTACTACCACAACTGCGCCGAGGCCAGGGCCAAGGGCGTCACCCCCATCTACCGAGGGCAGCCGGGATACCGGCCCAAGCTCGACCGCGACGGGGACGGAATCGCCTGCGAGAGGAGGTGACGCTTCGAGCCGCTGGACCTTCGGGCTCGGTCTGTCACCGGTTGCCGAAACGCTCCGCCATCTTGCGCACCTTCGCGAGGAATTGCGTGCGGGGCTCGTCGTCGACCAGGTTGACGCGCCCGAAGTGCGTCCAGCGGCGCTTGCGGACGCCGAGCTGCTTGACCGCCTGACCGAGGAAGACCCGCCGCACGCCGTTCTTGCCCGATACGCGGTAGTAGAAGGTCGGGCCCGTCGAGGTCGTGATCGCCCAGGCGGAGCGAACGTGGGTGAGCTTGCCCTTGACCCCCGTGGAGGAAGGGAGGTAGGCCCACTTCTGCTTCATGACCTTGTCGAGGAAGCCCTTGAGGATGGCGGGGACGTCGCTCCACCACATGGGCGCGACGAATATCCACGAGTCGCTGGCCTCGATCATCTTCTGGTAGCGCTCGACGAGCGGGTCGGTGGTCTCGCCTTTGCTGAAAAGCGAGAGCTCCTCTGCGGTGTACCGCGGGTCGAAGCCGTCGGCGTAGAGGTCGATCACCTCGTACGGCCGTCCGCTGGCCTCTAAGCCCGCCTTGACCTCCTCGAGGATCGCGTGGTTGAACGATCCGTCGTAGGGATGGGCGTAGATGATGAGGGTTTGAGACATGGTCATGTCCTTTCGTCGATCGTGAGAAGTGCGGTGAATGCGGCTCGGAAGAAGCCGTCGTCGAAGGATGTCGCGCCGGCGGCGACGAGCGCCGAGTACCCCTGTACGAAGCTCCACATGGCGATGAAAAAGCGGTTCTCCGCCTCGGGGGGACGCCCCTGGAGAGCCGTCAGGCGCGCGACCTCCCGCTGTACGAGTTCGAGGAACGGGTAGGCTCCGGCTTCCCGCGGGGCCGAGGCTAGCTGACAGGCCGGCGCGCGCCCGGCTTCGCCGATCGCGCCGGACCGCCCGGCCTCCCGTGTGCGTGGGAGATCGGCCGTGTTGCCCGGCCCGAACATGACGAACTCGAGGAGCCGCGGATGCCTGCCGGCGAACGTGAGGATGAACTTCCCCATGCCGATCAGAGAGTTCCGCGGATCGGCGTCGACGAGCGGTTCGCACGCGCGGGCCAGCCGCGTGGACATCTCCATGCCGGTCGCCTTCAGGAGGGCGGCCTTGTTGGGGAAGTGCTTGTACGAGGCCGGGGCGGAGACACCGCATTCGTGCGCGACGGCCTTGAGGGTGACGCTTTCCCACCCCGACTGGTCGACGAGCCCGATCGCGGCGTCGATTAAGCGCCGGCGGGTTTGCGTGGACCGCCCGTCCTGAGAATTCGTCATGTAAATAGGTTAATGCCGTTAACCTATTTGGTCAAGTCCGCTGGGTTCGGACGGAGGCGGGCGGCTGGGATCACCCCTCTTCCGCCCGGAGCCGGGGGACGTTCGAGTTAGCCGGTCGTTTGCCGAGCTTGCCCGCGTAGAACTCGCGGATCCGGTCCATGTCGGCTTTGACGTCGCCCGTCAGCGTGATGTTCCCGCTCCAGCCGTACGTGCGGGTGCGCGAATCGATGAAGCCGAGTTGCAGGGGCAGCCCCGTTTCCAGGCAGATCCGGTAGAAGCCGGATTTCCAGTAGTCGCGGCGGGATCGCGTGCCCTTGGGGGCGATGATGAGCGTGAACTCCTCGGAGCGGTTCGCCTCTTCGACCGCCGCCTTGACGACCCCGTGGCCGCCCTCGCGATTCACGGGGACTCCGCCCACCCAGCGGACGATCGGGCCGACGACGGGATTCTTCGCGGCCGATTCCTTGACGAGGAACTTGTAGGGGCGCCCGATGCGCCAGAAGCACATGACCATGAGGAAGCCGTCCCAGTTCGAGGTGTGCGGAGCCCCGATCAGGACCACTTTCTTCGGAAGGGGCTCGTGCACGAACGTCCACCGCGACAGACGCATGTAGGTTGCGGCGATTGCCTTCTTCAGGCCCATGGGTTCCTCCCGAGTCTCGACGTGGCGGGCGGCTGCCGGCGCCCAGCCAAGTGTACGTCTCGGCGAGGGCCGGCTCGCCTTCGGCCGCTTGGCGGAGGCCCTGCCGGGGAGGGCGAGACCATGGCGGTGACAGCTGCCCCCGGCTGTCTGGTGGAGGCCCGGTGGCGCAGCGGGAGGGGCGTTCGGCGGGCGCGAGGCGCTCGGGCCGGCGGAGGCCTGCGCGCGAGGGGAGCGGCCCGAGTCGCCCGCGGGGTTCGGGGCGTGATCGTGCACTGCGGCGCCGGCGCCGAGCGGCCCGGATCGCCTGCGGGTTCGGGCACATCGGCTCTTCTGCAGGGGAATGGGAGCGGCGCCAGAGGCGATCCGGTCGGGCCCCTGCGCGGCGGAATGCGCGTCACAGGGGGAAGGCGTGCGTCACAAGAGGAAGGAGAAGACGGGAGAGTCCGGCTCGAGCTTCTCGATGTGCAGCGGCGAGGCCTCCATGCGGGTGAGGAGGTCGCCGATGCGGGCGCGGTCCTGGATCTCGATGCCGACGAGGGCCGGGCCGGTCTCGCGGTTGTTCTTCTTCGTGTACTCGAACAGGACGATGTCCTCGCCGTCGGTGAGCACGCCGTCGAGGAAGTGGCGCAGCGCCCCGGGCTCCTGCGGGAAGGTGACGAGGAAGTAGTGCCGCAGGCCTTCGTAGACGCTCGAGCGTTCGACGATGTCGTCGTAGCGCGAGACGTCGTTGTTCCCGCCGGAGACGACGCAGGCGATCGGCCCGTCGGGGAGGTCGGGCAGGAAGCGGGCGACGGCGGTGGACGCCAGCGCCCCGGCCGGCTCGGCGATGATCCCCTCCACCTGGTAGAGCTCGAGCATCTCCGTGCACAGGGCGCCTTCGGGAACGGAGACGACGTCGTCGACGAGTTCGCTGGCGATCCGGAAGGTGACCTCGCCCGCGCGGGCGACGGCGGTGCCGTCGGCGAAGGCGTCGATCTCCGGGAGGGTGACGGGCTCCCCCGCGGCCAGGGCGGCCTGCATGGACGCCGCCCCCGAGGGCTCGACGCCGACGATCCTCACCTCGGGATGGAACTCGCGCAGCCAGATCGCGGTCCCGGCGAGCAGCCCGCCGCCGCCGACGGGCACGACCACCGTCGCCGGCTTCTCGCTGGCCTGTTCGAAGAGCTCCTTGACCACCGTGCCCTGCCCGGCGATCGTGCGCGGATCGTCGAAGGGATGGACGTAGGTCGCGCCGTGGGCGCTCGCATACTCCATCGCCGCCGAGGAGGCTTCGTCGAAGGCGGCCCCTCCGACGATCTGCTCGATCCAGCGGCCGCCGATGTCGGCGATGCGGGCGCGCTTCTGACGCGGCGTGGTCGAGGGCAGGAATACCTTGCCGTGGATCTTCAACTGGCGGCAGGCGAAGGCGACGCCTTGGGCGTGGTTGCCCGCCGACGCGCAGACGATCCCGGCCTCCCGTTCGCGCGCGGGGAGGCCGGAGATGAAGTTGTAGGCTCCGCGTACCTTGTAGGAGCGGCCCACCTGGATGTCCTCGCGCTTGAGCAGCACGCTTTGGCGGCGGATCCCCGACAGGCGCAGCGACAGGTCGAGCGGCGTGCGCCGGACGGTCTGGCCGAGCGTCTGCGCGGCGACGACGACGTCCACGCCCGTGGGCAGTGCGGTGTTCATGGTTCAAGTCTGCCATTCCGGCGGCGCGTCGCCCTCACCGGTGCGTCGGTGGGCCGCCGGGGCGACCGCCGCCCCGTATCCTTGGGACATGGATGCGGATGACGCCGACGGCACCGCGCTCGACGGTGCCGACGGTCTCGAATTCGAGTTCGAGCGCAAGTTCTACGTGCGCGACCTGCCGCCCGAGGTGCTCGCGCACGGATCGAAGCAGGTGATCGTCCAGGCCTACGTCTTCGCCGTGGACGGCTACGCCGTGCGCGTGCGGGTCACCTTCCCCGGCAGAGACGTCGGCCTCGCCCCCTTCGACGAGGCCACCGACCATCTGGGCGCCTACGAGCGGAGGATCCTCGCCGCCCTCCTGTCCGAGTCCGAGGCCGACGCCACCGCGTCGATCGCGGTCAAGTCCCCCGCCGTCGCCGCGGAGCGGTACGAAATGGAGACCGAGGTCGACGTATCGGTGGCCACCCAGATCCTGCGCCGCTCGCCGAACGTCATCCTCAAGAACCGCTATTCGATGTGGTACGACGAAGACGGCTGGGAGTTCGACATATTCGGCGGCCAGAACGAGGGCCTGGTCATCGCCGAGTGCGAACGCCTGGCGCCGGTGGTCGGCTTGAGGATTCCCCGGTTCTGCACCACCGAGGTCTCCGACGACTTCCGCTTCACCAACGACTACCTCTCCAAAGAGCCGTGGCGTCAGTGGAAGGACATGTACGCCGTGGAGCTGGAGGCCCGCGGCCCGCATTTCCTCGACATGCGCTAGGAGCCGGGTGGGATATACGGTAGGGGGACCATCCCCGGTGGGGCGAACGGCGCGCCACGGAAAGCGAGGAGGCAATGAGCGAATCCGACATACCGGTGCTCCCGCCGGCACCGCGCAGCAGAGGGCCGGTGAACGTCGTCGTCATGGGAGTGGCGGGTTCCGGAAAGACGACGGTGGGCATGATGCTGGCGGCCAAACTCGGCTACGTCTACGCCGAGGGAGACGAGTTTCACACCCAGGCCAATCGCGACAAACAGGAGGCGGGAATCCCGTTGGACGATCACGATCGCCAGCCCTGGCTGGAATCGATCCGGGACTGGATGCGCGCCGAGAACGCCGCGGGGCATTCGACGGTCGTGTCCTGTTCGGCCCTGAAGAGGAAGTACCGCGACACGCTGCGCAACTGCCCCACCCGGACGGTCTTCGTCCACGTCGCCCCTCCTCGCTCCCTCAATGAGCAGCGCATCAAGGCCCGCAAGGGCCATTTCATGAACCCCGACCTGCTCGTCAACCAGTACGAGACGCTGGAAGACCTGGAGTGCGACGAACTCGGATTCGTCGTCGACGAGGCCGGGGCGCCCGAGGAGGTCTTCGCCGCCGCTTATACTAAACTGGCGACGCTTTGACAAGTTGGGTATCGCAACCCCTGTTTTCAGGGTTTGTCCAGGAGGGCCTGAGATCATAAACTTATGAATCCAGGGAGGGACTCCTCCGAAAGGAGGAATAATCCCGGGCCTACGGCGTTACAGCCGATAAGTAGATAGAGACGTGCGCCCCCTTCGAGGTGTGCGCAAGGGCAAGATGCTTCCATCCCAAATGAGGTGAGCGTGTGGGATTCCGGAATCCTTGCCTAATAGCTGGGTGGTGCGAGTACGCTGCTGTCGACTCGCACCACCCAGCCTTTTGTTTGGAGACGAGCCGTTGAGCAGGAGGCCAGCGATGACTCAGAGCCTTTCCCTCATCCACCCCGAAGCGCCGGAATTCCTTTCCGCGGCGGCCCTCTACTCCGCGCCGATCGACGTCGAAGCCGCCGTGGCGAGAATCCGCGAACTGTGGAACGAAGACATCGACCTCGTATGGGAAGAGATGCCCATCGAAGGGAATGGCGCCGGAGGCGGAGACATCCTGCGTTTCGTCCTCGAAGGCGTTCTCGTGCTCGTCACACCGGTTTCCGCCGCCCTGCAGCCTGAGCGCGGAGATCTGCCCGACCACGCATTCCACGTGGCGATCACCTGTTACGCCCCGCTGGATCGCAGCGTCTTGCCGAGAGCGAACGGCGATGCGGCGCACTCGGTCGGCGATCGGGAAGGAGGCGCCGCGGGCGAGCCCGGAGCATCGGAGAGCCGTTCCCCGGACGGCGGCGGATCGGGAGGGAGCCCAGAGGATGGCGGAGGCCGCGACGCCGATCCGGCGGGGGATCTCGACGACTTGGCGAAGGATCTCGATCCGGCCGAGGGCGCCGACGCACCCGAAGCCGTGCGCCGCAGGAAGAGGGCGCTCGCCTCGCACATCGTCTTCACCGAGCTGGCCGACGCGCTCATGCGCGAGAGCGCCGCGATCGGGATCCTGCGGCCGGAGCTGGGAGTCGTCCAGCCTCCCGAGATGGTGATCGAGCTGGCCGACCTGCTCTCCAAGGGCCAGGCGCCGCTGCCCTTGTGGGTCAATATCCGCACCTACCGGCCGGATCTGACGTACGGGCGCACGCTCGGCCTCCCCTTGTTCGGCCACCTCGACCTGGAAGTGGTCGAATCGACGCAGTCCGAAGAGGACGTCTACGCGATGCTCGCCAATGTCGCCGACTATCTGATCGGCTCGGACGCCCACCTCATGCCCGGTCACAGCGTCGGATACCGCGACGGCGAGGAACTGCCCGTCACCCAGGCGGTGAGCCCCGCCGACGATACGCCGGTGCTGCGGATCGGGTTCTGACGCGGGCCCGGGGCGTGGGATCGCTGAAGGGCGGGGTGTGTTCTGATGCGGGCCGCTGAAGGCGGGGTGGGGCGGCCCGAGACGCTTGGCTCGGGATAGCCGGGTTCGGAATCGTCGGCTCGGGACGGCCGGCGGGACTGGGCTAGACTCTTCGAGGGCCGTCGAGCGATCGGCTGCCCCGGCATCGCAGTGCCGGTCTCCGTGGTGGCAGCGCGGGGCGAAGACCAGGCGCGCCCTCCGGCGCGCATGCCAGCTCTCGAACGCAAGAGGAGCCCCGTGAGCCGCCACGACACGAACACACCGAGCGTCCCAGAGGCAGGACGGGCTGGGGGGACTGGAACGGCCACCGAGCAGTCCGGAAGCCCCGGGACGGGGACTGGGCGGACCGAAAGGGACGGGCGCGGCCATTTCGACGTCGTCGCCGCCTGTTTCGTCGCCTTCCTCCTCCTGTCCAACATCGGCGCCACCAAGCTCATCGGCTTCAACGTGACGAGTGGCTGGCACCTCGTCTTCGACGGCGGAGCCGTGCTTTTCCCGTTCACCTACATCCTCGGCGACGTCCTCTCCGAGGTGTACGGCTTCGCCAACGCCCGGCGCGTGATCCTCACCGGCTTCGTCGTCCAGATCATCGCCTCGCTGACGTTTTGGCTGATTCAAATCGCCCCCGGCGACCACACGTATCGCAACCAGGCCGCCTACGAGGCGGTGCTCGGCCAGGTGCCTCGCATGGTCGCGGCTTCCCTGCTCGGCTTCCTCGCGGGCCAGCTGCTGAACTCCCTCGTCCTCGTGCGCATCAAACGGCGCAGCGGCGAGAGGCGGTTGTGGATCCGCCTGCTCGGTTCCACCGTGGTCGGCGAGGCCGCGGATTCGGCCGTGTTCTGCACCGTGGCCTGGGCGGGGGAGATCCCCCGCGGCGTGCTCGTTGGCTACATGATCACAGGCTTCGCCTACAAAGTGGCCGTCGAAGCGCTCTTCCTGCCGGTGACCTACGCGGTAGTCGGATGGGTCAAACGGCGTGAGCCCGGCTATGTCGGCGCGGAGGCGACCGGGGGCCTGGGCCGGGCCGAAGGCGGGGAGGGACGATGACGTTCACCCTCGGAGTCCGACTCGAAGAGCCGGTGGGCGCCGGCGGCGTAGGCGGGAGAACCGGCCGGCCCCTCGGACGGGCCGGCACCATCCACACCCCCCACGGAGACATCGCCACGCCCGCCTTCGTGCCCGTCGCCACGAAGGCCACCGTCAAAGCCGTGGCGCCGGAGGCCGTGGCCGAACTGGGAGCCCAGGCCGTGCTGGCCAACGCCTACCACCTCTACCTCCAGCCGGGATCGGACGTCGTCGACGAGGCGGGCGGGCTTGCGGCATTCATGAACTGGCGCGGCCCCACGTACACCGATTCGGGCGGGTTCCAGATCCTCTCCCTCGGCTCAGGTTTCAAAAAGGTCCTCTCCGCCGAGTTCTCCGGTTCCGGGCGCGCCGGAAGCGCCTCCAAGGAGCGCCTCGTCGACGTCGACGACGACGGCGTGTGGTTCCGTTCCCACTTGGACGGGGCGAGGCACCGCTTCACTCCCGAGATCTCGATGGGCATCCAGCACGAACTGGGCGCCGACGTCATCTTCGCCTTCGACGAGCTGACCACCCTGCTCGACTCTCGCGCCTACCAGGAGCAGGCCCTCGAACGCACGCGGCGTTGGGCGGCCCGCTGCCTGGCCGAGCACGGACGCCTGACCGAGGCCCGCCCGGACAGGCCGTATCAGCAGCTCTTCGGCGTCGTCCAAGGCGCACAGTACGAGGACCTGCGGCGCAAGGCAGCCCGCGACCTCGGCGCCATGGAGGCCGGCGGCCGGCGCTTCGACGGATTCGGGATCGGCGGAGCCCTGGAGAAGGAGAACCTCGGGAGGATCGTCGGATGGGTGAGCGAGGAACTTCCCGAGGACCGGGCGCGTCACCTCCTGGGGATCTCCGAGCCCGACGACGTCTTCGCCGCCGTCGAAGCGGGCGCCGACACGTTCGACTGCGTCAACCCCTCGCGGGTCGCGCGCAACGCGGCGATCTACTCGCCCGACGGACGGTTCAACGTCACGCGCTCGCAGTTCCGGCGCGACTTCTCGCCCCTCGTTCCCGGCTGTGCGTGCTACACGTGCTCGAACTACACGCGGGCCTACCTCCACCACCTCTTCAAGGCCAGGGAGATGCTCTCCTCCACTCTCGCGACGATCCACAACGAGCACTACACCGTCCAGCTCGTGGAGGGCATCAGGCGTTCGATCCTCTCCGGCGAGTACGCGGCCTACAAGGGCGAGACCCTCGGACGCTTCTACGCCGGCGATTGGGGGCGCGCGTAGGCCGTCGGGGTGCTGGCGGCGGTGGCGCGGAAGCGTGGTGACGGTGGGGGGTGAGGGTCTGCGGCCTGGCCCAGGTCAGGCAGGTCGCAATCCGGTCAGAACTCGCGGTCGGAGGCCTCGCGCAGAGCGTTGAGCTGGGCGTCGTCGGGGAAACCCCGGACGGACCAGCGTGGCGGCCACACGTTGGTCATCGGCGAGATGCCTTCGTGCCAGACGTCGCGCGCGACCTGGGCGCGCAGAACGACCATCCCGCGCCAATCCCTCTCCTCCCACGGCTCGCCGGCCGACGTCTGGCGGAGGAAGGCGACGAAGTCCGTATCGGGGAGGGAACCGTAGCCGGCGTCCGAGGTCCAGATCGCCAGAGAGGACATCGGAGGCGAGGCGATCAGAGAGCCCTGGCGAAGGACCTGGAACTCGACGAGTCTGCCGAAGTCCCCGGGCCACGTGCGCATCGCCTCCGCCTGGGCGCGGTAGATCCTCTCGCGGACCGACGTGCGAATCTTCGCGAGCGCCTTCGCCGCGGGGTGGTCGGGCATGGGAATCCACTCGCTCCATCCGTCCTGGGTGACGACGTGCGGCAGGGGGTAGATCGTGTCGGGGCGATTGAGGTCTTTGGCGAGCCGCGTGAAGAGCTCGGGCAAGTGCGGGTCGTCGGCCATGACGACGAACAGGGAGGCCCTGCTGGCGGGGACGAAGAGCGGCAGCGAATCGCGGTTGGCCTTGCTCAGGGATTCGCTGACCGTCAGTGCCATCTCCACGTCCATGAACCACGAGCTCTGGTAATTGGCCGGCCCGGTGAAATCGAAGACGTTCGCCCCGCCTATCTGCTGGGGGTAGACCTGGACGCTCGGCTGGCCGTCGACGGTGTCGAAGGTGCGCAGGCGGGTCAGCGCGTGTTGGAACAGCGGGACGATGTCGCTGGGAAGCCCTGTGTTCTCCAGGTCCGAGAAGAACAGGGGGGTGATCGTGTGCGCGCTGTCGACGGCGATGCCCGTTCCGATGAAGGGGGTCATGGGGACGTAGACCATCGAGTCGTCGCGCGCGTGGTCGTGGGATCGCACGAAGTAGTCGGCGCTCCTGACGATCGGCATGAGGTGTTCGCCCGATGCCGCTTCGGCTTCGTCGGAGGAGTCGAGCTCCTCGAAGGGGAGGTCGAGGCCGTCGACGAGGGAGCCGACGTCGTCGAAGGGGTCTGTCGGGGAGGATGTGCCTGATGCGGAGGGGCCTGGACCGGAAGGCCCGGTTGGTGTGGGGGGATCGGATTCGACTGGAGTCGGGGGCCCGGCCTGCCGGGAGGGGCCGCGATGGGAGGTGTCGGCGCGGTTGGCGGCGGAGGGATCGTCCGGGGATGCGCCCGGTGCTGAGGGGCCGGCCTCGCCGGCGGCTGCGCGGTCCTCTCCGCCGCCCGACGGCGGGCCTGAGGGCCGTCCGTGAGAACGGTCGCCGTGGGAGGCGCTCGTCCAGGCCCCGGGGGCCTCGCCCGTGCCCTGCGTCGGCTCCGAATCGCCCGATCCGCGGGCGTCGGCGTCCGCCGGGGAGAGGGCGGCCGAGCCCGAGCCGTCGGCGTCCGGAGCGCCTGCGAACCGGTCGGCGCCGGGCCTGTCGGGATCGGCGGGGGATTCGGCGTCGGATCCGTCCATCAGGGACTCGGGCCCCTTCGTGCCGGGCGAGGACTCCCTCGCCCCGGGTCCGGGCCCGTTCGCTCCCGACTCAGGCCCGTCGGGGCCGGGCGCCGCCTCCGCACGGGAGACGCCGATGGAGATGAGCCGGGTGAGCAGTTCTCGGCGGACGGCTTCCGGCTTGGAGGCGTCCATAAGCTGCGCGGGGCGGAAGCGGAACGTCCGGCCGTCGGCCAGGAGGATGTCCAGCCATTCGCCGTCGGCGTTGATGAAAGCGCCCTTGAGTTCGGGGTGCGCCGCTGCGACCTCGACCGCCCAGTCCATGAAAGCCATGTGTTCATTGTCTCCCGAAAAGCCTGCGTTCCGGACGTCCGTTCATCGACGGCGTGACGGATGTCGTGCCGATCGTCCCCGTTCGCATTGGCACTGCCGGTGCCGGCGCAATATATTGGGCGGGGAGAGATGCTCACGCGATCTCTTGCAACGCAGGGTCCCATGACCCGGCGACGGGCACGAGTTCACGCACACGCCACCGCATTCCGAAGGAGGTCCCGATGTCTTTGCCGCGCTTGCGCAGCAGGGGACGTAAAGACCCATCGCGTTTGAGGAAGGGCGTGTCCAAGCGCACCCAACGGTTCGTGTCCATCGGCGCGACGGCGGCCATCCTGGCCGGATACGTGATTGCCGTCACGTCTGCTGAGGGCATCGATCGCGCCGAGCTGTCGCTCAACGACGGCGGCGTGTGGGTGACCAATCAGGCCTCGCGCATGGTCGGGCATCTGAACCACCCCTCCAAGACGATCGACGCGGGGGTGCGCGCCGACTCGAACGAGTTCGACATCTACCAGGAGGGCGACACCGTCCTCGTGCGCGACCGGCAGGCGGGAACCCTCACCCAGGTCGACCCGGCGAAGGTCTCGATGGGCACGCCCAAGTCCCTGGGCGACGCCGACCTCGTCGCCTTCGGCGGCGGCACTGTCGCGATGCTCGACATCCAGAGCGGCAAGCTGTGGACGACCCCCGCCAAGGGCCTTCCCTCCTTCGACACGTCGGCCAAGCCGGACATGTCGGGATTTGCCGGGGGAGTCGTGACGGTCGGCAAGGACGGGTCCGTGCACGCCGCCTCCGCCCAGGCCAAGGCATGGAAGTCGATGGTCGTCGAAGGATCGACCTTCCGCGAGGAGGGGCATTCCCTGCCCAAGGAGTTCGCCGGGTCCAAGAACCTCCAGATCGCCGCGGTCGGCTCCCGCTCCGTGGTGCTCGACGCCGAGTCGGGAAAGCTCGCCCTGCCCGGTGGGAAGGTCGTCGAACTGGGGGAGACGAAGAACCTCCAGCTCCAGCAGTCCGGGCCCGCGGCCGACGACGTGCTGGTCACCTCAGCCACGACCCTGTACAAGGTCTCCCTGGCCGACGGCGCCATCACGGCCAAGCCCGCCAACCCGCAGGCGCGCAACGCCCAGGGCAACCCCGCCCGCCCCGTCTTCCACGAAGGCTGCGCCTACGCGGCGTGGACGGGAACGGGCCGCTCCCTGCGGGACTGCCCGGGGAGCAAGGACGACGAATCCCTGGCCAGCGAGAAGCTCGCCGAGAGCAAGTCGGCGGAGTTCCGGACCAACCGCAGGGTCATCGTGCTCAACGACGCCGCCACCGGCAACGTCTGGCTGCCCGACAAGGACATGGTCCTGGTCAACGATTGGAACGAGGTCAACAACAGCAACCAGGTCGAGAGCGACGAGCACGACGACAGCACCGACCTGACCACGCAGCGCAAGGACCCCGACCGCCAGCAGGAGAACCATCCGCCCACCGTGGAGAACGACAAGTTCGGGGTGCGGCCCGGGCGCACGACGAGCCTGCCGGTCACCAACAACGACTCCGACCAGGACGGCGACGTCCTGACCGTCAAGCCGACATCCACGCCCGCCTTCGGGACCGTGCGCCCCAGCCGCAAGGGCCAGGCGCTGCAGATCGAGGTCCCCGAGACGGCGTCGGGCACGACCACGTTCACTTACGAGGCCGACGACGGCCGGGGCGGGAAGGCCACCGGCAGCGTCACCGTGGACGTGCACCCCTTCAACGTCAACGAGGCGCCGGTCCAGCAGATCAAGACGAGCGCGAAGCTCGCCTCCGCCGGCGAGACGACGCTCCAGCTCCTGGGGGACTGGATCGACCCCGACGGCGACCCCATCTACCTCAAGGGGGCGACGCCCAGCAAGGGGCTGACCGCGTCCTTCCAGGAGACCGGCAGCGTCAAGGTCAAGGACCTCAACCAGGGGCCCGCCACGCGCGAGGTCGCCCTGACCGTCTCGGACGGCAGCAAGTCGGCCGAGGGGAAGATGACCGTCGACGTCGCCGAGGGGGTCAACCTGCCGCCCCGCGCGAACGCCGACTACGTCAGGGTGCCCGTCGGCGAGGCGGCGACCGTCTCCCCGATGGCCAACGATCTCGACCCCAACGGCAGGCAGATGCGCTTGGTGGGCACCGGGCCCGCCCCCGACGGCCTGGCCGTCAAGACCTCGCCGAACCTCGGGAGCGTGACGGTCTCGGCCGACCGGCCCGGAACCCGGTACCTCAGCTACTTCGTCTCCGACGGGCCGACGACCTCCACGGGGGTCATCCGCGTCGACGCGGTCGAGTCCAACAAGCAGGACCCGCCCGTCGTCGAGAACGACATCGCCCTGCTGCCCAAGGGCGGCCAAACCCTCGTCGACGTCCTGGGCAACGACTCCGACCCGGCCGGCGGCGTCCTGACCCTGCAGTCGGTCGAATCCCCGCCGGGCGGCCAGATCACCGCCGCGCCCGTCAACCACGAGCACGTCCGCCTCACCGCGCCCGCGGGCTTGAGCGGGCCCACGACGCTCAACTACACCGTGTCCAACGGCACGGCCTCGGCGACGGGGCGGATACTCGTCATCCCCGTCGACACCCCCGACTCCAACGCGCCGCCGCAAGTCGCCGAGGACCAGTTGACGGTCCGGGCCGGAGACGTCGGGTCGGTCAACGTGCTGGCCAACGACCGCTCGCCGGGCAAGCTGAGCATGACCGTCCTGCCCGAGCTCCAGCACAGCGTCGACCCCGAGATGGGCCAGCCCTTCGTCTCCGACAACCTCGTGCGCTTCCGGGCGGGCAAGAAGGCGGGCACCACCCGGGTGAGCTACACCGTGCGCGACTCGCTCGGGAACGTGGCCTCGGGGACGGTCAATATCACCGTCACCCCGGTCAACGAGGACGCCAACACCGCGCCCAACCCGGTGAACATCACCGCCCGGGCGATCGTCGGCCAGCCCGTGAAGATCCCCGTGCAGCTCGACGGGGTGGACACCGAGGGCGACTCGGTCGAACTGGCCGGCCTGGGCGACTCCCCCAAGCTCGGAGTGGCGGAGGCCGGCAGCTCGACGATCTCCTACACCGGGAGCAAGCCGGGCACCGACAGCTTCACCTACACGGTCAGGGACGCCTACGGCAAGACGGCCACGGCGCGCGTGCGCATCGGCGTGGCGCCCAAGGCGACGCAGAACCAGGCGCCGGTGGCCAACCGGGACCAGATGCTCGTCAAACCGGGGCGCAAGGTCGTCGCGCAGGTCACCGAGAACGACATCGACCCCGACGGCGACCCGATCTCCCTCGTCAAGGGCTCGGCCACCAGCGCCTCCCCGGAGCTGAAGGTCGAGGAGCGCGACAAAGGCAAGCAGGGCAAGGGGATCGTCGTCTCCACCCCCGCCAAGGAGGGCTCCTACCCGGTGACCTACCGGATCCAGGACGGACGCGGCGGCACCGCCGAGGGGCTCCTGATGGTCAACGTGCAGAAGGACGCGCCCAGCCTCGCGCCGGTCGCGCGGGACGACGTGGTCGACCGGGAGCGGACGCTGGGCAAGAAGACCGTCAAGGTGAACGTCCTGGGCAACGACGTCGACAAGGACGGCGACATCCTGGAGGACACGGTCACCTCCGACGATCCGGGCGTCAAGGTCAACTCGGACAAGACCCTGACCGTCACGACGTCCCAGAAGCCGCGGATCATCCTGTACACGGTCAAGGACCCCGACGGCATGAAGGCCTCGGCGATCGTGCGCGTGCCCGGCAACACCCAGACCGAGCCGACCGTCGATCTCAAGAAGGTGCCGATCGTCGTCGACGCCGGCAAGCCGTTCAAGATCCCGATCAACGACTACATCCTCACGCGGCCGGGCAGGTCCGTGTCCATCACCGACCCGAAGCACGTCAAGGCCTCCGTCGGATGGGACAACAGCCCGCTGGTCGTCGACGAGAAGACGCTGAGCTTCACGGCCAAGCGGGAGTTCTCCGGATCGACCTCCGTCACGTTGGAAGTCACGGACGGCAAGGACCGCAACGACTCCTCCGGCGTCGTCAGGACCCTGACGCTGCCCATCGAAGTGCGGGCGTCCGGCAACCGCCCGCCCGTCTTCACCCCCACACCGGTCTCCCTGGAGGCGGGCGGCGACAAGGCCCGGGTCAACCTCGCCACCATGACGACCGACCCCGACGCCAAGGACGACCCGAACGACTTCACCTACAAGATCACCAGCAAGGTCAACGGCGTGGACGCGAAGATCTCCGGCTCGGTGATGACCTTGACGGCCGACCCGGGCGCGCTTCCCGGCCCCCTCGGGTCGATCGGCGTGACCGTCAGCGACGGGCAGGCCGAGACGAGCGGGAGCCTTCCCGTGCAGATCGTCAAGACGAAGAAGCCGCTCGTCCAGGTCGGCGAGATCACGCAGACCGTCAACGCGGGCAGCACGACGAAGATCGACGTCGCCGCCCACGCGACCAACCCGTTCCCGAACAAGCCGCTGTCCATCCACGGCGCGCCCACGGTGGTCTCCGGCAACGCGACCGCCACCGCCGCCGGCAGCGCTGTCACGGTGACGACCTCGCCCGACGCGCACGGCGAAGTCGTCGTGCGCTTCCAGGTCATCGACGGCTCGGGGGATCCCAGCCGCGCCGTGACCGGCACGATGAGGCTGGCCGTGCGGTCCCGCCCGGACAAGGTCTCCAACGTGACCGCCGAGGTCCTCAACAGGAACAGCGCGGTCGTCAAATGGACGAACGGCTCGCCCAACGGCTCGCCCTTCACCAAGTTCACGGTCCGCGACCTGACCCAAGGCGACTCGACCGACTGCCCGGTGGGCTCCCAGTGCGTCATCTCCGGGCGCAGGCTCGGCGTCGAGCACACCTTCGAGGTGATCGCCCACAACGAGGCGGGGGCCTCCGATCCGGCGTCGTCCGGTCCCGTCATGATGGACATCGTGCCTAACCAGCCGGGAGCGCCTTCCGCGACGGCCGGCGACAGGACGATCGGCTTCTCGTGGTCCCCGGCGACCTCCGACGGCTCGGGCATCACCCACTACATGGTCAACGTGGCCGGCCTCGGCTCCTTCAAGGTGGCGGGCACGAGCCTGACGCTCAACGAGGGCAACGGAGTCCGCAACGGGGTCGCGTACTCGGCGACCGTCACGGCCGTCAACCGGCAGGGTCCGTCCCCCGCCTCGCCGTCCTCGAACCAGGTGATCCCCTACGGCAGGCCCGGATCCTTCACGGTCAAGGCCGAGAACACGACGATAGGGCAGGCCGGGCCGTCGGGATCGGTGAGGGTGAGCTGGTCCAAGCCCGACGGCAACGGCAGGCCCATCCAGTTCTACACCGTTGCGTCGAGCACCGGCGTCGCCGCGAGGGTCTCCGGAAACGAGACGAGCCACGTCTTCGCGAACCTGCCGTTCTCCCAGGTGTCCTTCACCGTGACCGCCGTCAACGACTCGGCCACCGGCTCCTCGTCCGCCAGCTCGGCGTCCGTCCAGGTCCGCGGCCTGCCCGCGGCGCCGTCGGGCGGCTCGGCCAAGGCCACCGGCCGGTCGGGGGAGCTCGCCGTCGGCCCGCCGAGCGGAGGGGCCGCCAACGGCTGGAGCCAGGGCGAGATCTCCTACGAGATGTCCACGAACGGCGGCGGGTCCTGGCAGAGCGTCGGCAACCTGAGCGGCCTGCCCGACGGCCAGGAGGTCACGATCGTCTTCCGGGCGGTCGGCAGTGCCAACGGAGCCCGCTACCCCGGCCCTGCGTCGGCGCCGGTCAAGGCGACCCCCGCCGGGCCCAGGAAGTACTTCTTCACCCTCACGGGCACCTCCTACCCGTGCACGGTCGGGGACTGCAAGCCCATAGGCTCCGGCAACGGCATCAACGTCAGGTTCGAGGGCTACGCCCCGAACCAGGAGGTGACGTGCCGCCCCAAGGGATCCACCCAGTACAAGGGCACGTACAAGATGGACTCCAGCGGCAACCGCCCCGACGAACTCCTCAAAGTGGGCTACCCCAACGGCAACCCGGCGGTCGCGCAGCCGGGGACGCCGGCCAGCGAGCTCTACAAGGTCTGGGAGTGCGACGGCAATCCCGGAGGATAGCCGGCCCGGCCGGGCGCCCGACGCCCGGCCGGGCGAAACCCGCCGGCGAGAGGCGCTCGGCGCATCGGCGGGACCGGAGAGGGCGAAGCGGCCAGGGGCCGACCGGGCCGCCAACTGAGATAAATCACGCTTATCTTTAAGGAAGAGGAAATGTCACGATCAGAACAGGTGACCGAGGAGAACGCCCGGTGGTTCGAGGGGTCCTTCACCCGGATCGCCGCCAACGTCGGCAAGGCCGTCCTCGGCAAGGAGGACGTCGTGCGGCTCGCGCTCACGTGCATGTTCGCCGGGGGCCACCTGCTCCTGGAGGACGCGCCCGGCACGGGCAAGACGGCGCTCGCCAGGGCCATCGCGGCCACGGTCCAGGGCACCCATTCGCGCATCCAGTTCACGCCCGACCTGCTTCCCTCCGACATCACCGGCGTGACGATCTACGACCAGAAGACCGGCGAGTGGAACTTCCACAAGGGCCCGATCTTCGCCTCCATCGTCCTGGCCGACGAGATCAACCGGGCCTCGCCCAAGACCCAGTCCGCCCTCCTGGAGGTCATGGAGGAGTCGCGGGTCACCGTGGACGGCGTCACCCACGAGGCCGGCCGGCCCTTCATGGTCATCGCCACCCAGAACCCGATCGAGCAGGCGGGGACCTACGCCCTGCCGGAGGCCCAACTCGACCGCTTCCTCATCAAGTCCTCGATCGGCTACCCCGAGAGCGCCGCCGGCATCGAGATCCTCAAGGGCTCGGCCACCCCCGACCGGTCCAAGACCCTGCCCGCCGTCATCTCGACATCCGCCGTCGAGGAGATGACCGAGATGGCCTCCTTCACCTACGCCGACGAGTCGGTGCTCGGCTACGTCCAGGACCTCGTCGAGTCCACGCGCTCCTCGAAGGACGTGCGGATCGGCGTCTCGACCCGCGGCGCCATCGCGATGGTCCGCGCCGCCCGCGTGTGGGCGCTGTCCAGAGGCCGCCACTACATGCTGCCCGACGACGTCAAGACCCTCGCCCTGCCCGTGTGGGCGCACCGCATCGTCCTGGACCCCGACGCCGAATTCGGCGGGGCCACCCGCGAAGCGGTCGTCATACGGGCCCTGGAAGAGGTCTCGGCGCCCATTTTCCGCAAGTGACACGGCCCGGCGAGTGACGATGCCCTCCCCGTACCCGAAGAGACCCGCTGCGAGGAAAGCCCCCGACCGCCCGAAGAGCGGGATGGCGGCCTCCGCCTGGAAGAAGGCCGCCGCCTGGACGAGGCGGACCCGCGTCAGGACGGCCGACCGGCTCGAAGGCCTGCCCGTGGTGGGCCCGGCGGTGAAGGCCCTGCGCATCATCACCGTCTTCGGGTGGATGGTCCTCCTCCTGGCGGTCGGGTCCTGGTACGTCGGGCTCCGGTGGCAGTGGTTGGAGGTCACCGGGCTGGCCATCCTCTTGACGTTCGTGTGGATCGTCGCGATCATCTGGACGATCGGGATGGTGCGCTACGTGGTCAAACTGAAGTTGGCCGGCCAGCGCGTGGTCGTCGAGGAGTCCGCGGTCGGCGAGCTGTCCGTGGTCAACACGTCGAACCGGCCCTGCGCGTCCTCGGTCATCGAGGTGCCGGTCGGGGCCGCCCTCGCCCAGTTCGCCGTGCCCATCCTGACGGGCCGGTCCGAATTCACCGAGATCTTCACCGTGCCGACCCGGCGCCGCGGCATCATCACCATCGGGCCCGTCCGGTCTGTGCGCGGCGACGGCCTCGGCCTGCTGCGCAGGGAGCAGAACTGGGTCGAGGCCCAGGAGCTGTACGTCCACCCCAGGACCGTCAACGTCGCCTCGAACGCGATCGGGTTCATCCGCGACATCGAGGGGGCCACCACCCACGACCTGTCCTCCAGCGACGTCGCCTTCCACGCGCTGCGCGAGTACCTGCCCGGCGACGACCGCCGCAACGTCCACTGGAGGACCACGGCCCGCACCGGCCGGCTCATGGTCCGCCAGTTCGAGGAGTCGCGGCGGGCGCATCTGCTCATCGTCTTCGACGACGACGCCCGCTCCTGGCACAACTACCGCGAATACGAGCTGGGGGTGAGCGTGGCGGCCTCGATAGGGGCGGCCGTCATCCGCGAGCGCCGCGACCTGAGCTTCACCAGCCAGCTCGGCCCCGTCCCGACGTCCTCGCCCAACGCCTTCCTCGACGGGCTGACGAAGATCGAGCCGAAGGCCGGCGTGGAACGGCTGGGCGACCTGGCCAGGATCGCCACGGACCGCGAGCCCCAGGCGTCGGTGGTCGCGGTGGTGACGGGCTCGCGTCCCGAAGCCTCCGAGCTCCACCGGGCCCACGCCGCCCTGCCGGTCAACGCCCGGTCGTTCGCTCTGCGCATCCACGAGGCGGAGAGGGTGTCGCGGGCGCTCGTGGGCGGCTTCCCGATCGTGACGATCCCGTCCCTGGATTCGCTTCCCCTCGCGCTGCGGAAGGCGGTGAGCTGAATGTCCCCTCTGCTGCGTTCGGTCACGAGGTCGCGGCGCACAGTGCCGCCGCTGAAGAGGCAGACGCTCTCCTCGCAGGTCGAGGCGCAGGCTCCCGGCGGCCCGCCGGATCCGCGCAGGTCGGCGTTCGCCGACGCCCGGATGGCTGACTTGGCCGTCGTCGCGGCCCTCTTGCTGGCCGCCTCGGCGACGTGGGGTCCCGTGTTCGGGGACATGCAGGGCTACGTCGCGGGCGCCGGAGGGGTGCTCCTGGGCTTGGGCATCGCCGCGCTGGGGGTGTGGCTGCGCCTGACGCCGTGGCTGACGGCCGTCCTGGGGATGCTCGGCTACCTCGCCTTCGGCGGCCTCATAGCGCTCAGGGAGACGGCGACGGGCGGCGTCCTGCCGACCGCCCGGACGTTTCAGATGCTCATGGTCCAGTCCTTCAAGGGCTGGAAGGACCTGCTGACCCTCACGCCGCCCGCGAGCGCTTTCCTGGGGCCGACCGTCCTGCCGTATCTCGTGTGCACGGTCGCCGGACTGGTGGCCGGGTCCGTCGTCCTGCGGACGCGACGGGGGGAGTGGGCGATGCTGCCGGTGGCCGGCGTCCTCGTCTCGGGGATCCTCTTCGGCTCCCAGCACGCGCCCCTGGCCCGGTGGATCGGCGTCTTCATCGGCATGACGGGCCTGGCGTGGTGGTCGCGCACGGTCGAGCGGCGGCGCGTCGTCCGGACGGGCCGCGCCCAGACGTTGGGCGCGATGGCCGCGCGGCGGCGCCGCAACGGAGCCGTCGCGCTGGTCGCGGCGGGGGCCGTCGTCGCCTTCGTGACCGCCCCGCTCCTGACCGATTCGCGGGCGCGGTATGCGATCCGGCAGGACGTCGTCCCGCCGCTGGACCTTCGCGAGTATCCCTCGCCGCTGACCCAGTTCCGCTCCTTCATCGACCAGCGCGAGGACGAGACGCTCATGACGGTCAAGGGCCTGCCGGACAAAGGGCGGGTCCGCCTGGCCACTCTCGACGTGTACGACGGCATCGTCTACAACGTGACGAACCCGGCGACCCAGGGCTTCAGGAGGGTCGGGCCGAAGGTGACCGACAGGCAGCCGGCCAAGGGGACGGGCACTCAGACCCTCGAGGTGAAGATCGGCGATTACAGCGGCGTGTGGCTTCCCGGGTCGGGGGAGCTGCGCCGCGTCGACTTCACCGGCAAGCGCGCCGGCGATCTGCGCGAGTCCCTCTACTACTCGCCCACCCAGGAGACGGCCCTGACCGTCACCCCCGTCGGCAGCGGCGACGAGTACACCACGACGACCGTCACCTACCGGCGGTACTCCGACAAGCAGTTGGAGGGGCGCCCCTTCGGCGTGGTGGACATGCAGGACAACACGAACGTCCCCGTCGCCGTCCAGGCCAAGGCCCAGGAGATCATCACCGGCGAGACGAGCCCGATCAAGCAGGCTCGGGCCTTGGAGAACCATCTGAAGACGAAGGGCTACTACGCCGACGGCAAGGAGGGCTCGCCGTCGCGTCCCGGGCATCGCAACCAGCGCATCCAGAGCCTCCTGGAATCGGAGTACATGCAGGGAGACGACGAGCAGTACGCCGTGGCCATGGCCCTCATGGCCCGCTCGCAGGGGATGCCGGCCCGCGTCGTCATGGGCTTCTACCCCGAGTCCTACTCCAAGAAGGGCACCCAGACCATCAAGGGGCGCGACGCCCACGTGTGGGTGGAGATCAACTTCGACGGCGCGGGATGGGTCGCCTTCGACCCGACTCCGCCCAGGGACCAGCGGCTGACCACCCAGATCCCCAAGCCGAAGCCCAATCCGCGCCCCCAGGTCGTCCAGCCGCCGGAGCCTCCGGACAAGCCGATCGAGCTGCCGCCGCTGTCCGCCGACGATCCGAAGAAGGCCCCCGACGCGCGGTCGGGCACGGCCGCGTGGGTCAGGTACGCGCTGTACGGCGTCTCGGGGGTTCTCCTGTTCATTCTGCCCTTCGCGACGATCCTCGGCCTGAAGGCGCTGCGCTCGCGCAGACGGCGGCTTCGCGGCCGCCCGGACGTCCGCGCGGCGGGCGCGTGGGAGGACGTGCTCGACGTGGCGCGCGACGGCAGGATCGCCGTCGACCCCCGCAGGACCAGGAGCGAGCAGGCGAAGGCTCTGGCGGGTGCGGTGGCCTTGCGCCAGGAAGCCGCCGACGTCGCTCCGATCTCGCGGACGGCGTCCATCGCCGACTTCACCGTCTTCTCCGGGAGGGACATCGACCAGGTGCGGCTGGACGAGGCGTGGGCGAGCGCGGACGAGGCGAAGACCGCCATCCGCCAGGTCAGCCCCCGCCGTTCGCGGTTCTCGCTGCGTTCGTTCGCCAGACGGAACGCCTGGCGTGCGTGGCGCGGAAGGAGGGCTGGCGAGTGATGCCCAGGCGCACAGCGGGCACCTGACGGTGGGTAAGGTATATCCTCCCAAAGGGAAGAACGACATTGTCGAGGTAGGTCATGACTAGCCAACCTGTGTACTTTCATCAAGCCAGCGCAGGCCGGCGCAATCTCGCGCGCGCATACGGCATGCTGGTGGTCGTCGCCGAGATCGCAGCCTCCCTCCTGCCCATCGCCGATGCCGGTTTCGCCTCTCCCGGCCAGGCGCTCGCCCCCTACGTCGTCGCAGTCGCGATCCTCCTGCTGTTCTGTGCGTTCAACTGCCTCGCCGCCTACCGGACCGGGACCCTGCCGGGGCTGAAGTCCTTCGGGGTCAAGGCCGTCCTCGTCGAGGACGGCGGCCCGGCCGAGTGGGCCGCCGTCAAGAAGTACGCCGTGGAGGGCTTCGTCGGCCTGTTCACCCTGGTCGGCGGCCTGCTCCTCATCCTCAAGTACACCACCGACGAGCTGGGTCGGACCTGGTTCGACCGGCTGACGGGGATCATCTACGTCGACGCGCACCGTCCCATCGAGGAGGAGTCCGAGGAATGGGACGACGAGGACGACCTGGAGGAGGCCGGGCCGGCGCCCGAGAACGCCGAGCCCGCAGTCGCCGACTCGGCGTTCGCACCGCGTCCCTCCGAGGTCGCCGACGCGGCCGACGAGGATGCCGTGCAGAGCGAGGCGGACCGGATCGGAGCGAGCATGACCGGCGGATTCGAGCCCACCGGCCGCGTCGCCCGCGGCGAAGGCGGATCCGGCGAAGGCGGATCCGGCGAAGCCGAGGCTTCTCGCGAGGCCGAGGAGGCCTGGCCGGGGCCCGGGCGCTCCGCGCGCGCGGACGGCCGCGGCGAACGCCGGTCCACCGGGGCGTGGGGCCGCAATCTCAGCCTCTCAGGCGGCGCGGAGGACTCCCAGCAGCCCACCGCGGCCTTCCCGACGCCCGGTCGCTCACCGGACCCGTCCCGATCCTTCGCCCCGCCCCAGCCTTCCGCGCCGGCTCCCGAGCCCGCCTCGCCCCCGGAGCCCGGCGGCTCCTCCGAGCGCGGCGACCGCCTCCCGTCCGGCCACGACGGCCCCTCCCAGCCCGGCAGCCCCTTCCCCTCTCCTCGCCAGTGGCGTCGGGAACAGTCGATCCGGGGATCCCGCAGCGCCCGAGAGCTCCGCGCCGACCGCGCCGATCGGGAGGCGGGCGCCCCCCGGGAACCCCGCGGCTTCGCCCCGCCCTACGGCTCTCCGGCCCCCGCGGCGTCCAGCGCCCCGGCCGCCCCGTCGGCTCCGGGCTCGCCCGGAATGGGCGGAGCCCGGCCCGGCCCGGCCCGCGGCTCCCATTCGGCCCCTTCCGCGCCCCGGTCTCCCGCCGTCGGCGCGCCGGCCCCCCGGGGCGCGCACGCGCGCATGCCCGTCGTCCGCCTCGTCTTCGACGACGGCGTCTCCCGCGACCTGTCGGGAACCCTCGTCGTGGGCAGGAACCCCTCCGTCGACCCCGCTCACCGCGGCGCTGAGCTCATGCCCATCGCCGACCGGCAGAAGTCCGTCTCCAAGACGCACGCGGCCCTCACCGCCACCCCTCAGGGTCTGCTGGTCGAAGACCTTCGATCGACTAACGGCACCGTCGTCATTTCGGCCGATGGCAACCCGGTGCCGGTCGCGCCGGGCTTCCCCATTTGGGCGACCGACGGCGCGAGCGTTCTGTTCGGAGGCCGAAGGGTGAAGGTGGTGATTCGATGACGCTGCGAGTCGTGGCCCGCACGGGTTTTGCGACCGACATCGGCATGCGTGCGCTCAACGAGGACAGCGCCCTGGCGGGCAGGTCCGTTTTCGTCGTGGCCGACGGCATGGGCGGGCATCTGGCGGGCGAGATCGCCTCGCGGACGGTGGTCGACGTGTTCTCGAGGCTGGACGGCAAGGAGTTCGTCAGCGCCTACGAGCTGGAGGGGGCGATCGCGCAGGCCGCCAGGCGCGTGGCCGGCCTGGCCAGCGAGAAGAGCCTGCCGGGCACGACCGTCACGGGGCTGGTCTTCGCCGACGAGGGAGGCTACCCCTGCGCGCGGGTCTTCAACATCGGCGATTCGCGCACGTACCACGTCTCGGGCAGGGCCTTCACCCAGGTGACGAGGGACCACTCCGAGGTGCAGGAGCTTCTCGACGCGGGGATCATCACCGAAGAGCAGTCTCTGACGTGGGAACGACGCAACGTCATCACCCGGGCGCTGGGAGGCTATTCGGGACCGGTCGTCGGGGCGGACGTCCATCTGGTCCCCCTTAATGCGGGAGACCGCTTCCTCCTGTGCTCCGACGGGCTGAGCGGCGTCGTGTCGGACACCGAGATTGGCGAGGTCGCCCGATACATGGAAGACTCGAACGAGACCGCTCAGACCCTCGTTCAGAAGGCGCTCGGAGCCGGGGGCTCCGACAACGTCACGGTGCTCGTGGTCGACATCGTCGATTGCAGCCCCCGATGGCCCGCGCTGGAGGTCGAGGGGGAGACGGCAACTTGCGATCGTCGGAACGTCGGCGACGACACAGTACCCAGGAAGGGCGATTAGGCGCATGTACATCGTTTCTGCTCGTGCAAGACCGGGTCGGCTTCTGGCCGCCGTCACGCCTCGCGGGGCGTTGACCGTGGCGGGCATGAACGCCGAGCGAGTAGAGTGGCTGTGGGGCGCCCTGCGCTCCGGCGCGTCCTTCGACCAGATGGTCGAAGGCCTGGGCTACGGGGCCCCGCCGCCTCAGGGCATGCCCGAGTTCGCGCTGCTCCTGTGCGAGGACGACTGCGTCCGGGCGGCCTTGCGCGGGCGGTTCCGCCTCCGCGACGTGGCGGGGAACATGATCGCCGCCGGCGCGAACGCGCCGACGTGGAACGAGATGCGCCTGACGAGCGTGCACGAGATCGTCGTCGACGCGGGGCCCGGCCCCGGCGACCAGTACGCCGAGGGCCTGCCCCTCGGCGACGGGATGCTCGGCCTGTCCTCCATACGCATCTCCTGCCTTCCGGGCCGCCCGGAGCCCCTTCCTCGCGCTGCGCAGGACGCGGGCGCCCTCGCCTCGCAGGCGGAGAGCGCCCCGGTCGGGTCCGCGCCCGCAGCGGGCTCCCTGGCCGGCGTCGCCGTCGGAGACGCCTCGATCGCCGATCCGATCCGGCGCGCCGCGGCGCATTCCGATTCCCCCGGACCGCAGACGCATGGTCGCCCGGGGTCCGGCGAAGGCCGGGCCGCCGCGGCCGATGCGCCCGTCGGGGACGCAGCCTACGCGCACGCTCCGGCCGCCCAGGAGCGCCGATCCCACAGGGAGCTCCCCCTGCCCGCCGGAATCCTCCAGCCGGCCGGCGCCCTTCCGCACTCCGACGCCGCGCGGTCGGATCGGGAGCCCGCCGGGCCGACCGGGAATCGCGAAGGCGCCTCCGCGCCCGAAGGTCCCCAGCCCGAGGCGCATGAGCCCGAGGCCCGCGAGCCCGCAGAAACCGGCCCCGCCCCACAAGCGCAGGAGTCCGCGTCCGATGCCGTCGACCGGCAGGAGCCCAGCCAGCCGGACGGCGACGGCCGGGCCGCGGAAGGCGACGATCCCGCCGACGACCTCGAGCTCACCCGTCAGCCCTACGACGACTCCTTCCTCGACGCGGTGAACGTCCCCCGCCTCGAGAAGGTCGACACGGGTTCGACGGCCGCGGACTCCGATTTCTTCATCGACTCCGTCCCCAGCAGCCTGCGCGTGTCCCACGCCGCCGACCTGCCGGCCGAGCAGGAGGCATCCCGGGACGGCTCATCCCACAGCGAACCCCGGGAAGACGGCGATCCGCAGGACCGGGAAGACGGCGCACAGGGTCGAGAAGGCGATCCGCGCGGCGATGAAGAGGCCTCGCGCGAGCGCGGGAAGCGAGAGGACGGCTCATCCCCGGAGGCCTCGGGCTCTGCTCCGGCTCCGTCGGCGTCCGGGAAGGGGCCCGAAGCCTCCCAGCATCCGTCGCCGGAGCCCGTTCAGGCCTCCTCCCCGCGCTCCGAGCCACCCGCGCCCGCGGAGCCGGCCGAGCAAGCCCCCGAAGAGCCCGAGGAACGGGAGGACGCCGCCGACGAACGGAAGCCTCTCGCCGCCGACGGCCCCGCCTCTCCGCCGGCGAACGATCCCGCGGTCGCTGAAAGCCCCGCGACCGCCGAGAGCCCCGCATCCGGCGGCCCGGCGTCCGCCGAGAGCCCTGGCACCGGCGCCGCGTCCGGCGAAGGCCGGCCGTTCACCGTGCAGGGGGTGTCCAGCAAGTGGCCGGTGGTCGAGGACGAGCCCGAGCTCGTGGCCGGATACGTCTCCGCAGACGGCGACGCGCCGGGCGCCCTACCCGACTCGTCTGGCTCGGGCGGTGCGGACGGCTCCGGCCCCTCCGATCGAGACGGCGATTCCGGCGCCGACAGCCCGGCCGAGGCCGCCGGAGGGCGCAGGTCGCGCTCCGGCCCCCGTTTCCCCATGAGCAACGACGACGGTTCGGAGATCGTCTGGCCGTCCGGCGATTCCACCGATTCCGAAGCCTCTCAGCAGGGCGAGGCACCCGAGTCGGAGGATTCATCCGAGCCGGAGACCGGCTCGCGGGCAGGACAGGACGGAGAGGAGCTCGCCGACGCCGCCGACGCGGAGGAACCTGCCCGCCCGGCCGCGGATCGGCGCTCTGTAGACGAGCCCGCCTCCAGGACGCCGGCGGAATCCGGCGGACCCGCCGAGACCTCGCCCCAAGCCCGCCCCGAAGCAGGGCAGCCGGCCTCCGTAAGCTCCTCGCCGGCCGAGGCGGGCGCTCGCGATTCCGCCCCCTCGCCGGGCGACGCCCCCTCGAGCGGCGCCTCCGCGGCGCCCGCCGGCGGCTTCTCGGCCGGTGTGCCGCTGTGGGGCGGCGGCAACCGGGTCCTGACTGCGCAGGAGCCCGGCCAGGGGGGAGCCCACGACATCCCCACGGCGGTGGACCTGCCGGCCATCACCGGGCCGATCGGCCTCGACGAGCCGGCCTCCGGAGAGCCGGAAGAGTCGGATCCGTCGGCCTCTTCGGACCCGCTCGCGCGGCCCGGCGCCGGGGGTCCGAGTGGGAGTTCGAGCTCGGCGGCTTCCAGCTCGCCCTCTCCGGTCGAGCCCGCCGAGGCGATGACGGCCGCCTTCGAACCCGACGATCTGCTTCCCGTCGAGCCCAGCCCCGAGAGTCCGTCCGAGGCGTCCCCGCTCCCCTCCGGCGAGCCCTGGGCGGAGGGAGCGCTCGAATCCGGCTTCGACGGTTCCGAATCCGGCTTCGACGAGGGTGCAGAAGAGGACGCTCTGGCCGACGAAGGCGACCATGACGGCGAGACGGTCATCTCCAGCAGGGCCCAGGAGCTGCGCGAGCAGATCTCCGGCGAGTCGGAGGAGGAATCCCCCGCCATGGTCCTGGCCCTGCTGTGCCACTACGGGCACATCAACCCGCCGCACGGCTCTTCCTGCCGCCTGTGCGGGGCGCCCATAGGCGGGGAGCCGAACTGGTATCCGCGCCCGGCCCTGGGCGAGATCTACGTCTCGACCGGTTTGCGCGTTCCCATCGACGCCGACATCATCATCGGGCGCAAGCCCACCTCGACTCCCGAGTCGGGGCGTCCGCACGCCCATCTCGTGCCGGTTCCCAGCCCCGACCAGCAGATCTCCCGCACCCACTGCGAAGTCCGCGTGGACGGGTGGGACGTGCGCCTGGTCGACCGCAACTCGAACAACGGCACCTACGTGCTGCGGCCCGGAGAGCGGCCCATCCGCATCCGGCCGACGGAGCCGTTCTTCGTCAGGGTCGGCGACGTCATCGACATCGGCGAGGGAGTGACGATCCAGATGCTCGGCCCGCAGGCAGGAGTGTGACGTGGCTCGTCGCCGTCCCGCTACACCTCCGAAGATCCCCAATGCGACGTACCTCTCATTCCTCGGATCCGGTGGTTTCGCGGACGTGTACCTCTACGAGCAGCAGATCCCCCGCCGCGAAGTGGCGATCAAGGTCCTCCGCCGCGGCGTGGCCGACGCCCAGAGGCAGTCCTTCCGCGCCGAGGCCAATCTGATGGCCCGCATGAGCTCGCACCCCTCGATCGTCTCCGTGTACGGTGCGGGCGAGGCCGGGGACGAGCGCATGTACCTCATCATGGAGTACTGCCCGCCCCCGCACCTGGGCGCCAGGCTGCGCCAGCAGCCGTTCACGGTCACGCACGCCCTGGAGATCGGCATTCAGATCGGCGGCGCGATCGAGACCCTGCACCGCGCGGGCATCGTCCACCGGGACATCAAGCCGTCCAACATCCTCATGACCCCGTTCCAGCGCCCCGTCCTCACCGATTTCGGGATCGCCACCCGCATCGGCAACGTCAGCCCGGCCGAGGGCTTCTCGGTTCCCTGGGCGCCGCCCGAGCAGGCGACGGGGGAGGGAGCGGCCGCCGTCACCGTGGACGTGTACTCCCTGGCGGCCACGGTGTACACGCTCCTGGCCGGGCGCCCGCCCTTCGAGGTCAAGGACGGAGACAACTCCGAGATCGCCGTCATCAACCGGGTGCTGCGGACCCCGGTCCCGCCGATGGGGCGCCACGACGTGCCCGAGGAGTTCGAGCGCGTCTTGACGATCGCCATGTCCAAGGACCCCCGCCAGCGATACGCCTCGGTGATCGACTTCGCCAGGGCCCTCCAGGCGATTCAGGCGGCGTTGCACCAGCGCCCGACCGATCTGGACGTCCTCGACGATCCCGCCTACGACAACCCGTCCAAATCCGGCGACGACGCCGACGCGACCCGCCAGGCGATCCGCACGATCGACCCGCTGCGGGACGACTCGACTCGCCTCTCCCCCCTGAGGGTGCTCGGACCGGTTCCCTCTCCCAACATCCGCGCCTTCCCTCCGGCTTCCGAGGCCCGCTCTTACGACGCGGCGGGCCAGCGGGCGCCGTTCGACTCGGCACTGCCGGGCGACGCGGGGGGTTCCCTCGGCGGGCCCGCCGAGGCGGAGACGGGACGGCGGGCACCGCGAAGCGGCGAGGCTCCGGGCTGGGGTCCAGCGTCTTCGGAGGGCGCCGTCCCGGACGCCCCGGACGCGCGCGCCGGCGGATTCCAGGAGAGCCCCCTGGGCGTCGTGGTCGTCCGGTTCCTCATCGCCGCCGCCGTTGTGCTCGCCATCGTCGTCGGCATCCTCTTCGCCCTGCGGCACGGCAAGGGCGGGACGGTCGGGCCGGCGACCTCGACGGGGGAGACGACGCCCAACGACGCAGGCGTCAACCACGTCAGCCAGGTCGTCGGGCTGCGCGGCGAGCTCATGGGGGACAAGGTCAAGTTCACGTGGAGCAACCCCGACCCCAAGCCCGGGGACAAATTCCTCTACGCGATGGACCAGATCTCCGGCGAGGGCCAGCTCAACGAGACGAAGGCGTCGAGCGTTACCGTCCCCAAGCAGTCCCTCCAGACGTGCTTGTCCGTGCGGGTGCACAGGAAGGGCGGGTCGGAGTCGCCTGCCACCAGGCAGTGCGTGAGCACTCCGTGACGCCTGGCCCTCCCGCCCGTTCCGCGTCGCGGCCCGGGCTGAAGCCCTAGCCGTCTCGCCTACCTCGTCCGCCGCAGGCGGGGCTGCGAACACCCCGTGACGCGCAACCGGCTCGCTTCCTTCCCGGAAAGGGTAGGATTGCCGCGTGTACGCGGATGGATTCACGGCGGTGGGTCTTCTCCACGGCGGCGATCCGTCCGCAGCCAGGAGTTGTGCCGTCGGTCTGGCGTGTGGAAGGCTCAGCCGAGGGCGCCGCTCTCATCGAAAGGGAACGAAGCCACAGTCGGGTCGCAATACGTTAAGGAGTCGTGATGACTACAACCGCCGAAAACCCCACCGAAGAGGTCGATCAACCCGAGGTCTCCCCCGAGCCGGCCGGACTGGAGATTGAGTTTTGCGGCGAGATTTACAAGGTCGACCCCGGCAAGACCTTCACCATCGGACGCGTCGGATCTCTTGCCATCGACGACAATCCTTTCCTTCACAGGAACTTTCTCGTCATCGAATCCCATAATGGGCTGTGGTGGGTGACTAACGTGGGCTCGCGCATCGCCGTCACGGTGGCCGAAACCACGGGTATGCTCCAGTCGTGGATCGGGCCGGGCTCCCAGATCCCGCTCGTCGTCCACGATATGAGTCTCGTCTTCACCGCCGGGCCGACGACTTATGAGATCGATCTCACCGTTCCGGACACCATGTACGAGGTCTCCTCCACGGGCCGCGAGGAGGCGGGGGAGACGACGATCGGACAGGTCACGCTCACACCCAGCCAGCGTCTGCTCATCCTCGCCTTGGCCGAGAATTGGCTCAAGCGCGTAGGCACCGGGCCGTCGGACATCCCCAGGTCGGAGGAGGCCGCGTCGCGTCTGGGATGGACGCAGACCCGCTTCAACCGCAAGCTCGACAACGTGTGCGACAAGCTCGACCGCCTCGGCGTCAAAGGCCTGCGCGGCGGACAGGGCGTCCACGCGACGTACCGCCGCGCCCGCCTGGTCGAGTACGCGGTCGCCAGCCAGCTGGTCACCGTCGAGGATCTCCCCCTGCTCGACGAGGAATTCGAGGCCAATCGCCGGGCTAAAGCGGCTGAAGCCTCCTCCCGCGGCAAGAAGCGCTGATCAGGCCTTTCGCCGATCCCGCGGGGCCCGCCTGTTCGGCGGGCCCCGCCGCGCAGATGGGGGGTGCACTGCTCGCCATCCGGCCGGGCAGGGGCGAGGACAAGTAGATGGGGCCCACCATCCCGGTGGGCCCCATCTCATCTCCGGGTCCATTGGAGGCGCAGACCCTAGAGGTAGAGGCGTCGGCTGGGCAACCGGCAACCTCGCGCCCGCGTCATGATTGGAGGCTAACGTCGGGCGTTATCACACACGCGCAATCAACCGTGGCTGACTACGTTCCTAATACTACTCGATTTTTCCCGATGGTCAACATGGGGAGCGTTACCCGCAAGTCGCATGAGCAACTGAAAGCCGTCAATTCAACGGTTTCCCGCCCGTCGGCCCGCCGCACGCCAGTGGTTTGCCTTACTTTGTCCGAGGAGGAATTGTGCTCCGATCCCCGATATGCCATGGTTGGCTAACGGATTCGCAAAGGGGTGGTAAAGCGGTTCGCCTCGGATACGCTCTTCCCCACACTTTCCCGAAGAGCCTCCCGGCGCCGCCCGCGATCCCCCCGCCGAGAGGGCGTCCGGACGTCTCCGGGGCGGCCGGGCCGGGTCCCAGTTCCGCCCCCGCAGCGACGGAACCACAGGCCTCTCCCCCGCGCCGCTCGTCCGCGCGAGGGGAGGGCGAGACTAGGAGGTTGACATGGACCGGCTGGCCACGATCTTCAAGGACGTGAACGATTGGACGACCCTTCACGTCCTCATCTGGATGCTCATAGGCGCGGGTCTATACTTCACGATCCGCACGCGCTTCGTCCAAATCCGCCTGTTCGGGCGGATGATCCGCCAGATCTTCGATTCTCGGACCAGCGACGGCGAGGGGATCTCCTCGTTTCAGGCCTTCGCCATCGGCATCGCCTCGCGCGTGGGCACCGGGAACATAGCGGGCGTTGCCATCGCCATCAAACTGGGGGGAGCCGGCGCCGTCTTCTGGATGTGGCTGGTCGCGTTCCTGGGAATGGCCAGCGCCTTCGTCGAGGCCGTGCTCGCCCAGCTGTTCAAGATCCGCTGGCCCGACGGCACGTTCCGCGGCGGCCCGGCCTTCTACATCCAGCGAGGCCTGGGGTCGCGCGCATGGGGCGTGGCCTTCGCCGTCTTCCTCATCTTCTCCTTCGGGATCTCCTACGAGATGGTTCAGGCCAACACGATCGCCGACACCCTCGACGAGCAGTACGGCATCGCCCCCTGGGCGACGGCGCTCGTCCTCCTGGCCCTCTGCGCGCCCATCCTCTACGGGGGGCTCAAGCGCGTGGCCAAGATCTCCGAATGGGTGGCGCCGCTGATGGCCATCGTCTACATCGGACTGGCGGTCGTCGTGGTGGCGATGAACCTCGACCGCGTCTACCCGACGTTCAAGGCGATCCTCGGCAGCGCCTTCGGCACCCATGAGGTGATCGGCGGCCTGGCCGGGAGCATGACGGCGGCCATGCTCAACGGCGTGCGCCGCGGCCTCTTCTCGAACGAGGCGGGCGAGGGTTCGGCCCCCAACGCCGCCTCGACCGCGCAAGTGACCCACCCGGCGAAGCAGGGGCTCATCCAGTCGATGGGCGTTTTCGTCGACACGATCCTCGTCTGCTCGGCCACAGCCTTCATGATCTTCAACGCGACCCCCGGGGCCCTGGACGGCTACTGGCGCCAGGAGGACCCCAAGGGGGCCAACATCACCATCACGGCGATCGAATCGCAGCTCGGCTCCTGGGTGGTCCCGGTCATGGTCGCGCTCATCTGCGTCTTCGCCGGATCCTCGCTCATCGGCAACTACGCCTACGCCGAGGTGAACGTCGACTTCCTCACCCGGGGCAAGCGCTGGGGGCCCCGGCTCCTCCAGACCGTGGCGGTCGCATCCATAGTGACCGGCTCTCTGTCGAGCCTCAAGCTCGTGTGGAACTTCGCCGACATCACGATGACCGGCATGGCCCTCATCAACATCGTCGCCATCCTGCTGCTCGGCAAATGGGCCTTCGGGTGCCTGCGCGACTATGTCCAGGATCCCGAACGCCCCTTCGTGGCCACCGACAATGCGAATATGCCCGGTGCGCTGCCCACGGACATCTGGGTTCCCCGAGCCACGGCGCTCACCTAACGGATCGCACCGCAGGCCAGAGTGGGAGCCGCATCCCAAGGAGACCTCCACCTGCATCTTCCCGCAGTATCAACGCATATGGGCATCCCTACCCGCTGACGCAAGAGGTTGCCGTGGCATACCCACCACTAGGATCGGCAGGGAAAGACAGAGGAGGCCGTATTGAGAAGCGGACATGCCAGTCGGAGTCTGATGGCCGTGGTGCTTGCAACGGGGCTGGCCGCGTGTTCCCTGAATGCGTCGGCCCGGTCTCTGCGCGCCGCCTCATCGGAACCGACGGCCGGCCCCTCGGCGTCGCGTTCGGGAACCCCCGTCAAGGCCCACCGCGGGGACGCCGAACTGAAGAACGGCTATTTCAAGCTCTACACCGGCAAACACTGGATCGGCTTCCAAGCCCCCGACAGGTTCAAGCTCAACAAGGCCTCGAAAGACGGGGTCGACTACCAGACGCTCACATCGCCCTCCGATTCGAAGACCAATATAGTCTTCGCGCGCTCCAAGGTCGGCAGTCTACCGACGTCCGAAGAGCTGGTCGCCTCCCTGCCGAAGGCGAACGGCGCCGCCACCGCCCGCCCGGAGATCTCCGACATCGCGGGATTCAAGGCCGTCGCCGCGGCCGGGGCGCCCGATTCCGGCGGCTACACGGGGATGGTGATGTTCGTCGACTTCGACGGGGACATCTGGGGGATCACGGTCAACGCGCCGGACGACGCGACTCGGCAGAAGCTGACCGACGCGGTCAGGCAGATCAAGGCGGACCAGGCCGGCGCACCCTCGACGAGCGCGACGCCGAAGCCCTCCGTCAAACCCGAGTCCATCAAGGCCGCCGTCAACGGCGGCGCGTATTCGGTGACGGTCGAAGGGGCGACCCTCTCGATCGCCATCCCCAGCGGCTTCACGGAGCAGAGGTTCGACACGGCCGGCCTGGTGGGCGTCGGCGACTCCGCCGACAACGGGCGCAACATCAACTTCTGGATAGACCAGAGCGGGCTGACCGCCAAGGAGTCCGAGCTCCTCAAGCTGACGCGTGAGCAGACCTCGGCGAACGAAGTCGAGGAAGTGCGCAGCGTCCCGAGCGTCCCGTCCGTGGCGGGGCACAAGACGGCGGCCTGCGACATCCGGCGGAAGGACGGCAAGGTCTCGCGCCTGTACGTGGTGGACGTGAACGGCGTCGTGGTCCAGATCGCCGTCAACGAACCCAACGGGGCGGGAGGCCGTTTCGCGGAGATGGTGAAGACGGTTGAGAGCGCGACCTGATCGGCCCTCCGCATCGCGATCGCAGGCGGGGACGAGACGCGGGGCGGCCGGCCGCCCCGCGGGAGGAAGGCGCCTGCGCAGCGTGCTGACGGCCGTCGCCGTGTCCCTGGCGATGCTCGTCGTGGCGGCCTGCGGTTCTGGGACGGCCGAGAAGTCGCCGTCCTCCACGGGCGCGGCCAGCCCGACGCGGGCCTGGCGGGTGACCTCCGGCACCGAAATGGGCGCGATCCAACTGAAAGGCGGCGTCCTGAAGATCGGCACCGGGGCCGGGACGCTGAACATGCGGGTCGGCCAGAACATGGTGCCCTTCGACCGCGCCTTCGTCGAGACCGGCACCGTCGGGGTCAAGGACAACGCCGAGCCCAAGTCGCGCATCTCCTTCTCACCCCTGTCCTCGCTGAAACCGGGGATGAACGCCGCGGATTTCGCGGCCCTCCTGGCCAGCCAGAGCAAACGGCATGCGACCGCCGTCGACGGCCTGGCCAATCTCGGAAGGATCCAGGCGGTGGCCGCCGACACGACGACCGCCGAGGGGCTGCCCTCCCGCGTCCACCTCCTGACGGTCGGCGACAAGGTGTGGAACCTGACCCTCAGCGCGCCGACCCGAGACCGGCTCGACAGCCTCGTCGCCATCGCCGGAACGCTCAGCCTGGAGTCCAAGGTCTCCTCCTTGGGCCGGGAAGTCTCCGTCAGCCTCGGAAACGACGGAGCCTCCACCGCTCCGCGGCCCGGAAGCGAAGGGACGCAGTCGGTCGTCAGCGCGAACGGGGCGCTTCGCGGGATCCTGAACGGTCAGAGCTTCTCTTTGACCATGCCCGGCGGCACCCTCTCCTTGTCCAGCCCCGGGGGGCTGAGCCTGGCCACCGATTCGACCGATGCCAACTTCATCGGCCTCGGCCGAGTCGGCGTAGCGGGGTGCTCCGTTCTCTTCGGCCAGGCGAGTTCCGGCGATTTCACGTCCTCCGAAAGGCTCGCGGAGGACGTCGCCGCGAGAGTACCCGACAAGGCCGAGGCCCCGAGGCCTCTGCCGGAGGTCACCTCCGTGGCCGGGCATTCCGCGGTCGCCGCCGAGGCGAAGACGCAGGACGGCGGGGCGGTGCGCTACTACGTCGTCGACGTGGGCGGCGGGAACTATCTGGCCATCGTCGTGCGGAGCCCCAACGTCGAGACCTACCCGATCGAGTCGCTGGCCTCGATGCTCGACGGCGCGCAGATCGCCAACGGCTGAGGCGCGGGCCGCCCGGTCCGCCGGGCGCGCCGTTGTGCAGGGACGGGGCGTAGTCCAGGCGGGGCGCAGTCGAGATGGAACGCCCTCCGCCAGGAACGTGGCCGGGGAGCGAAGCGCTCCTCGGCCAGAAGGAGGCCCGCGGGTGTGTGCGACGTGCGCGGCTTACTTCCGAGATACCGTGAATGCCACGCTTTCTCGCCCGGACACGAGCCGGCGCCTACCGACGTTGCCGTAGGTATTTCGGATATAGTTTTGAATGTCTACAGGAAGCAGCCTTCCGTGCTCGCACCGTGAGACTGAGGCGACGGCGCCTCCCCTGATCGTGGAGACCGAGGGAATCCGTCAGGTGTCCGTGTCGAGGACGTCTCCTTCTCGCTCGGAGTGCGTGAAACCTGGCGTTGCGCTCACGCTCGCGTGTGCGCACGGGAGCCCGGGGGATGCGTGACCCCCGGGCTCCCGAAAGCTCTCGAGTCCGGGCCCGACGGCGGCCGCCGGGAAAACACGACGTGCCGGGGCGCCGCACGGCCGCCGACCCGGCAGGCGCGGTGGCCATTCGGGACATGCCGCGGGACCCGGACGGCCTCCACCTCGGATTCTCCCCCTTGCGCGGGCGCGTGCCCTCCGTGGTATACAGGACGGTACGTGACGGAGACAACCGGAACGGACGTCGATCCGCCGGAGGGAGGGCCCGTGCCGAAGATCGATGCGCCCACGGTGCGCGAACACCACGAGGCCGTCAAAGCCCGCCTGATCGCAGCGGCGGACCGGATCCTCAGGGAATCCGGCTCCGGGGTCCTGAGCGCCGGAGCCGTCGCCCGCGAGGCCGGGATCGCCCGCAGCTCGATATACCGATACGTGGACTCGGTCGACGACCTCAGGCTCCTCACGCTCGCGGCGTACATGCCGCGCTGGCGGAACGCCGTCTTCGACCGGGTGGACGACGGCGCCGAACCCGCCGACCGACTCAGGCAGTTCGCCGTCGCCTGCGTGCTCCAGACGTGCGACCCCTCCCACGCCTGGTTCATGAGCCTGACCCGCCGATCCTCCTCGCGCAGGCACGACGGGGCCGCCCCCGCCGGGGCCCTCGTGACCCTGCGAGCGGGGGGTGCCGCATCCCCGCAGCCCGCCGACGCGGCGCCCGCGGGCGCCCGGAGGATCCCGCCCGACTCCCGGAAGGCTCCGCCCGATCGGCACGCGGGGGAACGGGCCGCGATCAGGGACGAGATCGTGGGCATCCACACGACGGTCGACGAATTCATAGCCGAATGCTGGAAGGAGATGGGCGTGCCGGATCCGGACGCCTGGATGAGATTCTCCCGGGCCCTGCTCTTCGAGGCCTTCGGCCAGATCGAAGCCGGAACCGACGCTCGCGAGGTCGCCGACCGGCTGGACAGCGCCATCGCGGGGATGTCGAAGGCGGCGCAGGGGAACGCCTCCTCGTCCCAGGTCGGCGCCGCCCGCGACCGGGCGTCAGACGCCGAAGAGGGCCGGGAGGCGGCCCGTCGCAAGACCGCCTGAATCCGCCCTGTCGATGGGGAGTGAATGGGGCGCCCGCCGGTGCGCACATGCGAAGCGCTCGACTAGGATGAGCCCATGCGCGGCCTTCTCTTCGATCTGTACGGAGTCTTCCTCACGATCCAGAACAGCACCTACCTGCGCCTGACATCCGAGATCGGAGTCGATCCGGAGGCGCTGCGGCCGCTATACGAAGGGCCCACCCGGCGCGACTACGACGCGGACATCCTCGACACCCCGGCCTACTGGGCGAAGGTCGGCCGCGCCCTGGGCGTGCCCATCGACTGGAGGCACGCCCTCCAGGCCGACCTCCGGTCCTGCAGCCTGGAAGACGAAACCATGGTCGCCTACGCCCGCGAACTGCGCGCCGCCGGGGTCCCGATGGCCATGCTGTCCAACATCCCCGCGGACTTCGCGCGGAATGTCAGGGAGAACCGCCCCTGGATCGCAGAGTGCTTCGACCCCGTCGTCTTCTCCTGCGACGTCCGCATGGTCAAACCCGACCCGCGCATCTTCGACGCCGCGATCGACCGGCTGGCCGAATGGGGCGGACGCGCCGGGAAGGGGGTCGACCCGGGCGAGGTCCTCTACATCGACGACACCCTCGACAACGTCGAGGTCGGAGCCGAACGCGGCCTGGCCGTCCACCACTTCCGGGGAATCGAGGGCCTGCGTCGGGCCGTCTCGGACCATCTCGGCCGGTGACGACCCCTGAGGCGCGGACGCGGCATGCTCGGCGCCGGCTGGCGGCGCGGTAGAAGGGGCGCATCCGATGCCGTGGTCCCGGGCGCTCGCGGCGGCAGGCGGCCTTCCCGTCGCCGCGCACATCGGCCGAATGCGCCAGGCGCTCGACGCCTCCGCGGCGCGGTCCGGCGGCGCCCCCGCCCTCGTCGTGCAAGCCCCGCCGGGCACGGGTAAGACGACTCTCGTCCCGATGGCGCTCGCCGCGCGGTGCCGCGGCAGGGTGGTCGTCACCCAGCCCCGGCGGGTCGCCGCCCGCGCGGCCGCCCGCCGGATCGCCGCGCTGATGGGAGAGGGCCTGGGGCGCACCGTCGGCTACACGGTGCGCGGCGAGGGCGCGACCAGCCGCGCTACCCGCGTGGAGATGGTCACGCCCGGCGTGCTCGTGCGGCGCTTGCAGCGGGACCCCGAGCTGCCCGGCGTCGACGCCGTCGTCGTCGACGAAGCGCACGAGCGGAGCCTGGAATCCGATCTGGCCCTCGCCTTCGCCGCCGACGTTCGCGCGAATCTGCGCGAGGACCTGGCGCTCGTGGCGATGTCGGCCACGGCCGAGGCCGAGCGGATGGCCGGATTCCTCGGCGCCGACGTGCTCGACATCCCGGCGGCGGGCCATCCCGTCGACGTCCGCTGGGCGCCTCCCGCCGATGGCGCCGGGGCCGGGCGGGCGCTGGGCCCCGAGGGCGTGCGCCGGGAGTTCCTCTCCCACGTCGCGTCGACCGTCCGTCGGGCGATGGATCGCACGCCAGCGGGCGACGTCCTCGTCTTCCTCCCCGGCGTCCGCGAGATCGGGGCGGTCGCGGCCGCCCTGGAGGGCCTGGACGGCGCCGTCGTCGAACGGCTCCACGGGCGGATGCCGCCCGAAGCGCAGGATCGCGTCCTCGCCCCGACCCCCGTCGCCGCGCCGGCTCCGGCCGGGTCGTCGGCCGCACCCGGTCGCTCCGCCAGGCGCGTCATCCTCAGCACGGCCGTGGCCGAGAGCTCGCTGACGGTTCCGGGTGTGCGCGTCGTCGTCGACGCGGGGCTCTCCCGCGAGGCGCGCACCGACTACGGACGCGGGGTCGGCGGTCTCGTGACGGTGCGCGAGTCCCAGGCGTCGGGCGTTCAGCGGGCGGGCCGCGCGGGCCGCGAAGGCCCCGGCGTCGCCTTCAGGTGCATGGACCAGGCGACGTGGTCGAGGCTGGCCAAGCACGCCGAACCGGAGGTCCGCACGGCCGACCTGACGGGCTTCGCCCTGGAACTGGCCTGCTGGGGCGCGACCCGCCTGCTGGAAGAGCCGCCCGAGGCGGCCCTCGACGCCGCGCGGACCGTCCTGCGCGGCATCGGCTGCATCGACGCCGACGGCGCCGTGACACCCCTCGGCCGGCGGATCGTCCGCCTGCCGCTGGAGCCTCGCCTGGGCAGGGCGCTGGTGGAGGCCGCGCCGATCGTCGGCGCGCGGACGGCCGCCGAGGTCTGCGCCCTCGTCGAAGAGGGCGTGCGCGTCGAAGGGGCGGACCTGGCGCATGCGTGGCGGCAGGGCGACGCCCGGTTGCGGCGATCGGCGGAACGCTTGGAGAGGCTCGCCGGCGGCGACGCAGACGACGCGTGCGATGCGGCCCGGGTGGGGCGGCCCGCCGCCGCGGACCTCCCCGACACCGCCCGGACCCCCGGATCGCGCGACGAGGCCTTGGCGCTCGTCGTCGGCCTGGCCTACCCGGAGAGGATCGGGCGGCTGCGGGTCGGAAGCGACAGGAGGTATCTGCTGGCGGGCGGCCTGGGCGCCGAGCTGCCGCCCCACTCCCCGCTCGCCGGCCAGGAATGGCTGGCCGTCGCGGGTCTGGAGGCCACCGGCCGCGCGGACGCCCTCATCCGAACGGCCGTCCCGATCGCGGACCTCGGCGTCGCCTGCACCCTGCGCACCGTCCGGCACGACGTCGAATTCACCGAGGGGAGGCTGCGCGGCAGGCGCGTGGAAGCCCTGGGAGCCGTCGAAGTCTCCTCGGCGCCCGAGCCGCCCGATCCGGCCGCCGCCCGCGAATGGATGCGCCGCGCCCAGTACACCCGCTTGCTCGAATGGAGCCGGGAGGCCTCGCTCCTGCGCGAGCGGCTGGCCTTCCTCCACGCCGCCGTCGGCGAGCCGTGGCCCGACGTCGGCGACGCCGCGCTCGCCGAGCGGCAGGCCGAATGGGCCGGCCCGGAGATCGACGCCTTCCTCGCCGGCCGGCCCCTGCGCCCGGTGAGCGCCGAGCAGCTGTCGAGGCTCCTGCCCTGGCCCGAGGCCCGCGACCTCGAACGGCTGGCCCCGCGCCGGATCGGCCTGCCCCTGGGCTCCGCCCCCGTCGCCTACTCGGACGGGCGCCCCCGCGTGAGCGTCCGCATCCAGGAGGTCTTCGGCCTGCAGTCCACGCCGGATATCGCCGGGATCCCCGTGACGTTCGAGCTGCTTTCGCCCGCGCGGCGCCCGCTGGCCGTCACCGACGACCTCTCCGGGTTCTGGGACGGCGCCTACGCCCAGGCCCGCGCCGAGATGCGCGGCCGCTACCCCAGGCACCCCTGGCCCGCCGACCCCGCGAACGCCGAGCCGACGCGCCGGACCAAGCGCCCCCGCTAGGCCCGGTTATCCGATGCTAGGTCCATCCGATCCGCCGCCCCGCCGGCCCCGGCGCGCACCCTCGAGCCGCCCTGTCGGAAGGGAGTCGCATGGCGCACGGAGAGCGTGAACCGCGCGGGCGCAGCGACTCCGGAAATATGTCGTCCACTCGGCCGAACGGTAAGCTTGCCCGGGGACGTCACCCGTTGACGGAGGCGAAGGAGGTCCCGTGGACGACGCCGGTCTCTCCGGGCCGAGGCGATCGGGGCGTTGGAAGCCGCCGTCGCCCGCGATCGACGGGCGCACCGGTAGGCGTGAGTCGCCCGGCCCGGAACGCCGCAGAACGCATCGCAGAGCATGCAGAGAGGCATCGAGAAGAGGGCGAATGAACGAATCCGTTGTCGACGTCGAGGGGCTGACGAAGGCCTTCGGCGCAGGTCCGCGTGCCACGCACGCCTTGACGGGGCTCGACCTGACCGTCGAGCCCGGACAGGTCGTGGGATTCCTCGGCCCGAACGGCGCCGGGAAGACGACGACGCTGCGCATCCTCCTGGGCCTCATCCGGGCAGACGGCGGCCGCGCGCGCCTGTTCGGCCGCGACCCGTGGAACGACGCCGTCCCCCTGCACCGCAGGCTCGCATACGTACCCGGCGATGTCGCCCTCTGGCCGGGCATGACGGGGGAGCAGACCCTCCGGGCCCTGGCCTCCCTGAACGCCGGCGGCCGTAGCGGCCGCCGGCGCATCATGGGCTGGCTGCCCTCCCGCCGCGCCGCGGCCGGCCGAAGAGCGGCCGGCGGGAGCCGGAATCAGGAGGGTTGCGAGAGCCCGTCGAAGAGCGGGAAGCCGCCCGGCCGCACCGGAGTCGAGGCCAGGCGCGCCGAGCTGATCGAGTTGTTCGACCTCGACCCGAGCAAGAAAATGCGCGAGTACTCCAAGGGAAGCCGGCAGAAGGTCGCGCTCGTGGCCGCGTTCAGCGCGTCGGCGGACCTGCTCCTGCTGGACGAGCCGACCAGCGGGCTTGACCCCCTCATGGAGGGCGCATTCCGGCAGTGCGTCAGACGGGCCCGCGACGAAGGCGCGGCGATCCTCCTGTCCTCGCACATCCTCTCCGAGGTCGAGAAGGTCTGCGACGCTGTGACGATCGTTCGCGCCGGGCGGACGGTGGAACGAGGCTCGCTGGAGCGCGTCCGCTCGATCGTGCGCACGCGCGTGCGCGCCGTCGTCGCCGCGGATCCGAGCTCGCTGCGGCGCCGGCCGGAGCTGGGCGACGTGGCCGTCTCCCGCGATCCGCTCGGCTGGGCCGTCGACTTCACCGTGGACCCGGCCGGCATGCAAGACGCGGTCTCCGCGGTAGCCTGCCTGGGCGTGCGATCCCTGACCGCCGCCCCGCCGAGCCTCGAAGAGCTCTTCCTCCGCCACTACGGCGCGGCCGAGGTGGGCGGGGATGCATCCGGAGCGGCCGAAGGCGCGAGCGGGGACGCGGCCGGGCAGGGCGTCGCGGACAAGCCTCTCGCATCCGGAGTGGGCCGGGACGCGGCCGGGGCGGGCAGGCCGTGATCTCGGCGCCCCTCCTGCGGATCGTCCTCGGACGGGAGTGGAAGGCCTACGCGGCGTGGAGCCTGGGCTCGGCCTGCGTGCTCCGCTTCTGCGCAGGCTCCTTCCCGAGTCTGTATCCGACGGCGGAGGCCCGCCGCAACGTCGCCGCCACCTTCCGGATCCCCGTGGCGAAGGTCTTCGGCGGGGCCGGCTACGGGCTGGACGGCCCGAATCCGCGCATCGGCGCGATCCTGGCCACCCGGCCGCTGCTGTTCTGCCTGCTCCTGGCGGCCTTCATGGCAACGGTCACGGTTCTCCGGTGGACGCGGGGAGACGAGGAGAGGAGGTCGAGCGAGCTCGTCCGATCGACGGCGGTCGGCCGGCTCGAGCCCGCCGTGTGCTCCTTGGCGTCCGCGGCGATCGGCAGCGCGTGCGCCGGCGCGGCCTGCGCGGCGGCCGCGATCGCCGGCGGGCTGGAGGCCGCCGACTCCCTGGCCATGGGCGCGGGCATAGCCATGGTCGGCCTCTGTTCGGCCTCCTCGGCCCTCGTCGTGACCGCGGTCGCGCCGTCGGCCCGAGGGGCCACAGCCGGCGGCATGACGCTCCTCCTCGTCTGGTTCTCCATCCGGGGCCTGGCGCTCATGCGCGAATCGGCGGGTTTCCTCTCCTGGGCGACTCCGTTCGGCCTGGCTCAGGAGATGCGCCCCTGGGCGGGCGTGAGATGGGGGCCCTTCGCCGTCGGTGTCGCCGCGGCCGCAGCCGTCGGAGCCTTAGGTCTGCTGCTGCACTCCGGCAGGCAGTGGGGTGCGGGGCGGTTCGGCGCCTTCCTGTCCGCGGGGAGGGGGCGTGCGCGCTCCGGCCCGAACGGGCTCGTCGCGACGGCGATGGGCGCCACCCGCGGGATGCGCCGCTGGTGGCTCGCGTGCGGCCTGGCCTTCGGCCTCCTCTACGGCGCCCTCACCGTGGGCATCCGGGACTCGCTGGACGCCGTCCCGTCGCTGTTCGAAGGCCGCCTCCTCATGGCGAAACTGGCCGAATCGGGCCTGACCGTCGAGAACTTCCTGAAAGCGATCCTCGTCTACGGCGGCTACATGGTCGGCGCATGCGCGGTGTCCATCGCCCTGGCCGGCCTGCGGGACGAGGAGTCGGGCCGGCTCGGGCGGCTTCTCGCCGCCCCGGTCGGCCGCGGCCGGTGGATGGCCGCCCAGGCGGCGGCGGTGCTGGCCGGCAGCGGGGCCCTCGTGGTCGCCGCTGTCGCCGGCCTGGTCGCGACCGCGATCCCGGTCGTCCTCGTCGACGAACTCCCCGAAGCCAGCGACCCGTGGGGCCTGGCCTGGCGCGTCGCGCTCGCGGCGGCTGCGCTCTGGCCGGCCGCCCTGCTGCACGGGGGCGTCGTCTTCGCCGCGCACGGATGGATGCCGCGTGCGGCCAGGGCGGTCTCCTGGGGCGTCCTCGTGGCCGCGCTGCTCCTGGCCGTGTCCAGCATGCTCGTCGACGTTCCCAGGTGGCTCGCCGGCCTTTCGCCGTACGCGCACCAGCCCGACGTGCTGGGGGCCGAGACGGCCGGAGGGACGTGGACCGGCCCGGCCGTGTGCCTGGCGCTGGCCGCGATCCTCACGTTCGTCGGCGCGCGGGGCCTCTCCCGCCGCGACTTGATGGCCTAAAGGCTGCCCTGATGGCGTGAGCGGATCGGCGTCCCGATAAGTCCGGGACGCTTTCCGCTCCGAAATCTCCCGGCGTGTATGTCTGGCGGAATCTCAACGGTGAGGAACCGCCTTTTCGCACCGCCCGGCAGGTTGCCGCCGGAGGTGTGGCTCGAGTGTGTGCGGACAGGGTTGACTCGATCAATCGGGATTTGATCCGTTCCCTCGAATCGCACATCCGCGGAGTGACGAACAGAGGTGTCGTCGTCCTTCGCCGAGATCGCCGCCATCATGGGAGGTTCGTCAGGACATGGCAAACCGCGCATTCGTCTTCCGCCTGGAGGACGCCCAGGCCGTCGAGTCCGCGCTGAGGAAGGCGGCCGATGACCTTCGCAGAGAGGTAGAGGACGCTCGCAAGGACATTTCCGGCTTGGTCTCGGGCTGGAGCCTCGGTTGGGCGTCCCGGCAGGCGCAGATCGAATCCGACGGGATGATCGACGATCAGGCCGGGGAGTTGGCCTCTGCCCTCCGGAAAGCCGAGGCTGCGATGAAGAGGATCGCCAAGCTCGCCCACGAGGCCGAAGTCAAGAACGTCGCCATCCTCGACTGAGACGACCGCACACCCACCGCTATCGAACCCCGGAAAGAGCCCCGCCATGCTCTCCTACGATTTCGAAGTCGACATCAAATCCCTGATCCTGGCCGCCCAGACGGCGGCCAAACTGGTGAAACTGGCGGAGGACAAGGACGTCCTCGTCGAGGACGAACCCGGCACGCAGCATCCCGGCAGGCAGTGTGAGCTCATCGACGTCGCCAGCCGCCACGACCGCGCCCAGCACGCGCATTACGCTCACCCCTCCCACGCTCACGGTTCTTCGCATGGGCGTTCCGATGAGGCGCATGGTTCCTTGCACGCTCACACTGATGGGCAGGCAAGAGGATCGGACGGCTTCGCACCCTCCGGCCACACCGCCGGCGACGGCGGACGCGGTTCCGGCCACGCGGGGAACGATAGTCCTTCTGCATCGCATCGGCCTGCCGGTCACGACGGTGCCGGCCGCAGATCTTCCGATCATCAGGCCGGCGAGTCCAGCCACGCAACCGGAGGGAAGGGCGACGGCGGCCATGGAACAGTCCAGCACAGCAGCGGGGAGGCATCTACTCATAACGGCGCCCGCAGCGGGCACACTGACCACACGAAGCATACGAGTGGTTCGGGTGATGGCCGGTACCCGAACGGCGACGGCTCCTCCACCTGCGACGACCACGGTCAAGGCGGCCACCAGGGTGACCACGGAGGCAGTAGCGAGCATGCAAGCCGCGGCCATGATGGACATGCACACCGTCGCGATGAGGAGTCACATCCAAAAGATGCTTCAGCAGATGCCCAGCCGCAAGATGGGGCGCGTGCAGGTAGGAGCCCCGAGGATTTTGACAAAGACGGCGACAGCCGTCACGTTGGAGAGTAAAAACAAAAAGATCATCATGATCATAATGAACATCACGGTCATGACGAAGATGCCTTTTCGAAAGAACCTAAAAGAAAAGTTTGGGCATATAAAGAAAAAAATTGATTATTTAAATAGTCTTGATGCATATCCGCGAACTTCTTACTCGGAAGCTTTGCGTTACCAGCATAAAGTTTTGGGGACACCTGATGAAGCGGAAATTGTGGGCAGTGGAACGAAAGTATCGGCAAATCATGCATCTATGAAAAAGAAATAGTTGTTGCATAGAAAACAAAACATTCTGGAGAAGAAAATAAAACAATGCACGAAGGAAATGCTCCAGAGTTTATAATAAGCAAAACTCGCGATGAATTCGGAAGATATAAGTAGATCATAGAATCAGACGATAATCCCGTAGAAAAATTAATTATTATAAGCACGAAAAAAAGCAAAAGAATTTTTGCTAGAATTCGTCACAAATATATTCGAAGCGAATAAAATTTCCAAATCATTCTAATAAAATGAAAAGAAAATTAATGAGTAAGACAATATTTAACCTGCAAATAACGGCATACTTATTACTTCAGAAATGTTTCTTCATGAAGTCGAAAAATATTGGAACGAAATAGATATAAAAACCTATTCTAAGATCGATAGAAATTATGTGAATATTTCTGTAGATCTATACAATAGGGGCAATTTGATTCTTTGTTTAAATCATTTTCGAAATAATAAGATGATTTCATGTGAAGGCGATATGCGAGAAGTCCTTAATACTGCTTTGTGGATCCGTCCTCTTCTTTCGGAAAATGTCCCGATTTGGATGGCTGACGGAGATTTTAATGCACATGTTATAATTAATTATGGTGTGGAATATGTAGATGTTATGAATAGCTGGGTTGATCATTCTAAACATGATCCATTCGAAGAATATCCCGAATACTTCGGATCCGATTAGCGTGCCCTTCCCGCGTCGAAACCGTTGGGATCCTGATTGCGCGGGGAGAACCGGACTGTACGCCAGCCGACTTGTGCCTGGAACGCAGCGGGAAAGGGCGAACGCACGGGACGGATCGGGCGCCTTCGGGGCAGGGGGAGCGCGTGCCGGACGCCTCATGCCGTGTGCTGGGCGCCTCACGGAGCCACGCATTGCGCGGATGTGCAAGGCAATATCTCTCTGAAATCGAGTGTATTACGTCACATTGACGTGTGGGCCTTGCTTAAATATGCGTGGCGTGTATTAAAGTGTGCGGAACAAGTGGAGTCACCCATCCATTTGGAGCCACGATTAAGTCAGAAGAAATTATTATTACTATAAAATAGTTCTAAAAGAACAGGCTTCTGACATTCAATTCGCAAACATTCAGCGGATAGTCATACATAAATCACACGTAAATATGGGCAAAATGTAAAACTAATTTGCCATTGATTTACACAACCGAATCTCGTTCCGGCTGGATGACGCGTTCATCGGCTCAGAACGGGGAGGGGAAGGGAGTGTACGATGGATTTGAGGCTTTTCGCCATCGATGTGGTGGCGATCGGAATTTTAGCGTTCGCCTTGTATGTGCCGCGTCATCGCCGCAAGGACCTGGCGGTGGCGCTGGTGGGAGTGAACGTCGGCGTGCTGGCGGTGACGACGGCCCTGTCCACCGCGACGGTGGGCGCGGGCCTGGGCCTGGGCCTGTTCGGCGTTCTGTCGATCATCCGGCTCCGGTCCACGGAACTGTCGCAGGTCGAGGTCGCCTATTATTTCGCGGCCCTGGCCATCGGGCTGATCGGAGGCCTGTCCGGAATCAGGATAGCGGCGGGGGCCGGGCTGATCGGCTCGATCGTACTCGTGCTCGCGGTCGCGGATTCGGCCAGGATCATGAGCCGATCGCGGCACATGACCATGGTGGTGGACCGGGCCCTGCCGGACACGGAGGATCTGGCCGCCTACATCCGCCGGAGCACCAGCCTGGAGGTCGGCGAAGTCAGCATCATCAAACTCGACTACGTCAACGATTCCACCTATGTCGACCTCCGCTATTCGGAGACCCGGCAAGATCAGCAAGATCAGACGGAGGCTCGCCGGGATCAGACCACGAAGGCGTGGAGGCTGAAGAGGAAGCGAGTCCGCACGGCCCAGGGCCACCGCATGATGCAGGACGGTCAGACGACGCAGGATCGCCGCGCGGCCCAGGGCGAATGCACGGCTCAGACGCGAGGCGGCCGCACGGTGGGGCAGGCCGGCTACCCGGCGCAGGCCCAGCCCGGCCGCGGCGCCGGCGAAGACGGGATAAGGGAAAAAGAGGTGAGCCAGCCAGCGCGAAACGGAAGGGGGACGGACCGATGAGCGCGATGATCGACCTCGGGTCTCGAATCGAGGAGGCAAGCCACTCTCGGATCGACGTGGCAGGCGATTCTCGAATCGGCCCCGCGAGCTACCCCGGAGTCGTGGACTTCGGTCCCCTCCTGGAACGGCTTCCGGCCATAGGCCTGGAGGATCTGGCTTCTCAGGCGGCCCTCCTGAAACGGACCGACAGAAAATACCTTCTCAACCGCGCGCTGACGGCCGAGCTCGTCGAATACCTCTGCTCGATCCAAGCCGAGGTCCTCTCGATCGGAGGGGCCAGGGAGTTCGGCTACCTGTCGGATTATTTCGACACCCCGGATTTCGCGCTGTACCGTGCGGCGGCCACCAAGCGGCGGCGGCGGTTCAAAGTCCGATCCCGCGTCTACCTCGACGCGGGCCTGCGATTCGTCGAACTGAAAACGCGCAGCGGACGCGGGCAGAACGTCAAAGACCGCCTGCGCCTGGACGACGTGCCGATGGACGTGTGCGAACGCCTCAAGAGGGGGCTGCCGGTCGAAGCCTTCGACCTGACGCCGGACGTCACCGGCTGCCCGCGGATCCGCGAATGGCTCGCCGCACGGCTCACCGAACGCGGCGTCGTACAGACCCGCAGAGCCGGGGCGCGGGCCGTCGGCGAGCTGGCGTGGGTGATCCGCTCGGTCTACACGCGAACTACCTTCCGGCTGCCGGGCGATTCGCGGCTGACGATGGACCGGGGGCTCACGCTCTCGACCCCTTCCGGCTGGTCCCCTCTCCGGGTGCCGGAGGTCGTGGTGGAAACGAAGTCGAGCAAGCACCCGTGCGAGGCGGACAGGTGGCTGTGGCGTCGAGGAGTGCGCCCGGTGCGGCTGTCCAAGTACGCCGTCGGCATGGCGGCGATCAACCCCGGGCTCCCCGCCAATCGCTGGAGCAAAACGATAGCAACGCTAGGAGGCATAGCATGAGAAGGACGAAGACGTGGGCGGCCGCCGCCCTGGCCGCGGGGCTGACGCTCGGCGCCTGCGGAAGCGGGAAGACCTCGCAGGGGAAGACGAGCAGCGGATCCCCCGCCGGCAACTCGACCACGCACGGCGAAACCCCCGCCAAGGACGGTCTGGCCCAGCTGGACTCCTTGCGCCGGATAGCGGGGAAGTCGATTCCCCGCGGAGACGTCTACGCGAACACCGTGAAGGCGGACGGCGCCACGGCCGAGAGGATGATGGCGGAGAATCAGAGACCGCACGCCGATTCCAACGACGTGCAGTACGACGAGTCGTCGGCCACGAAGATCCGGCTCAACGGGACCTCCGCCGCCGTCGAGGGGCCCGGCGCATCCTCGGGCGGCGGCTCCGCCGTGACCACCAGCGCCGGGAAGGTGACGATCTCCAAGGCGGGAACCTACGTCCTGTCCGGCGACTTCACCGGCCAGGTGTTCGTCAAACTCCCCAAGACCGCCAAAGTCAAACTCGTCCTCAAGGGAGCCAACATCACCTCTCCGGACAACGCGGCGATCCGCATCGTGGAGGCCGACGAGGCCGTCATCGCCCTGGCCGAGGGAACCGCCAACACCCTGTCCGACGCCTCCAGCTACGCCTCCACGGTCAAGGGGAACGGGCCCATCGCCGCCCTCGCCTCGAAGGCCGACCTGACGATCGGAGGCGGCGGGACGCTGGACGTGAGAGGCAACAGCAACGACGGCATCTCCAGCTCCGACGGGCTCGTCGTCACCGGAGGGACCGTCAAGGTCACGGCTCGCGACGACGCGATCCGCGGCCAGGACTACGTGGTGCTCGCCGCCGGGACCTTCGACCTCAAAGCCGGCAACGACGGCGTCAAGTCCGACAACAAGAAGAACGCCGGGCGCGGATACGTGCTCGTCACCGGCGGCACGGCGAACGTCGTCGCCAAATCCGATGCCTTGGAGGCGACCTCGGACCTCATCGTCACCGGCGGATCGGTGAACGCAGCCGGCTCGGAGGAGGGCTTCGAGGCCTCCAAGATGCTTCTGGCCGGCGGAAGCGCCACCGTGACCACCTCCGACGACGGGCTCAACGCCGTCAACACCGCGACCAAACCGTGGATGGCCATCACCGGCGGCGACTGGACCCTCAACACGGAGGGCGACGGCTTCGACTCGGACGGCGACGGCGTCATCAGCGGCGGCAAGGTCACGGTCTACGGCCCGTCCGCCGCGGGCAACGGAGCCGTCGACGTCGAGAACGGCTTGACGCTGTCCGGCGGCACCCTCCTTGCCGTCGGCTCGGTCGGCATGGACGAGGCGCCCAAGACGACCGCCGGCCAGTCGGCCATCAAGGCCCAGGCCGACATCCCCGCCGGAGGCAGGCTCGCCGTCGCCGATTCGACCGGCGGGGAGATCGCCGCCTACACGAGCCCCAAGCCGGCCAAATCCGTTGTCTTCTCCTCTCCGAGGATCAAGAAGGGCGACGCCTACGCCGTCACGGTCAACGGCCAGAAGGCCGCCGCCGCGACCGGCGGCGACTACAAGTAGGAGCGCTTCCCCGGCGATCGGCTGCGCATGTCGCGGTAGGGCGAGACGAGTCTACGGGAGCGCCTCCCCGAGTGAGCTGCGTGCGGCACCGCGGTTTCCGGGACCGCGCGAGCGGCGCCTTCCCGAGCGCGGTCTGGCGGGCCGCGAATTCGCCGACCGAGGCGGCCGTGCGAACTCCTGAGCGCGGCCTCGCGACACGCCGGCGGCCGACACGCCCATCCCTTCGAAGTGGCGCGACGCGGTTCCGCCGCGGCGATTCACACGTGTGGACAGCGCGGATTCCAGCGTCCACACATGTGAACTCGGTTTGTCCACAGGCGTGGATAAACTTGGGGATTCCCTCCGAAAGTAGGAGCGCCCGAAGCCGGTGGGCCGTCGAGCGCGGAGCGGGCCGGAAAGTGTCGGAGGCGTCTGCGATGCTGAGATCGGCCGCCTGGCCGGCGGTACGAACCGATCCCGTCTGGGCCGGTGCCGTCCGCGGCGCGCGGTCGGGGCCGGCTCCGGCGTGTGGACGCTCGAGGGGATATCTCTGCCGGCGCCGGGGCTCGGGCTTCACAGGTTGTCCACCCCGGTGGTCGGGCAGTCCACAGGAGAGGAATTGCACGGTGCCACTCGTCACGGAGACACAAGCCCTTGTGGTCTACCGTCGCGGTGACCACAAGGTGTAGTGTTTTCGCTCGAGTCGCCAAGTCGGCGGCTCGGTCGCGGAAGCCACCGATTACGGCCGCGGTTTCACGGAGGCCTTTGGAGGGGCTCTCCCGCGGGATGGGCGGAAATGAAGGCTCCGCCTCTCGCCGGGCGTCAAAGCCGGCGAGGCTCTCCCGCGGGCCGGGGTGGAAGAAAGGGAATACGAATTGAGCATCACTGTTTACACCAAGCCCTCATGCGTTCAGTGCAATGCGACGAAGCGGGCCTTGGACAAGGCAGGGCTCGCTTACAACGAAGTCGACCTGACTCAGGACGCTGAGGCTCTGGAGGCCGTCAAGTCTCTGGGCTACCAGTCCGCACCCGTGGTCTTCGCCGACGGCGACCACTGGGCGGGGTTCCGTCCGGACCGGATCAAGGCGGCGGCCGCCGCCGTCGCCGCCTCCGCCGTCACGGCGTGAATCGGAGGGTGGGGGCGCCGCTCGGCGCCCCCACCCGGCCCGGACGCATCAGGAGGTCCCGTGGGGCAGATCGTCTACTTTTCCTCGGCGACGAACAACACGAAGCGGTTCGTCGAGAAGCTCGGCATGCCCGCCCGGCGCATCCCCCTGCGTCCGACGGAGGAACCTCTGCACGTCGAGGAGGAGTACGTCCTGATCGTCCCGACCTACGGCGGAGGCAACGTCAAGGGAGCCGTTCCCAAGCAGGTCGTCAAGTTCCTCAACGACGAACGCAACCGTTCGCTCATCCGAGGCGTGATCTCGGGAGGGAACACCAATTTCGGCGCGGCGTACTGCCTGGCGGGCGAGATCGTCTCCGCCAAGTGCAAGGTGCCCCACATGTACAAGTTCGAACTGCTCGGCACGCCCCAGGACGTGGCCCGAGTGCGCGAAGGTTTGGAGAAGTTTTGGCAGCAACCACACTGACGGACACCGGCGAGGAGAACTGCGGCGATCCGGGCCTCGACTACCACGCCCTGAACGCCAAGCTCAACCTCTACGACGCCGACGGCCTCATCCAGTTCGACGCCGACCGCGCGGCCGCCCGCCAGTACTTCCTCCAGCACGTCAACAAGAACACGGTCTACTTCCACGACCTCGAGGAGAAGATGGACTACCTCCTCAAGGAGGGGTACTACGAGAGAGGCGTCCTGGACGCCTACGACTTCTCCTTCGTCAAGAGGCTGTACAAGGCCGCCTACGCGAAGAAGTTCCGCTTCCCGACCTTCCTCGGAGCCTTCAAGTACTACACCTCCTACACGCTCAAGACCTTCGACGGCACCCGCTACCTCGAGCGCTACGAGGACCGCGTGTGCATGGTCGCGCTGACCCTCGCCCGCGGCGACGAGGCGTTGGCGATGTCGCTCATGGAGGAGATCATCGAGGGGCGCTTCCAGCCGGCCACCCCCACCTTCCTCAACGCGGGCAAGGCCGCCCGCGGCGAACTCGTCTCCTGCTTCCTCCTGCGCATCGAGGACAACATGGAGTCCATCGCCCGCGGCATCAACTCCGCGCTCCAGCTGTCCAAACGCGGCGGGGGAGTGGCCCTGAACCTGTCGAACCTGCGCGAACTGGGCTCGCCGATCAAGAAGATCCAGAACCAGTCCTCGGGCGTCAACCCGGTGATGAAGCTCCTGGAGGACTCCTTCTCCTACGCCAACCAGCTCGGGGCCCGCCAGGGCGCCGGCGCCGTCTACCTCCACGCCCACCACCCGGACATCATGCGCTTCCTCGACACCAAGCGCGAGAACGCCGACGAGAAGATCCGCATCAAGACGCTTTCCCTGGGCGTGGTCATCCCGGACGTCACCTTCGAGCTGGCCAAGAGGAACGAGGACATGTACCTCTTCAGCCCCTACGACGTCGAACGCGTCTACGGGATTCCCTTCACCGAGATCTCCGTGAGCGAGAAGTACCGCGAGATGGTCGACGACGAGCGCATCCGCAAGTCGAAGATCAACGCCCGGACCTTCTTCCAGACCGTCGCCGAGATCCAGTTCGAATCCGGATACCCCTACATCCTCTTCGAGGACACCGCCAACAGGGCCAATCCGATCGAAGGCAAGATCACGATGTCGAACCTGTGCTCGGAGATCCTCCAGGTCTCCGAGGCCTCCGAGCTGAACGACGACCTCTCCTACGCCCACGTGGGCAAGGACATCTCCTGCAACCTCGGGTCGCTGAACATCGCCAAGGCCATGGACTCGCCCGACCTCGGCAAGACGGTCGAGACCGCCGTGCGCGCTCTGACCGCCGTCTCCGACATGACGGACATCCGCTCCGTCCCCTCCGTCGAGCGCGGCAACTCGGCGAGCCACGCCATCGGCCTGGGGCAGATGAACCTCCACGGCTACCTCGGGCGCGAGCGCGTCTTCTACGGGTCCCGGGAGGCCCTTGACTTCACGAACGTGTACTTCTACACCGTCGCCTACCACGCGGTGCGCGCCTCGATGCAGATCGCGCGGGAGCGCGGGGAGCGCTTCGAGGGCTTCGAGAACTCCGCCTACGCCTCCGGCTCGTACTTCGACCAATACGTCGAGGGGACGTGGGAGCCCGAGACGGAGAAGGTGCGGGAGCTCTTCGCGGGGATCCGCATCCCCACCCGGCAGGACTGGGCCGCCCTCCGCGACGACGTGCAGCGGTACGGCATGTACAACAGGAACCTCCAGGCCGTTCCCCCGACGGGCTCGATCTCCTACATCAACAACTCGACGTCGTCGATCCACCCGATCGTGGCCAAGGTCGAGATCCGCAAGGAGGGCAAGATCGGCCGGGTCTACTACCCGGCGCCGTACATGACGAACGACAACCTGGAGTACTACCAGGACGCCTATGAGATCGGGCCGGAGAAGATCATCGACACCTACGCCGTGGCGACCCGGCACGTCGACCAGGGCCTGTCCCTCACCCTGTTCTACCCGGACACCGTCACCACCCGCGACGTCAACCGCAGCTATGTCTACGCGTGGCGCAAGGGGATCAAGACGCTCTACTACATGCGCGTCCGCCAGCAGGCCCTGGAGGGGACCGAGGTGGAAGGCTGCGTCTCCTGCATGCTGTGAATGCGCGGCGCTGGGCGGGAAGGGGCTCCGGGCGCGTGAGACGCGGGCGCAGCGCCTTGACGGGAATCCCGGCCTTCGTCGTGACCGGGCCCTCGCTGCCGACGCGGGTGCGACGGCGCCCGCTCCACCCCCGCGCCACAGACGGAACGCCGCAGCCGGACCATGCTCCTCGCGCACTTCCAGCGCTGCGTCCTCGGCCTTCCACGGTGGAACGCGAATCTCGCTTATGACCGGCGGAGACCTCCTCCGGTGCGCTTCCCCTTTCACGGCGGCGTCTCGGGAATGTCGCCTGCCTCATAGAACTCCTCAATCTCGCACTGGACCTCCGAACGGTGCGCGCATAGAATTAGAGCGTGAATTCTAATTACTGTCGATGCGCTTCGGACCCCTCGGAGCGCAGAAGGAGAGTTCCATGAAAGCCGTCCGATTCGACGAATACGGAGACTCCTCGGTGCTCCACATCCGCGATGTGAACGTCATCCCGCCCACAAGCGGGCAGGTTCTGGTGAAAGTCCAGTACGCCGGGATCAACCCGGGGGAGATCGTCATTCGCGAGGGAGCCATGCGCGACTTCTTCCCCGCGCGCTTCCCCGGCGAGGGCCAAGGGAGCGATTTCGCGGGATCCATCGTGGAGCTCGGCACGGGCGTCGACCACCTCCGCGTGGGGGAAGCCGTCATCGGCATGAGCGACAAGCGCAGCGCCCACGCCGAGTACGTCACCATCGCCGCCAACCGCGTGGTCCCCATGCCCAAGGGCCTCGACCCTCGGGTGGCCGCCAGCCTCTACGTCGCGGCCACGACCGCCCAGGCGACCGTCGACACCGTGGCGCCCCAGCCGGGTGAGACCGTCGCGGTGTCCGCCGCGGCAGGCGGCGTGGGCATCCTCGCATCCCAGCTCGCCCGGCGCACCGGCGCCGACGTCATCGGAATCGCCGGGCCGTCCAGCGCCCAGGCTCTGCGCGACCTGGGAATCCAGCCCGTCGAATACGGCGAGGGACTGGTCGAACGGCTGCGGGAGGCCGCCCCGCGCATCGACGCGTTCATCGACTGCTTCGGCCACGGATACGTGGAGACGGCGCTCGATCTGGGCGTGGCTCCCGAGCGCGTCGCCACCATCGTCGACTTCGGGACGGCCCAGCGCTTCGGAGTCCCCGTGGTGGTGGGGACGTCGGCCGCCATGGACCCCACGGCCGTCGTCTCGCGGATAGCCAGGCTGATCGCCGCCGGAGAGCTCAGCCTCCCCATTCGCGCGGTCTATCCCTTCGACGAGGTCCGCGCCGCCTACGACGATCTGGCGACCAGGCACGGCGTGGGGAAGATCGTCCTGAGCGTCGGCTGACGCCCGGCGTCCGCCGACCAGGCGGACCCCGCCATGCCCACATTGGACGTTTCCTGGATTGTTCCGGGGAATGTCGGGCCCGGAACGTCCGCCTGCCCTCGCTTCATCATCGATAGGGTGAACACGTGATCGAATTCGAATCGGTAGCCAAGACCTACCGGGGCGGAGCAGTCGCCGTGGCCGACTTCTCCTTGACGATCCCCTCCCACCGCACTGTCGTGCTCGTCGGGTCCTCGGGCTCGGGCAAGACCACGCTCCTGCGCATGGTCAACCGCATGGTCGACCCGACCAGCGGCCACGTCCTCATCGACGACGAGGACGTCCGGGACGCGAACCCCGTCCGCCTGCGCCGATCCATCGGGTACGTGCTGCAGACCGGCGGGCTTCTGCCGCACCGCACGGTGGCCGACAACGTCGCCACGGTTCGCGTGCTCAACGGCGAATCCCGCAGGAAGGCCCGAGCCGGCGCGGCGGAGCTCCTCGAACGAGTCGGCCTGGATCCCTCGCTCGGCTCTCGATATCCCGCGCAGCTGTCCGGCGGACAGCAGCAGAGGGTCGGCGTGGCGCGCGCCCTGGCCACCGACCCCAACATCCTGCTGATGGACGAGCCCTTCGGCGCCGTCGACCCGATCGTGCGTCGTGAGCTCCAAGACGAACTCCTGCGCCTGCAGGCCGAACTCGGCAAGACCATCCTCTTCGTCACCCACGACATCGAGGAGGCCTTCCGGCTCGGCGACGAGGTCGTGGTCCTCAAGGAGGGCGGGCGGATCGCCCAGCGCGGCACGCCCGAGCGGATCCTCGCCGAGCCCGCGGACGAATTCGTCAGGGACTTCATCGGCTCCGACCGCGCCGACGTGCAGCTGGAAGTGCGCAGCGTAGGCGGAAGGAACGTCGTGGTCGATCCCGATGGGCGCCCCGTGGGCGTTCTGGGAACCGAGCGGCGGGAGGGCTCGTGAACTGGCTCTCCTACAATTGGCAGTGGGCCGGGGACCTGGCCGCCACGCACCTGTACCTGTCCGCGTCGGCCGTCGTCATCGCGGTGCTCGTCGCCGTCCCGCTCGGACGGCTCGCCTTCCGCTTCCCCAAACTGGGAGGGGCCCTGCTGAGCGCGGCGACGCTGATATACGCCGTCCCCTCGCTGCCGCTCCTGTTCGTCGTCCCGATCCTCATCGGGACGCCGCTGAGATCCTCGACTACGATCATCGCGGCCCTCGCCCTGTACGGCGCCGCGCTGCTCGTCCGCACCGCCGCCGACGCCTTCAACGCCGTCGACCCGATCGTGCGCGACAGCGCGGTGGCCCTCGGCTATTCGCGCACGAGGATCCTCTGGGGGGTGGACCTGCCCCTGGCCACCCCCGTCCTCGTGTCGGGGATCCGGGTGGTGACGGTCTCGACCGTCGGGCTCGTGACGATCGGCGCCCTCATCGGCATCCCGAGTCTCGGCACGCTCCTGACCGACGGGTTCAAACGGGACATCATGGCCGAGGTCGGCACCGGCATCGCGGCGACGGTCCTGCTGGCCCTCGTCCTGGACGCCGTCGTGCTGCTGGCCGGGCGCGCCCTGACTCCGTGGATGAGAGCCGTGGGGAGGGTTGCGGCATGAACTACCTCCGCCAAGCCTTCTCCTGGCTGACCGACTCGTCCAACTGGTCCGGCGCCTCGGGCATTCCCGCGCGAATCGGCGAGCATCTGCTCATCACGGCCATCGTCGTCGGGCTCGCGGCCGCGATAGCGGTGCCTGTGGGCGTGCTCGTCGGCCACACTCGGCGCGGGGCGGCCGCCGTGGGCGCGGTCACCGGCGCCGCCCGATCCATCCCGACCCTCGGCCTGCTCACGGTCTTCGGGCTCGCCTTCGGCATCGGCCTCAAGGCCCCCGTGCTCGCGCTCGTCATCCTGGCGATCCCCTCGCTGCTGGCGGGAACCTACGCGGGGATACAGGCCATCGACCCGGCCATCCCCTCGGCCGCGAAAGCCGTGGGGATGAGCCCGGCCCAGGTCATCGGGAAAGTCGAAATCCCGCTCGCCCTGCCCGTGATCGTCGGCGGGATCCGAGCCGCGGTGCTCCAGGTGATAGCCACCGCGACGCTCGCCGCCTACATCTCGGACACCGGGCTCGGCCGGTATCTGTTCTCCGGTCTCAAATCGCGGGACTACACCCAGATGCTCGGAGGCGCGTTCGTGGTCATCCTCCTCGCGCTGCTCATGGAGGTCATCCTGGCGAGCCTCCAACGAGCTGCCACCCGCATCGCCGATCCAACCGGTAAGTGATCCGGTCGGCGCACGAGACCCGGCTCCCAGGGAGAATTCACGTGAACACTAAAACCATCGCCTTCGCGGCGGCATTCCTCCTCGGCCTGGCGTGCACGCTCACGGGGTGCTCGAACCGAGACCCGTTGCGGGGAGGCGGCGGGTCCGGCGACGGCACGATCGTGGTCGGCTCGCAGGACTATTACTCCAACGAGATCATCGCCGAGATCTACGCCCAGGCCCTCGAAGAGAAGGGATACTCCGTCGACCGTCAGTTCCTCATCGGGCAGCGCGAGGTGTACATGCCCGAAGTGGAGTCCGGGCGCATCGGCGTCATTCCCGAATACACGGGAAGCCTCCTCCAGTACTACAGGAAGAACGCCGCCTCGGCCGACGCCGGCCAGATCCACGAGCAGCTCGCCAAGGCGCTGCCCAAGGGCCTGACCCTGCTCGACCAGTCGGAGGCGACCGACCAGGATTCCTACGTCGTGACCAAGGAATTCGCCAAGAAGCACTCTTTGGAGAGCATCGGGGACCTGGCGCGGGTCCGCGGGCTGAAACTCGGCGGGAACTCCGAACTGGAGACGAGGCCCTTCGGTCCGAAAGGCCTGAAAAGCGTCTACGGCGTGGACGCGACGTTCACTCCCATCGAGGATTCGGGCGGGCCGCTCACCCTCAAGGCTCTGCGCAGCGGACAGGTCCAAGTCGTCAACATCTTCTCGGCCAACCCCGCGCTCGACGCCGGAGACCTCGTGGTCCTGAAGGACCCGAAGAAGATGTTCATGCCCTCGCATGTCGTGCCTTTGACATCGGGGAAGCTGCCCGCCGGCGCGGCCGCGGTGCTCAACCGGATCTCAGCCGAATTGACCGCCGAGGACCTCGTTTCCATGAATGCGGAATCCGTGGACAAAGGCAAGCCGGCTGCCACTATCGCCTCCGACTGGCTGGAGAAGCACGATGTCGCGTAACCCGTGACGTCGCCGTGGTCCGTGCCACGTGCGGTGGCTCAGGCGAATCCGGTCGCCTCCGGGCCGGCCGTGTGTTCGGGCCGTGGAGCCGCGTGCTCGGGCCGTGGAACCGCCTTCTCCGGCTGCGGAGTCTCCGCCTGGGAGGCCGCATTCTCCGGCTGGGAGAGTCCCGGCACGGAGGCTGTCCTCTCCGGCCGAGGGACGGAGTGTCTGCGCTGCCCCTTGGCCGTGGCCGCGAGCGCCGACGCCTCGGCTTCCAGGATCCTGCGCCTCGCGTTCGCCAGGCGGCAGGCGGCGTGCAGGAAGCGGACGAGGGCGACGGAGACGACGACCGTGACCACCGTCAGCACGATGATGAATACGGGAAACGCCAGCAGTTCCATGTATCCGATGAGATTATTCCAGGACAAGGCGACTCCTTCAGTGGTGCGCATTCGTTCCGGCGAACGATTCCGTCAATCGAGTCTACGGGAAATCGGCGTCTGCCCCTGTCGGCCCGTGCCGGAACCCTCGCGCCGATCGCATGCACGCCCGTCGCCGATTGCACGCCCCTCAGCCGACTGCCCTGCCGGCGCGTCGGGGGTGCGCATGCTAGCCTGGCCCGCGGAGCAGTGGACGCGCGCGTCGATCGGAAAGGGCTGACATCGTAAATATGAGGCGACAATGGCGTTATGGTGCGTTCGCACTCGTGGCCGGGATGACACTGTCCCTTCTGGCGACGGCACCGCCTCCGCCCGCCCCGATTCCCCGCCCGCTGGCCGAAGGCGGCCGGCAGAGCCTCGACCGGCGCGCCCGCGACCATGTCGGCGGGAACGGTTACTGGACGAAGGACCGCCTTCGGCGCGCCTTCCGCGGCGGCGAGCGCGCGAAGGACGGCTCCGGCCCCGTCGTCGACATCGACGACCCGAAGCTCTCCGGCTACAAGCTCGGCGAGGGGAAGATGGGGGAGGGCTACAATTTCGCGGGCATCCCGCAGATCGGAACGTTCTTCTTCAGGACCGGCCCGGTCTCGACCGCCCAGGTCCACACGTGTTCGGGAGCCGTCGTCAACTCCCCGTCCGGGACGATCGTCATTTCGGCGGCGCACTGCTGGTACGGGGTCAACGCCCAGTCGATCGTCTTCATTCCCCAGTTCACCTTGGTCCACGGCCGGCCTCAGGCCCCCTACGGGGTTTGGGAGATGTCCGGGACGAAGATCTACATCGATCCGCGCTACGGCAAGGGCTCGGGCAACGGCGTCGCCTACGACGTCGCGATCCTGACCGCCGCCCCGAACGTGGCCAACCAGACGATTCAGGACGTCGCGGGCGGGCTCGACATGGCCATCGACTCGGCCACTCAGCTGTCCGAAGTCGAGATCGTCGGATACCCCGAAAGCGACTCGAGCGACCACACGTACACGACCGCCTACCCTCGGCACTGCCGGAACGCGACGACGACTTACACGGAGGCGGGCGCGAAATTCTTCGACATCGCCTGCACGGGGATGGCGGCGGGGATATCGGGCGGCCCTTGGCTCGTACGCGACCAGTCGAACTCGTGGAAGATCGTGGCCATCACCGGCGGAGGACAGGACGGCGGCGGATACACGGACGACGAATCCGTCGGCGTGCCGATGACGGCCAACGTCTCCGCGCTCATACGGAAGGCCGAGCGCTTCGAGCCCGGCGAGGGCCGCGACTGGTCGCAGGCCCGGCTGATGGCCGCGGGCGACTTCGGCGCGGTCGAGAGCAGCGACGACCTCGTCGTCACATGGCTGGACGGGAAATCCGATCTCTACCTCGGTTCGGGCAACGTCAAGTCCCCCTTCATGGGGGTCAAGCGCGTGTGGGAGGACGCCGCGTCCTCTCTGCGCATGATAACCACGGCGGACCTGGACGGGTCGGGTCGCGACGATCTCGTGACCCTCTCCTGGGATGGAAGCGTCCACCTCATCCAGGACCCGGGAAGCGGTTCGCGGCGCAGACTGCACCTCAACAGGAACGATCCCCTCACCTGGGTCAACGCACGCCAGATCGTCGGCGGCGATTTCAGCCCCGACGGCGATCGGAAGAAGGACGATCTCCTCGTCGTCTGGGCCGACGGCACGACCTCCGTCTACCTCCACGTTTCCAAGCACGGGCTGTCCAAGGACCACCGCTGGCCGATCGGCGGGCTCGCGGGCCTGAAAGGGAGCGCCGGAGGGAAGGACGGGCCGCTGGCGGGCGGAGTCAAGGGGCCCATCACCGCGGGGAACTTCGGCGGAGGCAGCCTCACCGACGTGATGGTCGTCGGGCGCGGCAAGGACGGCAGGACACGCGCATGGCTCATCACCGACGACCCTCCCAAGGGCGGCCTGCCGGTTTACCGCATCACCGAGTACGACCTCGAGGCGGCCGGGATCGACCCGGCAGACGTCGTGGCGACGGCTGCGGGGAATTTCGACGACAAAGCCACCACGTCGGACGTCATGATCGGCACGCGCAACGCCGGCCTGTACGCGCTCAGCGGCGTCAGCGTCGGCAAGACGCCGACTCGAGGCGATCTGACGACCGTCGTCGCCCCGCAGTGAGGCGGCCGGAGCATCCCGGAGGCGCCGAAAGAGGCGGCCCGGTGAGTCCGCTGAGCGCTCCGGCGGCATCCCGGCGCGGCGGAGAAGGCTGTGCCTCGGCCGGGGGCGGTCCGGTGAACTTGTGCCATTTGGGGTGTCCCGAACCGGAGGAGACGTCGGGAGAGGCCGCGCTCGGGGGAGTTCTGCCGCGTTTGGGACCCGGCGAGTGCGCTTCGCGCCTGCAAGCCACTAGGCTGGGTTGGGAGAGTGAGGTGGGATGAACAGGACACGAGTCTTCAGCGTTGCGGCGTCGGTGTCGTTGGCGCTCGCCGCGTGCACGTCGACGCCGTCCGATTCGCCCACCTCCCCCTCGCGGGCGTCGGCGGCGTCGCGGGGGCCGTCGGCTTCCTCGGCCAAGGGACTGGCCCCCGGCGTGGAAGGCATGGACCTCGCCTTGGAGTTCAAGGAAAAGGGGGTGGGCGAACTGGCCGACGCGGTGACGGACGGGAAGGTCGTCGCCACGATACGCAACGATCTGTCGCGGTCCACCCACACCGTCACCGGCTACTCGGTGAAGACCGGCAAGAAGATGTGGACGGTCAAGGACGAGGGATGGCTGGAGTGCACTCGGACCTCGCCGATCGTCTGCCAGACCACAGTGTACGAGGAGGGCGACCGGACGGTCACCGACGCCAGCATCCTCACGCTGTCCTCGGGCAAGACCGTCGCCCTCAAGGTCGGCCCGAACGGGAAGTTCGTGTTCGCCGGCACACACGAGGACATCGCCTATTTCCTGACGTGGGAGGGCACCGAGGACATCCACATGACCGGCTTCGACAAGACGGGCGCCCCCGTCGCCGACAAGAACCTCAAGATCTCCGCCCCGAAGAGCACTGTGAAACACGGCGTCAAGGCGGATATGTCCGGCCCCTACGCCTCGGTGCGCACCGAGGACGAGTCCGGTGTGTACGTGGCGGGGCGCAACGGCTACGGGCCGCTTCCCGTCACGGGGCCGTGCATCGCCGTGCGCGACGGCGCGGTCTGCCAGGTCGAGGGCGGCATCGTCGGGGTTCACCCCAATTCCAAGGAAGCGTGGCGGATCGACACGTCCGTGACCGTCGTTCCGTCCTCCGTGATCTCGGAGCTCACGCTCGCCAAGGCCGAGAAGCTGCTCCAGGGGGCGCTGTCCAACTCGGTGGGCACCGCCTCGGGGCCCACCGACGACCACAAGCCCGAGGCCTCGCAGACGCCTTCGCCGAGCCCTTCCCCATCGCCGTCGACGAGGCCTTCGCCGTCCGCGAGTGGGACGTCCCCGTCGGGGAAGGCGTCGCGGCCGAGCCCGTCCGGATCGCGCGCGTCCCATTCGTCCAGCCCGTCCTCCCGCCCGTCCCGCATGCCGACTCCCGACGAGACGGCCACCTCGCAGGCCCGGCCCGGAGAGGAGAATTACCTCGTCTCCCTGGCGTCGGGTCCGGGGCTGGTGAAGAGGACGGACGGCGGGAACCTCGTCTTCCCGGGCGGCGGAGTGGTCAGCCTGGGCACGTCGAGTCTTGTGGACTTCGACGTCCGCCACAGCATCGCCGTGGTCAACGCGAAACAGCGCGCCGCTTCCCGCGGCGAGGCCTCCGGCCCGGCCGTGCTCAGCTCGACGCTCGCCGACAGGCGCGGCAAAGTCCTGGCGAACCTGGGCGCCGACAAGGCGAACCGCATCCTCGCGAACGCCTCCGGCGGCGACATCCTCAAGCCTTTCACCTTCGCCTGGCAGGGCGACACCCTCGTCTTCGTCGATGCGGTCAACGGCGTCGTGGGCGTCTACACGGAGAAGTAGACGGTGGAAGCGGAAGCGATCGTGAAGAGAGGCGGCGGACATGCCCGATAGCGTCCGGGTGGACGTCTGGCTGTGGAGTGTCAGGCAGTGCAAGACTAGGACGTTGGCGACCACGGCCTGCAAAGCCGGCCACGTGCGCGTCAACGGCGAGACGGCCAAACCCGCCGCGTCCGTGAAGGTCGGCGACGAGGTCCGCTACAGAGTGCAGGGGTTCGACAGGATCCTCAAGGTCACCGCCCTTATCGTCAAGCGCACGAGTGCCCCGCTGGCCCGTGAATGCTACGAGGACCTCACCCCTGAGCGTCCGCGCGTCTATTTGCCCGTCATGGCCAGGAAGCGGGGAACGGGCCGCCCGACGAAGAAGGAACGCCGCGAACTCGACCGATTGACCGGCCGTGACGCCAATTTCGGGCATCGAGGCTGAATCTCCCCGTCGGTGCCCTGGCCGCGAACGGCAGAGCGCTCTGTCGGTTCGAGCCTCGCGTGGATCTGAAAAGGAAATGCAATGTCAAAACGTTTTATTTCTCTATTAAAACCACGATAGCAATCGTTTCGCTTTTGATTGTATCTTGGTTTTATTTTAGTAAGCATACTTTTCGACTCAGCGGCATAAAATATTATAAATGTAATTCACTTGCTTGGAGGCATTTTGATGAAAGTTTTTCATTAATCAGCGGATTAGATATTTATAATTCAAATTATGTGAATAACTATATGAAAAAATATTCAAGTTGGAATCTATCGGATCAAGAAGTGCGCAAGTATATATTGTAAGGTTGTAATCTTGCACGGGATGATCGCCGGACTCTTATAACGATCTTCTCAGTGCTCTCGGCTACGATCTTCCTGTCGATTCCCAAGCCTAAGGCTTCATCGGAGCCGAAGCGAGTGGGTTCGGCACCGGTGGGCACGGGTCCGGATCGGTCACCGAGTGAGCCGGACCCGTCGCGAGGGGGAGCGATCCAGGCGCAGTGCGAGAGGAAGACGCTTCCCAAGGGGAAGGCGTGCAGCGGGCTGATGCCGCTACCGCCGAGTCGCGGGAAGACGGCGCGAATCAGACTGACGGCGAGCGCCGTGGAGGCGGTCGAGTCTCGCCGTGATCGCGAGCCTCGCCATGAGCGAGTGAGTCGCGATAGACCGCGATGCGGGCGCGTGACATGATGGGCGGGGGCCGCGGATCGTCCGCGCAGGCTTGCCCGGTGGCTCGGCACGGGCCTGGCAGGCCGGAAGGGGCGAGACGGCGGCGGGCTTCCGCCCGGCAGTGAGGAGAAACATGACGCCGCAGAAGATCAAACTCATCGATCGCGTCCAGGCCATTAACTGGAACCGTCTTGACGACGACAAGGATTTGGAGGTCTGGGACCGCCTGACCGGCAACTTCTGGCTGCCGGAGAAGGTTCCGCTGTCCAACGACATCCCCTCGTGGGCGACTCTGACCCAGCCCGAGAAGGACATGACCACCCGGGTCTTCACCGGCCTGACCTTGCTCGACACGATCCAGGGCACCGTCGGAGCCGTCTCGCTCATTCCCGACGCTCGCACACCCCACGAGGAGGCGGTGCTGACGAACATCGCCTTCATGGAGTCCGTCCACGCCCGCTCCTACTCCTCGATCTTCTCGACTCTGCTCTCCACCCCGGAGATCGACGAGGCCTTCCGCTGGAGCGAGGAGAATCAGAACCTTCAGCGCAAAGCGCGCATCATCCTCGACTACTATCGCGGCGAGGACCCGGAGAAGCGTAAGGTGGCCTCGACGATGCTCGAATCCTTCCTCTTCTACTCCGGCTTCTACGCCCCCATGTACTGGTCGGCCCACGCCAAGCTGACCAACACTGCCGACCTCATTCGCCTCATCATCCGCGACGAGGCCGTCCACGGCTATTACATCGGCTACAAGTACCAGCTGGCCGTGCGCGAATCCTCGCCTGAGCGTCAGGCCGAGCTGAAGGACTACACCTTCGATCTGCTCTACGAGCTCTACGACAACGAGGAGCAGTACACCGAGGACCTCTACGACGAGCTCGGCC
>ERZ773077.53-NODE-53-length-77308-cov-12.051338_pt1 | contig 77308 bp, 64 predicted proteins | sample MGYA00580612_ERZ773077 | MGnify/ENA primary metagenome ERZ773077 (study PRJEB29015, sample SAMEA2737971) | human oral metagenome | biome: human oral; feature: human-associated habitat; material: dental | place: China | collected 2021 ...
GCGCATCACCTTGCCAAGGTGAGGGTCGCGAGTTCGAGTCTCGTCATCCGCTCTGTATGCCAGTGGTGTTCCTGATGGAATAACACTGGCGTTTTTTGATAGGTAGATATTTGACTACTAGCACAGATTCACCACATTATGGGAAATTGTGACTGTTCTCAAACACTTTGTGGTGTAATTGTTATAATGCGGTTTTACCTGCATAAATGCCCGATTTTGGGGGAGTTTTCGTCACAAAGACAACCCTTTTCCTCCCCGTAACGACTATTGTGTCAGGGATTCACGTTAAGCTTAGATGCGCGAAGTTGGTTGAATACTGTACTTCGCATTGATGAGTGGAAAGGACAAACCAAAGGGATGGGCACAAGTGTCGCGTCGACAAACATAAAACGTCGACTAGCAGCAGTTTTGCTAGGATGCTTTTGTGCTATTACCACCACGGTTGCGCATGCCCACGATGCGGTAGTTGGGGGGTCGCCCGCTGATGGCGAAGTGCTAGCCAGCGCGCCGACAACCGTCACTCTAGAGTTTTCCGGTGAGCCCAAACAGGGGTTCAACACCATGGCCATAAGCAATAGCAAAGGTGATGTGCTAGTAACCGGTGAGCCCACTGTCGACGGCCGAAACGTGACACTTGCTATTCCCGAAAACACTACACTTACCCCAGACGAGTACACCATAGGTTTTCAAATTACCTCCTCCGATGGACATTCCACTCGGGGAAAAACCACCTTCACCATCGCCGGGGAGCGCGTTGCTAGCTCTGCGGCATCTAATACCGCCACCACTGATGCCCCCACCGATCCCACCGCAGAGCTTATGGCTGGGCCTTGGGGCAAAGTGGCCGGTGGGGTGGGGATTCTCCTTGTCCTTGCCATGATCGTCATGATCCTTGCCCGCAATCGCATGGGTAAAAAATCTCAAGAAAGTGATTAACTGTTATGAACTTGCGTCGTCGTATTGGAACCGGAATTTGTATTCTCGCCGTTTCTGCGCTGGCCTTGAGCGGCTGCGCTAACTCTGAGCGGGCAGCCACCAAGACCACCCGGTCCGCCAAGGCTTCCGCATCGGCTTCTGCTTCCGCCGCTGCCGCAGCCGCAAGCACCAGCGGAACCAGCAGCAACAGCGATACCCCCATTGCCTTCACCAGCGCTTATGTTCGCGCAGCCGACGAAGGCTCCGACACGACCGCCATCTTTGGCACCTTGAAGAACACCACCGACAAAGACATCACCATCACCGGGTTCTCTTCCAGCGCCGATGCTGAGAGCTTTGAACTGCACGAGGTGGTTGACGGCCAAATGCGCCAGAAGGAAGGCGGCTTCGTTATTCCCGCCAACGGCACCTTGAAGCTGGAGCCCGGCCACGAGCACTTCATGCTCGTGGGCCTGAAGAGCCCCGTGAAGGCTGGCGAAAAGGTGAGCGTGAAGGCTGAGCTTTCCGACGGCACCACCATTGATCTAGGCGAAATCCCCGGCCGCCAGGTTGCCGCCGGCGCCGAAGACTACGCCGGCGACAGCAGCAATAACCATGGTCAGGGCAGCGGTATTGCCGGTGATGCCAAGTCCGGTGACACCAAGAATGATGCTTCCGGCTCCACCAAGGGCGGCATCAAGGTTCCTGGCAAGGATGGTGACGCTAAGTCCGGTGACACCAAGAGCGGTGACGCTAAGTCCGGTGATAGCAAGGCAGGCGCTGCTGCCGGTGCCGCTGGCGCTGGTGCGGCCGCTGGTGCTGCTGGCGCCGGTCAGGGCGATGCTAAAGCCGGTGACGCCAAGGGTGGTGACGCTGCTAAGGGTGGCGACGCCAAGGGCGGCAGCAAGCACGGTGGTAAGCACGGCGAACAGGGTGCTGGCGGCGCTGGCGCAGGCGCCGGTGCAGGTGCTGCTGGTGCCGAGCAGTCCGCAGGTATCCGCGGCTAACCCCCACAATTCATCTGGTAGTCTATAATCAGCCTTCCCACGAGAAGGCTGGTTTTTAAGGCTATCGCGTTCATGCCCCGCCCATGCCGCATCAGCAGCCTGGGCGGGGCATAATACATTCATCAATAATTCGCACAAATATTCTATAGCTTTGCGAAAGGTGCTTGGTCCCATGACCCCCGACAACGGTGTTGACCCCACAGCCCAGCAACCCGACACCCCCGCCAAGACCACCAACCAGCCGCACACCCTACCGCCACAGGTCTCCCGCCGCGGCTTTATCCTGGGGGCCGCCACAGCGGCCGCCGCAGCCGGCACCACCGGCCTTGCGGCCTGTGGAAACACCAACCGCAACACCGCCGCCGCCAACGGTGACTCCACGCAGGCTTTCCTCGCCGACGATATCGTCCCCTTCGACGGGGCCCACCAGGCTGGTATCGACACCCCCGGCCAAGCCCACCTCAATATCATCGCCTTCACCCTCCGCGCCGGCACCACCATTGATGATGTGCGCCGACTCATGACCGTCTGGACCGAAGACGCCCGGCAACTCACCCGCGGCCACAACCCCATCGGCAGTCTCGAACCGGAACTCGCCACCATCCCCGCCAACCTCACCATCACCTGCGGGTTCGGCCCCCGATTCTTCGACATCATCGGCAAAACCGACCAACGCCCCGAATGGCTCAAACCCATTCCCGTGTTCTCCAAAGACAAACTCGAAGACACCTGGGGCGAAGCCGACCTGGCCCTCCAAATCTGCTGTGACGACCCGCTTACGCTCGCATTCGCCACCCGCCACATGACCCGCGCCGGCGGCAAAATGCTCGAAACCCGGTGGATGCAACAAGGATTCCTCAACGCCCGCGGCGCCACCGACCCGGGAACCACCCCCCGAAACCTATTCGGGCAAAAAGACGGCACCGTGAACCCACAATCAACAGCCGAATACGACGACTACGTGTGGATCGACGAGAACTCCTCCGACCCACAATGGGTGCGGGGCGGCACCTGCATGGTGGTGCGCCGCATCGCAATGAACCTCGACACGTGGGAAGAACTAGACCGCACCTCCCGGGAAGTAGCCATGGGCCGCTACCTGGAATCCGGCGCCCCACTCACCGGCAAAGAAGAATTCGACACCGCCGACTTCAAGGCGAAAGACCAATTCGGGCTGCCAGTCATCGACCCCCGCAGCCACATGGCATTGGCGGCGCCACCCACGGACAACCCCAAAGAAAAAATGCGCCGCCGCGCCTACAACTACCTAGAATCCCACATCCCGGGCTCCGACCACACCACAAACGTGGGATTAGTATTCATCTGCTTCCAACAAAACCCGGTCACCCAATTCACCGCAATCCAACAGCGACTCAACGACAGCGACCGGCTCAACACCTGGATCACCCACATCGGCTCGGCCGTGTTTGTGGTGCCGCCCGGAACCAGCGAAGTCGGCGCTGGTAAAGACCAATATTGGGGGGCATCCCTGCTGGAATCCTAGCGATACGATTCCTCGCAGTAGTTACAACCCCAGGCCCAAGGTGAGGTAGGATAAAACCCCGAAACAGCTTGATGGTGCTTATAGGTCGTCGCAAAGCATGCTGCATTGTGGCGATCATTTGCATTTGTCGTTTCACCCGTTTTGGTTTTTGCGTTGCGTCCAGGTATGACGACAACGCCCGAGCGCAGTAAGGAGCGCACATTCATGGCACAGCTGACCGACGCCCAAGCAAACCCGCACCACCCGTTTCTCGTCCCGGCCGGGACCCCGGTGGGTGCGGCAATGCGCGAGCTGAACCTGCCCAACACCGGTCCGGAAGCCATCGTCGTAGTCAAAGACGCCGAAGGCCACCTCAAAGACCTGTCACATATCCCCGAGACGGATGCAGAATTCCTGCCCATCCCCGCCAACACCGCGGAAGGACGTGCCGTGATCCGCCACTCCTGCACCCATGTGCTCGCGCAGGCAGTGCAGCAGGAATTCCCGGGCACGAAACTCGGCATCGGTCCGGCCATCGACAACGGGTTCTACTACGACTTCGACGTGGCGGAACCCTTCACCCCCGACGATTTGCAGCGTATTGAAAAACGCATGAAGAAAATCATCAAACAGGGGCAAAAATTCGAACGCCGCGTCTACGCCGACCAGGCCGAAGCCGCCGAAGCATTAAAAAACGAACCCTACAAGCTGGAACTCATTGCGGACAAAGGCTCCGTCGACCCCCAATCCGACGAAGCCACCGAAGTAGGCGCCGGGGAACTCACGGGCTACTACAACCTCAACCCCCGCACCAAAGCAGTGGAATGGTACGACCTGTGCCGCGGCCCGCACGTGCCCACCACGAAATACATTCCCGCATTCGCCCTCACCCGCTCATCGGCGGCATACTGGCGGGGCGACCAAGCCAACGCGGGGCTGCAACGCATCTACGGCACCGCCTGGGAATCCCAGGACGCTCTGGCGGAATACCAGCACAAAATGGCCGAAGCGGAAAAACGCGACCACCGGCGGCTCGGCCAAGAACTCGACCTGTTCTCCTTCCCCGACGAAATCGGCTCCGGATTCCCCGTATTCCACCCGAACGGCGGCATTGTGCGCCTCGAAATGGAAGAACACTCCCGGCGCCGCCACATCGCGGCAGGCTACTCCTTCGTCAACACCCCACACCTGACCAAGGGCGAACTGTTCGAAAAATCCGGGCACCTGGACTTCTACGCCGACGGCATGTTCCCACCCATGAAACTCGACGGGGAAGTCGACGCCGACGGCAACGTGACCAAACCCGCCGTGGACTACTACACCAAACCCATGAACTGCCCCATGCATAACCTCATTTTTGCGTCCCGGGGCCGTTCCTACCGAGAACTCCCACTCCGACTCTTCGAATTCGGCACCGTATACCGCTACGAAAAATCCGGGGTCATCCACGGCCTGACCCGGGCCCGCGGCTTCACCCAAGACGACGCCCACATCTACTGCACGGAAGACCAGCTAGAGGCAGAACTCACGTCCGTGCTGGACTTTGTGATCTCGCTGCTGCGCGACTACGGCTTGGATGATTTCTACCTGGAACTGTCCACGAAAGACCCGGAAAAATTTGTTGGCTCGGACGAAATTTGGGAAAAATCAACCGCCATTCTGCAGCGGGTGGCCGACAAATCCGGCCTCGACCTCGTGCCCGACCCGGGCGGGGCAGCATTCTACGGCCCGAAAATTTCCGTACAAGCCCGGGACGCCATCGGCCGCACCTGGCAAATGTCGACCGTGCAATTGGACTTCAACCTGCCGGACCGTTTCCACCTGGAATACACGGCCCCCGACGGCACCAAGAAACAACCAATCATGATCCACCGGGCCCTCTTCGGCTCAATCGAACGATTCTTCGGGGTGCTGCTAGAACACTACGCCGGGGCGTTCCCCGCCTGGTTGGCGCCCCAACAGGTCATGGGCATCCCGGTGGCGGACACGTTCGTTCCCCACCTGGAATCCGTCATCAACGAACTCCAAGCACGCGGGGTGCGGGCAAGCGTGGACACCTCCGATGATCGCATGCAGAAAAAAATCCGCACCTACACCCAGGCAAAAGTACCATTCATGCTGCTAGCCGGCGCCCGCGACGTTGAAGCGCAGGCGGTGAGCTTCCGGTTCCTCGACGGGTCCCAACTCAACGGGGTGCCGGTGGCGCAGGCAATCTCGCTTATCGACGAATGGGTTCGGTCACGCACCAACGAGCAACCCAATCACGACAATGTGGCAGAAAAACTATAAGTAACAAATCTGCGACACATCTCTATGGCTCCACACCCAAAATCACCAATTGGGGTGGAGCTTCTTAGTAGAGTTGAGAACAGCATCGAGCCGCAAAACGAATGATTCAGGGGTGAAGCAGCCATGAGCAGCACATCAAATGAGGAATATGTCGATAGAGGAGCGGGCGATCTCGACCGTCTAGAACGCCTCTGGGCGCCCTACCGCATGAACTACATCGTGGACAAAAGCGACACCAATGGTTCGGGAAACACCCACACCAACCCCTTCGTCGTGATCCCCACACTCAGCGACGAAGACGGACTCATCGTCGCCCGCGGCACCTACGTGTACTGCGTGCTCAACCTCTTCCCCTACAATTCCGGCCACATGATGGTGGTGCCCTACCGGGAAGAACCCAACCTAGAAAACCTCACCCCGGCGGAATCCGCCGAACTCATGGCCTTTGCCCAGGCCGCCATCCGGGTGCTGAAAACCGCATCCCGGCCCGACGCCTGCAACGTCGGCTTCAACCTAGGCCGCTCCGCCGGCGGCTCCGTCGCCCAACACCTCCACCTGCACATCGTGCCCCGGTGGAACGGCGACAGCAACTTCATGACCGTCATCAGCGGCACAAAAGTGCTGCCACAACTCCTACGGGACACCCGCACCCTCCTCGCCCGCACCTGGGCCGAGCTCGCCGCCGCCGACGATTCCTTCCCCGGCGCAGCCACCACGGGAGATGCTCATGCTTAGCGTCAGCGGCCGAAAACCAGCCTCCGTAGTCATCGAACCCATCGCCCGCACCCTCACCCGGTTAGGGCTCAGCCCCAACACCGTGACCGTGGCCGGCACCTGCATCACCATCGCCATTGTGGTGACATTGATACCGCTTAACCACCTGGTGTGGGCGGCCATCCTCTCCGCAATATTCAGCGCCCTCGACATGGTGGACGGCACCATGGCCCGTATGCGGGGCGCCGGCACCCAATTCGGCGCCACCCTCGACGCCACCTGCGACCGACTCACCGACGGCGCCCTCTTCGGGGCAATCACCTGGTGGCTGATCTACACCTACCACGCCCACCCCAGCCTGATCATCGCCAGCTTCGTGGTCCTAGTGACCTCCCAAGTGATTTCCTACGTGAAGGCCCGCGGCGAAGCCTCCGGCTTCACCATGGTCGGCGGGCTCATCGAACGCCCCGAACGACTCATCCTCGCCCTGGGCGGCATCGGCCTCACCGGCCTGGGGGTGCCCTACGCCATCGATATAGCCCTATGGGTGCTCGCCGTGGGCAGCGTATACACCGTGATCCAACGACTCCTCATGGCCGCCCACAGCCAAGAGGCAGCGCAACCAAGCAAACCGCCCGCCGGGGCGCGAGAATTCCCCCACAGCTAAGCTTAAAAACCATGCCCAACGTTTTCACCACCGAATGGTTATCCGCCCAAGCCTATCTCATGGGCTGGAAAATAGTGGGGCGACTCCCGCTCCCACTCACCGCCGCCCTCTGCACCCGCGCCGCCGACTACGCCAGCGATGACGGCAAAGGAATGAACCAACTTCGCAAAAACCTGAGCCGGGTTGTTGGTCCCGAAAACGTCACCCGCAACCTGGTGCGGGACGCCATGCGCTCCTACGCCCGCTACTGGCTGGAGGCCTTCCGGCTGCCCCAAATCGCCGGCGACCCGGGCGTCGTCAAGCGTATCGACGACCAATTGGTGGGCAAACCCCATCTTGATGCCGCGGTGGCCGCCCCCACCGGAACCATCCTGGTGCTCCCGCACAGCGGAAACTGGGACATGGCAGGCATGTATTTCGCCGCCACCTACGGCACGTTCACCACCGTGGCGGAACGACTCAAACCCGAAATCCTGTTCGACGCTTTCGTGGATTTCCGCACCACCTTAGGGTTTAGGGTCATTCCCCACATTCCCGCGCCGGGTTCCCCGCCCGTCATGGAGCAGCTCGCCGACGTGCTCACCGCCGGCGGCACTATTTGTTTGCTGGGGGACAGGGATCTGAAAGGCACTGGCGTGCCCGTCACGTTCTTCGGCGAGGAAACCACCATGCCTACCGGCGCGGCCCGGCTCGCCCAGGAAACCGGGGCGTCGCTGCACGTGGTGCATTCCTGGTTCGAGGGCACCACTGCTCACCCGGAATGGGGGCTAAGCGTTTCCGCCCCCCTGCCCACCGGTGACATTGCCGCAACCGTCCGCGCGCAGGCGGCAATCATGGAGCAAAACATTGCGGCGCACCCCGCCGACTGGCATCTTTTGCAACCCTTCTGGTTGGCCGATCGCAAACCTGCGTAAAAAAATCGCTACACTGTCAAGATAGCTATAATCACCCTCACGCATTCGAAAGGCGACCATGCGCATAGGTTTGGTGTGTCCCTACTCCTTCGATGAACCCGGGGGAGTACAGGCCCACATTCTGGACCTAGCCACCCACCTCATTGGCCAAGGCCATTTTGTGCGCGTCATTGGTCCCTGCGGCGACGATACTGAGGTTCCCGACTTTGTGGTCCGCGGCGGCACCAGTGTTCCCATCTCCTATAATGGCTCCGTCGCCCGCCTTTCGTTTGGCCCCCGAACCTTTACGAAGATTCGGGAATTCATCATCGCCGGGCATTTTGATGTGCTGCACATTCACGAACCGAATTCGCCCAGTTTTTCGCTTGCCGCCCTCCAGGTGGCGGAGGGGCCGATCGTGGCCACCTATCATGCGTCGGCGACCGGGTCGAAACTGCTGAAACTGGTTCTGCCGCTGTTGCGTCCCCGCCTAGAGAAAATCCGGGGCGGCATTGCCGTGAGCGAAATGGCCCGCCGGTGGCAGGTCGAACAGTTAGGCGGCGACCCGGTGCTCATCCCCAATGGTGTTGATACCCAGGCGTTTGCCCGGGGCGTGATACCGCCGGTGCCGGGGCGGCCCCCGGAGTTGGTGTTTCTGGGCCGGCTTGATGAGCCCCGCAAAGGGTTGGATATTTTATTGGCCGCCCTGAGCGGGTTGGATCGTGGGGTGACGGTCACCATCATGGGCGGCGGCAGTCCCCGAAACGTGCCCGGTGTGAATTTTGTGGGCCGCGTGAGCGATGACGAAAAGATTGCCATTTTAGACCGTGCCGACATCTACGTTGCCCCCAACACTGGGGGCGAAAGCTTCGGCATTGTGCTTGTGGAGGCCATGGCCGCCCGCTGCGCCGTTGTGGCCAGTGACCTGGAGGCTTTCGCCGCCGTGTGCGATGTGGAATCCGATAATCCCGCCGGCCTGCTCTTCCGCACCGGTGACGTTGATGATTTGCGTGTGAAACTCCGGCAGCTCATCGACGACCCCGGCCAACGGGCGAAACTGGTCGAGGCCGGATCCCGGCGCGCCACACTCTATGACTGGGATCACGTGGCCGCCGAGGTAGTACGAGTGTACGAAACCGTGGCCGACGGAACCACGGTCACTGTTGACTAGTCGAAAAAGGATTCGGACATGGACCCCACCACGATTATTGCCATTATCATTGCGGTCATTATCACCATCGCCCTGTATTGGGCGTCGAGTACCGCCAACCGGCTGCACCGGCTGCACGTGCGCACCGATGCGGCCCGGCAGTCGCTTCAGGCTTCTTTGGACCGGCGGGCCGCGGTGTTAGCCGCGTGTGAACCGCAGTTTACGGCGTTGGCGCACAGCACCGAGTCGATTCCGCTTCAGTATGAGACGTTTGCCCAGCGGGCCGAGAAGGAGCGGCAGATTTCTGCCGCCATTGCGGGTCTCACGGACCCCACCCCGGGAAGCATCGTGGATGCGGAGGCCCGGGTGCAGCTCGCACACCGGTTCTATAACGATGCGGTGTCTGACACACGGGCGCTACGGGTGCAACCACTTGTTCGAATTCTTCGGTTGGGTGGGACCGCCCGGCTGCCGGAATATTTCGAACTCACCACCTAGGCGTTGGCTTGGGCATGGGCTGCCGGCCGGTGGCTGATGGCCCACATGAGCGACACGATCATTGACACCACCATCAGCCCGTTCCGAATCGCCAACCCAATGACTCCCAGCGTCCCCGTGCCCGGGTGCACCACATCGTCGTAATAATAGGGGTACACGACCTGCCCCAGCACCGCCATGAGCAGCATTAACCAGGCCAACACCAGCGGGTATTTCGACCCGTTCGTCCGCAGCAACACCACCGCCATGATGGGCCCCAGCCACAGAATATACTGCGGCGAAAACACCTTATTGGCCACGAGCAGCATGAAGATCAGCGTTACCCACACGATCAGCGACCCGTCCGGCGACCATGCATCTTTCACAAACCCCCGCAGCGCCCACGCCACGGCGAACACTAGGGTGGCGAGCATGAGCACATTGGTCACCATGATTGCGGCATCTACCCCGGGTCCGGTGATTTCGTAGCTTTTCGACGCCGCATACGTCACCGAATATTCGGCGGCCGCCCCGAACGTGCCCCGAACAATCATGGGTGTTGCCGCAATCGATTCGATTTGCAGCCCCCGCACTCCCTGATAGGTGAAGGGTGATAGCAGGCGTTGCACCCCACTAACCATTGCTACCAGGGCCGACAACCCGATGATTGTGCCCACAAACACCGCAATGTGCCAATAGGTTGCTTTTCGCCTATAGCCGCGCACCAGGCCGATGGCCAGCACTCCCGGCCATAGCTTAATCATGGTTGCCACCCCCAGCAGTGCCGAGCTGATTCGCGGGTAGTAGAACAATAATAGGGCAGCCACTCCCACTAGCACTGCTGGAACCAGGTCGAGTCGTTGTACCGCAACGTGCCCGGTGCACACCGCGAACACCGCCCAAAACCCGGCAGCCAGGATTTGGGATTTCCGGGATCTGGCTGCGCCACTGTTGAGCAGTAGCACGAAAAACAGACCATCAATAACCATGCAAAACCCACCAAACATTGCAAGATAGTGTTCGGTGCTGCGGTGGCTAAACCAAAACACCACATGCGCCGGCCAGGTGCCTACTGCCGGGTATTCCGTCAGGCCGTCAGGAAACTCACCCCTGAGCGACGAAAAATAGTAGCGAATGTCCCCCTCGGGCATTTCGGTGGTGGCGAGAATCCCCAGGAGAATGAGGTGGCAGGCGAACCACCACACCCACAGTCCCACCCGGTCGGTGGGGCGTAACTGCGACTGGGAGAACGCTAGCGATGATGGTGGCGGTGGGGTAGCAGCAGGAGTCATTGTGGACATAGTGAAATCTAACGAGCCTTTATCAATCGATCCTTGGTAGAACTTATGGTGCATATGATGCTGTTTATTGCAGTCTTGTTGCTCATCATGGGGATTAGCAACTCACATCACCCCCGATTGGTGATAATTATCACTTAATCACTGGTGCTAACACGTGTGTTATCAACATTATGCGGTGCTCAACCTCACCGCATTATATCCTTAACCCCACATAGCCCCATGCGTAACCTTAATCCTCAAGCGTGAAAGAAACCCATGACTCGCCCCACCGACCATCCCGCCGGCCATCAGGAAACCCACCAACCGAAAATTGCCGCCATTCTCGACATTGAACAACTCGACCGCTATATTTTCCGCGGCCCCGTCATCCCCACCACCTTCACCCGCACTTTCGGCGGCCAGGTTGCGGCCCAGGCCCTCGCTGCCGCTATCCGCACTACCACACCCGACAGGAGCGTCCATTCCCTCCACGCATATTTTGTGCGCCCCGGCGACGCCACCACGCCGGTCATATTCCAGATCGACCCCATTAAAGAAGGCGGATCGTTCACCTCCCGGCACGTCACCGCCATCCAGGACGGCACCCCCATTTTCAGCATGCAATGCTCCTTCCACCGCCGCGCCGACACCGGAATCGAACACTCGGACGACATGCGGGCCGTCCCGAACCCCGACGACATTCCACCCACCGACACCGCCGCGCTGCCGCCCAGCTCCCGCGCCCTGCTCGCCGAGTGGACCGACTGGGATATCCGGCGGGTTCCCGCCGACTGTTACGACCACAACCCCTACACCAACAGCCAACAGCTCGTGTGGTTCAAGACCAAAAACCGGCTTCCCGACGATGAAACCACCCACCTGTGCACCCTGACCTACATGTCCGACATGACCCTGCTGCACACCGCCCTGGTACCCCACCCTAACCATCCGGTCCAATTAGCCTCCCTCGACCATGCCATATGGTTTCTGCGGCCGTTCCGGGCCGACGAATGGTTACTGTACGACCAGATTTCGCCCTCCGCCCACGCCGGTCGGGCGCTCACCCACGGCCGGGTTTTCAACCAGGCCGGCGACCTGGTGGCCAGCGTCACCCAGGAAGGATTAACCCGGGATTTGCGCACCGGCCAGCAGTCGGTGCCGCTGAAAAACCTCGCCCCAGGTCAGCAATAAACCCGCAGGATACGCGCGGTCGGCCCCGTGCCCGACACCCAGGCCGGCGGGACGAACCCGCATTCATGCCGTATAATTTGCACATCGTAAAAGAATCCATCGCTGAAATTGTAAAGGGAACAGACACATGTCAGGCCATTCAAAATGGGCAACCACAAAACACAAAAAAGCCGCAAATGATGCCAAGCGTGGCAAAGAATTTGCCCGGCTGATTAAAAACATTGAGGTTGCGGCCCGAACCGGCGGTGGGGATCCAGCAGCCAACCCCACGCTGGATGACATGATCCGCAAAGCCAAAAAAGCCTCCGTCCCCAACGACAACATTGAACGCGCCCGCAAACGCGGCTCCGGTGAAGAGGCCGGCGGCGCCGACTGGCAAACCATCATGTACGAAGGCTACGGCCCCAACGGGGTGGCCATCCTCATCGAATGCCTCACCGACAACCGCAACCGGGCCGCCACCGAAGTGCGCACCGCCATGACGAAAAATGGCGGCAACATGGCCGAATCCGGCGCCGTGAGCTACATGTTCACCCGCAAAGGCGTGGTTTCCGTACTCAAAGGGGAACTCAGCGAAGACGATGTGCTCCTCGCCGTCCTAGAGGCCGGTGCCGAAGAAGTCAACGAAATAGGCGACCGGTTCGAAATCGTGTCCGCCCCGGGCGACCTTGCCGCGATCAAGGCGGCGCTTGTCGACGCCGGCATCGAGGTCGACGATTCCGAACAAGACTTCCGCGCCTCCGTCGAAGTTGCCCTGGAACTCGCCGACGCGAAAAAAATCTTCCGGCTCATCGACGCCCTCGAAGAATCCGACGATGTGCAAAACGTCTACACCAACATGGATCTTTCCGCCGAAGTGCTAGCGGCCCTCGACGCCGAATAATTGTGGTGTCGCCCCCAAACCTGTCCGACCCATATGCTACCTTCGGGTGGTACGTGAAAACCGGTCACACCAGGGGGAAACCATGCCAGTGGTCTCTATCGAAGGAATGCGCGTCATGGGGATCGACCCCGGACTGACCCGCTGCGGCCTCTCCGTCGTCCAAGCCGGCAGAGGCCGCTCTGTCATTCCCGTGGCCGTCGGCGTGGTCCGCACCCCCTCCGACTCCGATATCGCCCACCGGCTCCTAGAACTCAGCGAGGCCGCCAACGACTGGCTTGACCAATACCAACCCAACGTCGTAGCAATCGAACGCATATTTGAACGTGGTAATGTGTCCACCGTCATGAACACCGCCCACGGTGTGGGTGTCCTCATGCTCGCCGCCGCCCAACGCGGCATCGACGTTCACCTCTACACCCCCAGCGAAGTCAAAAAAGCCATCAGCGGAAACGGCCGGGCGGACAAAAAACAAATGACCGCCATGATTACCCGCATCCTTGGGCTTACCGAAGCCCCCAAACCTGCCGACGCCGCCGACGCCCTGGCGCTCGCCGTCTGCCACTGCTGGCGGGCCCCACTTCTTATCACCAACCGGGAAGCCGAAGCCCGCGCCCAGGCCCAATCCCGCCACCAACGCGGAATCCTGGGCCAGGCAAAACAAGCCCACCACAGCAAACACCCCACCACCCCGGAAGAACTCCGAGCCCAACTCCAAACACAACACCTCAACCCCCGCGGCGCCTGGCGTCGATAAGCTGCAAGGAACCCCATGATCGTCTCACTACGCGGAACCGTCATCGACATCACCGCCCACCATGCCGTCATCGAATGCGCCGGCGTCGGCTACCAAGTCCTCGCCACCCCCACCACCCTCGGGCACCTCACCCGCGGCGCCGAAACCTTCATCCTCGTCACCATGATCGTCAGAGAAGAATCCCAAACCCTCTACGGATTCCTCGACGCCCCCACCCGCGACATGTTCGCCACCCTCCAAACCGTTTCCGGGCTGGGCCCCAAACTTGCCCTTGCCGCCCAATCCGTGTACACCACCCCGGAACTCGCCCACGCCATCACCCACGGCGACACCAAAACCCTCCAAAAAATCCCCGGGGTGGGCAAACGCATGGCCGAAAGAATGGTCGTCGACCTCAAAGACAAAGTCGCCACCTACGCCGCTCCGGAAACCCCCGCCACCACCGCAGTCCCGCACGCCGACACCTACGAACAAGTGCTCGAAGCCCTCGCCAGCCTCGGATTCGCCGAAAAAACCGCCGAACCCGTCCTCACCACCGTTCTTGCCGCCGACCCCACCCTCACCACCCCGGCCGCCCTACGCGCCAGCCTGAACCTCCTCGGCAAACAATAACTACCCACCCCCAAACCACAACGGAGCACACCCATGGCAAACGTAGAAAAAACCGAATTCAACCTGGCCGAACCCTCCGGGCCCACTGGCGGCACACCCCCCACCGACCCTGCCGCCGCTCGCAGGGGCACCATCAACCCCCACGCCCTCAACACCGAAACCGACATCGAAACCACCCTCCGGCCCCGCAGCCTCGCCGAATTCATCGGCCAACCCAAGGTGCGCGACCAACTCAACCTGGTTCTCACCGGGGCGAAAAACCGCAACGTCACCCCCGACCACGTGCTTCTCTCCGGGCCGCCCGGACTTGGTAAAACCACCATGGCCATGATTATCGCCTACGAAATGGGCACCAGTCTCCGCATGACCTCCGGGCCCGCCCTCGAACGCACCGGCGACCTTGCCGCCATGCTCTCCAATCTCATGGAAGGCGACGTCCTCTTCATCGACGAAATTCACCGCATGGCCCGCCCGGCTGAAGAAATGCTCTACATGGCCATGGAAGACTTCCGAATCGACGTCATCGTCGGCAAGGGACCCGGCGCTACCTCCATCCCCCTCGAACTCGCCCCCTTCACCCTGGTCGGCGCCACCACCCGATCCGGCATGCTCACCGGCCCCCTCCGCGACCGGTTCGGCTTCACTGCCCAAATGGAATTCTACGACACCCCCGACCTCACCCAGGTTGTGAGCCGGGCCGCCAAAATCATTGGGGTGGGCATCGACCCCGATGCCGCCGTCGAAATCGCCTCCCGCTCCCGCGGCACACCCCGCATCGCCAACCGGCTGCTCCGCCGCGTCCGCGACTATGCCGACGTTCACGGCACCGGCCACATCGACCTCCAGGCCGTCCGCGCCGCCCTCATTGTGTTCGACGTGGACGCCATGGGCCTCGACCGGCTCGACCGTGCCGTCCTCACCGCCCTCATCAAAGGCCACGGCGGCGGCCCCGTCGGGGTGTCCACCCTCGCCATTGCCGTCGGCGAAGAAGCCTCCACCGTGGAAGAGGTTTGCGAACCCTACCTGGTGCGGGCCGGCATGATAACCCGCACCGGCCGGGGGCGGGTCGCCACCGCCGCCGCCTGGCGGCATCTTGGGCTCGAACCACCCGAAGGCACCATAGGGAGCTAGCTACAGGCAGTGGTGGGGGAACGCGGGGGCTCACCCACCACGGATTGGCTTCTCACCCACCCACATTTCTGGAATAGTTGTGCAGTATGGATTTCTCAATCATTTTGTTGATACTCATTCTCATCGTGGTGATGATCCCCACCTTCATCATGCAACGCAAACAGCGTCGCTACCTTGATACCATCCACCGCCTTCAAGAAAACCTCATAATCGGTGATGTGATTATCACCACTGCTGGGCTGCATGCCACCATCCGTGGTATCGCTGACACCACCGTGGAGTTGGAAACCTCGCCGGGGGTGGTTTCGACGTGGGAGAAACACGTTGTGATTAAGAACCTCACCCAGGAGAAAAAGGCCCAACCAGCGGTGGAAGCGGCACCAGAACAACAAGCCGCAGGGGAGCCACCGGCGGGGGAGCAGCCGGCAGCCGAGAAACCTGCGGATGACACCAATAGGGCGTCGTAAGGCTTGGGGAATACGCCCCATGGTGGGGAAAGTCACGGGGCTTTGGCCGAAAATGTGGGATTTTACCTGAAAGTGGGTGCGGCGTGTGGGGCGGCCAATCGCTTTTCGTATGCCACATGCCGTAGCATATTTCGGTGTGTGTGCGTGGAAAATTTTTTCAAGCACAGGTTTTACTAAGGCGATGAGGTGAAAACCCCTGGTTGTAGCTATGTTTGCCTGGTAATACTCTAAAATACGGCACAGCTGATTTTCCTCATGAAATCACGAGGGGTCGGCGGTTACCGGCCAGTAAACACGTAAATTCAAGGAGATAGTTCATTGGCTTCGAAACGACGAAGCGGCGGGTCACGATGGGAAACATGGCCGAAGAAAGCAATCGCAGTCTTTGGCCTGTTCATCATTGTTATTTATGCTGTTATTTTCTTAACCGGCGACCGCAGTGCCACCCCAAAACTTGGCATTGACCTGCGGGGTGGTACCCGTATCACCCTGGTGCCGCAAGGCGCCACCCCCACCCAGGACCAGCTGCAACAGGCGAAAAATATTCTAGAAAACCGCGTCAATGGCATGGGCGTGTCCGGCGCCAATGTGATTGTTGACGGCACCTCACTGGTGATTACCGTGCCCGGGGAAGACACCTCCCAGGCACGTGCCGTGGGACAAACCTCACAGCTGTTGTTCCGGCCGGTTGTGCAACCGGACGCCTCGGTGGATAACGACAGCATTATCAAGGCCATTGAAGAAATGGGCAACAGGTGGGTGACCGCCGGCGTGATGCCTGCCGATCAGGTGCAGAAGAAATTCGACGAACTGCGGAAAAACGTTGAAAAGCAGAAAGCAGCCCAGGAAGAGCAAGCCAAAAAGCAGGGGGGCGAAAACCAAGAGCTTCCGGAGATTAAGGTCCCGGACCTGAAGGTCACCGCCAAGGCCCCGGCGAAAGCCGCCGACTCCATTGCCGCCAACAAACAGCGCACCGAACAATTGAAGGTGCTTAAAGACGATCGGCAGTCGAAGGACGCCGCGAAACAGCTGGCCGCATCCACCCTCATGGTGTGCAGCAGCGCCCCCGACCCGTTGCAGGGCTCCGACGATCCGGCGCTACCCCTGGTGGCCTGCGATGCCGGCACCAACCAGCCGTATATTTTGGGTGAGGTGCCGCTACTGGTTGGGCAGACCGACCCGGTGCACGGCAAACGACTCACCGGTAACGAGATCGATTCCAACCGGCCCATCACCGGTGGTTTGAACAGCCAAACCGGCCAAATGGAAATCAGCTTCGCCTTCAAGGCCGGCGATAATGAAAAGGGCTCGGAAACCTGGGCGGAACTCACCCAGAAATATTTACAGCAGCAGGTTGCCATCACCCTGGACTCGAAAATCATTTCGGCCCCGCAGATCCAATCACCCACCCCGGTGGGGTCAGCAACTTCCATCACCGGCAAATTCACCCAGGATGAAGCCACCGAGTTGGCCAATAACCTGCGCTACGGCGCCCTGCCGTTGAGCTTCGCTGGCGAGAACGGCGAATCCGGCGGCACGGCAATCACGGTGCCCGCATCCCTGGGGTTGGCATCGCTCAAGGCCGGCCTGTTCGCGGGCCTGGTTGGTTTCGCACTGGTGGCACTGTTTTCCCTGTTCTTCTACCGGATTTTCGGCCTGGTCTCCCTGGTGTCGCTGGTGCTGGCCGAAGTGCTGGTGTACGGTGCCCTGGTGCTGCTCGGGCGGCTCATCGGCTACTCCCTGGACCTAGCCGGTATCGCCGGTTTGATCATCGGCATCGGTGCGACCGGCGACTCGTTCGTGGTGCTGTACGAACGCATTAAGGACGAGATTCGCCACGGGCGCACCTTCCGGTCGGCGGTGCCGCACGCGTGGGATCGCGCCAAGCAAACCATTGTGACCGGCAACTTCGTGACTCTCATCGCCTCCGTCGTGGTGTATTTCCTGGCCGTGGGCGAGGTGAAAGGTTTCGCCTTCACCCTGGGTCTGACTACGGTGTTCGACCTGGTTGTGACCTATCTGCTTACCGCGCCGCTGGTGATTTTGGCATCCCGGAAGCCGTGGGCCGCCAAGCCTGCGTTCAACGGGTTGGGGAAGGTGTTTGAGATCGTGAAACAGCGGGGCGCGGTCAAACCGGGTGCCAGCGGGCAATCCGGGTCGGCGGCGGCCAGCCCCGCCAAGGAGCCAGCGGAGCCGGCAGAGAGCGTGGAGGAGCGAATCATTCGTACCAGCGCGCATCTTGTTGCCCAAGACGATGATGAAGAGGAGAAGAAGTAACCATGTCTTCACCAAGCACAGCCATCCAAATCTTTACCGGTGACGGCAATATTGACTTCGTTGATAAGCGCCGCACCGCATATTGGGCCACCCTCGCCATCATTGTGGTCTGCCTACTCGGCATCACCCTCCGCGGCTTCAACCTGGGCATCGACTTTGAGGGCGGCACAAAAATGAACATGCCGGCCGCAAACCTGGAAACCTCCCAGGTGGAAGAAACCTTCACGAAGGCCACCGGGGTAGACCCCGAACAAGTGCAGATCGTGGGCAGCGGGGACACCCGAATCCTGGAAATCAACGCCAAACGGCTCACCCAAGGCCAGATTGATGCGGCCCGGCAGGCGCTTTTCGACGCCTACAAGCCGGTCAATAGCGCAGGCCAGCAAACCCCCGATGCCATTGGCGACTCCACCGTGAGCGAATCCTGGGGCAGCACCATCACCAACCGCATGCTCATGTCCATGGGCGTGTTCCTCATCGCCGCATTCGCCTACATCGCCATCCGGCTGCAACGCGAAATGGCCGTCGCCGCCATCCTGGCCCTGTTCGTGGACCTCATCACCATTACCGGCCTGTACGCCATTGCCGGCTTCGAGGTCACCCCGGCCACCGTGATCGGCCTGTTGACCGTGCTGGCGTTCTCCCTCTACGACACCGTGATCGTGTTCGACAAAGTGCGGGAAAACACCGCCGGCTACCTGGGCAATAAACGAATGACCTACGGCGAACACGCCAACCTTGCCATCAACCAAACGGTGATGCGGTCAATCTCCACCACGGTGATTTCCGTGCTGCCCATCCTGGCGCTCATGATCGTGGCCGTGTGGCTCATGGGGGTGGGCACCCTCAAAGACCTGGCATTAATCCAGCTCATTGGCGTGATTTGGGGTACCGTCTCCTCGATCTTCCTGGCCACCCCCTTCCTGGTGAGCATCAAGAACCGCACCAAGGAATGCAAGGAACATAACGCCGAGGTCGCGGAATTCCGGGCCCGGCTGGCCAGCGGCGAAACCGCCGAGGAAGCCGAAGCGGAAGAAATCGAAAAGGAACGCTCCCGCGCCGAAGCCACCGCCGCACAGCGCCGGGGGGCCGGCACCGAGCGGCCCACTGGTTCTTCGGGATCCGGCACAAGTTGGCGCCCCGGCCACAACAACTAGGCCGCCAACACCATTGCCGCCCGCCCAGCGTTTCCGGGTGGGCGGCAATTATTTGTGCCCCGATGCCGAATTCGCCACCGTGAGGGCGTCGACAAGCGGGGGACAGGGTACCATTTAGCCATGGCATCGCAGACCACAACCCGTTCACTCGCCCTCATCATGGCAACAATCTTGCTTGTTACCGGGTGCAGTAACAACAAAACCGAAGAAACCAAAGCAGAACACTCATTCGGTTACGTGCTTGATGACTACCTTATTAACACCAACGTCACCACCGGTATCGGTTTTTCCAGCAACATCCACCAACTCGTGGGGCGCGTCTACCCCGGCGCATTCGTCAACGGGCCCGAAGGACAACGCATCCCCAACACCGACCTAGTAGAAGCACGAGCACTACCAGGTGCCCCCATGCGGGTGGAATACCAAATCACCGACAAAGCCGTCTACTCCGACGGGCAACCCGTCACCTGCGATTCATTCCTGCTCGCCCAAGTCGCCGCCACCTCCCGGCCCCTCTTCGACTCCTACAACCCCCTGATGGACCAAATCGACACCATCAACTGCCAACCCGGAAACAAAACCGCCACCGTTGTCTTCAAAGGCAACTTCGGGCCCCGCTGGCGCTACCTATTCAGCGGCGGCACCCTCCTGCCCGCTCACGCCATCGCCGCCAAAGCCAACATGAGCTTGGCAGACCTCAACACCGCCCTCCACAACCGGGACCTACCCCGCCTCCAACAAGTCGCACAAGTCTGGAACAGCGGCTTCGACCTCGGAAAATTCGACCCCGCGCTGCAAGTAAGCTCCGGCCCATTCCTCGTGAAATCCGTAGCCCCCGACGGCGCCGTCACCCTGGTGCGCAACGACAAATACTATGGAGAACCCGCCGTACTAGACAAACTCATCGTCTACCCCAAAGGCACCGACCTGCACAAACTCGCCGATGCCGGCAACCTCCACATCGCCGAAGCCGACAGCAAAACCGACACTAACTGGATCGACCGGAACGACAACAAAAACCCCTACATTGTCAAAGCAAACCCCGGAGTCCTCGCCGAACACCTCATCCTCGCCAGCGCCGGCGTACTCGCCGACCAAGCCGACCGCCAAGCATTCGCCGCCTGCGTCGACCAAGCCGCCGTCGCCCAGGCCTCATCAAAAGAATCCGGGGTAGAAGTGCAACCCGTAGCGCTGCGCACCATCCGCCCCGGCGACAGCATCGCCACCCACCTCAAAGAAATCTCCGACCAACACTTAGGGGTCAATATCGACCAAGCCAAAAAACTCACCGGCAAAACCATCCGCATCGGCTACTTCGCCCCCGACAAACGCAAAATGGCCATGGTGGCGGCCATCAAAGCCTCCTGCGAACCCGCCGGCATCACCATCCTCGACGTCTCCAACGAAGCCGCCTCGGTCAGCAACCTCCCCTTCAGCTACCAAGACGAAGACGGGGTAGACCAAGTAACCGACGGCAAAGCAGACGCCGTACTCCAAGCACTCGACCCCCAATTTAACTTCCCCTACGTGGCAAACCCAGTATCCGACATCGAGGTGGCCCGCCGCGAAGAAAACCTCAGCTGGGACTACACCCGCACCATACCGCTCGCCGTCCAACCCCGCGTGCTCGTGCTCAACAAATCCGTGGAAGGCATCGCCGAAAACACCGACCTGTTCGGGGTGGGCTGGAACATGGACCGGTGGAAAGAATAACGCGCACACCACCCACCCCACCTGACAAACAACCAACAAACCAACCCACGGAAACCCATTGGAAACCAAAAAATTTGTGGCACGGATAGTCAAACCCTTAGGTTAGTACCTGAACCTCAAACGTGTAAGGAATCCCCTAAGGCAAAATATGACTGACCACCACACCACCCGTCGCACCCAGGTCCAGGAAGCCCTCCGACAAAAAACCCGATCCGTGCCCGACTTCCCGGCACCCGGCGTAATATTCGAAGACCTCACCCCCGTACTCGCCGACGCGGAAGCACTCCAACTCCTCGTCGACGACCTGGCCGCCGCAGCCACAACCATGAGGGCGGAACTCATCAGCGGCCTCGACGCCCGCGGCTTCCTCCTCGCATCAGCCGTCGCCTACAAACTAGGGTTAGGACTGCTCACCATCCGGAAAAAAGGCAAACTCCCACCACCAGTAATCACCAAAGAATACGCCCTCGAATACGGCAGCGCCGCACTAGAACTCCCCCGCAACGGCCTCGACCTCACCGGCAAAAAAATCGTCCTCATCGACGACGTGCTCGCAACCGGCGGCACCCTCCTCGCAGCCCACGACCTCATCACCGACATGGGCGGCATAGTGGCCGGCTACGCCGTCGTCCTCGAAGTCACAGGCCTAAGCGGGCGCGACCGACTACCAGACGCCCCACTCTACGTCGTCAGCGAACCCTAAAAACAACCCACCCATAACCCACCCGCACCCCAAACTTACAGCAACGCGAACCCAGAAGAGAGCGCAATAATGCTCCCCTCATGGGTTCGCGTTCCGCACTCCTTGACACACCCAACAAAGCAGTACAATAACCAGATACACGGGCAAGAAAGGCGAACAGCACCATGACCTCATCGCGGGCTACCAAAACCACCAAACAGTCCTCCAACACGATGCGAAGCATGTCGGCACGCCTAGCCCGCAGCCTCACCGGAAACCGGGTCAAAGTCAACCCCGTCCTCGAACCACTCCTGAGCATCCACCGGGAATTCCACCCCAAAGCCGACGTGGAACTCCTCTCCCGCGCCTACGACACCGCAGAACGCCTCCACGAAGGCGTATTCCGCAAATCCGGGGACCCCTACATCACCCACCCCCTGGCCGTGGCCACCATCGCCGCCGAAATCGGCATGGACACCACCACCATCATCGCCTCACTGCTCCACGACACCGTCGAAGACACCGAATACTCCCTCGACGACCTCACCAACGACTTCGGTGAAGAAGTAGCCCACCTCGTCGACGGGGTCACCAAACTCGACAAAGTAGCACTAGGGGCAGCAGCGGAAGCGGAAACCATCCGAAAAATGGTCATGGCCATGGCCCAAGACCCACGAGTGCTCGTCATCAAAGTAGCCGACCGGCTGCACAATATGCGCACCATGCGGTTCCTCCCCCCAGAAAAACAGGCCAAAAAAGCCCGCCAAACCCTCGACGTCATCGCCCCCCTCGCACACCGCCTGGGAATGTCCAGCGTCAAATGGGAACTCGAAGACCTCTCCTTCGCCATCCTCTACCCCAAAAAATACGACGAAGTGGTACGACTCGTCGCCGACCGAGCCCCCTCACGCGACCGCTACCTTCAAGAAATCATATCGATCCTCCAACAAGGACTCAAAGAAAACAACATCGATGCCGAAGTCAAAGGCCGACCAAAACACTACTGGTCGATCTACCAAAAAATGGTCATGCGCGGCAAAGACTTCGACGAAATCTTCGACCTGGTGGGCATACGAATCCTCGTCGACAACCTCAACAACTGCTACGCAGCCATCGGGGTGGTGCACTCCCTATTCGCAGCCATGCCCGGCCGATTCAAAGACTACATTTCCTCCCCAAAATTCGGGGTGTACCAATCGCTCCACACCACAGTCATGGGCGACGGCGGCAAACCACTAGAAGTACAGGTCCGCACCCACGAAATGCACGTCAACGCGGAATACGGCATTGCCGCCCACTGGCGGTACAAAGAAACCAAAGGAAGCCACTCCGGGGAACAAGCAGAAATCGACCAAATGGCGTGGATGCGCCAACTCTTGGACTGGCAGAAAGAAGCAGCAGACCCCAACGAATTCCTCGACTCCCTCCGCTACGACCTAAGCAGCAAACAAATCTTCGTGTTCACCCCCAAAGGGGATGTGGTCAACCTGCCCGTCGACGCCACACCAGTCGACTTCGCCTACACGGTCCACACAGAAGTAGGGCATCGGTGCATCGGTGCGAAAATCAACGGCAAACTCGTGGCGTTGGAATCAAAACTCAAATCGGGCGACCGGGTGGAAATCTTCACCTCCAAAGACCCCAAGGCGGGCCCCTCACGAGACTGGCAAGAATTCGTGATCTCCCCCCGCGCCAAGGCAAAAATCCGCCAATGGTTCGCCAAAGAGCGCCGGGAAGAATTCCTCGAAGCCGGCCGGGACGCACTGGCCGCCGAAGTGCAACGCGGCGGGCTCCCAATCCACCGACTCTTCACCGCCCAATCCATGAAGGCGGTGGCCACGGAGCTGCACTACGCGGATGTGGACGCGCTCTATACCGCAATCGGGGCGGGCGGCATTTCCGCCCAACACGTGGCAAACCGGCTGATGGCGGCATTCGGGGACGCCGACGACGCGGTCGACACCCTGGTGGCCCGCACCCCCTTCAGCGAGCTCGTGACGGCGAAATCGCAGGCGTCAGAGAACGGCTCCGGCATCCTGGTAGAGGGTAGCCCGGACGTCATGGCGAAACTCGCCAGGTGCTGCATGCCGGTGCCGGGGGACTCCATTTTCGGGTTTGTGACCCGCGGCGGTGGGGTGTCGGTGCATCGAACGGACTGCACCAATGCGGAAAAGCTGCGCCAGGAGCCGCAACGGTTGGTGTCGGTGGCGTGGGCGTCGGAAGGCAAGTCGGTGTTTCAGGCAACATTGCAGCTCGAAGCCTTGGATCGCGCCGGGTTGTTGATGGAGCTCACCCGGGTGATTAATGAGCAGCGGGTGTCGGTGGTGGCCATGAATTCCCATGCGTCGGAGGATCGGGTGGCCATGATTCGGTTCACGTTTACGGTGTCGGACACGAAGCAGCTGGGCTCGCTCATGACTCAATTGCGTAATACCGAGGGTGTGTTCGATGTGTACCGGGTGACATCTGGCGGTTAAAAGCACAGTAGGTAGCAGAAAACCCCACCCGATCTTGCTCTTACGGGTGGGGCTTTTCGACGTTAGCCTCTCGGCTGGGGCTGGGGGTTACCGGCCGAAGTTGAAGTTCGGGATCTTGCCCATGAAGGTGATGACCGAGGTGATGACGGTCAGGATGGTGCCGATGATGCCGATCCATTCACCAATCTTCTTAGCAGAGATCTTGCCCTTGTCATCCCGGGACATGCCGCGGAGCTCACCACTGCCGGAGTTAGCATCTTCGCTTTCGCTAGGGGATGTGGATGCGGAAGCGGGCTTGGTGGTGGTAGTAGCGGCGGCGCTGGACTGCTCAGCCATGGCGGTGGGGGCGGTCATAGCCCCGGTGGTGACAGCGGCGGCGGTAGCGACGGCCAGGAGAGCCTTACGAGAGAAAAGTTTCATTGGAGTTATTCCTTCAGTGTGGAGTCTGTCTTGCGAATGAATCTTCGGTAAGTTTAGCGAAGTTCACCAACGCGGGCAAGGGAATTCTCAGGTTAAACTACTGGTACATTTGTTCTGAAATTCAGGATATGCCCTGGTTGATTATGGTGTTTCACCAGCGAATTATTACCCCAATTCGGGTGTTTTTACGCTGATATGGTCGAAGGCGTGCGATTCCCAACTATCGCACACCGTTTAGCCAATTTTTAGAATTTGTTGGTGATATTGAAAACGTTGGTGAGGGTCTTGAAGACGGTGCTGATCAATTCCAGCCACTCCTTGATCTTCTTTGCGCTCAAAAGACCGTTATCTTCCCGGGAGAGGGCGGTCAAGCCCTCCAACAACCCGCTGCCTTTTTCCTTGTCTTTTTCGGTAGTCGGTTCTTCCGACTTGTGCTCACTGGTGGTGGCCGTGGAAGTTGTTGTTTCCTTGGATAGAGAGGCGGTGGTGCTCTCTTGAGCCATTGCTGGTGTTGCCGAAATCAGGAGACTTGTTGCGGCGGCGGCAGCAATAGATGTGCGGATAAAACGCTTCATGTGAATGCCTACTTTCCAAGTTTGAAGAGTATGAGGATGTCAACCTTTCACACGGATTGTTAGCGAATTGATGCATGAAAGATCGCTACCAACAAGATATGTCGTTCGGGTACGAGTAGCAAGAAAAACTTGGCGAATATCACCGGTTAATATATTAAGAAATCATTATATTTTTGGGATTTTCTGCTGGTTTTATGGTGTTGACGTGTGCAAAGAACCACTGCAACGTGGCACACCATGGGGGTGGACGGGGGCGACGAAAAAACCGGGCGGCCACCCCGATAGTGGGAGTGCCCGCCCGGCCGTCGATAAGCTAGCTTGTCACGGTAGCCGTTTCGATCTTTACTTCCTTTGCCGGTTTACCGTCGCCTTGGCCGCCCTCGACGCCATTCTTAGCGATCTTATCCAAGACCTCCAGACCCTTATCCGACACCTTGCCGAAATACGTGTACTTCGGCGGCAGCGGCGATTCGCCCCAGTTGAGGAAGAATTGCGAACCGTTCGTGCCCTCGCCTGAGTTCGCCATGGCGATGGAGCCCCGCGGATAATTCACCGGCTGCTCGGCCGCGGCACCCGATGCCTCATCTACCGGGTATTCGTCGGCGAATTTGAACCCGGGGCCGCCAGAGCCGGTACCGGTCGGGTCGCCGCATTGCAGCACCTTAATGCCGGCGGTGGTGAGGCGATGGCACACCGTATTGTTGTAATAGCCCGATTCCGCCAGGTGCGTGATCGCGTTGACTGTGCAAGGTGATGCCGCCCGATCGAGCTCCATGTCCACATCACCCTCATTCGTGGTCAGCTTGACCTTGACCGTGCCCTTTGCCGACACCTGTTCGGTTTTCGGCAGCGACACTTCCTTCGCGGCCTCGCCGTTCTTGTCGTATTTGCAGGTTACGGTGTCGCCCAACGCCTTTGCTCGCTTCATGGTGAGCGGTCGCACCTCCGGCGTGGCTGCGGTTGTGCTTTGCGACGCCGCCTGGTCCTGCTTATTCTCATTCCCGGTGTATTTGGTGGCAAAAACTATGCCGCCCACGATGACCACAATTGCCACGGCGGCGGCAGTCACCACACCCAGTGGCTTCATTTTCTCCGCCCGGTCGCGGGACTTGATTGTCTTATCCAGGCTTTGCATCGCAGCTTTGCGGCGTTGATTGTTATCGCTCACCCTTACACTTATCCTTACACGCGAGAAATAGTACAGCTATCAACCTTAACCCAAGCAAAAAACCAAATGCAACGGTCTCATGTAAGGTGGTCGCATGGCTACAGTTCATTTTCATGGCGAACCCGCCCACACCATCGGTGACCTGCCCGCATTGGGCACCACCCTTCCCAACATTTCGCTTGTCGACGCCACCCTGGCCGACATCACCAACGACACCATCGCCGGAACCCGGGTGATCTTCAACGTTTTCCCCTCCATTGACACGGGCGTGTGCGCCACCTCCGTGCGTCGTTTCAATGAGGAAGCCGCCGGCCTGGACAACACCACCGTGGTGTGTGTCTCCCACGACCTGCCGTTTGCTCTGGGCCGATTCTGTGGTGCCGAAGGCATCAATAATGTTGTTGTCGGCTCCGCCTTCCGCTCCTCGTTCGGCGCCGACTTCGGCCTCACCCTCACCGACACACCCCTGGCCGGCCTGCTCGCCCGCGCTATCATTGTGGCCGACGCCACCGGAAAGATTGTGTACACCCAACTCGTTGAGGAGATCGGTTCGGAACCCGACTACGAGGCAGCCATCGCCGCCCTGAAGTAACACGCCGGTGTTCTTGATGGATTCTTGATGGTGGCATTGCGCCACTAACAACCCTGCCGGTGGCACTGTTAGGCTAAACCGCATGGAAATCCTAGGTTTTGCCACCGGCCCCTATAAAACCAATTGTTATGTGCTGGTTGACGGCGAACATGCCACCATTATCGACCCGGGCATGCACGCCGCCACCCACCTCATTGACTATTTCACCGAGCACCACATTGAGCCCGAACGCATCCTCTTGACCCACGGGCATATCGACCACACCCGGGATGCCGGCATTCTGGCCGCCCGGTACCGCATCCCCGTCTACATTCACGAGGCGGACGCCTTCATGCTCACCGACGGTTCCGGCGTGTCCCCGGAATCCCTCATATTATTCGATACCAAAAACATGACCCCCATCGCGGATCTTCGGTTCTACCAGCATGAAGACACGCTCGACATCGGGGAGATGCGCCTGGTTGTCAAGCACGCCCCCGGCCATTCGCCTGGCAGCGTCATGCTGGTCGGCGACGCCGTGGCCTTCACCGGTGACGTCCTCTTCAAAGGCAGCATTGGCCGCACCGACCTGGCCGATTCTTCCCCCGCCGACATGGATAACACCCTCAGCAAACAGGTCATGGGACTTTCCGACGACCTCCAGGTTCTTCCCGGGCATGGGGCCACCACCACCGTGCGGGCCGAAAAGCGCAGCAATCCATTCCTTGCCGACTACGCATAGCCCGATACTGGGCAATGTTAAAGTAGTCATTTGTGACCGATAAGAAGCTCAATAAGATTTCCGCCCCTAAGGGGGTACCCGACTATGTTCCGCCAGCCTCCGCGCAATTCATCGCCGTGCGCGACACCTTTGCGCATCACATCCGGCTCGCCGGCTACGAACACATTGAGCTGCCCATTTTCGAAGACACCACCCTGTTTGCCCGCGGGGTTGGGGAATCCACCGACGTGGTTTCCAAAGAAATGTACACCTTCGCCGATCGGGGCGGCCGCTCCGTGACCCTCCGGCCGGAAGGCACCGCCGGCGTCATGCGCGCGGTCATCGAACACAATCTCGACCGGGGCCAGCTGCCCGTCAAACTCGGATATTATGGGCCGTTTTTCCGCTACGAACGGCCCCAGGCCGGCCGGTACCGGCAGCTCCAGCAGGTGGGAGTGGAGGCCATTGGCGTGGACGATCCCACCCTCGACGCCGAGGTGATTGCCCTGGCCGACCGGTGCTTCAGCAGCATTGGGTTGAAAGACTACCGCCTGGAGCTCACCAGCCTGGGCGATGCCACCTGCCGGCCCGCCTACCGGGAAAAACTGCAGGAATTCCTCCTGAAGCTTCCCCTCGACGACGCCACCCGCCACCGCGCCGAAATCAATCCGCTGCGGGTCCTCGACGACAAACGCCCCGAGGTGCAAGAACTCACCGCGGACGCCCCCCTCATGCTGGACTATTTGTCCCCCCAGGCCCGGGAGCACTTCGAAGCGGTGACCGGTTGCCTCGACGATTTGGGCGTCACCTATGTTATTAACCCCCGCATGGTTCGGGGCCTCGACTACTACACCAAGACCTGTTTCGAATTCGTCCACGATGGGTTGGGGGCCCAATCCGGCATCGGCGGTGGCGGCCGCTACGACGGGCTCATGGCCCAGCTTGGTGGCCAGGAACTGTCCGGGATCGGGTTTGGCCTGGGCGTCGACCGGGCCCTGCTGGCACTAGATGCCGAACACACCCAGGTGGCGGACCCGGCCCGGGTTGATGTGTATGGTGTTGCCCTGGGTGCCCCGGCCAAGCGGCGGCTGCTCACCCTCGTCAATGAGCTTCGGGCCGCCGGCATTCGTGCCGACATGAGCTACGGTGATCGGGGCCTCAAGGGGGCCATGAAGGGTGCCGACCGGGCCGGGGCCCGGTTCGCCCTAGTGCTCGGGGATCGGGAACTCGACGCAGGTCTCGTGGCCGTTAAAAACCTGGTCGACCACACCCAAACCGATGTGCCCCTGGGCCAGGTGGTGGAAACCCTAGGGCACCACGTCCGTGGCCAGTAGCCCATACTGGGCCACGTCGTAGCGGGCATCCCGGTGCAGTTCGGCCCCCCGGGCGATCCCTTCGAACACGAACCCTGACTGCTCCGCCACCCGGCGCGATGCCGTGTTGGTGGCCCGGGTGAGCACCACAATCCGATCCACCCCGGCGTTAATGGCACAGTTGGCGGCGAGCCGGACCGCCCGGGTTGTGAGGCCCCGGCCGCGCGCCCACGGGTGGGTGTTGTAGCTCATGGATATGCTGTGGGACCCCAGGTGGTGCGGTCGGAGCGTGATGATCCCGGCCATCCGGCCGACCTCCGTCGGGTCTTCATACGCCCACCGCACCTCGGATTTTTTCACGAATTCTTCGGCGTCGGCCCGGGTGTAGGCGCCGGGGATATTCAGGTATTTCGTGGTTTCCGGGTCGACCGCGTTGGCCACGATCTCGTCGACGTCCGCCAGTGACACGTCGCGGAGAATCACGTGCTCGTCTTTGAGCTCCGGGGTGGGGATGGGCCATTCGAAGGGGGGCCGCAGCATGGGGGTGTTTATCATGGGATTTTTCCCTCTAGAAGGTATTCGCGCAGGTAGGGGAGGGTGAATTCCACCTTGCCGCGAGTGGGCACGGCGATGAGTTCCCGGTTGAGTAGTTTCGCACGGGTTTGCGATGCCACGTTGGCTTTGAGCCCCATGCGGTCGGCGATTTTGCTGGTGCTGGCGGGTTCGGGTCCGAGGGCCGCCATGTGGTGCAGGAAATCAAGCTCCCGTTCGCTCAAGTGTGCGAGGGCGGGGCGGTGTACTTGGTGGCCCATGCGGTAGATGACGTCGTCGTGGATTTTGGCCACGGTGTCGGCGGTGACCTGGTTGTGGTGGTCGATTTCGGCCTGCGCCCACAGCAGCGATCCGACCGCCTGGATCAGGTACGGGTAGCCGCGGGTGAGTGCCGTCGCTGCTGCCAACCCGGCCTCGTCGAATTGTTTGCCGCCCTCATCCATGGTTTCCCGCAGCGTGGTGGACACGTCCTGGTCGGTTACCATGTCGAGTTGGATGGTTTCGGCGCGGCGCAGAAACGTCATGCCGGGGTGGTTCATGAGGTCGTTGATTCCCTGCACCAGGCCGGCGCCGCTGAACGCGATATTGAGGTCGTCGCGGCGTAGATCCTGGATGGTGGTGGCGAGTTCCCGCATTTCCTCAATGGGCACCGACTGCACCTCGTCAATGGTGATGAGCACCCCGTCGACGGTGTGGAGCAGGTCCCGCAGCATGGTGTTGAGGGTCGGCTCCGGCCTGGTTGCGTGCTCGACCGCCATGTTGACGCCGCCCAGGCCGGCAATGGTGATGCCGGTGATTTTGCGGCTGCTTTTCGACGCCGGGTCCGTCACCGCCCGGGGAATGACGGTGTGCATGAGGTGGTGGATCATGTCTTGTCGCGGGTCGGCCCGCAGCACAATCCACCCATATTGTGCGGCAATGTCTTCGAATTCGTTGAGGAGCACGGTTTTCCCAATGCCACGCGGACCCCACACCAGGGAGGCGCGGATGGGGTTGCCTGGTTCGAAAAGCCCCAGGTGGAACGAGCGAATCCATTCGTCCCGGCCGGCAAGGTAGAGGGGTGACATGCCGAAGCTGGGGCGGAACTGGTTACGGTACTGTTGATTCATAACTACCGGCCAGTTTAACCGATAGGTGGGCGTCGAAAAGTGCTTAACACTCCGTGACGGTTACCGGCAGCCCTAAAATGACCGCTAGCCCGCCCATGGCGGTTTCCTTATAGTTACTCATCATGTCCCGGCCGGTGGCGGCCATTGTGAGGATCGCCTCGTCAAGGCTTACCCGGTGGATGCCGGTTTCCAGGCAGGCCAGGCGGGCCGCGTTCACCGCCTGCACCGCGGCGATGGCGTTGCGTTCGATGCAGGGGATTTGCACGAGCCCGCCCACCGGGTCGCAGGTTAGTCCCAGGTTGTGTTCCAGGGCGATTTCCGCTGCGTTTTCCACCTGCTCCGGGGTGCCGCCCAGCACCTGGCACAGGCCGGCCGCCGCCATGGCTGCCGCCGACCCGACCTCGCCCTGGCAGCCTACTTCCGCGCCGGAGATGCTCGCGTTTTCCTTGATGAGCATGCCGATCGCCCCCGCGGCCAGTAGGAATTCCCGTACCCGATCTGGGGTGAATGGGGGCCGAAAGTCCCGCACGTAGTGCATCACCGCCGGTATCACCCCGGCGGCCCCATTGGTGGGTGCGGTCACTACCCGGCCGCCAGCCGCGTTTTCCTCGTTCACCGCCAGGGCAAACAAGTTCACCCATTCCATCGCGGACAATGCATCCCCCGCGTAGCTGAATTGGGCGGCCAAGAGCCGCTGGTACAGTCGGGGCGCTCGGCGGGTCACCTGTAACCCACCCGGGAGCATGCCGGGGGTGTTAATGCCGGTGGTCACGCACCCCTGCATGGTCTCCCACACCGTGTCTATGTGTCGAATGTGTGTTTCATTGGTGCCGTGGATGACGGTTTCGTTCGCCGCCATGATGTCGGGAATGCTCATGTCGTGGGCCCGGCATTGGGCCAATAATTCCCCGCAGGTTTGAAACGGGTAGGGGAGTGTGATGTTCTGCGCGGCGGCGGCCGCACCGGCGGCGTTCGCGTCCCGGGCCGCCAATTCTTTGCTGGTGAGCACAAACCCGCCCCCTACCGAAAAATAGCGGCGCCGATAGTCGCCGCTGATGAAGGTCATGCCGTTGGGGTGCTCCGGCAGGGCGGTGGGGTCGAAAACAATTTCGTATTCGATTCCACCGATTTCCCCCACCGGGGGAATGATCGTCCCCGGCACCGGCGGGTGTGTGGGATCCACCGTCGCCGGGTCGCACCCTTGTAGCCCCAACAGCACGGCCCGGTCCGTGCCGTGGCCCCGCCCGGTTGCCGCCAGCGACCCGTGCAAAATCACCGTTACCGTGTGCGGATCGGACCCGCCAATGCCCGCGCGCACGTCGGCCATGAACGTTGTTGCCGCCCGCATCGGGCCCACCGTGTGCGACGATGACGGCCCAATGCCCACACTAAATAAGTCCACGATACTAATGGTCATAATTCTTATTCTAACTGCGCTTTTCAATAAGCAAAGCCAATTCCGTACCCGTAATGATCCGCAAAGGTTTTTGATGCGGCCGCCCCGACTCGGTGATAATCACAGCCCGCGGCAGATGCCCGCCGACCGGGGTGGTCATGGCGCGAATCACCACCTGCGGCGACGCAGTTTTGGCGACAAACACGCACTGGGTTGCCGCACCCACCTCAGAGAGCAGCCTCGATATGGGGGTGCGGAGGTCAATCGTCATCTGCCGACCATTCTGGGGTCGCCGCGCGGCAAGCCACGCCACAATGTCACCGTTAGTAAGTAGCGCTACAAATTTTCCCTCCGAATACACCGGGTATTTCCCATGCGACGCCGCCACCAGCTCCCCAATGGTGGCATTCGGCCGGTAAATCGTCACCCGGCCGGCCCGCACCAGTTGCAACGCCGACACCGGCTGGAGTAGCTCGTTCCGAATCTTGGTGATGGTGCGCACCGTGTCGGGGTTCGGCTCCGCAATCGGCTGGTTTTGCCTCCCATACCGGCCATGGCTGATCGCGTTCCGCAGGTCCGCCAGCTCTAACAGATCGTCCGCCTGATCGGCAGTGATAATCTCATTCCGTTCCGCCTGCCGTACCATGGTGCTAAACGACGTGTGGTGGTGCGCGTCTAATGCCCGGCGTAAATACTCCTCAATCTCGTTAAACGCCGCTAAAAACGGGAATGCCCGATGCTGATGTGTGCGAGAATCTATCACCCACCCCAGCATATTCTTTTGCATTCTTGAGGCGGGGAATGCAAAACGTGACAAAGTTCAACGTGGAGTGAACAATAGGTGGCACATGAGCGCACAAACATCAGGCAACAGGTGATCGTATATGGAAACCGACACAGAAATCCCGGACATTATGACCGTCACCAACCTTGAAGTCATCTCCGGCACAAAATTCACCGACTTCACCATTCCAGCGACTGGGCTCACCCTCATCCACACCGGGCGGGAACAAGCATCCACCACATTGAGCATGACCCTCGCCGGCCGCATGCGGCCCCGCCGCGGCCGCATCACCATCACCACCGTCGATGGGCGCACCTACCGTGATGATCGCCGCCGCTTCCAACACATCGCCCTGGCCGGGGTGCCCGAAATCGACAGCCTGGAACGCCTCGTCACCGTCCGGGCGGTCATCCGGGAACAAGCCGCCTGGCACCAACCCTGGTGGAAGCCCACCCCCCGCAGCATCGACGACATCCCCTCCTACACCCAGGCCGCTGAACTTCTCGGCTTCACCATGACTAACGACGACGCCACCACCCTGGTTGGGGAACTCGACACCCTGAGCCGCCTGGTGCTCCGCATCCTGCTCGCCATCATGGCCCGCCCCGACGCCGACCTGCTCATCGTGGACGACATCGACCAGCTGCGCAGCATGGAGCTCCGCAATAAACTCCTGGTGAAACTCCGCGACTACTCCCAGCTCAAACCGGTCATTGCCACCAGCGTCAACCCTGACTTCACCTGCCTGTGCCACAACCATGTGGCCCTGACAACCGACACCTACCAGATCACGGCGGTGAACCAATGAGCCTCCTCCACATCGGCACCGAACTTCGCCGCTTCGGCCGCGGCAAACTCCCACCCATCGCCCTCAGCGTCGTCATGCTCCTGCCCCTCCTCTTCGGCGGGCTCTTCGTGTGGAGCTACTGGGATCCCATCGGGCACCTCAACAAGCTTCCCGTCGCCCTCGTCAACTCCGACAAGGGCGCCATGATAAAGGGCAAACACACGGTAGCCGGCGACCAAATCGTCGACAAGCTCATAGAATCCAAAGCCGTCGACTTCTACCAAGTCACCCCCGACGACGCCCGCGAAGGCATCGCCAACGGCACCTACTACTTCGCCATCGAACTCCCAACCGACTTCTCCGAGGCCGTGGCCAGCGCCAACACCCCCAACCCGCACCAAGCCACCCTCAACGCCATATTCAATAACACCAACGGCCTGCTCGGCACCGCCCTCGGCAACCAGGTCGTCACCCGGGTGCTCGCCACCATCAACGAAAACCTGGGCAGCCAAATGGTCAACCAGCTGCTCGTCGGCTTCGGCACCATCGACCAGGGCCTCCACAAGGCCGGAGACGGCGCCGCCAAGCTCAAGGAAGGCTCAGGGAAAGCCCGCGACGCCTCCGGTAAACTCGCCGATGGCAGCAAACAACTAGGCGACAACCTCAAAACCGCCAAAGACGGCGCCGCCGAACTCGACCAGGGTGCCCAAACGCTCGCCACCAACCTCGGCACCGCCGATGGTGCCGCCAGCCAACTCGCCGACGGGCTCACCAAACTCACCGACGCCACCGACAAACTCGGCGCCGGCGCCGGCCAAATCAGCAACGGCGTCAACCAGGTGGTCGGCCCCGCCCAAACGCTCGCCCAAACCCAACAACAACTCCTCACCCTCCTCATTAACCTTTCCGGCCAGGTGCGGGGCCTCAACCTGCCCCAAACCAACCAATTCGCCGACCAAATCGACGCCACCATCACCACCATCCAAACCAACGGCATCCCCGCCACCCCCAGCCCCGACGGCACCGACCCGCTAAGCCAACTCACCAAACTCGCCAACGGCGCCAGCGAACTCCACCGCCAACTCACCGACCCCAACGCCGAATACCGGGGTGGCATCAACAAGGCCGCAGACGGCGCCGGCCAGCTTTCCGAAGGCCTCCACAAACTCTCCGACGGCTCCCAACGCCTCGTCCTCGGCACCAAAAAACTTGCCGACGGCACCTCCAAACTCGCCGAAGGATCCGAACAACTCACCTCCGGCGCCCGCCAACTCGCCGACGGGCTCGTCACCCTCGACGACGGCATGGGGGAACTCGCCCTCAAACTCAACGAAAGCGCCCAAAAAGTCCCCGCCTTCGCCGACGGCGCCGCAAAGAACTTCTCCACCCCCGTCGCGGAAAGCACCCCCAAGGACAGCCTCGGCATATTCGGTATGGGGCTCACCCCCATGTTCATCTCCATCGGCCTCTTTCTCGGCGCCACCGTCACCTTCATGCTGTTGCACCCCCGCAACCGCCGCGCCATCGACTCCGGGGCCATCCCCCTCCGCGCCGTCCTCGCCGCCTACCTGCCCGCGGCCATCGTGGGCATCACTCAAGCCACCATCATGTTCCTCGTCCAACGCTTCGCCTTAGGCCTGCACGCCATCAACGAACTCGGGCTCTGGGCCAGCATGTGCCTCATCGCCGTCACCTTCATCACCATCACCCAAGGCCTCAACAATATTTTCGGCGTCACCGTGGGCCGGGTCCTGTGCCTCGCCCTCATGACCCTGCAAATCGTCTCCTCCGGCGGTCTCTACCCGCCCGAAACCCAACCGGCACCACTACGCTGGTTCCACACCATCGACCCCATGACCTACTCCGTCAACCTGCTCCGCCGCATGATCTTCGGCACCGAAGCCATCTACGACCACCGCGCCCCCCAAGCACTTTTGGCCCTCATCATTATTTTCACCCTGTTTCTCACCGCATCCATCTTCTCCGCCTACCGGGACCGCCGCTGGCAAATGAAAGACTTCCGCCCCGAAGTCTCCCTCTAGTCCGAACAACCACCAGCGGCGCCCGTCGCAAAGCAGCGGTGGGCGGCTACAGGGGACAGCTCGACATCTGGCCCGTGTGATACCCCGCCAAAAATGCCTCCTGCCGCTGCTCGGACGTACCATGGGTGAACGTGTCCGGGCGCACCTCGCCGCCGGAGCGCTGCTGAATGTTATCGTCACCGACCGCCCGGGCCGCATTAATCGCCCCCGCCAGCTGCTCCTCAGTAATCGACTGCAACGACACCTTATTATGCTCGGGATCCCGCTCTGCGTGGTAAGCCCACACCCCGGCATAGCAGTCCGCCTGCAACTCGATCTTCACCGCATTCGACTCCGGGCCCGGCTCGTTATAATTCGACATGCCCAACGTGTTTTGCAGCTTCTGGATATGATGCCCAAACTCGTGCGCCACAATATACTCCTGCGCAAACGGCGTATTCGTTGCGCCATAATTCTTTAACTGGTCGAAAAACGACACATCGAAATACGCCGTTTGATCCGTCGGACAATAAAACGGGCCCGTCGCCGACGACGCCACCCCACACCCCGACCTAGTGGAATTAGTAAAATTCATCACCTCCGGCCTCTTGTACTGCAGATTCGCCTGCTCCGGCAACTGCTGACCCCACACCCTATCCAACGATTCCGCCGTAGCACCCACTCGACAGTCCGCATATTTGTTCGCATCATTGGTCGTCTTGCAATGTGATTGTTTCGACGCCGACTGGCTCGTCGACGCATCACCCGTCCCCAACACATCCTGCAACTGGCCCGGATCCACCCCCAAATACCACAAAATCCCCGCCAGAATCAGCGCGCCAATGCTACTACCCCCAATCACCAACCCCCGGTTGCTCGAAGTTTTTACTCGACCTTCTTCTAGAGGCACATCAGGTTTAAAAGTCATAGACTCTATTTTTCCATGCCCACCACCCCAAACACCACCTATCAAACCTGCTTAATATTGCCTTCCGGGTTTTGCCCCCACCCCACCCGCGGATTACCCCCGCTCCGGCCGTATTTTTCCCCAACCTCCACCCCAATCCAACCCAACCAAAAACCCCAACCTTACCAATCCACTAACCATAAACAACTCGATACTATCTGTGATTCAACACCAACACAGGGTAGTATCTTTACCCAGCATTCCAACAGTGCACTCAACACAAAAGAACGATTTCACGACTGAAAGGATTTGGTGCCGTGCTGCGCACTCATCTCGCAGGGGAACTCCGCAAGGAAACCGCTGGCCAAACCGTAACCTTAACCGGGTGGGTGGCCCGCCGACGAGATCACGGCGGTGTGATCTTCATCGACCTTCGGGACTCCTCCGGCATCGCCCAAGTCGTCTTCCGCGACCCCACCGTCGCGGAAACCGCCCACCACCTCCGCAGCGAATTCTGCATCAAAGTCACCGGGGTGGTCGAAGCCCGCCCCGCAGGCTCGGAAAACCCCAACCTGGCCTCCGGCGACATCGAAGTCAACGTGACCGAACTCGACGTCCTCAACGAAGCAGCCGCCCTCCCATTCCAAATCGACGACACCGCCAAAGGCGGCGAAGTGGGCGAAGAAACCCGCCTCAAATACCGCTACCTGGACCTGCGCCGACCCGCCCAAGGCGGCGCCCTCCGGCTGCGTTCGGAAGCCAATAAGGCGGCGCGCCGGGTGCTGGAGAAGCATGATTTTGTGGAGATCGAAACCCCCACCCTGACCCGCTCCACCCCGGAGGGCGCCCGCGACTTTGTGGTGCCGGCCCGGCTCAAGCCCGGCTCCTGGTACGCCCTGCCGCAGTCCCCCCAACTGTTTAAACAGCTGCTCATGGTGGCCGGCATGGAACGCTACTACCAGTTGGCCCGCTGCTACCGGGATGAGGACTTCCGGGCCGACCGGCAACCCGAATTCATGCAGCTCGACATGGAAATGAGCTTTGTCGACCAAGAGGACATCATCGCCATTGTGGAAGAAATCCTGGTCGCCCTGTGGCAGCTGATCGGTTACACCATCCCCACCCCGATTCCCCGCATGACCTATGCGGAGGCCATGCGGGACTATGGTTCCGACAAGCCCGACCTGCGGTTCGATATCAAACTGGTGGAGTGCACCGAGTTCTTTAGCAACACCCCGTTCCGGGTGTTCCAAAACGAATACGTGGGTGCCGTGGTCATGGCAGGGGGTGCCTCCCAGCCGCGCCGGCAGTTGGATGCCTGGCAGGAGTGGGCGAAACAGCGGGGTGCGAAGGGCCTGGCCTACATTCTGATTGGGGAAGACGGCGAGGCCAGCGGCCCGGTGGCGAAAAACCTGTCCGATGCGGAACGGAACGGCATTGCCGCCCACGTGGGGGCGCAGCCGGGTGACTGCATTTTCTTCGCCGCCGGCGAAACCAAGGCGTCCCGCGCCCTCCTGGGGGCCGCCCGGGGCGAGATCGCCCGCAAGCTTGGCCTCATCAAGGAAGGGGATTGGGCGTTCACCTGGGTGGTTGACGCCCCCATGTTCGAACCCTCCGCCGAGGCCAAGGCTTCCGGCGATGTGGCCCTGGGCCATTCCGCCTGGACGGCGGTGCACCACGCATTTACCGCCCCCACGGACGAATGCCTCGACACCTTCGACACCGATCCGGCCAGTGCCCTGTCGAACGCCTACGACATTGTGTGCAACGGCAACGAAATCGGCGGCGGTTCGATCCGTATTCACCGCCGTGACGTGCAGGAACGCGTGTTTAAGGTGATGGGTATCACCAAGGAAGAGGCGCAGGAAAAGTTTGGGTTCCTGCTCGATGCGTTTGCGTTCGGGGCCCCGCCGCACGGTGGTGTGGCCCTGGGCTGGGACCGCATTGTTTCCCTGCTTGGCGGGTTTGATTCCATCCGGGACGTGATCGCGTTCCCCAAGTCGGGCGGCGGCGTGGACCCATTGACGGACGCCCCGGCACCCATCTCGGCGCAGCAGCGTAACGAAACCGGCGTGGATTTTAAGCCCAAGAAATCCTAAGAACTAGCCGCGGTAGTGCCACCGTCGCCGGCGCCGATATCACCATGATGACCTGCATTATTGGGGCAGCGGCGACGGCATCGGCATTGGTGGTGGCGTCGGTGGCCGGCGCGGTTTACCGGGTTTTTGAGTTTTGGGTAAGAGATTCTTCGCCTGGTCTTAAGTAACGAGCCTACTTTGGGAGGAAACCTTCAAGTAGGCTCGTTTATTATTGGCCCGCTTACGCTGGTTCCAGTTTTGGCCGCAGCCTCGTTGGGCGCCAAACATGTTTGGCTCCTGCACTGTGCTGCCCAAAAATATTGATACTTTCCTAAACATCCAATTTTTACAATAAAAGGTCGCAACCTGATGAATGCTAGCCCTGGTCGGGGATTCGTCCATGACACACTAATCCACGACATTGTCGCAACCGGTGAGGCATTATTGTCGCAACGGTTTGGTGGTAACCAAGTACTCACCGAGGTGAAAGTGCTGTCCGGTTCCGGTAACGCAGTGGTTTTGCGTGCCCGAGTGATGCCGTCACCCTTCCTGCAACAACGATCCGTGGTCTTAAAATACGTGCCGGGGGCGGGGGACATTTCGGAGCAGGTTAATCTGATTCGGGAAATAGTGGCCTATCAGTTCACGACCAGCCTGAATGAGGACATTCGGCCCGGCCCGGTGCTGCTCGCCCACGACGTGGAGAAGAAAATCCTGGTCATTACCGATGCCGGCGATGGTGACACGTTCGCGGAACTGCTCATGGGGTCCACGCCGAAGCACCGGGTGGAATTATTACGCTCGTTGGGACGGGCGATCGGAAAAATGCATGCCGGTACGGCCGATAAAGAATCGGACTTTCGGGTGCTATTGACCCGCATGCTGTCGAAGCATTCCCACCTGCGCAGCTTCAATAAATATCGGGAACACATGCTGACTGCGGCAATCACGGTGGGGGAGCGATTAGTTGCGGCGGCGGGCGTGCCGGTGCCGGACGTGGTGCACGAGTTTGCGGCCGAGGCGATTCGCCGGCTGGTGTCGGGGCAGCATCGGGCGTTCACCCCGTTTGACTTGGCACCAGAAAACATCATCGTTTCCGATCGAACATATTTTCTGGACTATGAATGGGCGGGATTCCGCGACGCGGCGTTCGACGTGGCCTGCGTGGTGTCGGGCTTCCCCCAAAACCTGGCGACTAGACCCATCTCCGATAACGAATCCGACGTGTTCATCGAGTCGTGGGTGCAGGAAGTGGGGGGAATCTGGCCGAATGTGAAGAATCGGCAGCGATTGAATGCCCGCATTCTGGCGGCGATGATCGCCTGGTGCTTTTCCTCGATGGCGTTTATGCATTTCGACATGGATAACGAACAATTCGAACAGTTAATCGGGAAAGACAGCGAGGACCTGATCGCAGGGCTAGTGGAGTCCAGCGCGCCCTGGGCCACCGAGGTGCTCTCTGGCGAAGCCCTGCCGCCGGACGGGGACGACATGCGCCTGATACGCCTCGACCTGTATGACACGTTTGAATCCCTGGAACGGTTCGCGGCCCGCGGCACCGACCCCCGGTTCGCGGCGGTAGCGGAATTCGCCCGCGATGTGCTGAAACGACTGGAGTCATGACCGACGGCACGCTTTTCGACGCCCCCACGGGCGGGACCGGGTCTTCGGGCGGGGACTATTTCGCGGTGAGCCCCACCGCGCCCCTGGCCGCCCGCATGCGGCCCCGCAGCCTGGACGAAGTAGCAGGCCAAGACCACGTGCTGGCTGCCGGGAAACCGCTGCGCCGCCTCATCGAAGGCTCCGGTGACGCCAGCGTGATCCTCTACGGGCCGCCCGGCACGGGCAAAACCACCATAGCCTCCCTCATTTCGCAGGCCACCGCCCGAAAATTCGTGGGCCTTTCCGCACTGAACTCCGGGGTGAAAGAAGTCCGTGCCGTCATCGACCAGGCCCGGCGCGACCTGATCCAGGGCATGTCGACGGTGCTGTTTATCGACGAGGTGCACAGGTTTTCCAAGACCCAACAGGATGCGTTGTTGGCGGCGGTGGAAAACCGGGTGGTGTTGCTGGTCGCGGCGACCACGGAAAACCCGAGCTTTTCCGTGGTGGCGCCGCTATTATCGCGGTCGCTGATTGTGAAGTTGGAGTCGCTCGATGATGCGTCGGTGCGGGCGGTGCTGCGGCGGGCGCTGGTGGATGAGCGGGGCCTCGGGGGTCGGATTACCGCATCGGATGCGGCGATTGACCAGCTGGTGGCATTGTCCGGGGGTGATGCGCGGCGCAGCCTCACGTACCTGGAGGCGGCCGCGGAGTCGGTGCCGGACGGGGGCGAGCTGTCAGTGGATGTGGTGGCTGCGAACATTGACCGGGCGGTGGTCCGCTACGACCGGGATGGGGACCAGCATTACGATGTGGCGAGTGCGTTCATTAAGTCGATCCGGGGGTCGGACGTGGATGCGGCGGTGCACTATCTAGCCCGAATGCTGGCGGCGGGGGAGGACCCCCGGTTTGTGGCCCGCCGGCTGGTGATCGCAGCCGCGGAGGATGTGGGATTGGCGGACCCGCAAGCATTATCGGTGGCGGTGGCCGCGGCGCAGGCGGTGCAGCTTATCGGAATGCCGGAGGCGCGGATTCCCCTGGCGGAGGCCACAATCTATTTAGCCACCGCACCAAAATCGAATGCGGCGTATGTGGCGATTGACCAGGCGATGGGGGATGTGCGGGCGGCAAAATCCGGGGTGGTGCCGCCGCACTTGCGGGACGGGCATTATGCCGGTGCCCAGGATCTAGGGAACGCGGTGGGGTATGTGTATCCGCACGATGATCCCCACGGGGTGGTGGCGCAACAGTATTTACCCGACAGTTTGGCCGGGGTGACATATTACCAGCCGACGATGCGGGGAAACGAGGGCCGCCTGGCTGGGGTCGTCGAAAAGCTACGAGCATTAATTCGGGGCAAGGTGCTAAAGTAACCAAATTGTGTGCTCCTAGACCATGGGTGTGGGGGCGAAGCTGGACAATAGTGTAAGGACTTTAACCACCGTGCAGACCCACGAGATTCGGGAACGTTTTACTCATCATTTTGTTAAGGCTGGGCATGAGGCGGTACCCAGCGCGTCGTTGATTCTTGACGACCCCAACCTGTTGTTTGTCAATGCGGGCATGGTGCCGTTTAAGCCGTATTTCTTGGGTCAGCAGACGCCACCGTTTCCCAACGGCACCGCCACAAGCATCCAAAAATGTGTTCGAACTTTGGATATTGAGGAAGTTGGCATTACCACCCGCCACAACACATTCTTCCAAATGGCCGGCAACTTCTCCTTCGGCCAATACTTCAAAGAAGGCGCCATCACCCACGCCTGGTCGCTCCTGACCAGCTCCATCGACGAAGGCGGCTACGGTTTCGACCCCGAAAAAATTTGGGTCACCGTGTACCTTGACGACGACGAAGCCGCCAACATTTGGGAAAACGTGGTCGGCATCCCCGCCGAACGCATCCAACGCCTCGGAATGGCCGACAACTTCTGGTCCATGGGCATTCCCGGCCCCTGCGGGCCCTCCTCCGAAATCTACTACGACCGCGGCCCCGAATACGGCAACGAAGGCGGACCCGCCGCCGACGACTCCCGCTACCTGGAAATCTGGAACCTCGTGTTCATGGAGAAAGAACGCGGCGCCGGCACTGGCAAAGACAACTTCGAAATCCTCGGCCCCCTGCCGAAGAAAAACATCGACACCGGCATGGGCGTGGAACGAATCGCCTGCCTCCTCCAAGGCGTCGACAACGTCTACGAAACCGACCTCCTGCGGCCCGTCATCGACGAAGCCCAACGCCTCACCGGCGCCACCTACGGCGCCAACCACGAAGACGACATCAGGTTCCGGGTCATCGCCGACCACTCCCGCACCGCCATGATGATCATCCTCGACGGCGTCACCCCCGGCAACGAAGGCCGCGGCTACATCCTGCGCCGACTCCTCCGCCGCATCATCCGATCCGCCCGGCTCCTCGGCGCCACCGGCAAAACCATGGAAAGCTTCATGAACACCATCATGGACACCATGACCCCCTCCTACCCGGAGATCGCCGACAACCGGGAACGCATCCAACGCGTCGCCATCACCGAAGAAACCGCCTTCCTGAAAACCCTCGAATCCGGCACCGAACTCTTCGAAACCACGGCAGCAAAAATCAAACAAGAAGGCAAAACCACCGTCGCCGGCGCGGACGCCTTCGCCCTGCACGACACCTACGGGTTCCCCATCGACCTCACCCTGGAAATGGCCGCCGAAGCCGGGCTACAAGTCGACACCGAAGGCTTCGACAAACTCATGGCCGAACAACGAGCCCGCGCCAAAGCCGACTCCCAGGCGAAAAAACACGGGCACACAGACCTGTCCATCTACCGCGACTGGGTAGACAACCACCCCACCGAATTCATCGGCTACGACGAACTCACCGCCCAATCCCACGTGATTGGCCTGCTCAGCGACGGTAAAAAAGTATCCGAAGTATCAGCCGGCCACGACGTTGAGGTCATCCTCGACGCCTCCACCTTCTACGCCGAAGCCGGCGGCCAAATCGGCGACCGCGGCACCATGACCCTGGGCGATAGCCTGCTCCGAGTCAACGACGTGCAAAAAATCGGCAAAAAACTCTGGGTTCACCGGGCCACCGTGGAAACCGGCGGCTTCGCCCTCGGCGACACCGTCACCGCAGCCGTCGACCCCGCCTGGCGGCACGCCGCCCGCCAGGCACACTCCGCCACCCACCTGATTCACGCCGCCCTCCGCGAAGTCCTAGGCCCCACCGCAGTCCAGGCCGGCTCCATGAACAAACCCGGCTACCTACGGTTCGACTTCAACTACACGGAACAACTCACCCCGGAACAGTTGGAACACATCGAACTCATCACCAACCAGGCAGTAGACGCCGACTGGCAAGTCAACACCATCGAAACCACCCTGGACGAAGCCAAAGCCATGGGCGCAATGGCCCTCTTCGGCGAAAACTACGGCAACATGGTGCGCGTCGTCGAAATCGGCGGCCCCTTCAGCATGGAACTCTGCGGCGGCACCCACGTCGCCCACTCCTCCCAAATCGGGCCCGTGTCCATCCTGGGTGAATCCTCCATCGGCTCCGGGGCCCGCCGCATCGAAGCCTACTCCGGCCTGGACTCCTTCAAATACCTCAGCAAGGAACGCGCCCTCGTGGCCGGCCTGGCCTCCGCGCTCAAAGCACCATCCGCGGAAGTACCAGACCGCATCGCCCAACTCACAACAAAACTCAAAGAAGCGGAAAAAACCATCGAAAACCTCCGCAAAGCCGAACTCCTCGCCCAAGGCAGCCGCCTGGTGGCCCGCGCCCACCTGCCCAACGGCATCACCGTGGCATCCGCGGTACTCCCCGACGGCACCACCGCCGGTGACCTACGCACCCTAGCGGCAGATGTGAAAAACCACCTCGCCGGCGAAGCCGGGGTGGTGCTCCTCGCGTCGTCGACAAGCGACGGCAAAGTACCATTCGTCGTGGCCGCAACCAAAGAAGCCATCGCCCGCGGCGCAAACGCCGGCACCATCGTGAAAACCCTCAACCCCTACATTGACGGCCGTGGCGGCGGAAAACCCGACATGGCCCAAGGCTCCGGCAGCAACCCCGACGGCCTACCTGCAGGCCTGAAAGCCGCCTCGGACCACATCGCCACCCTCTAACCCACGGCACAAAACGGGTGCTTCTCCCACACGGGAGGACACCCGTTTTCCTTATGAAAACCCGCCACACAGGGGGTACGGGAAACACAAATACCACCGTCGATTTTCCGCAACAGTGCCCCGCCGTTAGACTAAGAGCCTAAGGTTATAGGCGGCGTGCATTACCACCGCCGCACCACGGGTTTTCCCCAATTCGCCCATAATGTACTCCACAGTCACAATATTCGAGTACGGTTAACTATCGGCTCATAACCTTTTACCCCCCACCCACCACGAAAGGCTACGCATGGCACCGATAACCCCAGACCAACCCGGCGTTCATGACCCCGGGCCCGGACGCCGCCTCGGCGTCGACGTAGGAACCGTGCGCATCGGTGTCGCACTCTCTGGAACCGACGCCACCCTCGCCATGCCCCTAGAAACCATCAAACGCGAAACCGGATTCAAAGACCGCGACAAATCCGACATCGACCGACTCATCACCCTCATCACAGACAACAACGTTGTTGAAGTCATTGTTGGCCTACCCCGCGACCTCAAAGGCAACGGCTCCAAAAGCGTCAAACACGCCAAAGAAATCGCCTTCCGCATCAACCGCCGCCTCCAAGGACTAGAGCTATCAATCCCCGTCCGAATGGCCGATGAACGGCTATCAACCGTAGTAGCACATCAGGCACTACGCGCGAGTGGGGTTAGCGAAAAATCCGGCCGAAAAATCATAGATCAAGCCGCTGCCGTGGAGATTCTGCAATCTTGGCTCGACGGACGAACGAATTATCTGCACAGGACACCACCCCTGTCAGCACCACAACACCAAGAACAGTAAAATCGTAACGGAAAAGTTATCAAACACAAGGAGAGCCTCGAATACTTATGCGCAAGGTGAAATACGTCAAGCGACGTCAACGTGGCGCAGCAGTCCTGCTCGCTTCCTTGATTCTTCTTCTCGGAGCTGCAATATACATAGGCACACAGTTAGCTACCACCTCGACGCGTGACTATAAGGGGAGCGGCAATGGCCAATACGAACTCATCACAGTGAAAGACGGCCAAACCCTCTCTGAGCTAGGGCCAGAACTGAAACAACGGGGCATTATCGCAAACGAATCTGTGTTCCAAACGGCGACATATAACAACCCTAATGCGAGCAATTTCAAACCCGGGGTGTACCGGCTGCAACGCGAAATGAGCGTGAAATCCGCCCTCGCGGCACTCCTTGATCCTAAGAACAAAATTGAAGCACTCGCGGTTAATGGCGGCGATGGACTCATGGACGTCAAAGGCGTCGGCGGCGGCGAAAACGATGTACGCTACGGCATCTTCTCCAAGATCTCCAAAGTAACGTGCTTCGAAAACTCCGACCATTGCATCACTATCGAAGCACTACAACAAGAAGCCTCGACAGCTAATCTGCAAGAATTAGGGGTCCCAGCCTGGGCAATTGAACCAGTGACCCGCCGCGGGGCTGACCCGAAACGCTTGGAAGGTTTGATCGCGCCGGGGGAGTACACGATTGATCCCAAGAGCGACGCCAAGGCGATCCTCAAAGACCTTATTACTAAGTCCGCCCAGGAATACCAGAAGACCAATATTGAGAGTCGAGCCCAGGTGATTGGGCTAAGTCCCTACGAGTTATTGACGGCAGCATCGCTTGTGGAGCGGGAAGCGCCGGCGAATGACTTCGGTAAGGTTGCCCGCGTAATCCTCAATCGGTTGCACAAACCAATGAAACTAGAGTTCGACTCCACGGTGAACTATGATCTGCCCGAGGTTGAGGTTGCCACCACCGATGCAGACCGGAACCGGCAGACCCCATGGAACACGTACGCGAAGGAAGGCCTGCCGGAAACCCCCATTGCGTCGGCGTCAATCAAGGCGATTGAGGCGATGGAAAACCCAGAGGAAGGTAAGTGGCTCTTCTTCGTGACGGTTGACAAGAATGGCCGGACGGTGTTCTCTGACACATATGAGCAGCACCTGGCTGCGGTGGAGGAAGCGCAAAAGGGCGACGTGCTGAACTCCAGGCGCCAATAGCCCATAGGTGGTCTGACCAGTTATTATGGTGATGAGGACCGTGCCGGTTTGCTTCGGTGCGGTCCTTGTTTCGCGGTTTCCACCCTAGGGTGGCCCCGGGATGGCGGGGGAATGGGGGTATGTGCCCTATAAGGGCCAATAATGGATTTTATTATCGTGCATTTAGCTGATGGTTAGAAATCGGCAAGGTCGTGACCAGCGCCGAGGCAGAATCACCTGGGATTAATGTGGCAAAAGTGCTAATTATTCTTATAGCATATGTATCTGTTATGTCTAACTTTTTAGAAAAAAATTTTTCCAGCTACCTATAAATAAGTGAAATTTTTTTCATCTTGCTATCGGATTAGTTCCCATTTACCGTGAGGAAAACTTAACGAATAGCGGATTTGTCACAAATAAAGATTTAATTATATGAATCAGCATAAGAACTACATTATATAAATAGCACTTTTTACTTTTCGACGTTTCAGGCTTCCCTTCTTTTTTACTTACGAACTGCACAAGTATTGATAAAGTTTATGTTTACCTGGTGTTTTTAGGCACCCCCGTATGTGAAAGCACCCATTGAAAAACACTTTTCTCCTATGCGACTATCAGGTCGTTGGCCAACAAAACTTCATCCACTGTCATTCGGATGTGTCATTCATCTTCAGAAAGAAGGGCTTTTTCAATGGGGAAAAACTCTCAACATCGCGCCGCTCGCCGGGTCTTGGCTGCGGCCGCCGGCATTATGCTAGTGGCCCAGCAAGCACAGGTTGCCACCGCTGAGCCACGTACTTTGTGCCAGGTCAAGGGCAGCTATAGCTGCTTGACCTTCAGCGGCTATGGTGAGCGCACTGGTACCTGGGCGGATACTCGCTACCCAGGAAACAACGGCAATCACAGCTGCTCCCGCTACGTTGCTTACCGTCTGGCGAAAGGCGGCATGCGCGAACAAGCAAGCTGGGGCGACGCCTCGCAATGGATTCAACGGGCACCCGGCCACAAGGACAAGACTCCCACCGTGGGGGCCGTGGCCTACTGGAACCAACAATGGACCGCTACCTACTGGGGTCATAGCGAAGGCCATGTCGGTGTTGTTGAGAAGGTCAACGCCGACGGTTCTATCGAAGTGACCTGGGACAACCAGCGGGAGGGCATGGTAGTTCGCAAGATCATTACTCGCGGCCCCGATATGCCTACCGACTTCATCCACATCGACGATGGTTCCATCCGTCGTTCCGGTGGTGACGAAACCAAGACTCCGCCGTCGAAGACCGACACCCCGCCAACGTCGACCAACACTCCGCCTACCAAGACGGATACCCCGCCGACTTCTACGGATACGCCTCCGTCGAAGACCGATACTCCACCAACGAAGACGGACACGCCGCCCACCAAGACGGACACCCCGCCGACGAAGACTGATACGCCTCCAACCAAGACGGATACGCCTCCGACGTCGACCAGCACTCCGCCTACCAAGACGGACACCCCGCCGACTTCTACAGATACCCCGCCGTCGAAGACTGACACCCCGCCGACGTCCACGGATACCCCGAAGACGTCCACGAGCGTTCCTCCGACCGGCAGCTTGATTCCGCCGAGCACGGCCCCGTCGAAGCCGGACACCCCAGCCTCGACAACTCCGTCCGAACCGACGACAACCACGGACACCCCGCCGTCGAAGACCGATACTCCGAAGACCTCCACGGATACGCCTCCGTCGAAGACGGATACCCCACCAACGTCGACCAGCACTCCGCCAACTGCTACCGACACCCCGAAGACTTCCGACTCTGAACAGCCCCCGAAGTGCGACAAGGGCAAGAGCGACGGCAAGTGCGGCAGCAACAACGGCAATAATGGTTCCATTGGCGGCGGCAACAGCGGCTCCATTGGTGGTGGCAACAGCAACGGCAAGTCCCAAGCCCAAGGCTCCCTGGCCGGCTCCGGCGGCCTGCTCGGCGTCGTTGCCGCAGTCATCGGCCTGGGCGGCATCGTCAAGGTAGTGTCCAACCTGTTCCAGCGCATTACCGGTGGCTCCACCGGCAACAGCTCCGGCGCCGGCGGCGGGAACGGCAACTCCCACTCCCAGGGCGGCTCCACCGGTGGTGGCCTGTTCTCCCGCAGCAGCTAACACCTTGATATAGCGGCGCGCGGCGAAAAAAGTAACCGCGGCGCTGACGGTGCGCTAAAGTTCTGAAGAAAACCTCCTCCTATAAGATTTTCCACAAGGACTTCTCATGGCACGCCATCAAGCCGCGGTTCTAGGTAAACCCATCGCCCATTCCCTCTCCCCACTCCTGCACAATGCGGGCTACCGGGCGCTGGGGTTAACACAATGGGAATACACCCGAATTGAATGTGACGAGCACGAACTACCCCAAGTGGTGGCCAGTGCCGACGCATCATTTCGGGGTTTTTCTGTGACCATGCCCGGAAAATTCGCGGCGCTTGCCGTCGCAACTGAAAGCACCGACCGTGCCCGACTCATAGGCTCGGCCAATACCCTGGTGCGTAGTGGTGATGGTTGGCGTGCCGACAACACTGATTGCGATGGCGTAACCGGTGCCATCCGCACGCTTTTCGACGCCCCCAGCCCCCATCTCGGAACCGCCGTCATCATTGGTGCCGGCGGCACCGCCCGCCCCGCCCTGTGGGCGCTTGCGGAACTTGGGGTATCCCACGTCACCATCATCAATCGCAGCGACCGTAGCCGAGAGCTGGCCGATCTCATTGCTGCCGTTGGCCTCCAGGTTGATTTCGTCCCCTATGACGACACCATATCCACCACCTGCGCAACCGCGGACGTTATCATTTCCACCGTGCCCGCTGCGGGGATCGCGGAGCACGTCGATAAGCTAGCGCAGGCGCCACTTCTTGACGTCATTTACGATCCCTGGCCCACCCCCCTCGTGACCGCGGCACGCAACCGGCACTTGCCCGCGGTCGGTGGGCACGTCATGCTTGCGCACCAAGCCTACGGCCAATTCGAACAATTCACCGGATACCCCGCCCCCCGCGAAGCCATGTGGGCGGCACTCACATCATGTGGCCCGCTGTCACAATAGTCATCGGCGCAGCCTGGGCCCTGGCGTTGTGCTGGTATGACATGAAATACCAGCGCCTTCCCGACAATCTCACCATGCCGGTTTTATGCTGCCTTATTATCATTGCCGCCCGTATGAACTATATTGCGCTTTTTGGCGGGCTGGTCTGGTTCCTCCTCTATTTCATGATCGCCTTGCTTGTCGGCGGCATCGGTGGCGGTGATATCAAACTCGCCCCCAGCCTGGGGATCATCATGGGGGCCGATGGCATTTGGCCCGTGTTTACCGCCATTTTTCTTGCACAAATGCTCACCCTGGTGGGGGCCATGGTTTTCAGACGAACCAAAATACCCCACGGGCCCGCCATGATTCTAGGATGCATCATCGTTCTTGCCTGCCACCCAGCGTCAAGCACTTTTATCCACTTCGATAGGGGGTAAAAGCACGAAAATCCACCAGCACATGTCATAATTGCCTTCATGCTGCGCTGGTCAACATCAGGAGAATCCCACGGACAAGCACTCATCGCCATGGTGGAACACATGCCAAGCGGGGTGCCGCTCACCACGGCGGACATAGCCACCCAATTGGCTCGCCGCCGACTCGGCTATGGTCGGGGCGCCCGCATGAAATTCGAAGCCGACGCGGTCACCATACTCGGCGGCGTGCGTCACGGCGAAACCCTGGGCAGTCCCATCGCCATCATGATCGGCAATAGCGAATGGCCCAAGTGGACCACCCTCATGTCCGCCGACCCCATCGACCCAACCGATCCCGAGGCCGTTGCGGCACTTGACTCCGGGCGGGGCGCGAAACTCACCCGACCCCGTCCCGGACACGCCGATTTCGCCGGCATGCTCAAATACGACTTCGATGAGGCCCGGCCTATTCTGGAGCGCGCATCCGCCCGCGAAACCGCTGCCCGGGTCGCTGCTGCTACCGCCGCCCGAAACCTATTGCGTGCAACCCTGGGGGTGGAAGTGTTCTCCCACGTTGTCTCGATTGGGCGTTCGAACCCTTACGATGGTCCCGAACCTACGTTCGATGATCTTGGCGCCATTGATGCCTCCCCGGTTCGCGCGAACACTGCCACGCCGGAAGGCCAAGCCGCTGAAGAATCCATGATCGCCGAAATCGAAGCAGCCAAGAAGGCCGGCGATACCCTGGGTGGCATCGTGGAAGTCATCGTTTCCGGGCTCCCCATCGGATTGGGGTCGCATATCAGCGGCGACGATCGGCTCGACGCCCAGCTCGCGGCCGCCCTCATGAGCATCCAGGCCATCAAGGGCGTAGAAATCGGTGACGGGTTCGCCGAAGCCCGCCGCCGCGGCTCCGAAGCCCACGATGAGATCATCCGATCCGGTCACACCCTGACCCGCACCACCAACCGGGCCGGCGGGCTGGAAGGGGGCATGACCAACGGGGAAACCCTCCGGGTGCGTGCCGCCATGAAACCAATTTCCACCGTGCCGCGGGCCCTGAAATCCGTGGACATGGCCACCGGAAAACCCGCAACCGGAATCCACCAGCGTTCGGACGTGTGTGCGGTACCGGCAGCCGGGGTGGTAGCAGAAGCCATGGTGGCTCTGGTGGTGGCTCGGGCGGTCTTGCAAAAATTCGGCGGCGACTCGTTGGGGGAAACAAAGCGTAATATTGCGGCTTATCAAGAACACGTGGCCCGCCGGATACAGTTTCCAGACGACGTGAACTAAAAAACCAGCGAGCATAAAACCTACACAAGAGGAGTTGATGAGTAAGTGCAACACTTAAAACCGCACGTGGTGCTGGTCGGCCCGCCGGGTGCCGGTAAAACAACCATTGGCCGCCGGCTGGCGCACACCCTCAACACGGTACTCATCGATACGGACCACATGATCGAAGAAGCGACCGGCAAAACCTGCGGCGCGGTATTCAGCGAGCTAGGCGAGTCGGAATTCCGTAGATTAGAGGCCGAACAGGTGGCGGCAGCCCTGCAACAACGGGGGGTCATCAGCCTGGGCGGCGGGGCGGTGCTTACTGAATCGAATCGGAACCTGCTTGTGAACCACCCGGTGGTGTGGATCGACATGAGCGCGGAAGAAGGTGTGCGCCGCACCCAAGGCGACGACAGCCGTCCGATATTAGCGGCCGAAGATCCCCTGGCGCACTTCACAAAGCTGCTGGCAACCCGACGCCCCTTCTACTCCCAGGTGGCGGACCTGCACGTATCCACCGACAAACGCACCCCACAACAACTCGTGGCCGATATAATGGCATATCTTGAGACCACCGCCTGCTAGAGCATCATTGGCGACATGCCGGCGAATCCAACCAGGCGAGGCGCCACCACACATTAGTTCATCCATCTTAAGGCCCATGGCATGGAAGGAACCACGCATGAGCACCCCCGATAATCCCGCTACCGCAGCCGTCACCACCGTTGACGTGACCGGACCCAGCCCATACACCGTCACCATTGGGCACGATCTTGCCGGCGTTATCACCGATTTCGCCGCCGAGCTTCACCCCACCCAGATCGCCATTATCACCCAACCGGCCCTGGCCGACTACGCCACCGCCCTGGCCGAGGCTGCCAAAACCCGCGGTATTACCCCAACCATCATGGAGATCCCCGACGCCGAATCCGGCAAAACCCTCGCGGTGGCGGAAAACTGCTGGAACGAGCTGGGGGAGAAAGCATTCGGCCGCCGGGACGTGGTGATCGGCATCGGTGGGGGAGCCGCCACCGACCTGGCCGGTTTCGTTGCCGCATCCTGGATGCGGGGCGTGCGGGTGATCCAGGTGCCCACAACCCTGCTGGCCATGGTCGATGCTGCGGTGGGCGGCAAAACCGGGGTGAACACTGCCGCGGGCAAAAACCTGGTGGGCGCCTTCCACGAGCCGGCGGCGGTCTTTATCGACCTGGACATGCTGGCCACCCTCCCCGAGGGGGAAATCGTGGCGGGCTCCGCGGAGATCATCAAGACCGGGTTCATCGCCGACCCGGTGATTCTGCAACGCTACGAAACCGACCCGGCCGCCTGCCTGCGGGTTACCGATGGTGGCTACCTGCCGGAACTCATCCGCCGGTCGGTGGCGGTGAAAGCATCCGTGGTGGGGGAGGACCTGAAAGAATCCGGGCTGCGGGAAATCCTCAACTATGGGCACACCTTCGGGCACGCGGTCGAACTCAACGAGCAGTTCGCCTGGCGGCACGGCAACGCGGTGGCGGTGGGCATGATGTTCATCGCCAACCTCAGCCACGCCCGGGGGCTGATCGACGCGGAGCTGGTGGCGCGCCACGCCAATATTTTATCGAGCGTCGGTCTGCCCACCTGCTACAAGCCCGGCGAATTTGATCGGCTGTATCGAGGCATGACGCGGGATAAGAAAAACCGGGACGGCAAGATCCGGTTTGTGGCCCTCACCAAGGTGGGGGAGTGCACCCGCATCACCGACGCCACCAAGGCCGAACTTGAGGCCGCCTACCAGCAGATTTCCGGGAAATAAGAGGGATAGCGTAATGCATATCATGGTGTTAAACGGCCCGAACCTTAACCGGCTGGGCAAACGGCAACCCGACGTGTACGGGCACACCACTCTGGCGGACGTGACCGACATGGTGACCACCCACGCGGCACAGTACGGCATCGAGGTGACGTGCCGGCAATCCAACCACGAAGGTGAACTCATCGACTGGGTGCATGAGGCTGCTGACAACGGGTGGCCGGTGATTATCAACCCGGGCGGGTTCACCCACACGTCGGTAGCGTTACGGGATGCCCTCGCCGAAGTGGCGGACACGTCCGGGTTTGTGGAGGTGCACATCTCCAACGTGCACGCCCGGGAACCCTTCCGGCAGAAAAGCCTACTTTCCCCCATTGCGGTGGGTGTTATCGCAGGTTTAGGGGTTGAAGGCTACCGGTTGGCGATAGATTATTTCGCGCGTCGATAAGCGGTGTAATGTGCTTCTTAGCTGAAAAATAAGTTTTTCATTAGGAGTGACATTATGCCTTTATCCGACACCCGATTCCTGTCCCGCCGCCGCGCCCTATCCGCAAAACTCGCAGCGCAACGCGTTGACGCCATGCTCGTCACCCACCTGACGCATGTGCGCTACCTGTCGGGGTTCTCGGGATCCAACGGCGCATTATTGCTGCACAAGGACCTAGAGGCGCAGATCGCCACGGACGGCCGGTATCTCACCCAAATTGCCGCCGAAGTGCCCGACATTGAGGCCCTCGACGCCCGCGCGGTGGGCCCTGACCTGCTTGCCACCGTCACCGGGCCGAAACGCGTTGGTTTCGAAGCCGACTTCGTGTCCGTGTCGCAGCTGCAACGCCTGGAAAAAGCCGCCGGCGAAGACGTCACCCTCGTACCCATCAGCGGCGTCATCGAAGACATCCGACTCGTCAAAGAACCCTACGAGCTGGAGCGACTCCGCGAGGTCGCGGTGATCGCCAATACCGCATTCCAGGAGCTTATCGACGAAAACCTCATTCGGGCCGGCCGCACCGAAACGGAGGTGGCCGCTGACCTGGAATACAAAATGCGCCTCCACGGTGCGGAACGCACCAGCTTTGAAACCATTGTTGCCTCCGGGCCGAACTCCGCCATGCCCCACCACGAACCCGGTGCCCGGGTGCTTGAAGAAGGCGATATCGTCACCGTCGACTTCGGCGCCCACGCCGCCGGCTACAATTCCGACACCACCCGCACCGTCGTCATCGGCCACGCGGATGAATTCGCCACGGAAATCTACAACATTGTGCTGAAAGCCCAGCTTGCGGGCGTGGCCGCCGCCATCCCCGGCGCGAAACTTTCCGACGTGGACAAGGCCTGCCGCGACATCATTACCGACGCCGGCTACGGCGAATACTTCGTGCACTCCACCGGTCACGGCGTGGGCCTGGACCTGCACGAATCCCCCTATGCCGCCACCTCGGGGCAGGGCGAACTTGTCGAGGGCATGACGCTTACCGTGGAACCCGGCATTTACGTGCCAGGCAAAGGCGGGGTGCGCATCGAAGACACCCTCATTATTACCGCAGGTCAACCCGAGAATCTGACGCATTTGGTGAAAGACCTTACGATCGTGTAGTTGGCACCAACTGTCGGCGGTGGTGTACCCTTGCTACGTTGGAAAACCGTGTATCGGTTTTTATGCGTTCTATCAATAACTCAACCATGAAGGAAGTACCCAGCGTGGCAACAACCGCTGATTTTAAGAATGGTCTTGTGCTCAAGATCGACAATAAACTCCAGCAAATTGTGGAATTCCAGCATGTGAAGCCGGGTAAGGGGCCCGCTTTCGTGCGTACCAAGTTGAAGGATGTTGTGACTGGCAAGGTGACCGACAAAACCTTCAACGCCGGGGTTAAGGTTGAGACCGCCACTGTGGATCGTCGGGACATGACCTACCTGTACCACGATGGTTCTTCTTATGTGGTCATGGACGAAAAAACCTACGAACAATTAGAGCTAGCCGAACACATTTTCGGTAACTCTGCTAAGTTCCTGCTGGAAAACACCACTGTGCAGGTGTCGTTCCACGAGGGCGAGCCACTGTTCGCCGAACTGCCGATCTCTCTGGACTTGACGGTATCGCACACCGAACCCGGGCTCCAGGGCGACCGCTCCAGCGGCGGCACGAAACCCGCCACCTTAGAGACCGGCGCCGAGATTCAGGTCCCCTTGTTCATTGAGACCGGCAACGTGGTGAAGGTTGATACCCGTGACGGCTCGTACCTGTCTCGTGTGAATAACTAATCGTGTCGGACTCAGGAAACCCCGCAGAACACCCGGCGGCAAAAGCATCGGGGAAGAACTATCGGCGGCATGGCGCCCGGTATCGGGCGCGTCGTCGGGCAGTCGATGTGCTCTATGAGGCGGAGGCCCGGGACGTGGACCCGGTCGCCATTGTTGAGGACCGCATTAATCTGGCCCGGGTGGACATCACCCTGGTGGCGCCCATTGCGGCATACACCAGCGAAATCATTGCCGGCGTGGCGGAAGAGCTGAACCGGATTGATGATGTCATCGCCGAATATTTAGCCGAAAACTGGGAACTGAACCGGATCTCCGCGGTGGACCGCGCTATTTTACGGGTTGCGGTGTGGGAGATGATTTTCAACCCCGACGTGCCGGTGAAAACCGCGCTTTCCGAGGCCGTGGAGTTAGCGTCCCAGTATTCGGGGGCGAGCGCACCCGCCTACATTAACGCCGTCCTGGATTCGGTGGTGAAAAACATTGATGACCTGCGCCGGCTTCCCGTGGGCGTATCCGAGGTGGATGATACGGACGAGGTGAGCTTTGCCGACGCCCTGGCGCAGGCGGGGGAGGAGTCTGATGATGCAGGCGCCGACCTGGGCGAGTATTTCGATTCGGACGAATGGGATGAATCTCCGAAGCCGCCTACCGCCGAGTTTGCCGAATCTAATGACCCGAGGCCGGATAATCAGCCTGCCAAGGTTGTTGGCCCTGAAGAACCAGCCAAGGCCGAAGCGCCTGATGTTTCGGCTGAACCTGCCGAGGCTGGCCAACCCGACACGCTGGGGGAGAGCGCCGCTGAGTCCGCCGACCCCGACGTGTCAAATGAGCCGGGTGGTGAGTCCGCTCAGACCGTTGGGGGTGAAGAACCAGGTGAGGTGGCTGATGCCTCGACAGAGCCCACCGAGCCTACCGGGGAGTCGACCGAAACTACCGAGTAACCTGCCCACTCCACCGATACCGATAAGGATTAACCTCACCACGCCAAATTCCTCCAGCTCACTGACCCCGGTGAGTCCTGGCGGTAATGGCGACGGGGGTTATAATTTCACCACCCAACCGAGCGGATTAGACAAACCAGCAGAATCAGCGAATAATTAGTGTTGGTGGTGATGAAGACCGGCATGCCGTGGGGGCATGCCGGTCTTCTACTATTTCTGCTCTTTCCCTCTGTAACAATTGATACATATGTTGCGAATGGGGCTAATGTGACTAAAATAGAGATAAGTTATTCATGATTCCTATCTGAAAATTGACCCTGCCAACACGAAAGCACCAGACGATGCCAACCCCCAACCCACCCCAACCCATCCGCACTCTTGCGGCCACCATCGCCTTGGGCCTGGTACTCGCCATTGCCACCACAACCCCCGCCCACGCCGCGACGTCGACAAGCTCAGCAACAACCGACCTCATCACCAGCATCCAAACCCTCATCGACACCATCACCAACGCCACCGCCGACGAAACCCCCGACCCCAACCCGCCAGCACCCCAAGCTACCACCCCAACCACCCCATACTTCCTCGCCGCCAACTTCCCCAAAATCACCGGCGACCCCGAATCAATCCACCAAGTCGCCTTCAGCTACCTACGCAACACCGACGGCAGCCTCACCCCCATCACCGACGGCCGCTGGTTCGGCACCATAGGCGGCAAAAAACTCGCCGACTTCACCCCAGCCAGCACCACCCCCGTCCTCGCCATCAACGTCAGAGAAGCCGACCTCAAAAACATCACCATCACCCACACCACCCCGGAAGGTATAAAAACCACACTCGCCGTCGTCGACCCACAACTCAGCCGCGAAGCCCAAACCACCCTCTTCGTCCCAACCGAATAAACCTAGTCCCGGCCAAACCCCGGAAACCGCCACCACCGACTCGGCGCCGACTCCGACTCCACCTCCGGCAGTGGCATCGCGGCAATATCCACCTCTGGTGCATCAAACAACCGCTCGTACCCCAATTCGTGCGCCACCGCCGTCGCAAACCGCCGATACCGAAACACATGCCCCCGCTTCAATAACGCGGCCGGCAACACGCGCTGATCCGCCAACACAAACTCCTCCGCCCCCTGACTCCCCATAAGGATCCGCGGCCCCAAATTCGGAATCGGAAACCACGCCGGGCGATGCAGCTGCTTCCCCAAAGTGCGGGCCATCTCGCTATTATGAATCGGATTGGGGGACACCGCATTAATCGGTCCGGACAGGGAAGAATCCACCGCTGCGGTAATGATAATATCTGTTAAATCATCCAGGGCAATCCACGAAAACCACGCCGTGCCATCATGAAACTGCCCGCCCAAACCAGTGGAAAACAAGGTGCGCAACAGCGGCAACATGCCGCCCCGGCCGCTCATCACCACGCCAGTACGCAGATTCACTACGCGCTTACCGGCCGAAACCGCGGCCTCGCAATCCGCCTCCCACGCCTGGGATAATTCCGCTAAAAATCCCTCGCCCGCTTCGGACGACTCCGTTAAAATCTCATCCCCCCGGTTGAAGCTATACACACCAATGGCTGACGCCGAAATCATCGTGTTACACTGCGGTGACTTGGCCACCAACTCCGCCAGCTTCGCAGTCGGACCCACCCGGGAATCCCACAATGCCTGCTTGTGGGCGTCGGTAAACCGGCCCATGATCGGTTCGCCCGCCAAATGTACCAACACATCCACCCCGGCCAGTAAATCCGCAGCCGGCGATTGGGGGTCCCACCGGCGCTGTCGTTTCTTCGGTGTGGTGCGCACCAATTGGATCACCTTATGCCCCAATGTGGTCAGCTGGGCGGTGAGCGCCCGACCCACCAGCCCCCGCGAACCAGTGATCGCCACGGTTAAGGGATGGTCCGAAAACTGCTGAAACCGCTGCATGGCCGACATGTCATGAATGAGCTGCTGCTGCCGGTAGGCGAACATGGGTGCGAGCGACGACTGGGGGAGGCGCGTATGTACCTCATCCGTGACTTTCGTCGCCGGCACTCCATTGACCTCAATCGACATGAAACTGTGGCTATGCCGCCAGGTGGCTAACGCCCGAATCGGCGCGGAAACACACACATCGGTAAAGCGAAACCCCTTGACATAGCCGGATAAATCATGGCGGGCCTCCCACTTTAATCCCGCGGGTAATGCAAAAACCGTGGTGCCCTTGGCGAGATCCGTGGTTTGCGTTATCGGGGTGAAGGGATAAAACGGGGGATTCAGCCGCGCCACCGCACCAGGCCGGGAATGCCACGCCCATACCTCTTCCCGACGGGCCGGCACAATATGGCTGGTATTTAAGCTCATAAAATTATCCTTATGGTAGTGGGAATGAACGGGACGGTGACGTGGCGACGACGCAGGAAACTGCGCAGATAATAGTTCGGGCAAAAATAACGCAACTGGTGGGCGCAGAAAGCACCCACACTTGTAATTAACGAACAGCCCCGGTCGATAGTTCCCCGCAGATACATATTTTCCGGTTTTCGTGGCTGGAAAATATCGGCACGATCCCAGCAGGTTAGCGGCATGGCAGTAGCGGGTTAGCGATGCTCACCACCGGAAATTACCCCCTCGTGGCGCGAAAAACCGTATTAAAACACCCGAAACGGGGGTGATGGTAGGGGTGGAATTGGGAGTGGAAACTTGGGTAAAAACAATGATAAAGTCACTTTCTGATAACTTCATAACCACCGACCAATCCTTTAACGGACCGCACAGTGAGGCGGGAAAGGAGGTCACGATGAGCGACCTAGCCGCCGACACCATCGAACTGCTCAGCAGCGAAGACGTGTCGCGCACCATCGCACGCATCGCGCACCAGATTATTGAAAAAACCGCAGTCGACTCCACCAATGCTCAGCCGTTGCTGCTCCTCGGTATTCCCTCTGGTGGCGTACCCTTAGCACGCCGACTGGCGGAAAAAATTCACCAATTCACCGGGGTGACCGTCCCCGTGGGCAGCCTTGATATCACCCTGTATCGTGATGACCTGCGCAATAAACCCCACCGGGCATTACAGAAAACCAACATTCCCATCGACAAGATCGACGGCACCAATATCATCCTGGTAGACGACGTGCTGTTTTCCGGCCGTTCCATCCGCGCCGCCTTAGACGCCCTCCGCGACCTGGGCCGACCCGACACGGTGCAGCTGGCGGTGCTGGTCGACCGGGGGCACCGGCAGCTCCCCATCCGCGCCGACTACGTGGGCAAAAACCTCCCCACCGCCCGAAGCGAGGACGTGACAGTGCTGCTCGCGGACATCGACGGCCGTGACGGTGTGTTGCTTACCCGATCCCCGGAATCGGCCCACCAGGCTGGGCCCGCCGGTGGGGGAGAACAGTTAAGGAAAGCATAACCATGAAACACCTACTCAGCATCGGCGACCTGGGCAAAGACGACATCATTGGGTTAATGGACGAGGCCGATCGGTTCCGCGAGGCCCTGGAGGGGCGGGAGCTGAAAAAACTCCCCACCCTGCGCGGCCGCACCATTTTCACCCTCTTCTACGAAAACTCCACCCGCACCCGCTCCTCGTTTGAGACCGCCGGAAAATGGATGAGCGCGGACGTGATTAATATTTCCGCATCCTCCTCCTCGGTGCGCAAGGGCGAATCCCTCCAAGACACCGGGCTCACCCTCAGCGCCATCGGGGCGGACGCCCTCATCATCCGCCACTCCTCCTCCGGGGCCGCCCAACAACTAGCGCAGTGGGTGGCGCCGGGCGGGAACGGCCCGTCGGTGATTAACGCCGGGGACGGCGCCCACCAACACCCCACCCAGGCGCTCCTCGACGCGGTCACCATGCGGCAACGCATCGGGGAAATTTCCGGCAAAAAAATCGTGATCGTGGGGGACTGCCTGCATTCGCGGGTGGTGCGCTCCAACGTGGATCTGCTCAGCACCTTAGGCGCCGAGGTGGTGCTGGTGGCCCCACCCACCCTCATGCCCACCGGGGTAGAAAACTGGCCGGTCCGGGTCAGCTACACCATGGACCCCGAGATCGCCGACGCCGACGTGGTGATGATGCTGCGGGTCCAGCAGGAACGCATGCAGGGCGGATTCTTCCCCTCCCACCGGGAATACGCGACCCTGTACGGCATGAGCAAGGAGCGTGAATCCCGGATGAAAGACTCCGCAATCATCATGCACCCCGGCCCCATGCTGCGCGGCATGGAAATCAACTACACGGTCGCCGACGCCCCCCGCACGGCAGTGCTACAGCAGGTATCCAATGGGGTGCACGTGCGCATGGCGGTCCTGTTCACCCTCATCGCCAGCACCGACAGCCCCGGCTTCTAGGAGAAAACTTTCCATAATGAGTACAACCATGAACTATCCAGCAACCGGGGAACTTGCCGACGCCGAACCCGGCACCCTCCTCATCACCAACGTTCGCCCCTACGGGGAAGGCGAACCCGTAAGCGTGCTTATTACCGACGGGGTCATCACCGAAGTCGGCACCACTGTCACCACCGCCGACCGGGTGATCGACGGGCAGAATAATGTGCTCCTGCCCGGCCTGGTGGACATCCACGTGCACCTGCGCGAACCCGGCCGGGAAGACACCGAAACCATCGCCACGGGGTCCGCGGCCGCCGCGAAAGGCGGGTTCACCGCGGTGTTCACCATGGCAAACACCAACCCGGTCATGGACCAGCCGGTCATCGCCGAATCCGTGTGGTACAAGGGCCAAGCCATCGGCCTGTGCGACGTGCACCCGGTGGGATCCATCACCAAAGGCTTGGCGGGCAAAGAACTCACCGAATTCGGCATGATGGTGCACTCCGATGCGAAAGTGCGGCTCTTCTCCGACGACGGCAAATGCGTCGACAACCCCCTAATCATGCGGCGGGCCATCGAATACGCCAAAGGCTTCGACGTGCTTCTGGCCCAACATTGCGAAGACCCCCGGCTGACCGAAGGTGCGGTCGCGCACGAAGGCGAAATCGCCGCCAAGCTGGGACTACGCGGTTGGCCGCGGGTCGCCGAGGAAGCCATCGTGGCTCGGGACGCCCTCCTGTGCCGCGACTACGGCAACCGCATGCACATCTGCCACGCATCGACCCGCGGCACGGTCGAACTCGTGCGGTGGGCCAAAGACCAAGGCATCCCCCTCACCGCCGAAGTCACCCCCCACCACCTGCTGCTTACCGACGAACGCTTGACGACGTACGACGGCGTCAACCGGGTCAACCCGCCCCTCCGGGAAGCCGACGACACCATCGCCCTCCGGGACGCCCTCCTCGACGGCACCGTGGACTGCGTGTCCACCGACCACGCCCCCCACGGGTCGGAAGAAAAATGCTGCGAATTCGAACACGCCCGCCCCGGCATGCTCGGCCTGGAAACCTCCCTGGCCATCGTCGCGGAACTCTTCGTCAAACCCGGCCTGGCCGACTGGCGGTTCGTGGCGAAAGTCATGAGCGAACGGCCCGCCGAAATCGTCCAACTCCCCGGCCACGGCCGCCCCATCGCTGCCGGCGAACCCGCCAACCTCACCATCGTCGATCCGGGCAAAACCTGGACCGTTGCCGCCGACGACCTGGCATCCAAGGCGGACAACACCCCTTATGAAAACATGGAATTCACCACCAAAGTCACCACCACCATCCTCCGCGGCCGACTGACCTGCGTCAACGGTGAAGCCCAAGCCCCCCGAAACTAGACACAACGAAAGGTCCCACCGTGACACACCACCGCACCACCGCACGCCTCGTGCTTGCCGACGGGAAAGTCTTCACCGGCACCAGCTTCGGCGCCACCGGCACCACCCTTGGGGAAGCCGTGTTCACCACCGCCATGACCGGCTACCAAGAAACCATGACCGACCCCTCCTACCATCGGCAAATCGTTGTCGCCACCGCCCCCCAAATCGGCAACACCGGCTGGAACGATGAAGACGACGAATCCCGCGGCTCCCGCATCTGGGTGGCAGGCTTAGTCATCCGGGACCTCTCCGCCCAGGTCTCCAGCTGGCGGGCCACCCGCAGCCTCGAAGGTGAAATGATCGCCCAAAACATCATCGGCATCGCCGGCGTCGACACTCGAACGGTTGTTCGTCACCTGCGGAATTTTGGGTCCATCTCCGCCGGCATCTTCTCTGGGGAAGCGGCAGATCAGCCCGTCGAAAAGCTCATCGAAACTGTGCGATCCCAACCCCCCATGGCTGGACTCGATCTCGCCGAACAAGTCAGCACCACCGAACCCTACATCGTCGAACCCATCGGCGAACACAAATTCACAGTCGTCGCCTACGACATGGGCATCAAAACCAACACCCCCCGCAACTTCGCCCACCGCGGCATCCGCACCATCGTCGTCCCCGCCAACACCCCATACGCCGACATCGCCGCATATAATCCCGACGGCGTATTCGTCTCCAACGGGCCCGGCGACCCCGCCACCGCCGACACCATGGTCGGCATCGTCCGCGACATCCTCGCCGCAAAAATCCCCTTCTTCGGCATCTGCTTCGGCAACCAAATCCTCGGACGCGCCCTAGGACTCAGCACCTACAAAATGAAATTCGGGCACCGCGGCATCAACGTCCCCGTACTCAACCACCTCACCGGAACCATCGACATCACCTCACAAAACCACGGTTTTGCCCTCGAAGGTACCGCCGGCACCACCTTCACCACCCCCTACGGCGACGCCCAAGTCACACACACCTGTTTGAACGACGGGACCGTGGAAGGCGTCGCCCTCACCTCAGGACTCGCCTACTCGGTGCAATACCACCCCGAATCCGCCGCCGGCCCCCACGACGCCAACCCACTCTTCGACCAATTCGTCACCCTCATGGCCAACCATAAAACCCACTAACCCGGACAAACCGCCGATAACCACCACAAACCACCCCACAACAACTAGGAAGCAATAACTCATGCCCAAGCGTAACGACATCCACCACGTCCTGGTCATCGGCTCCGGCCCCATCGTCATCGGCCAAGCCTGCGAATTCGACTACTCCGGCACCCAAGCCTGCCGAGTACTCAAAGAAGAAGGCATGCGAGTCACCCTCATCAACTCCAACCCGGCCACCATCATGACCGACCCCGAATTCGCCGACCACACCTACGTGGAACCCATCGAAGCCGAATACATCGAACGCATATTTGAAAAAGAAATCGCGCAAGGGCACCCCATCGACGCGGTCCTCGCCACCCTCGGCGGCCAAACCGCCCTCAACGCCGCCATCCAACTCGACCGCCGCGGCTCCCTCAAAAAATACAACGTCGAACTCATCGGCGCCGACATCGACGCCATCGAACGCGGCGAAGACCGCCAAAAATTCAAAGACATTGTCGCAAAAATCGGCGGCGAATCCGCCCGCTCCCGCGTCTGCCACACCATGGACGAAGTCCACGAAACCGTCGCCGAACTCGGCCTCCCCGTCGTCGTCCGACCCTCCTTCACCATGGGCGGCCTCGGCTCCGGCCTCGCCTTCACCCCCGAAGACCTCGAACGCATCGCCGGCGGCGGCCTCGCAGCCTCCCCCGAAGCCAACGTCCTCATCGAAGAATCCATCCTCGGCTGGAAAGAATACGAACTCGAACTCATGCGCGACGGCGCCGACAACGTCGTCGTCATCTGCTCCATCGAAAACGTCGACGCCCTCGGCGTCCACACCGGCGACTCCGTAACCGTCGCACCAGCCATGACCCTCACCGACCGCGAATACCAAAAAATGCGCGACCAAGGCATCGCCATCATCCGCGAAGTCGGCGTCGACACCGGCGGCTGCAACATCCAATTCGCCCTCAACCCCACAACCGGCCGACTCATCACCATCGAAATGAACCCCCGAGTCTCCCGCTCCTCCGCCCTCGCATCCAAAGCCACCGGATTCCCCATCGCAAAAATCGCCGCCAAACTCGCCATCGGCTACACCCTCGACGAAATCACCAACGACATCACCGGCATCACCCCCGCCGCATTCGAACCCACACTCGACTACGTAGTCGTCAAAGCCCCCCGCTTCGCCTTCGAAAAATTCGTCGGCGCCGACGACACCCTCACCACCACCATGAAATCCGTCGGCGAAGCCATGGCCCTAGGACGCAACTACATCGCCGCCCTCGGCAAAGTCATGCGCTCCCTCGAAAACAAACAAGCCGGCTTCTGGACCATCCCCGACGAAACCTTCGCCGGCGACCGGGCCACCAACATCGACGCCATCCTCGCCGACCTCAACCGACCCACCGAAGGCCGCATGTACGACGTCGAACTCGCCCTCCGACTCGGCGCCACCATCGACCAAGTCCACCAAGCCTCCGGCATCGACCTCTGGTTCCTCGCCGAACTAGGCAACCTCGTCCAATTCCGCGACGAACTCGTCACCGCCCGAGTCCTCGACGAACACCTCCTCCGCCGCGCCAAATACTACGGACTCTCCGACCGCCAAATCGCCGCTCTCCGACCCGAATTCGCTGGCGAAGACGGTGTCCGCCGACTCCGCTGGTCCCTCGGCATCCGACCCGTATTCAAAACCGTTGACACCTGCGCCGCCGAATTCGAAGCCACCACCCCCTACTACTACTCCAGCTACGAACTCGACCCCGCCGCCGAAACCGAAGTCACCCCCCAAACCACCAAAGAAAAAATCATCATCCTCGGCTCCGGCCCCAACCGCATCGGCCAAGGCATCGAATTCGACTACTCCTGCGTCCACGCAGCCCTAGAACTCTCCCGCGTCGGATACGAAACCGTCATGGTCAACTGCAACCCCGAAACCGTATCCACCGACTACGACACCGCCGACCGCCTCTACTTCGAACCCCTCACCTTCGAAGACGTCATGGAGGTCTACCACGCCGAAACCCAATCCGGCACCGTCGCCGGCGTCATCGTCCAACTCGGCGGCCAAACCCCCCTCGGACTCGCCGAAAAACTCCGCGACGCCGGCGTCCCAGTCATCGGCACCACCCCCGAAGCCATCAACCTCGCCGAAGACCGCGGCGAATTCGGCGAAGTACTCCACGCCGCCAACCTCCCCGCACCCGCCTTCGGCACCGCCACCAGCTTCGCCGAAGCCAAAAACGTCGCCAACCACATCGGCTACCCCGTCCTCGTCCGCCCCTCCTACGTCCTCGGCGGCCGCGGCATGGAAATCGTCTACGACGAACCCTCCCTCGCCGACTACATCCAACGAGCCACCGAAATCACCTCCGACCACCCCGTCCTCGTCGACCGCTTCCTCGACAACGCCATCGAAATCGACGTCGACGCCCTCTGCGACGGCACCGACGTCTACCTCGCCGGCGTCATGGAACACATCGAAGAAGCCGGCATCCACTCCGGCGACTCCGCCTGCGCCCTCCCACCCATGACCCTCGGCCCCGAAGACATCGACAAAGTCCGCGCCTCCACCGTCGCCCTCGCCCACGGCATCGGCGTCCACGGCCTCATGAACGTCCAATTCGCCCTCAAAGACGACATCCTCTACGTCATTGAAGCCAACCCGCGCGCCTCCCGAACCGTGCCTTTTGTCTCCAAGGCAACTGGCGTACCGCTGGCCAAAGCCGCCTCCCGCATCATGCTCGGTGCTACCATTGCCGAACTTCAAGAAGAGGGCATGATCCCCACCAGCCACGATGGTGGATCGTTGCCCCTTGACGCACCCATCGCCGTCAAAGAAGCCGTCCTGCCCTTCACCAGGTTCCGACGCCCCGACGGTTCCATGCTTGACTCTCTGCTCAGCCCAGAGATGAAATCCACCGGCGAAGTGATGGGCTTGGCCGATAACTTCGGCGCGGCCTACGCGAAAGCCGAGGCAGGAGCGTTCGGGGAACTACCCACCAGCGGCACCGTGTTCGTCTCCGTGGCCAACCGCGACAAACGCACACTCATTTTCCCCATCCAACGCCTGGCCTCCCTGGGCTTTACCATGCTCGCCACCGCAGGCACCGCAGGTATGCTCCGCCGCAACGGCATCCCCTGCGAAACCGTGCTCAAACACTCCGACATCAAAGCCGGAACCGACGGCGTCTCCATCGTGGACCGCATCAAAAACGGGGAGGTTGACCTGATTTTGAACACACCGGCAGGCTCCGCAGGTGCCCGCCACGACGGCTACGACATCCGTGCCGCCGCCGTTAACGTGGGAATCCCACTGGTCACCACGGTCCAGGGCGTGACCGCCGCCGTGCAAGGCATTGAAGCGCTCCGCGCCGGGGAGCTCTCGGTGCGTGCGCTGCAAGAACTCGACTACACGGAGGACTGATGCGCAGTTTCGGTGAAAAACTCCAGGCTGTCTCGCTTGAGCGCGGGCGGCTCTGCGTGGGAATCGATCCCCATCCGGCGCTACTGGAGCAGTGGGGACTAGGCGTGACTGCGGACGGCCTTAGGCGGTTTTCCAGGATCTGTGTGGAAGCGTTCGGGCCATCCGTGGCATTGGTGAAACCCCAGGTTGCCTTCTATGAGGCGTTTGGTTCCCAGGGCTACGCCGTGTTGGAAGAGACTACCCGTGACCTGCGCGAACAGGGTGCCTTGGTCGTGGCGGATGCGAAACGTGGAGATATTGGCTCCACCATGGCCGCCTACGCTGAAGCGTGGCTCGGTGATTCCTCACCGCTGTGTGCTGATGCCGTGACAGTTTCCCCGTACCTGGGGTTTGAGGCATTGCGCCCCGCGTTGGACCTGGCTCACACTCACGGCAGGGGAGTGTTTGTGCTGGCCGCCACCTCTAACCCGGAAGGTCGCCAGGTACAAGACTGCGTCAATACCGATGGCGTGCGCCTGGACCAGCTCATGGTGGACGCTGCGGCTGCGGAAAACTCGTCATGGAGAAAAGCGGGTGAATTCGGTGATGTGGGGGTTGTTGTTGGCGCAACCCTTGACAGCGTGCCCGACCTCACGGACCTGAATGGTCCAGTGTTGATGCCCGGTGTGGGCGCGCAGGGCGCGAGTGCGGCGGACGTCGATACGTTGGCGGAAAAAATGAGTGCGTGGGTGTTTCCGAACATCTCACGTGGCATTCTGCGACACGGACCTGGGGTTTTTGAACTTTCTCAGGCGGTTTCTGCGGCGGCGGCCGACTATCCGGGTTTTCCCAGGTGAGCGGTGAGAAAGTATCGGGCTGATCGCGGCAATCCGGAGGGCCGCGACATGGCTTTTTGGAGTAGCCACCTTGGATTTTCCGGTAAGAGTGCTAGACTAGCGGAAGCCCTCGGCCGACATCGATGAAATTATTGTTAAATTTGCGCGATGTTGCGGGCGAAAAATGGTACAACCGATACCACATAGCAATCATCCCTTTATCTGAATTACGGAGGAACCCCGTGGCACTTCCCAAGTTGACTGATGAGCAGCGCAAGGAAGCCCTCGCAAAGGCTGCTGAGGCTCGCAAGGCGCGTGCAGAGCTCAAAGAGAAGCTCAAGCGCGGTGGCACCAACCTCAAGGAAGTTTTGGACCAGGCTGAGTCCAACGAGACCATCGGCAAGACCAAGGTTTCCGCAATTTTGGAAGCAATGCCGAAGGTGGGCAAGGTGAAGGCGAAGGAAATCATGGATGAGCTGGAGATTGCTCAGACTCGCCGCCTGCGTGGCCTAGGTGACCGTCAGCGTCGCGCTCTGCTGGAGCGCTTCGGCTTCGCTGATGAGGACTAGGAACTTAAGGACTACATCAGCGTGACCGGCGATAAACCTAAAAATGAACAGGGCCAAGGTCGTTTAGTGGTTTTGCTTGGCCCGTCTGCCGTTGGAAAATCCACGGTGGTTCATCGCCTTCGTGAAGAAATTCCCCAACTGTATTTCAGCGTCTCTATGACAACCAGGGATCCTCGTCCCGGTGAAGTGGACGGCCGTGACTATTTCTACGTCACGCGCGAAGAATTCCAAGAGAAGATTGACGCTGGGGAAATGTTGGAATGGGCTGACATTCATGGTGGCCTGCAACGATCCGGAACTCCCGCTGGGCCTGTGCGTGATGCATTGTCTGAGGGCCGACCGGTGTTGGTGGAGGTTGACATTGTGGGTGCCCGGAACGTGGCACGTATGATGCCCGAGGCGAACACGGTGTTTCTGGCCCCGCCGTCCTGGGAGGTCCTGGTGGACCGTCTTGTTGGCCGTGGCACAGAGCCGCAAGACGTCATTGATAGGCGTCTTAAAACCGCAAAAGCTGAACTCGCCGCCAAAGATGAATTCGATGTGGTCGTTGTCAACGATGACATTGATCGTGCGGTGGCTGAAATCACTGAGATCCTGTTGGGACGTGACTAGCTGCGCGCTGGTTATGTTTCGCAGGGAGTGCTCAGGTACAATCCTGGGTTGATCATTTATCGTAACTTTCGAAAAGGTGCTTGTGACCAACGTGACCAACGTCAACAGCGTGAGCAACGATATTGCCATCACCGAAGCGGTGTTCGATGATCCCATTGGTATCACCGCCCCGCCCATTGATGAGCTGCTGGATAAAGTGTCCTCCAAGTATGCTCTGGTGATTTTCGCTGCGAAACGCGCCCGCCAGATTAACAGCTACTTCCAGCAGGCTGATGAGGGTGTTTTCGAGTTCGTCGGTCCTCTTATTGAGCCGGAGAATCAGGAAAAGCCGCTGTCCATCGCGCTGCGTGAAATCAACAAGGGAATGTTGGATCACGAAGAAGGCTAGTGGCCTGTTGCCATAATCGTGTTTCCCTGCGCGCTTACACTGTGGGCGTGCAGGGATTTTCTTTTATCTCAAGGATGTTGATGTGACTGGGTTGAATATTGTAGTGGGGGTTGCTGGCGGCATTGCAGCCTATAAAGCTTGCCACCTGGTGCGGTTTTTCACCGAGCGGGGTCATTCGGTGACGGTGGTTCCCACGGAGTCGGCGTTGAAATTTGTGGGGGCGGCGACGTTTGAGGCGCTCTCGGGTAACCCTGTGTCCACGTCAGTGTTTGATGCTGTAGATCAGGTGCAGCATGTCCGGGTGGGGCAGGCAGCTGACCTTGTGGTGATTGCTCCGGCAACGGCTGACCTGATGGCTCGCATGGCTGCGGGTCGCGCTGATGACCTACTCACCGCCACGTGTCTGGTGGCTACCTGCCCGGTGGTCGTCGCCCCGGCGATGCACACAGAAATGTGGTGGAACCCCGCCACGCAGGACAACGTGGCCACGTTACGACGCCGCGCAATCACCGTCCTCGAACCCGCTCACGGCAGGCTGACCGGTACCGATTCCGGCCCAGGCAGGCTACTGGAACCAGGGCAGATTGGCGAGGCGGCACTGGCGGTGTATGCGGGGGCACAGATACCCCGTGATCTTGAAGGTAGGAAAGTACTGATCACCGCCGGTGGTACCCAAGAAAACCTGGACCCGGTGCGGTTTATTGGCAACCGCTCATCAGGGCGGCAGGGCTTTGCCTTGGCGGAAATAGCGGCGCACCGAGGTGCGGAGGTGACGGTGGTGGCGGCGAACACGGATGATCTGCCGAACCCTGCGGGTGGAACAGTGGTGCACCGTGTGCTCTCTGCCAGGGATATGGCGGACAAGGTTGGTGAGGTTGCGGGGGAGCAGGACGTGATCATCATGGCCGCGGCCGTGGCGGATGTGCGGCCAGCTCATCAGGCTGCTGTCAAGCTGAAAAAAGGTGCCGATTCGCAGGCTCTGGGGCAGCTGGAATTGGTGGAAAACCCCGATATTCTGGCGGGCCTGACCGAGATTCGGTCCACCGGGATTTGGGAGAAAACCCCGGTGATTGTGGGGTTTGCTGCGGAAACCGGCGATGACGGTGCAACGCCCCTGGACCATGCGGTGGCGAAACTTCAGCGCAAGGGCTGCGATCTGCTGATGTGCAACGAAGTGGGTGCAGGCAAAGTGTTCGGCCAGGACACAAACTCTGGGTGGATGGTGTTTCCTGACGGCCGGATGGTGGATGTGCTGCCCGGCTCCAAGCTGGAAGTTGCAGCCCAGATCATGGATGAGGTTGTGGAACTAATGCCGCCCTTGTCCAGTTAGACAGCTTAGTCTATATTGGTAGGGATTAATGCTTTACCCTTCTCTTTAACAGCATAAGGACCCACATAATGACACAGGCCGAGGCGTCACACCGCCAGCTCCGCCTTTTCACCAGCGAATCCGTCACGGAAGGCCACCCAGATAAAATCTGCGACGCCATCTCTGACACCATCCTGGACGCCATGCTCGCCAAAGACCCCCACTCGCACGTTGCCGTGGAAACCGTGGTGACTACCGGGCTTGTTCATGTGGTGGGGGAGGTACGCTGCTCTGGCTACGTCGAAATTCCGCAACTGGTGCGTGACCGCCTCCGCGACATTGGCTTCACCTCCTCCGAGGTGGGCTTCGACGGCACTACCTGCGGCGTGACCGTCGCCATCGGTGAGCAGAGCCACGAAATCAGCGCCGGTGTGGAAAACTCCCATGAGATGCGCTCTGGCCAGGAAGTGGAAGACAACGACCGCAACGGTGCCGGCGACCAGGGTCTGATGTTCGGCTACGCCACCAACGAAACTCCCGAATACATGCCGTTGCCCATTTCACTGGCGCATCGCCTGGCACGACGGTTGACTGAGGTGCGGAAAAAAGGCATTGTGCCGAACATACGCCCCGATGGTAAAACCCAGGTGACCTTCGCCTACGACGAGAACAACAAGCCCGTCTACCTGGATACCGTGGTCATCTCCACGCAGCATGACCCCGACGTCACTCAGGAATGGCTGGAGGATCAGTTGCGCACGCATGTGCTCCAGCCTGTGATCGCTGACGCCGAGCTGGAAGACCTTGTGACCGACGAGCTTACTCTGCTGGTCAATCCTTCCGGCTCCTTCACCCTCGGTGGGCCCATGGGCGATGCCGGGCTGACCGGCCGCAAAATCATCGTGGACACTTACGGTGGCATGGCCCGCCACGGTGGTGGCGCGTTCTCCGGTAAAGACCCCAGCAAAGTCGACCGCTCCGCCGCCTACGCCATGCGCTGGGTGGCCAAAAACGTAGTTGCGGCAGGACTTGCTGATCGCGTGGAAGTGCAGGTGGCTTACGCCATCGGCCGGGCAAAGCCTGTGGGGCTGTACGTGGAAACCTTCGGCACCGCCGCCGAGGGACTAACCGACGAGGCCATTCAGGCAGCCGTGTCCGAGGTGTTTGACCTTCGTCCCGCCGCCATTATCCGCGACCTAGACCTACTGCGGCCCATCTATGCCCAAACCGCCGCCTACGGGCATTTCGGGCGCACCGACCTTGACCTTCCATGGGAGCACACCAACCGCGTGCAGGAACTACGAGCAGCGGCTGGCCTGTAATATGTAGTGCCATGTCAGCCAGCACCGCCCGCGTCCCAGCGCCCACCAGGCCCGTGGCGCGGGTGTTGCCATTACTGGGGCTTTCCCCACTCGACCGGCTTTTCGACTACAAGGTTGATGCCACCCAAGACGACGCCGCGCAACCCGGCACCCGCATCCGCGTCTACTTCAGCGGCAGGCTTACCGACGCCCTGATCATCGCCCGCGGCGACACCACCGACTACCCCGGAGAACTGGCCTGGATCAAAAACGTCATCTCACCAGAAGTGGTCTACCCCCCGCAGATGCGACAGCTAACCGACGCCCTGTGCGACCGGTACGCAGGAATCCGCAGCGACATCATCCGCGCCGCCATCCCCAGCAGGCACGCCCGCGCCGAAGAATCAGACACCACCACGCCCTGGGACGAACTCGGGGACGTGGAGGAACCCGACCTGTCTGCATGGTCCGCCTACCAGCACGGAGAGTCCTTTGTCGATGCAGTCATTGGCGGCACAACCGCGCGAGCGGCGTGGCAAATACTCCCCGGTGACTCCTGGGCGGACGCCCTGGCTGCCCTAGCTGTGAAAACAGTAATGGGTGACGGCGGTGCGCTGATCGTGGTGCCCGACCAACGGGACGTCGACAAGCTGGAAGCGGCATTACGGAAACTCGTGTCAGCCAAACAGATCACCGTGCTCACTGCGTCACTCGGTCCGCAGGCGCGGTACCGGCGGTTCTTGTCAGTGCTGCACGGGCAGGGACGGCTGGTAATCGGCACTCGAAGCGCCGCGTTCGCGCCGGTGAACAACCTGAAACTTGCGGTGATTCTCAACGACGGTGACGACAGCCTCGTCGACCCCCGAGCCCCCTACGTGCATGCGCGGGAGGTACTGACCACCCGCAGCGTCATCGAAGGCTGCTCTCTCATCATGGCAGGACACGCCCGCACCCCCGAAGTACAGCTGATGGTGCAGCAAGGCTGGGCACATGACCTAGTTGGGTCCCGCGACACCATCCGCATGCGCATGCCCCGCATCCACGCCGTCGCCGACACCGACACCGCCCTGGAACGCGACCCCCACGCCCGCACCGCACGCCTGCCGAAAATAGCCTTCGAGGCTGTGCGACGCGCCCTCGACGCCGACAAACCCGTACTCATCCAAGTACCACGCAAAGGATACGTACCAGTCCTGGCCTGCGGAAACTGCGTCGCCGTTGCGCGATGCCGACACTGCAACGGCCCCCTGGGCCTGCCCACCGCAGGCAACGCCGACGAAGCCGCCGTGCCAACCTGCCGCTGGTGTGGACGCCCCGACCCCCGACACCGCTGCAACGAATGCGGCTCCACCAAACTCCGCGCCATCGTCCTCGGAACCGACCGAACCGCCGAAGAATTCGGACGCGCCTTCCCGAAAGTGCCTATCGAACTCTCCGGGGGCAACAAAATACTCGACACCGTGAACGACGGTGCCCGCATCGTCGTGGCCACACCCGGCGCGGAACCCACCGTCACAGACGGCAGCTACGGAGCACTCCTCCTGCTAGACACCTGGGCACTACTTCGACGACCCGACCTGCGGGCCACCGAAGACACCTTGCACAAATGGGCCGCCGCCTCCAGCCTGGTGGCACCACACCACAAAGGAGGGGAAGTGGTAGTTGTCGCCCCCTCCGGACTCATGCCCGTCCAAGCCCTGATTCGCTGGGACATGGTGCGCGCCGCCGCCATAGAACTTGACCAACGCGCCGAAGTAGACTTCCCACCAACCGTGCACATGGCGGCACTCGACGGGGCTGCCGCATCCCTAGAAAAATACCTGGGACTCGTAGAACTGCCGCCCAATGCGGAAGTACTAGGCCCCGTGGATCTGCCCCCCGGGGTGACACTACCCGGCGAATACGACGAACGCCGCTACGGACCACCACAGCGCTACCTCATCCGCGTACCGCTCGCCGAAAGCCGACGCTACGCCCTAGGCAAAGCACTACGCGCCGGGCTGGTGAAACTCTACCTCCAACGCGACAACCTGCCACTACGGGTGCAAGTAGATCCGCTACATGTGGGCTAATATGCATAATGCACCCCCACCATGACCAGGAAACATACGCATGACTCAGCTTCGCCTCGGTGAAATCGCCACCCTTCAGCACGACATCACCGACCACCACGACCAGCTCACCGCACTTCATGCCAGCGCGCCGGGACGGGCGGTCGTGCGGCTGGTTCCAGCGAAGCTCACTCAGGCTGAAAGCCTCATGCTCAGCGTCGTGGGCATTACCCCTGGTGAGAGCAAAGCCGTTGGGGTGGTGTGGGAACGCGCCGTAGGTTTTCCCGCCTGGCCGATCATCACCGACCCGGACAACGCTCACCACGCGTTAAACCTGGTGGGGGAGCTGGAGTGGGCGCGTCGGCACGTGCACAACGCTCATGCAATCAAGCAACGCTTCGACGAGGTCACCGCGCACCTCACGGCTGCAGCGCCGCACTTTGCTCCAACATTGTTGGAGGAAGTTGGGCGCATTTTTATCGGGGTAGGGGAGGTTGCACGAGCCAAACAGTTCTTTAGCAAGGCCCGCGACGTGGAGCGTAGCCATGCCCTTGACATTGCCCCGGAACGACACGCCGCTGCCTTTGCCGAGTTCGCCGCCGCCGGTGCCATCAACGACAAAGACCTAAGCAGGGAAGCCAGCGCAGTGCTCACGCGGCTCGATCCCGAGGCCGCGTTCGAGTATTTCCTGGGGCTTCTCACCGCCATGGGCCGCGCGGGCGTGCCGCTCTATGCCAATGCGGGGCGTGACCTGCGGCGTATCGGCAAGGCTGCCGATTACAACGATGAGCGTATCGACGCCGCGTTATTCGGCACCTTGCTTGAGCTCCCAGGCATGGGGGTTGGTGGCGCGGCCTTCCTGCGGCAAGAATCGCAGGCGCTGCGTCGATACCTGCAACCGCAACCGGAGTTACTGGAGCGACTGACGAGGCGTCCCAACGAATGCGGGTTTGAACTGCGACAGCTTCGTAGAGAGTGGGCGGAGGAAGAACCAGTCGAGGCGTCTGCACCGGCGCCAGTCATCACAGCTCCTGAGCCTGTTGACATTGAAAAGGGCGCGCGACGGTTCCTGGAAATCCTGTTGGGTAGCAAGCAAACCACCGTGACCACACGAAGCCTGTTGAAACTCATCGCATCCTTCAACGCTGACCCCAGTACCACAGTCTACGAAGTCCAAGACCCCAGGCTGTTCACTGTGTTGAAATACGCAGGCAATGAACGCGCCCTTCTTGCCATAGTGGCAAGCCCGCTGCTGCCGGGACTGTTTGCCGACCGTATGGAGTACCTGGGTATGCTGAGCTACCTGCGAGAACTGGTCGATAGCGGCATCCTGTGCGGGCAATGGCACCTCGGGGTCATTGAATTAGGCGACGAAGCTGTGGTGCGGGACACCGTTCTGCCCCAAGGAACCGTCATGGATGACTGCTTCATCCTGGCTGTCCACCTGGAATGGCGCGATGGCGTGCGCATAGTCTCACGATATGTGTGGGTTCCCGACCAGCGCGGTACCCTCGGCGGGTATTCCATAGTGCGCGATCAACAGTCGCCGATGATAGCCGAGGACTTCTTGCGCTGTCTGGACATTCTCGAACAACACGCTGGCACATCGGACGGCTTTACTCCCGAATCTGTGGCCGCAGCATCAGCAGGCACTGGCCTGTCAACCCAGGCCATCACCTACCTCTTCGGCGGCGGCTACAACCATAAACGTGGCTACCAGCGCAGCTTCCTCACCAACGACGAACGTACACACTACGGATTCAGCGCAGCACAAGCCACAGGCGCACGCTCCTGCATCAGCGCCATCCCCAACAAACGGCACCTTCTCGCAGCAGGCATCAACCCCGACAACATCACCACATACGTCAAAGGCACACTAGACGCTGACGCGATCACCAACTACTGGCTGAATACATATGGTGAGCCTGCAGTCCCCGTCAGCAGCGAAACCTACGCTGAACTGGAAACACTTTTCAGAGAAAACGAGATCGCCTATGCCACGCTCCCAACTATCGCCACTACGGCTGAACTTCTGCCCTGGTCAAGTGGCGACATACTCACCATCCTTCTCCGCGCCGCTGAACAACTCACGGTGGAAAATCCTGCAAGACACCTTATCGCCCAGAAACTAGAACAACTCCGAACCGACACCGCCAACTGCATGGACGACCCTGAGTTCGCCGATGCTCTTGGCGGCATTGAGCTCGGTGGTGACTACAAGCAACCCGGTCTCGACAGATTTGTCGGTGACATCGTTGTTATCCGCGTGCTCCTTGATGGATATGTGGACGCCCTCATCGCTGACCTGCGCACTCAACACACCACACCTGGATACGGCGCTGACCCCAACGTCAGCGCACCCGACATCGTTGCCGACGTTGCCCGGGAACTTTCCCTGAGTGAGAACGCCGCCCGTTACTACCTCCAACTTCTTGCCCTGGCACACCCCACCGATAAAAACATCCGACTCTGGAACAGCTGGAAGAAAAAAGACATCACTGCCGCAGCCAGCGAACTACTCGCCAACAACCTCATCATCGAGGCAAAGCGCACACGTGCAGGACGCAGCTACTTCCTACCCGGCGCGTGGCTTGAAGGCGTATCAGGAAGCGCACCCATCGAACAGTGGAAAACCCAGTACTACCTCTACTGGAAGGATTCCAAAGCACGCCCCGTCATCGCTGGAAGTCCCATGATCATGCCGTACCGCCAACTCTTCACCGATGCCTGGGAACGCTACCGCCGTGGTGATAGCCCCGGGTATGCAGACCTGGATACGGCGCAGTACCGGAAACCACCACGGCGTCGATAAGCAGCCGTGGCGAACACCTGCCAGAGAGGTGGGAACAAACACACAGTTCCCACCGACGACGGGATATATTTACGTGGCGCGCAAATGACAAATTCGGAAGGAATTGTACGGTTCACGTCAAGGTTCATATCAAAAGGCGCTATCAACGCCGAAGTTTCTCCCTATATCGAATACACCGGGCGTGAGACGTACAACAAGATCGATACAATTTACTCCGATGAAGGGTTGATGCAGGCGCACTATGACGGTGAGAAGGTGATAGCGGCTATCAACATTGGTATCTGATTCTGGGGGGTTAGAGGGGAACGAATGCCCGTTTTTGGTGTCGTGTCAACAGTGCTGGATCTGACAGTCTGTGGATCTTGGCACGGTTGACGTGCGGAAATAAAATGGTATGTTCGTGCGTGCGGGGCTAAGGTCACACCCGTGATACGCTGTACAGCGTAGCTCCGAGTGCCGGAACTGCACGTCTCATGACACTATGGCGAGGAGTTTAGTAGATGACTAAGACTCTGGTGATTGTGACCCATCCGAACTATCAAGATTCAAAAATCAATAAGCGGTGGGTCGAGGAACTAGAAACACAGCCGGACCGTTTTACTGTTCATCACCTGTATTCAACTTACCCAGACACAGTAATTGATGTTGAGCGCGAGCAGAAACTCGTAGAATCACATGATAATGTGGTTTTCCAATTCCCTGTGTACTGGTTTAACTGTCCACCATTGTTGAAACAATGGCTTGATGAAGTACTACTCTACGGCTGGGCGTATGGATCAGGGGGTGAAGCCTTCAAAGACAAAAAGGTGGGCCTCGCCGTCTCCATGGGTAGCCCCGCTGAAAGCTACACTCCGGCTGGAAACCAGGGGTATCTTGTGGAGGAGATCCTTCGGCCCTTCGAACTGCTAGCCAACCATGTTGAGTCCGACTACCAGCCGATTTTCAAATTTCACAGCACCGAAAACGACCCTGATGCGACAGAAGATTTTCAGGAAGCCGTCGAGCACAGTGCAGAGTCCTACATGATGCACTTATCCATGTACTTTTCTGACGCTGCCGCTGAGGATGACGCTGTCGGTGACG